>Ga0082335_1003980_pt1 | contig 23175 bp, 21 predicted proteins | sample Subgrocontami58m_FD_72375 | JGI IMG/M metagenome (GOLD analysis project Ga0082335, IMG submission 72375) | Subsurface groundwater microbial communities from S. Glens Falls, New York, USA - GMW37 contaminated, 5.8 m (SPADES assembly) (version 2) ...
CGCGCGCATCGCCGGCGGAGAGGCGCTGCCGGCGGGCCCCCCCCGACTGGTCGGGCGTGGACTGGAGCGGGACCGATGGCGAGATCGCGGTGGCGCTCGGGGTCTGCGCGTCGACCGTCCACGTGCGCCGCTGGAGGCTTCGGCGCCAGGGGGAGGACGTGCCGCCTGCCCCGCGACGGACGTGCAAGGGCCGGCCGCCCGCCTCGCTGGAGGGCGTGGACTGGTCGCAGACCAACGAGGCCATCGGCCAGGCCGTCGGGCTCGCGCCGGACTACGTGTCGGCCATGCGCGCGAGGCTGCGGAAGGCGGGCCAATCGATCCCGAGGGCCCCTGTCCCCGCCGGCAGGCTACGCGAGCGGATGGTGGCCAGGGCGGCGGCGGCCCTCAAGCTGGTTCGGCCCCTCCTGCTGGAGGGGCTGAAGGTCGGGGAGATCGCCCGCAGGCTCGGGCTCTCGTACGGCGTCGCGGGCATCGCGGTCCGGATCGCGAAGGGGGAGGAGACGCCTGTGCCGAAGGACGAGGGGCCCGCGCCCCGCGAGGAGGGGGAGGCGTAGCCGCGGGAACAACTCGTCGCCCTACCCGCCTTCGACCATCCGCAGGATCTCGGACAGGACTCGCAGGACGCCCTGGCCGACGCGGGCCTCCGCCCTCTTCAGCGCCTCCTGGATCCTCGCTCGGTTTATCTTCTCGGGGGCCTCGACGCCGCTCGCGGCGAACAGGAACACCTGGACCGGCTCGACCCCGAGGCCGCGGCAGATCCGCTCGACGTTCTGCATCGTGACGTTCTTCTCCCCGCGCTCGATCGCCCCGAGGTGCTTGTAATCCAGCCCCGCCTTCGCGGCGAGGGCCTCCTGCGTCAGGCCCTGATCCTTCCGCAACTGCCGTACCCGCCGACCCACCTGCTCCTGGAGACTTGCCATGGCGCCCTCCTGACCTCGGCAGTCTAGGAGGAGCACCGCATGGGCAAAACCCACCATGGTGAGCCATTGACGGACGATGCTCTTCATGGTAGGTACATAGTCGTGGATCCTCTTCGCGGAGCGCCACGCCGCGGGCGACGGTTCCGAGTGCAGCCGAACAGGAGCCAACTGCGAACCCGTGGGAGCGGTTGATCGATGCAGTCCTGCCTGTCGTCCTTGGTGGCGGGGGCGTTCATGGCCGCCCTCCTCACGTGGGGTCTCCAGAAACTTGGACTCCGGTCAGACTGCGCCCTGATGAGCGCGATCACCGTCTCCCTACTGGCCGCAATCAGCGTCTGGAAGGAGGATCGGAGGAAGGCGGGTGGCGCGGCTCCGAGACGCTCTTCCGTCATACATGAGCCGTCCGGCCTCGCTTGCTACAAGTGTGGGCGCCACATCCCGGTCGGCAAGGTACGGAGGCGCACGATCGAGACCGGGAACTACCACAGCCAGGTCATCGACGGACATCGCATCCAAGTTCCCGAGACGATGGATGCAGCCTTCTGTCCGTCCTGCGCCGGCATTGGTTGTTCCGCGGCCCTCCTCGTAGTGGCCCTCTTGCCAGCGGCCGCCCTTCTGATGCGATGGGTCCGGCTGGTGTAGGCGGATGTCCCACCGCGACCTCAGGTCTCGACCTACGGTGGCACCGAGGCCGCGAAGCAGGCGAGCGGGCGGAAGAAGAGCCTGGGTAGGAAGGAGACAAATCGAAGTGGCACGGCGAGGCTGATTCGAGGGCTCCTGGACGGTCGCGAACGGAATGGAGGATGGCCCGATGCCTGAGAGCCTGGAGCGGCGCCTGCCGGTGTACCTCCTCCTGGACTGCTCCGAGTCCATGGTTGGGGATGGACTCCAGTTCGTGCAGCAGGGAGTTACCAGCATCGTGAAGGAACTGCGCGGGGATCCCCAGGCCCTGGAGACCGTCTGGCTGAGCGCGATCACCTTCTCGAACCGTGCGGAGCTGATCACGCCCCTCTGCGAATTGGACAAGTTCGTCGCGCCGGCGCTCCGTGCGCGCCCTGGCACCGCCATCGGCGCCGCGCTGGATCTGCTCTGCGACCGCGTCCGTGCGGAGGTGAGGCCGAACACCCCGACGCAGAAGGGGGACTGGCGCCCCGTCGCGTTCCTCCTCACCGACGGGTCGTCCACCGACGAGTGGGAGGACGCGGCCCGCCGCGTACGCTCTCTCCGCGTAAACCTCGTGGCCATCGCGTGCGGACCGGACGCGGACCTGCACATCCTCTCTCGGATCACCGAGAGCGTCGTCGCGCTGCAGGGCTACTCGTCGGGCGACTTCATGAAGCTGTTCCGGTGGATCTCGTCGTCCGTGACGACGGCGAGCCGGCGGGTCATGACGAAGGGAGACGCGGAGGTGGCCCTCGCGGACCTCCCGCAGGGCGTGCTCTCGCGGCCGACGAACGGGAAGGCTGCGCCCCCCGCGCGCTCTGGCCTGCCGAGGGAGATGTTCCTTGCCGTGCGCTGCACGCGGACGAAGCAACCGTATCTGCTTCGCCACCACCTCAACACCGCGACGGGATCGTACCAGCCGGTCCGCACGCACGTAATCGACGACGGGTACCTGGGCGCCATGCCAGAGAACTCTGCCACGTCCGCCGTGTCCACAGACAGGATCGGCGGGGCCCTCCCCTGTCCGCATTGCGGAAACCCCGTGTGGGGCCGCTGCACCTGCGGGGCGCTTCTCTGCCTGCCAGCGTCCGAGTGCACGGTCGTCTGCCCAGGGTGCGGATCTTCCAGCCAGTTCGCTCCCATGAGCTTCGATGTCTCGGGAAGGAAGGGATAGGGCCGCGTCACCATGATGGAGGACAAGGATGCCTGACAATCTCGACCCCGCGATGAGGCGGATGCCCGTCTACCTGCTGCTAGACTGCTCGACTTCGATGGAGGGCGAGTCCGTCGAGGCGGTCAAGCAGGGCGTGAAGTACCTCCTCAGCGAGCTCAGGGGAGACCCCGATGCGATCGAGAGGGTCTGGATCAGCGTCATCACGTTCGACAGCTCGGCGCGGCAGGTCGTCCCTCTGACGGAGCTGGAGCAGTTCAAGGAACCGCCGCTGACGGCCAACGGCAGCACGGCGCTCGGTGACGCCCTGAGGCTCCTCCTCAAGAGCGTCGATCAGGAGGTCCGCAAGACTACCCCCACCCAGAAGGGGGACTATCGGCCCCTCGTGTTCCTCATGACCGACGGCGAGCCCACGGATAGCTGGGAGTCGGCCGCCGACGAGGTCAAGAGGAGGCGCTTCGGCAACATCATCGCCTGCGGCGCGGGCCCCAGCGTCCGCACGGAGACTCTCAAGCGCATCACGGAGATCGTGGTGCTGTTGAACGACTACAAGCCCGAGACCTTCAAGGCGTTCTTCAAGTGGGTGTCCGCGTCGGTCGTGACGACGAGCCAAAAGATCGCGGCAAAGGGGGAGGCTCCCCTCGACCTGCCGGCCCCTCCTCCCCAGATCCAGATCATTCCGTAATGCGGGCGCCGGGGTCGGTTGGAGACAGGCGCGGGTGGCTGGATCGGTCTGTCTCGCAAACATGTTGGCGTCATCGATTGGGAGCGCATGGGCCATGGCCGACTCCTCAGCGAACCGCGACAGGGAGTCCGCAGTGACGCCTCCCGAAGTGGGGGTGCCTCACGGGTACCTCGACGACAAAGACGTGCTTCAAGAGCTGGCAACGTGGGGATGTAGCAAGCGGCACGACGGAAGCCTGGAGTACGCCAAGTCCGCGCCCAGGCCGATCCTGGAATGCCTCTGGAGAGTCTGTAGGGCGAGGGACATCGAAAGGGAGGTCGTCCTTGGATTCCTGCGCCGTCGCAAGATCCGTGAGCGCGGCAATTCGATCGTGGATGAACTCCGGTCCATGGGCAACGACGCTCAGGCCCCATCGCACATCGAGGAATTCGTCGTACGTGTCCTGGAGAGTATCGCATCGGGAATCAAGCAGGCACAATCCAAGGAAGCCAGGCCGATTGCGGACGCACCGTGCCCGCGCGAGTTGTCCGGTGCAACTGTCGTCACGCCCGAGCCCCGCAGCGGAACGCACGCGCTCTGGCAGGTACATGAGCCCACCGACCGCGCCGACCCAGTGAGCCATGAGGTTGGCGAGTCGCTGCCGGCCGGGGATGGCTGGTGCGTGGTCGCCGCCAGCGTCCGGGGCAAGCATCACGCGCACCGGGCCCTCTGGAGGGACGACTCGTACGCACTCGGGCGGCAGGACGCCTGGCACGTCCTTGTCGTGGGGGATGGCGCGGGTTCGAGCAGGCTCTCGCGGGTGGGATCCCGCGTCGCCTGCGACGCGATGCGAAACCACCTGATGTCCGTCCTGGCTGGAAAGGCTGTGCCGGTCCGAGACATCGCGGCCACACAGCCCAAGGAGGAGGACCTTCTCCCCATCAAGTCCTGCCTGACCGACGGCGTGAAGATCGCGATCGCTGCCCTCAGGGTCGAGTCTGAGGGGCGTGGCATCGCCTTCGGGGACCTCTCCACCACGCTCCTGGCCCTCATCCATGCTCCCTGGAACGGCCGGCACCTGATCGCGTGCGTGCAGGTGGGCGACGGCGCGATGGGGCTCTGGAACGAGCCGTCGGGGATAACGGTGATGGGCCAGCCGGACAGCGGGGAGTTCTCCGGCGAGACGCTGTTCCTCACCTCAGGGAACATCGAGACAGAACTCGATCGGCGGGTGTACTTCCACATCTCGAAGAGCCTTGCTGCCGCCGCAGTCATGACCGATGGCGTGGCGGACGACTACTTCCCCGCAGACCAGCGACTGCCGGACCTCTTCCGGGAAGTGCTCCCTTCGGTCGCCCACCCCAACGAGCCCAAGGCGGCACTTCTTGAATGGATCAAGTACGAGAAGAAGGGGTCATCGGACGACCGCACGGTCGCCCTTCTGTATCGGAGCCCCCGCTGATGGACACCGAGACGGCGAGGCTGAAGGATGGCTCCACGATCGCGTACCTGCCGGAGCCCATTGGGGAGGGTGCCGAGAAGACCGTCTACTTCACCGCCGATCGCAGGCAGGTCATCGCCCTATACAGAGACGGTCGGGAATCGGGCGACGAGAAACGCTACCAGCGTCTCGAAGCGATTACCGTCAAGTACAACCCGACGTTGGACCCGAACGAGGGGACGATCTGGGCGGAGTACTTCTGCTGGCCCACTGGCATCGGGAGTCAGCCGAGCCTCGGCGTGATAGCTCCGGCGTTTCCAGGGAACTACTTCTTCCCCGCGGGGTCCGGCCCCCATGCAGGCCGGGAAAAGAAGGGGAGGTGGTTCGTAAGTCCGAAGCCCCGGAGCAAGCTCTCAAAGGCCGAGCGCGGAGACTGGTTGGGCTACCTGAAGATCGCCATTCGGGTCGCCCGCGCAGTCAGACGCCTCCACTCCGCCGGCCTCGCGCACTCAGACCTCTCATCGAACAACGTCCTCATCGATCCGTCAAGGGGGCTGTCGATCATCATCGACATCGACTCCTTGGTGGTTCCAGGGCTCCACCCCCCCAAGGTGGAGGGGACGCCGGGGTACATGGCCCCCGAGGTAGTGGCGGGGAGGGAGCGGCCGTCAATCAGAACGGATCTCCATGCGCTCGGCGTACTCATCTACGAATACTTGCTCAAGCGACATCCACTGAGGGGACCCAAGGTGCATTCCCAGGAGTCGTCGGAAATGGACGAGGCGCTGTCAATGGGAGAGAGGGCTCTCTTCATCGAGCACCCCACCGATCACTCGAACCGTCCGAACGACATCCCCATTTCCATGGACTCCCTCGGCGCGTACATCCCCGATCTGTTCAGGAAGACCTTTGTGGACGGGCTGCACTCGCCCGAGGGCCGGCCGACCGCATCGGACTGGGAGAGGGGGTTGGTGCGTTCGACGGACCTCATCCTTCCCTGCCCGAGAGAGTCCTGCGAGGGCAGATGGTTCCTCTTCAACCGCGGAGTGAGGCCGATCTGCCCGCATTGCGGCTCGCAGTACCGCTCACCGGTGCCGCTGCTCCAGTTCTACAGGGAGGGGAAGCCGGGGGACTTCCGTGCTGAGGGCCACTATCTGGCGTGCTGGGACGGCGTCCATCTCTGCAAGTGGCACCTCTTCGACAACGTGTTCCCGGACCAGATGGCGGACCGGAAGTCGCAGGGGTACATTCGCCTCCACAACGGGAAATGGACGCTCGCGAACAAGAGCGGCGCCCCGATGCAGGTCGTCAACGGACAGGCAGTGCCGAGCGAGAAGAGCATCGAACTCACTGACGGCTTGCAGATCATCCTCTCCAAGGCGCCGCACGGCCGGCTGGCAGTCGTTCAGATGGTCGGAGGCTAGGCGCAACGAGATGACGGAGCTGCAGCCGCTGCTTGACGGGACCCACGAACGGGGCACGCTGACGCTCCGCAAAGGCGAGTACTCTGGTCCCGCCCGCATCGACCTCCCATGCACGCTCCACGGGAATGGCAGCATCCTCTGGGCGCGGCGCGGCCCCACCCTGGTGGTCGGGTCGGGCGACGTATTCCTCCGCGACGTCGAGATTGAAGTCACCGCGCCGGAGGAGTCTGACCTGCCTGGCAAGGTGGCGCTTCGCGTCGAGCCGGGTGTGCGTCCCCCGACCCTCGCCGGCGTCAGGCTCCGGGGACTCGTCGAGGGCTTCGGGCGCGAGTGCGGGGAGTGGTTCTGCCCCGACAGTGTCCAATTGCCGCGCATCCCCGTGAAGGAGGAGCGCCACTACCTCGTCCGTGTCTGCGTCCCCGCGGCGTGCAGGGCAATTGCGCGAGCGGCCAGCCTCTCGCTTACTCCGACGGAGCTGCCTCCCGGCCTGAGTGATCTCTTCATCACGGTGCACCCTCTCTCCAGGGACACGGTCCTGGTGGGCGAAATCGAACTGCGCTCCGGCGACACGATGCGCGTCATCAAGGTCTCCATCGACACCGCCGCTGGCGGCGCCCCCTCAGGGCCGGGACTGCCGGTACTCTACTGGGATCCTCCCGCGGCGACCTCCTGGGGGGATGTCCCGCCACCGCCCCCCGAGGAAACGATCCCCGTACCCTCGCCCGAAGTCGTCGTCCCTACCGCCGACCGAGAGACGGGCCTCAGCCCCGCAAGCGCGGACGAGGCAGCGAGTGTCCACTCCTCACAGGAGCCCCTAGCTCGCCTCACCATTGCGGGGTCCAAAGGGCCGCCTTTCACCGGCGAGCTGGGTGGCTCTGTGCAGTTCGGCAGGTTCCCCGGCGTGATCGGGTCCAATGGGCCGCCTCTCACCGGCGAGCTGGATGGGGCACGCTTTGTCGTCGGGAGGGGGCAGGACTGCGAGATCGTCCTCTCGGGGACTGGCGTCTCCCTCCAGCACTGCGAGATCCTACTGTACGGCGGAAAGCACATCGTCCGCGACCTCCTAGGCTCGAACGGGACGCTGGTGAACGGCACGCGGATCGACTGCCCCACCTACCTGGAGGACGGCACCGAGATCCAGGTCGGGGAGTTCGTGCTGACCTACAGCCACGCGGGACCGTCTGCGGTGGCCGTGACGGACGCCCCACAGCCCCCATGTGTCCAGGGGGCCCCGTACCTGGCCGACATCGTACGGAGCGCCACGGAAGCGGCGGGGGGAGTCCATCTGCAGGCTGCGAGTTCGCCTCCGACCACCGACGAAGGGACGGAGGAGTCGGCTGCCCAGGGAGATCCCTCCAACGGAGCAGGGGTCGAATCCTCCCGCGCGCCATCGGCTGAAGTCGCATTTACTTGTGGCGTCTGCGGGACACCGACGAGGGGAGTTGTGATCCTCGGGGAGGCTAGGTGCGAATACTGCGAGGCCAGGAACAGGATGTCTGCGCCTGATCCACCGGCACCCGCGCGGCCCCCTGGCCAACGCGTCCGGTTTCGTTGCGGGGGGTGCGGGAAGAAGCTCGCGGTCGCGCCGCACCTCGTGGGGCGGAAGGGGAAGTGCCCCACCTGTGGCGCATCGCTCGTCGTCCCCAAGCCGGATTCGCCTTCCCCGCCTTCCCCGCGCGTCATGCGGGAGGACCCCACGGACTACGACTTTGTCGACGAGAACTCTCCGGAGCAGTCCCCCTCGGATACCGGGGCATCCCCGACGAGGGCGTCCAGTTCTCCGGGTATGACCCCCGCGGAGAAGACTGCCGCCCGTCGTGCAAGGGCATCTCCGACGTCGTCGTCCAGCTCCTCGCCTCCCACAACGAACGACCTTCTGCTCGGCTTGGGCTGCATCGCGGTCGTGCTGGCGATAGCCGGCTACCTCGTCTACCTCTGGCTGCGCCCGAGCGCCGAGGAGCGGCTGGCGAGGAGCCAGATGGCCGACGCGCAGGCGGCGTTGGAGCAGGGGGACCCGCAGAAGGCGCAGGCGATGCTCGACTCGGCCGAGCATGCCTACCCGAAGATCGCGGACGAGACCAAGCCCCTCCGCCAGCAGGTCGGGGAGGCAGTGGAGAGGAGCGCGCGGCAGGAGATCAAGGAGGCGACGGCCGCGCTCGACCAGGGGCACAATCAGGACGCGCTGAAGCTGCTTGAGGCGGCGGAGAAGGCGTGCCCGAGCCTCGCGTCCGAGATAGCCCCGTTGAAGGCACGCGCGTCCACGCCCGTGGCCCAGCCGTCGCCTCCAGGCGCCGCAGCCGAGACGAAGCAGGGCGCGGAGCCTGGAAAGGAGACGTCGAGCAGCGGCGGTCACACCTGCTGGATCATCGGCGGGATCGTGATCCTCATGCTCATCGGTGCCGCGAACAGGAAGTGACAGGGCGGGCAGCCCTGCGTATGGGAGAACGGATCGTGGCCCTCATCGACGTGGTCAAGTGGAACGCCCCGCCCGACCTGCTCGCGTGGAAGTTCCCCTCGGAGGAGCTGTCCACGGCAACGCAACTGATCGTGGCCGAGTCGCAGGAGGCCGTGCTCGCCCTCGGAGGCCAGTACGTCGGCCCCTTCGCGGCCGGCCGGCACACCCTGAGCACGCAGAACGTGCCGGTCCTCTCCTCGCTCGTGAAGATCCCCTTCGGCGGGAGGAGCCCGTTCACGGCGGAGGTGTGGTTCGTCAACAAGGTCGCCATCCTCGACGTGAAGTGGGGCACGGCCGAGGCCATCCAGTTGCTCGACCCGAAGTTCCGCGTCATGGTCCGCGTGCGTGCGGCAGGCCAGTTCGGCGTGCAGGTCGAGCACGCCAAGAAGTTCCTCGGCAAGCTCGTCGGAACGCAAACGGGCTTCGACCGGCCGCAGCTTGCGAGCTACTTCAAGGGCGTGATGCTGACCCGGGCCAAGGACCACATCGCGAAGAAGCTGTCTACGGACGGGGTCTCCGCTCTGGAGATCAGCGCCCACCTGGACGACATCTCGCAGTTCCTGCAGAGCGAGATGGGCAAGGAGTTCGCGGAGTTCGGCGTGAGGCTCGTCCGATTCTTCGTGAATTCGATCACCATCGACGAGGACGACGAGTCCATCAAAGAGTTGAAGATGGCGCTCGCCCACAGGGCCAAACTCGACGTCCTCGGCACGACGTACCAGCAGGAGCGGTCGTTCGACACCGTCGAGGGCGCGGCCAAGAATCCGGGGGCAGGTAGCGTGATGGGCGCCGGCATCGGCCTCGGGATGGGCGTGCCCATCGGTGGCGCGATTGGCGCGGCCATGAACGCGCTCGTGCCGAACGTCCAGACGAGCACGACGGCTGCGGGGGCATGCGGAAAGTGCGGATCGAAGTTGGCCTCGGGCGCGAAGTTCTGCCCCTCCTGCGGGGGTGCGCTGCCCCAGACGTGCCCGAAGTGTGGCGCCGCCATGCCCGCGTCGGCGAACTTCTGCCAGGGGTGCGGCGCACCGAAACCCTGATTCGTGGAGGCGACCATGAAGGATCGTCCGATACCCCGCGCAGCCGTGGTCTACATGGTGCTGTGGCCCCTCGCGGTCTTGATCACGGTCTGCATCGGCCTACTCCTCGTTCCCGCCGAGTCTCGCTCCGCGAAGTTCGCTGTGGCTCTCGGCGGTGTGCTCCTGGGTGAGTCGCTGTCCCTCTGCTGCGGAGCGGCGTTCACCCTGCGCCGCGAGTCCGCAAGGACCACCTTCCCGTTCAGCCTCGGCGGCCTCGTGGCGACGAAGCTGTACCTGGCGGGGACGCTCGCGCTCGCGCTCCTGGCCGCGACCCCCATCTCCGACAATTGGCTCATCGCAGCCGAACTGGGGTGGTTCCTCCTCCTGAGCCTCGCGGCGGGGGCCTTCACCTTGGCGGGGCCGCATGTGGCGGCGGTTTCGGAGACCCACGCGCGTCAGCGGGCGCCACACCTGGTATTCAAGGAGCAGCTCGCGGGCGTCGTCGACCGCGTTGACCTGATCCGGCGGAAGGAGGTCCAGCCCCTGCGCGAGGCCATCGCTCGGTTCCGTGACGACGCGACCCATGCGACGTCCGAGAGCCTGCCGGGGAGCGAGTCCATCGACTCCGAGATGTCGGACTCCCTCTGCGGCATCGAGCAGAAGATCCAGAAGCTGGAGCAGGTGTGCGCGGACGCGGGGGATGGCGAATTCCAGGCCATCGAGGAGAAGGTGCTGGATCTGGTGCAGGAGGTGGCTCGTCTGCGGCAGCTCCTGGACCGGCGGGAACGCAGGGTGGCGGAACTGCGGTAGGCGGCGGCTGACATGATCAAGTGCTACTGCCAGGCGTGCGGGTCGCACCTCGGGATTGCAGACGGACTGGCCGGTCAGGCGGGGACCTGCCCCAAGTGCGGGGCGTCCTTCGTCGTCCCTACGATGGGCCAGGGCGCCGGCACGGGGACCCCTGTCGCGGTCGCCCCTGAGGGGGCGCGGGTCGCGTTCAGCTGCACGGGTTGCGGAATGAAGACCGCGGGCACGGTCGCGAACGGGGTCGTCACGTGCGAGTACTGCGACGCGCCGCACAATGTCGCCCAGCCACCCCAAGTCCCTCCGCCAGGCGCGACCGCCCAATTGTCCGCGCCATCGCCGCCTCAACCCGTGGTCGTGAACGTCTACACCCACCCTGCGGTCGTCGGTCAGGGCACGCCGCCTCCGCCGGCCCCCGATGTTCGCGCTCCGCGTGCCCAAGCCACGCACGGGTGCCTCTACACGCTCCTGGTCTTCTGCGTCGCGTGGCTCGGGGCCATCGCCGTCTTCGCGGCCCTCTGCTATTGGGGGCTCGTGTCACTCGGAATGCCCCGCGAGGCTTCGCTCCTGGTGGCGAGCGTGCTCTCAGTCGCGGCTGGACTCGGAGGCATGAAGGACATCTGGAGGTCAGTGCGGAGCAAGTTGGCGCGCTCCTGATGGCAGACATCCCATCCGGAGATCCACTCGACGGCGTGTACGCTATCCCTGAATGCACGCGAGACCCGTCCGACGCTTGGGCCGTAGGTCTCGACTGAGGCTCGCCAGGAGGTGAGAGATGGCCAATGACAAACGGAAGGACCAGCACAGTCGCGCGAGAGAGATGGGCCGGGGCATGGTGCTGATCGTGGCCGGAGTCGCGATCCTCGTCCTGGCGTGGATCTTCCCCGGCCCCTGGAGCAGGTGGTCACTGCACGACCATCTGCCCGGCCCTCTGCGAATCGTCGGGTACGTCCTCGGGGTCGCGCTCTTGGGGTCGGCAGTCGTCCAGGTTTTCCGACACTGGAGGGGCCAGTGAGGCTTGCGCTCCTCTGAACTTCAGCGACCTACCGCCTGAATGCCCCTCGTTGCTTCGATCTGATCGAGCGCGGAGTGCGAGACGCCAAGATGTTCCGATGTACATGATCGCGCGAAGGACCGGAACGCATGAGTGACGAAGCACCCCGCACGCGAAGGCTGATCGGCCTCCGCCTGATGTGCCTCGATGACGACGTCCCGCGCGCCTACGTCGAGTACCGCATCGACGCGGCCGGCCGCGCCATCGCGGTCGCAGGCGACAACACGATGGCGGCCGTCATGTACCAGCGCGGCGCCTGCGCACCGGCGGGCTGCGGCGAGGCGGGGATCGCCGCGAACCTGGCGGCCCATCTCGGGATCGCGTTCGAGCCAGGGCGCCTGTACGCGCCGGAGGATGGGGAACAGTACCTCGTGTGCATCTACGCGGACAACCGCCCGCGGACACGCACGTGGGCCGAGGCCATCGTTTTCGAGCACGGGGTCGAGCGGGTGCTCGGCGCGCGCGTCATCGCGCCCTGCTATCGCGTCCTCGTCGCGACCGTCGATCGCGCGCTCTCCGAGTCGATCACCACCGCGCTCCGAGGGGCCGGACATGCGGCGATCCATGCCGCGATCGTCATGGCCGCTCGGGACATCTTGCGGCGGGGCGACTTTCACGCGATCGTCGCCGACCTCCACATGGCCGCCATCGGCGACGTCGCGGCCATCGCGCGGAGCCGCGCGAACCCCGTACCCATCGTCCTCGTCGCGGCTGGCTTGACTCCCGACCTGCGCGGCAGGATCCTCGCGCTCGGGGTCGCCTCCGTGCACGAGGCGGCGACGCTCGATCTCGCGCGGCTCGTCGCGGACGTGGAGGCTGCCGCGGCGAGGGGCGCGCCGCCGCGCTGACCTCGGAGTCGCGCGGTCGTGCTCGGCGAAGGGCAGGTTGGGGCGGGAGCGCGGTAGGCGGCTTCGGTCATGCAACTAAGCCGTCCAGGAATGTGACCTCGATATCGGAGACACCGATGATCGGCGAACCCGTAGTCACGAGGAACGAGAACCTCTGGAAGTACCTCGCCGCGCGCGAGGCCGAGGACTCCGCGAGGAGGGCCGCCTCGCCGGCGACGGCCATGCCCCGCACCCCCGCAGTGGTGGTCGTGTCGGCGACGGGCTGCGTCGTCCACTGCCACGCGCTTCGCCCCGAGGACGTGGACGCCCCCGACGACGAATTCGGCGTGTAGACTGCCCATGACGCGAGAGAAGGGAGAACGCCTTGGTCCGCCGCACCATCGCCATCCTTGAGGACGACGCTTCACGCGTTGAGGCCATGCGCGCCGTCCTCGCCAGAGACCTCCCCGCCCTCGCCGTCGCGATCCACGGCACGGCGCCGGCCATGATCGCCTGGCTGCGCGGACACCTCGGCGAGACCTGCCTGATCTCCCTCGACAACGACTTGCTCGACCCCGCCGCCCTGGAGCGGGACGTCGGCGAGGGGCGCGACGTGGCCGATGTGCTGGCCCGCGAGACGCCGTGTTGCCCGAACATCCTCCACACCTCGAACACCTCCGCCGCGAGGGCGATGGCCGGGACGCTCGGCGAGGCGGGCTGGTTGCTCTGCCGAGTCATGCCGCACGACGACGTCGCGTGGGTCGATGAGGATTGGGCGCGGCAGGTGCGCCGGTACCTGCTCGACGGGAAGGCGGGGGCGAAGTAGGAGTCATCGTCGTGCGACGCGCGGACGGGCTCGTCGCGCTGCCCTGTCCATTCCCTCCCGTTTGGCGAATCGCGCTTGCTGCCCCGTCCTCGACCCTGGTAGCATTCCCACGTTGGGGTCCTACAAGGCTTGGCATGGCATGGTCGGGGTGCCTGCATGTGCAGCGTGCTCCGATGAGGATCCCCGAGAGCGCCCCAACGCGGCGCGAGCCGCCTGACTCTCGCGGGCCCCTTCCTTTTGGTCCTCGGGGACTCGCTGCCCCAAGTGCAGCGTACCGTCCTCGATCATTAGGAGGCCATGCGATGGCCTACACCTCTCTGCGCGTCCCGTCGGGGGCGTGCCCCACCCACTTCCGCGTCCGCTGCTGGGAGGCCAGCACGAGGCGCTGCGGCGGCTATGCGGACGCCGGCTACTGCCTCGCCGGCGGCATCTGGTCGGAGCTGGACGACGACGGCGTGGCCGACGAGCTGGAGGCGCTGCTCGTCGACCGCTCGATCGACGAGGCCGCGCTCCGCGGGCGGCTCCTGGAGTTCCTGCTCCGCGAGCTGCCGCGCTGCATGCGGCTCGTGCCCGCGCGGAGGCGCGAGAAGTTCATCGACGGGTTCCTGCTGGCCGTCGAGGAGGGCCGCGCGGACCGGTAGTCCTGCGGCGCGAACATCACCGTGGCGGCGGTCGGGCCCACTCGGGCTCGGCCGCCGTCTTCACCCTCGACCTTGCGCTTCGGTACGAGGTGGCCAAGTTCACGATTGTTGCGTCCCCATGCGGGGCGTGACCTGCCGCAGGACCGGCCCTACCGGCCCCGCCGTCGGCCGCTGACGTGCGCTGGCGGCATCGTCCGGCCCCGAGTACCATCCGACCGGCGATCACGCGTCGCGGGCCAGCCCCCGCGATCCTCGCCTTCGCCGCGGGCCTGGACGTCGCGGCGATGAACTCGACCTTTGGCACCGCGAGGAACTGGCTCGCCGATTCGCCGCGCCGAAATCCGCGGCTGGCCGGAGATCTGCTCTGGGATCGAGCCGACGCACGGCCGAGCGCCGAGGTGCCGCCATGCGGGAGTCCACGCCGACGAAACCGGCCCGCGGGTCCTCACCGACGGCCGGTGAGGGGGCGATCGCCATCAGGGGCGACTCTCCAGCCTCGACGAGTGCGAACGCGCATTGGGCGGCGACGGCGGCACGATGCGCGCACGAATGGCGGCGGCTATTGTGAGTCGCGGGACGGATGGTTCGTTTTGCCTATCTTGCTGCCCCGCCGCGCGCTACGCGATACTCCGCTCGAAGATGTTGAAGAGCGGATAGACTGGCGACGAAGGATCAATCTCCGTTGGGGGCATCACCCTTCACTCGCCGTCGAATGCGTTCTTGCTTTCGACGGCGCCTCGGTGATATACTTCACATGTAAAGAGTCTTCCCTCGCGCCCCGCCGCCTGACCCCTTTCATCGCCTTGGGGTATCCTTCTGCCCCGTCGGCGAGCACAGGCGCATCGCATGAGGTACGCCGAGACAGGCTTCGACCTCGAGGTCAATCTCACCCGAGGCAGCGTCGAGCGCGTCCCGACCGACCCCAAGCTCACCCGACTCCACCTGGGCGGGCTGGGCACCAACGCGAAGATGCTGTGGGACCGGGTTCCCCCGGAAGTGGAGCCCTTCTCCCCCAACAACCTCCTCGTCTTCGGAACCGGTCTCCTCGCGGGCTCGCCAGCCCCCGGCACCAACCGCACCGTCGTCTCCGCCATCTCTCCCCAGACCCGCCTGTTCGCATTCTCGATGATGGGCGGCTTCTGGGCGGCCGAGCTGAAGCACGCCGGCTACGACAAGGTCGTCATCCGCGGGAAATCCCCCGAGCTCGTCTACCTCTGGATCAAGGACGACAAGGTCGAGATCCGCGACGCCTCCCACCTCCGAGGCCTGGGCACGATGGAGACGGCGGAGGTCATCCGCCAGGAGTTGAAGGAGCCGGAGGCCGCGGTCGCGTCCATCGGCCTCGCGGGCGAGAACCGGGTCTTCTTTGCCTCCATCGAGCAGGGCAGGTCCAGCGCCAGCCGGCTCGGCATGGGCGCCGTCATGGGGGACAAGAAGCTCAAGGCCATCGCGGTCCGCGGGACGAAGGACCTCCAGTACGCCCGGCCGGCGGAGTTCCTGGAGATGTGCAACGAGGCCCTTGAGTTCATCAAGCTCCGGGAGAAGAACCCCATCCCCGGGGTCATGCCGATCGTCGCGGGGCTCGGCTCCCCGCAGGAGATGAAGGTCCACGACGAGCAGTGGCACACGGAGAACTTCGTCTGGGGGAACGCCCGCCACCGCCGAAAGGGCTTCTGGACGCCCGAGGTGCAGGAGAAGTGGACAGGCACGATGGAGAAGATGCGGACGCGTCTCCTGAGCTGCCACAACTGCCCGCTGAAGTGTGGCGCGGCCATCGCCGTCGACACGCGGCTCTGCTCGTACATGATGAAGTGCTTCTCCAAGCTCACCTACACGATGGGCGCGATGTCCGATCTGGACTTTGGCCTGCGGATCGCCCAGAAGGCCACCGAGCACGGCGTGGACGCCTTCTCCGCCCCGCAGACGATGGCCTTCGCCATCGAGCTGCTCGAGGCCGGGATCCTGACCGACAAGGACTTCCCGGGCATGCCGCCCGACAGCGAGGGGCGCTTCTACTATCTGCTCGACAAGATCGTGAAGCGGGAGGGCATCGGGGATGTCCTGGCCGATGGCACCTACTGGGCGGCCGAGAAGATCGGCAACGGCGCCCAGCCGTACGCGCACAACAACATCCGAAAGCACGAACAACTGCCGCTCAAGCTCGGGATGCTCAACCCCATCTACTTCCTGATGTACTCCACCGGCGAGAAGGCGAGCATCACGCAGATTGAAGGCAACTTCCCCCAGGCGCCCTTCGCGACGAGAGCCGAGCGCGAGACGTTCACCGCGGAGTGGCCCCAGGTGCCCGACGATAGGTTCAAGAAGTGGTTCGAGGATTGGGAGCTCCGCGGAGAGAAGGCCATCCCGAACTACCCGCCCCCCGACGCCACGTGCGAGATCGTCCACTGGCAGGAGATGATGCACTACATCGATGACAGCACCGGCATGTGCGCCGGGTTGTCGTCGTTCCCGCTCAAGCCTCCGTTCCACATCCACAACCTGCCCAGGTTGATCGAGACGGCCGCCGGCATCGACCTGGACGAAGCCGGGCTCAAGCACCTGACCCGGAGGAACCGAACCCTCGTTCGAGCCAACAACCTCCGACGAGGCCTCAGTCTCGAGGACGAGAAGCCCCCGGCGGACCACTGGAAGAACCGGTTCCCCGAACTCGAGGCGAAGCTCCTCCAGGAGTACTTCAAGTTCAAGGGATGGGACAGCCGGGGAGTCCCGACCCGCCAGACCTTGCACGAGCTCGATCTCGACTATGTGACCGACGACTTCGAACGCCGAGGGCTGCTGACGCCGCAGGGCCGTCCGTCCCCGGTGGCCGTGCGCGAGGGGCAGGTGACGTGATGCCGAACGAGAACCAGAAGAAGATCGTGAAGACGATCCGGATCAACGCGGACAAGTGCAACGGATGCCGCGCCTGCGAGGTGATCTGCTCCTCGTCCCACGCCGCGCCCCGCTTCAGCAGCGTCAATCCCGCGAGGGCCCGCATCCACGTGAACCGCCATCCGCTCGAGGACATCTATCTCCCCGTGTTCGCGGGCGAGTACACCTCCGCCGAGTGCGCGGGCAGGGACAAGTACACGCTCGACGGGAAACAGTACGACGAGTGCATGTTCTGCCGCGCCTCCTGCCCGTCGCGCGACCTGTTCCGGGAGCCCGACTCCGACCTGCCGCTCAAGTGCGACATGTGCGAGTCGGATCCGAACACGGACATCCCCTGGTGCGTGAAGTGGTGCCTCGCGGAGGCCCTGGTCTACGAGGAGAGGGAGGCGGAACCGTCCGCTGCATTGCCCGTGGAGGACCTCGACACGGGGCTCGAGGCGATCGCCCGAAAGCACGGCTGGCCGAAGGTGCTGGAAGCCATCCGCAGGATGGAGAACAAGGCTTGAGCTCGGAAGGAACCATGGAGTCGGTCGCGCCGCTCAAGGAGGTCGTAGAGGAACTCCAGGGCGCCGGCGGCGAGTCCTTCCAGTACTGCTACACGTGCGGCAAGTGCGACGTCGTGTGCCCCTGGAACCGGGTCCGTCCCTTCAGCATCCGAAAGATCGTCCGGCAGGCCGCCTTTGGCCTCCCCGACCTCGAGTCCGAGGACATCTGGCGTTGCACCACCTGCGGCACCTGCCCGTCCCAGTGTCCCCGGGGCGTCAATCAGATCGAGGTCGGCGTCTCCATCCGCCGCCTCGCGACGAAATACGGGGCGTTGCCCGCCTCCCTGCGCGGCGTGCGCTCGGCCGCCCAGAGCCTCGTCAGCGACGGCAATCCTCTCGGCATCGAGAGGGGCAAGCGCGACGAGTGGGCGTCGGGGCTCGGTGTGAAGCCGTTCGCCGAGGGAATGGAGATCCTGTACTTCGTCGGCTGCTACGGCAGCTACGACCCACGAATGCAGAAGGTGTCGGTCGCCACGGTCAATCTTCTGAAGAAGGCCGGGGTCAACTTCGGGATCCTGGGCTCGAAGGAAAACTGCTGCGGCGAGAGCATCCGCAAGGCGGGCAACGAGGAGGTCTTCAAGACCCTCGCCCGCGAGAACATCAAGACCTTCATCGACCACGGCGTCCGACGGATCCTCGTCTCCTCCCCTCACTGCTACCACGCCTTCGCCCGCGAGTATCGCGAGTTCCGGGTCGACTTCGAGGTCGTCCACATCTCGCAGTTCCTCGCGGAGCTGGTCGAGCAGGGACGGCTCAAGCTGACGGGCGCGGTCCGCAAGAGGGTCACCTGGCACGACCCGTGTTATCTCGGCCGGCACAACGGCGTCTACGAGCAGCCGAGGGACGTCCTCAAGAAGATCCCGGGACTGGAGCTGACGGAGATGCCCGAGTGCCGCAAGGATAGCCTGTGCTGCGGCGGCGGAGGCGGCCGGATCTGGATGGACACGCCGAAGAGCGAGAGGTTCTCCGACATCCGGCTGGCGCAGGCGAAGGAGGTCGGCGCCGAGGTTCTGGCCACCGCCTGCCCCTACTGCATCAGCAACTTTGAGGAGAGCAGGCTCGCCCTCGAGGGGGGCGAGGCCCCGGTGATCAAGGACCTGGTCGAGATCGTCCTCGAGTCGATCGAAGGTGAGGCAACGCGGTGAGCGACGCCAACACCAAGTTCGGCGACGTCATGGTCGTAGGCGGCGGGATCAGCGGCATCCAGGCCGCGCTCGACCTCGCCACGGCCGGGTTCAAGGTCTTCCTCGTCGAGAAGGCCCCGACCATCGGCGGGAAGATGGCCCAGCTCGACAAGACCTTCCCCACCAACGACTGCTCGATGTGCATCGAGTCGCCCAAGTTCATCGAGTGCGACCGGCACCCGAACATCGAGATCCTGACCTGGACTGAGGTCGAACGGGTCGAGGGGAAGGCGGGCGATTTCACGGTCACGCTGAAGCGCAAGCCCCGGTACGTGAAGGAAGACCTCTGCACGGGGTGCACGACCTGCGTCGAGTACTGCCCCGTGCGCATCCCGGACCCGTTCAACCAGGAGATGTCGACGAGCAAGGCCGTCCACATCTACTTCTCGCAGGCCGTCCCGCTCGTCCCGTACATCGACCCGGCGTGCGCCTACCTCAAGGACGGGACCTGCTCCATCTGCGCGGGGGTCTGCAAGAACAAGGCGATCGACCTCAAGCAGGAGGCCCAGAGGCAGGAGGTCAAGGTCGGGGCGATCGTCCTGAGCCCGGGGTTCTCGCCGTTCGATCCGGGCGCGCGCGGAGACTACGGCTATGGCAAGCTCGAGAACGTGGTGACGAGCCTCGATTTCGAGCGCCTGCTGTGCGCCACGGGGCCGCACGAGGGGGAGATCCTCCGCCCCTCGGACAAGCAGCATCCCCACAAGATCGCCTGGATCCACTGCGTCGGCTCCCGGCAGGTCTGCGAGGGGGCCTCGACCTACTGCTCGTCCGTCTGCTGCTCGTACATCCAGAAGCAGGTGATCCTCTCGAAGGACCACGACGCCGACACCCAGGCGGTGATCTTCCACAACGACATCCGATCGTACGGGAAGGACTTCGAGCGCTTCTACAAGCGGGCGCAGCAGCTCCCCGGCGTGCGGTTCGTGCGGAGCTACGTGTCGATCGGCCGGGAGATCGCCTCCTCGAAGAACGTCACGATCCGGTACGCCACCGAGAACGAAGGGGTGAAGGAGGAGGAGTTCGACCTCGTCGTCCTGGGTGTGGGGCTCATGCCTCCCGCCGACGCGAAGCTGCTCGCCGGCCAGTTCGGCATCGAGCTGAATGCCCACGGGTTCTGCAAGACGGACCCCGCGCGGCCTCTCGAGACCACGCGACCGGGCGTCTTCGTCAGCGGCGCGTTCCTCGGCCCCATGGACATCCCCGAGTCGGTCTCGAGCGCGAGCGGGGCGGGCGCGCTCGTCGGAGGCCTCCTCGCCTACCGGCGCGGCAAGCTGGCCAAGAAGCGGGTCTACCCGACGGAGAGGGACGTCACCAAAGAAGAGGTCCGCGTCGGAGTCTTCGCGTGTCACTGCGGGTCCAACATCGGCAGGGTGGTGAACATCCCGTCGCTGGTCGAGTACGCGCAGGGCCTGGGCAACGTGGCCCACGCGGAAGAGGGCCTCTTCATCTGCTCCACGGACGCGGCCGAGAGGATCTCGAAGACGATCCGGGAGAAGGGACTCAATCGAGTGGTCGTGGCCGCTTGCACCCCGAGGACCCACGAGCCTCTCTTCCGCGACACGCTGCGGGAAGGCGGCATCAACCAATACTTCTTCGACATGGCGAACATCCGGGAGCACTGCTCCTGGGTCCACTCGAAGCAGAAGGAGGAGGCCACCGCGAAGGCGAAGGACATCGTCCGGATGTCGGTCGCTCGGGCGGCCCGGCTGCAGCCGCTCAGCGAGTTCCAGCTTCCCGTGACGAAGGCCGCGCTCGTGGTCGGCGGCGGCGTGGCGGGGATGACCAGCGCGCTCTGCATCGCCGACCAGGGCTTCGAGGTCTCCCTCGTGGAGAGGGAGTCGGACCTCGGAGGGGCGGCGCGGCGAGTGCACCGCACGCTCGACGGGATCGACGTCCAGGCGGCGCTGCGCGAGATGGTCCAGAGGGTCTACAAGCACCGGCTGATCCGGGTGCTTCACAGCGCGACCATCCGTTCCGTCGGCGGCTACGTAGGGAACTTCGTCACGACCGTCGAATCGGAGGGGCAGGTCCGCGAGATCGCGCACGGGGTGACGATCCTCGCCACGGGCGCCTCCGAGTACAGGCCCACGGAGCACCTCTACGGGCAGGACGACAGGGTCGTGACGCAACTGGAGCTCGAGAATGGGATCGTGCAGGGAGACAAGCGGATCGTCGATGCGCAGTCCGTGGTGATGATCCAGTGCGTGGGGTGCAGGCAGGCAGGCAGGGAGTACTGCGCCCGCATCTGCTGCACGCACGCGATCAAAAACGCCCTGCAGTTGAAGAAGACGCGCCCGGGCATAGACGTGACCATCCTCTACCGGGACATGCGGACCTACGGGTTCAGCGAGGACTCCTATCGCGAGGCGGCCGGCAAGGGGGTGCGGTTCGTCCGCTTCGAGCCCGAGCGCGGGCCGAAGGTGGAAGCCGTCGTGGAGGAGGGCAGGCAGGTCCTGCGGGTGACGGTGCCGGATGCGATCCTCGGCCAGGAGCTGGCACTGGACGCCGACTTGGTCGTCCTCTCCGCCGCCGTCGTTCCCTCGGCGGGAAGCGACGAGGCGGCGCGGATGTTCAAGGTGGCGAAGAACCCGGATGGCTTCTTCCAGGAGGCCCACGTCAAGCTGAGGCCGGTGGACTGCGCCGCCGACGGCGTCTTCTTGTGCGGGGCCGCGCACTACCCCAAGCACCTGTCGGAGACGATCTCCTCCGCGCAAGGGGCCGCGGGGCGGGCGGCGAGCCTGCTCTCGCAGGACACCGTCACGGCCTCGGGGTCCGTCTGCAGGGTCGCGGCGATCGACTGCATCTCGTGCGGCGCCTGCGTGACCGTATGCACCTACGGCGCCATCCAGATGCACGACACGCCGCAGGGCAGGAAGGCCGAGGTCAACCCGGTCCTCTGCAAGGGAGACGGCCTCTGCTGCAGCGTCTGCCCCACGGCGGCGATCGCGCTCGATCACTACACCAATGAGGCGATCCTCGACCAGATCGACGCCGCGTTCCGATAGGAAAGGTGAGCTCCGTGAATGAACAGAAGCTGAAGCTGATCGGCTTCCTCTGCAACTGGTGAGCGTACTCCGCCGCGGACCTGGCTGGAGTTTCCAGACTGCAGTACGCCGCTGAAATCAGGATCATCCGGGTCATGTGCACGGGCCGGGTGGACCTGTCGTTCCTGCTCCGCGCGTTCCTCGACGGCGCGGACGGGGTCTTCGTCGGCGGCTGCCTGCTGGGCGAGTGCCACTACCTCACGGAGGGGAACTACCACGCCCTGGGCACGATGCACCTGCTTCGGAAGCTGCTGAAGCGGATCGGGCTCGATCCGCGCAGGATGCGCCTGGAGTGGATCTCGGCATCGCAGGGGGCTCGGTACGCGGAGGTCATCGACGAGTTCGTTCGGGAGCTCGGCGCGCTCGGACCGTTGGGAACGGGCGAGGGGATCGGCAAGGAGGCCCTGACGTCGAAGCTCGAGTCGCTCTATGGGATGGTGCCCCAACTCAAGCTGCTGATCCGGGAGAGGCTGCAGGTCCGCGTCAAGTCGGCGAAGGCGTACGAGGAGCTCTACGCGAATCCGAAGGTAGACGAGTGGATCGACGAGATGATGTCGGATCCGGCCTCGGTTCCCGGCGGCCTGCCGGCCTACTACATCGACCCGGAGAAGTGCGTGGGCTGCCTGATCTGCCAGAAGAAGTGCCCCGTCCACGCGATCGACGGCGCCAACAAGACGATCCACGTCATCGACCAGGAGGGGTGCACGCACTGCGGGACCTGCTTCTACGCCTGCCCGCCCCGCATCGGCGCCATCCGGAGGATCGACATCGACTCCGTCCCGCCCCCGATCCCCCGGGAAGAGCGAGTCCTCGGGAACCGCAGCCGGGCCTGAAGGAAGGGCCGCGCCAGGCCTTCGATCCACCTGACGCACCTGTTACCCAAGACGTCAGTCGTAGCCGATCACGGCGATGGAGAATTCGCGTCCATTCGCCGCCACGGCGACATACTCGCGAAAGACGAACCACACCATATCCGCAAATTCAACGCGAACGCCGACGTCGAGGGGCGCCGCCAGCTCGAACGCCCGATCCCCGCGCGACTCAACGTCCTCAGCCCACGCCCAGATCGGGCGCTGCTGTTCGGCTGACGGTGGCCCGTCGAATTTCCCTTCCTCGAAGGCGGTTCCCATTCGAAGCCCGAGTTCGCCCCTAGCGATCGGACGGAACCACTCGGCCGCCATCGTTTCGGCCCGGAACGGCCCGTGGTGCCCGCACACCGCTCCCCACGGATCCGGCTGGGTGCAGAATCGGCGTTGCGAGATCGGATCGGCGAGGAACGCGCGGAGCACCCCTGGCCAGTCATCCTGTTCGGGAGACGCGATCTCGACGCGAAACCGGCTCAGATCGAACCAGCCAAAGTCCCACAGCCGACTGCTCGAAGTCGTGATGAGCTCGAATCGGGTCGTCATCGCGGTCGCCGTTTCCTAGGTACTTCGAAACTCCCGCAGATCGACCAGGCGAAGGTCCGCTTCCGCTGCCGCCCTCATGCCATCCGTGAAACCTGTGTCACGGCCGCTGGGGGAATTCGGGGAGCAGACGGTGGGGGAGATCCAGCGCTTGATGGCGCGCTTCTTCAAGGAGTGCTTTGGATCTACTTCGCG
>Ga0082335_1003981_pt1 | contig 23173 bp, 27 predicted proteins | sample Subgrocontami58m_FD_72375 | JGI IMG/M metagenome (GOLD analysis project Ga0082335, IMG submission 72375) | Subsurface groundwater microbial communities from S. Glens Falls, New York, USA - GMW37 contaminated, 5.8 m (SPADES assembly) (version 2) ...
GCCGATCGCCCACGCGGCGGCGGCGGCCAAAGCGCAGGCAGCCGGCGGAGGCACCTCCGGCTCGAGGCGCCCGCCGAGAGCGAGGTTCGTCCGCCACTCCCCGGGCGCGGCGATGCGTGCCGTCGCGCCGACGACGCGGCCCCCGGCCACCAGCAGGCGCAGGTCGCGGTCGCCGTGCGGCACGTAGGCCTGCGCGAGGGCGCCGTGGCGGCGAAACCACGACCGCCCGGCCACCTCCTCGAGGCGCCGCTCGAACGAAGAGCGGTCCGGGCAGAGGAAGACGTCGTGCCCCCAACTGCCGAAACGAGGCTTGAGGACGAGCGGGAACTCGACCTCGGGCAGTGCCCCCGCGGCCGGGACGTGCCACGTCCACGGGTGAGGCAGCCCGGCCGCAGCGAGCAGCCGCGCCGTCTCGAGCTTGTCGTGGGCTGCGAGGAGCGCCGCGGGCCGGTTGAGGATGCGAACGCCGTGGCGTTCCAGCTCCGGCACGAGCTCGAGCCCCGGCTCGAGCCCGTCGAGGGAGGGCAGCACGTCGACCCTGACGAGGGCGACGTCCCCGGGCTCCAGCAGGCCCACCGCCTCGCCGGGCCAGAGCATGCGGGCCTCGATGCCCCGGGCTATCAGCGCCCGCGCGAGCACGCCGTTCGCCAGCGTCGGGCTGCCGAGAATCCCCACCAGGCGCGGGCGCACACCCACCTCCTTGGTAGGGCCATGGTCGGACGAAGGGCGCCGCGTGACATCGGCGGTTCCCCCGATCCGGGGCGCGGGTGGCTACGGAAGCGCTACGACAGTGCCCAGAAGTCGCCGGTGAGGCCGAGCTCGTCGAGGATCGCCTGGCTCTCCTGCACGCTGCGCGGGGCCCAGGCCGGATCGAGTCGCGTCCACCACCAGCGGCGCGCGAGCCGGTTCATCTCCTCCGCCGTGAGCGTCGCTCCCGGCTCCCGACCGGCCAGCCAGCGCTCCAGGTGCTCCTCCGACCGGAGGAAGACCATCGTGCTTCAGGTGAAGACGATGTCGTCCCACCAGCGCCGCGCCGGCACGAGGATGTGCGTCAGCAGCTCGGCCCCCTCCGCGACCCGCCCCTCCCGCACGTCGAGGGCCACCGGCTCGCCGCAGCACGCGCACTCCGACTCGACGCGCCCGTCGGCGTGCAGCGCGCCCGGGATGCCGAGCGCGTCCCAGCAGCAGTTGCCGAACCACGACCGGCCCTCACACTCGACCCGGTGCGGCGTCTCCCCCGCCGCGAACGGGTTCGCCATCAGCAGCTCGCTCGTCCCGGCGCGCACGACGAGAGCGTGCTCATCGTGCAAGCGCCGGAGCGAGTCCTCGACCTCGCCGACCGCGAGTCCCAGCTCGGCGCCCACCTCCGCCGCCGCCGGCGCCCGCCCCAGCGAGACGAAGTCCGAGTAGACACGGCGCCGCACACGGAGGTCGAGCTCGTCCATCAGTGGCGGAAGTGCCGCCGGCCGGTGAAGACCATGCAGGCGCCCGCGCGCTCGACCGCCGCGATCACGTCCTGGTCGCGTTTCGAGCCCCCGGGCTGGATGAAGGCCGTCACGCCCGCCTCAAGGGCGACCCGGGGCCCGTCGGGGAAGGGGAAGAAGGCGTCGGAGGCGAGAGCCGCGCCGGCGAGGTCGTGGCCGTGCTCGCGCGCCTTCTCGACCGCGATCCGCACGGCGTCCACGCGGCTCATCTGGCCCGCGCCGATGCCGATCGTGCGGAGCCCCTTGGCGAGCACGATGGCGTTCGAGGCGACGTGCTTGCAGACGCGCCAGGCGAAGAGCAGGTCGCCCCAGTCGGCCTCGCTCGGCGCGCCGCACACGGTCGCCATCCCCTCGCGGTCCTCGACGTCCCAGTCGCGATCCTGCACGAGCAGCCCGCCGAGCACGCGTTTGTAGTCCCGCTCCGCCGCGTCCGGCCGCCGCCGCTCGCCGTCGTCGAGGATCCGCGTCGACTCCTTTCGCCGCAGCGCCTCGAGCGCCGCCGCGTCGAAGCCGGGTGCCAGCAGCACCTCCACGAACTGCTCCGCGAGCCGCTCCCCCAGCTCGGCGCCGACGGGCCGGTTGAGGACGACGACGCCACCGTAGGCCGAGAGCGGGTCGGCGGCGAGGGCTGCCGCGTAGGCCTCCTCGATCGAGGCCCCGACGGCCACCCCGCACGGGTTTGCGTGCTTGACGATCACGCACGCGGGCAGCGCGAACTCGCGGGCGAGCAGCCGCGCGGCGTCGAGATCGTTGAGGTTGTTGAACGACAGCTCGCGCCCGTGCAGCTGCGTCACGCGCGAGAGCAAGTGCGTGCGGGCGCGCCGCTCGGCGTAGTAGGCGCCGCGCTGGTGCGGGTTCTCGCCGTAGGCGAGCTCCAGGACCTTGTCGAAGGCGGGGATGAAGAGCTCGGGGAAGGACTCGCGCTCGCCGAACCACGCGGCGATCGCGGCCTCGTAGGCTGCGGTACGGGCAAAGGCCGTCGCCGCGAGCGCGCGCCGCGTCTCGAGCGAGAGCTCGCCGCGGCGGCGCAGCTCCGCGAGCACCGGCCCGTAGTCGGCCGGCCGGCAGACGGGAGCGACGTGAGCGAAGTTCTTCGCCGCGCCGCGCAGCATCGAGGGCCCGCCGATGTCGATCATCTCGACCGCGTCCTCCTCGCGCACGCCGTGACGCGCGGCGACCTCCTCGAACGGATAGAGGTTGACGACCACGAGATCGAAGGGTTCGATGTCGTGCTCCTCGAGAGCGCTCAGGTCGGCGGCCTGATCCCGGCGCGCGAGGATGCCGGCGTGGATCCGGGGGTGGAGCGTCTTGACGCGTCCGCCGAGCAGCTCCGGCACCTCGGTCAGGGTCTCGACCAGCGTCACCTCGAGACCGGCCTCGCGGAGGACCTCCGCGGTGCCGCCGCTCGCCACCAGCTCGACGCCGAGCTCCGCCAGGCCGCGCGCGAAGTCCTCCAGGCCGGTCTTGTCGTACACGGAGAGGAGCGCGCGGGCCATCAGGTGATCATGACCTTCCGCCCCTCGACGTGCACGCGACCGTCGAGCAGGAGCCGCACCGCCTCGGGCAGCAGCCGGTGCTCGACCGCCTGGATCCGCGCGTGCAGCGTCCCGGGAGTGTCGCCCGGCTCGACCGGAACGCATTCCTGGAGCACGATCGGCCCCGAGTCCACGCCCTCGTCCACGAGGTGGACCGTGACGCCGGTCACCTTCACGCCGTGGGCGAGCGCGTCCTCGACGGGCGTCCGTCCCGGGAAGGCGGGCAGGAGAGCCGGGTGGACGTTGACGATCCGGTTCCGGAAGCGCTCGACGAAGAGCGGCTGCAGGAGCTGCATGAAGCCGGCCGTGACGACGACGTCCACCCGGCGGCCCTCCAGCCAGTCGGCGAGCGCGAGGTCGCGCGCGTCCCGGTCGGGGTAGTCGTCGAGGGCGAAGACTGCCGTCTCGATGTCGGCGCGGTGCGCACGGCCGAGGGCCTCGACACCCGGCCGCGAGGAGGCGACCGCGACCACGGGCAGACCGGCTGAAAGCAGCGCCTGCAGGTTCGTTCCGCGCCCGGAGACGAGCACGCCGATCACGCCGGCTCGATCTGCCCGATCGCGAGCCGGCCGCCGGCGTCGGGGACGACCGCGCAATAGCCGATCCCGAGGTTGAAGACCCGGCGCAGCTCCTCCTCGGCCACGCCACGTGCGGCGAGCCACGCGAAGACGGGAGGCCGTTCCCACGCGTCCCAGTCGATCCGCGCCCGCAGGCCGGGCGGGAGCACGCGGGCGAGGTTGCCCTCGATCCCGCCGCCCGTCACGTGGGCGAGCGCACGCACGTCGGTCTCGCGCCGGAGCGCGCGCACGTCGGCGAGGTAGAGCCGCGTCGGCGCGAGCAGGTCCGCCCCGTCGTAGTCGTCCCGCTCGGCGAGCAGGCGGCGGACGAGCGTGAAGCCGTTTGCGTGCAGGCCCGCCGACGGCAGGCCGACGACGGCGTGCCCGACCTCGACCCGCGAGCCGTCGATCAGGTCGCCGCGCTCGACGAGCCCGACGCACGTGCCCGCGAAGTCGATCTCGCCCTCGCGGTAGACGTCGGGCAGCTCCGCCGTCTCGCCGCCGATGATCGCGCAGCCGGCCGTTCGGCAGACCTCGGCGGCGCCCTCGAGCAACTCGGCCACCTGCTCCGGCTCGATCCGCGCCGCCGCCACGTAGTCGAGCAAGAAGAGCGGCTCGGCGCCCGTCGTCAGCACGTCGTTGATGCAGTGCGCGGCGAGGTCGGCGCCACAGTCGCGCAGGCGCCCGCGCTGCCGGGCGAGGATCAGCTTCGTCCCGACCCCGTCGGTCGAGGCCGCGAGCAGACGCCGGTCGTCGAGCGCATACAGGCCGGCGAAGCCGCCGAAGGCTCCCGCCACCTGCGGGGTCGCGGTCGAGGCGACGGCGGCGCGCAGCCTCTCGACGATCGCCTCCGCCGTCGAGAGGGAGACCCCCGCGGCCTCGTAGGTGCGCTCTCCGCCCACCCGCCGATTCTAGAGTGGTTCCGTGGACGGACCTTCGCTGCTCACAAGCTGGACGTTCGAGCCGCTCGAGCTCGCCCCCGCCGCCCTCGTCGCGATCGCCTACGGCGTGCGCGCGCGGACACTGCGGCAGCGCGGGACGCCGGTGCCCGGCGTGCGTGTCGCCGTGTTCGGGCTCGGCCTGGCGCTGCTCGTGCTCGCGCTCGCCTCGCCGGTCGCCGCCTTCGCCGAGGACGAGTTCTTCTTCTTCCACATGCTCCAGCACGTCGTTCTCGGCGACCTGGCGCCGCTCTGCCTGCTCGCCGGGCTCACCGGGCCGCTCCTGCGGCCGCTGCTCGCCCTGCGGGTGGTCGAGCGGCTGCGCGCGCTCGCGAACCCGGTCGTCGCCCTGCCGCTGTGGGCGGCGATCCTCGTCCTCTGGCACGTGCCCGCGCTCTACGAGGGCGCGGTACGGCATTCCTCGCTCCACGCGCTCGAGCACGTGTTCTTCCTCACGGCCGGAATCGTCGTCTGGCTGCCCGTGCTCGAGACGCTGCCGGCGCCCGAGTGGTTCGGCACCGGGCCGAAGCTCGCCTACGTCGCCGCGGTGCGCGGAGTCGAGACGATCGCCGGCAACGTCTTCGCCTGGTCGGGCACGGTCTTCTACGGCGTCTACGTCCACGCGGGCGCGCGCTGGGGCATCTCGCCCGAGCAGGACCAGAACCTCGCCGGCGTCGTGATGATGGCCGAGGGCGGGCTCGTCACGATCGTCGCGCTCGCATGGCTCTTCCTCCGCCTCGCGCAGGAGGGTCAGGTGCGCCAGGAGCTGCTGGAGCGCGGCTTCGAGGCACGCGCGGTGAAACGGGCCGTTCGGTACAGGCGCTGGGAGGATCTGGCCGGCCGGCGCTGAACTCCGTCTGGATGCGCTCCACCGGCGTCCACCACGTGGATCTCGTCGTCAGCTCCGTCGAGCGCTCGCTGCCCTTCTATCGCGACCTGCTCGGGCCGCTCGGCTACCACCGGATCAGCGAGGTCGAGGGCGAGCGCGGCGAGACGATCTGGTACTTCATCGGCCCGGGCAGCGGCATCGGGCTGCGCGAGGCGCAGAGCGAGGGGGAATACGACCGCTACCGCGTCGGCCTCCACCATCTCGCGTTCGAGGCCGTCGCACGCTCGGTCGTGGATGAGCGCCACGACTGGCTCGTGGCGTCAGGCGCCAAGATCGAGACGCCGCCGCAGGAGTACGGCTACCAGCTCGGGTACTACGCCGTCTTCTTCTACGACCCCGACGGCATCAAGCTCGAGATCGTGCACGTCCCGGGCCACGCGGCCTAGGTCTGCACGGGCTCGAAACGCAGCTTCGCCAGGTTCCCGCGCTCCGGCACGCGCGTCGGGTACGAGCGCGTGAAGCACGCGCGGCAGACCGCGCCCTCGGGCAGCGTCGTCGCCGCGGTCATGCCCTCGAGCGAGAGGTAGTGGAGCGAGGTGGCGCCGACGTGCTCCCGCATCTCCTCGACCGAGCGGTGGGCGGCGGCGAGCTGGGCCTCCTCCGCCATGTCGATCCCGTAGAAGCACGGCGAGACGACCGGCGGCGAGGAGACGCGAACGTGCACCTCGGCCGCCTTCGCCTCGAACAGCATCTCCACGAGCGCGCGCATCGTGTTGCCCCGCACGATCGAGTCGTCGACGATCACGAGCCGCTTGCCCGCGATCTCGGCGAGCGGGTTGAACTTGAGGCGGATCCCCTGCCGGCGCAGCTCCTCGTCGGGCTCGATGAAGGTCCGACCGACGTAGCGGTTCTTGATCAGCCCCTCGCCGAACGGGATCCCCGAGGCCTTCGAGAAGCCGATCGCCGCCGGTGTTCCCGAGTCCGGGATCGGCATCACCAGGTCCGCCTCGACCGGCGCCTCGGCCGCCAGCCGCTCACCCATGCGGACGCGCGCCCCGTACACGTCCACACCGCCGACCCTCGAGTCGGGGCGCGCGAAGTAGACGTGCTCGAAGATGCAGGCCGCGCCCGTGCCCTCCGGCAGCGCCTGCGTCGAGTGTAGGCCGTCCGCGTCCACGACGACCAGCTCGCCGGGCCGGAGGTCACGCGCGAAGTCGGCGCCGATCAGGTCGAGAGCGGAGGTCTCGGAGGCGACGACCCAGTCCTCGCCGAGCCGGCCGAGCGAGAGCGGGCGGATCCCGTGGGGGTCGCGGAACGCGACGAGCACGCCATCGGCGAGCGCCACGATCGAGTAGGCGCCCTCGAGGCGCGCCATCGTCTGCGCGACCGCGAGCGGCAGCGGCGAGGAGTCGTGCGCGAGCAGCGCGGCGATCAGCTCCGTGTCGGAGGTGGCGCCGAGCTTGACGCCGGCCGCGCCGAGCTCCTCGCGCAGCTCGGAGGCATTGGTGAGGTTGCCGTTGTGGCCGAGCGCGACCGTGCGCGCACGGCCGTGGTGGACGAGCGGCTGAACGTTCGTCCAGGCGTTCGACCCGGTCGTCGAGTAGCGCGTGTGCCCGATCGCGACCTCGCCCGTCAGGGCCTGGAGCTTCTGCTCGTCGAAGACCTGGGCGACGAGCCCGAGGTCGCGCAGCACCGTCAGGCGGCCCTCGTCGGAGACGGCGATGCCGGCCGCCTCCTGGCCGCGGTGCTGGAGCGCGAACAGCCCGAAGTAGGTGACCCGGGCCACCTCGCGCTCCTCGGAGCGGATGCCGAAGATGCCGCACATCTAGTGTTCCCAGGCCTTCCGCAACTCGTCGATCTCGCTTCCCAGCAACGTCGCGCCGCCCACGGTCCCGATCCGCCGCAGCGGCACTCCGCCGAGCTTCGCGACGTTCTCCTCTGCGCAGGCGAGCACGGCCTGGCCGCCGCCCTCGCCGAACCACGCGAGCGCGTCGCCGGGGAGGTCGAGCTCGGCGCCGACGCCGGAATGCAACGCTGCCTCAGCGAGGCAGACGGCCAGCCCGCCCTCGGCGGCGTCGTGGACGAGCGAGCAGAGCGGCGCCGCGCGCCAAAGGAGCTCGACGAGCATCGCCTCGAGCGCCAGGTCAAGGCGGGCCGGGATCCCGCCGAGCGCGCCGTAGAGCGCCTGGTACTCGGAGCCGGCGAGCGAGAGCGGCGAGGCCGAGGCGAGCAGGATCGCGTCGCCCTCGTGCCAGGCGCCCGGCACGAGCCGCACGTCGGGGACGAGCCCGACGCAGCCGGCGACCGGGGTCGGGTGGATCGCGCGGCCCTCGGTCTCGTTGTAGAGGGAGACGTTGCCGGAGACGACGGGCAGCCCGAGGGCCTCGCACGCCTCCGCCATGCCCTCGATCGCCTCCGCCAGCTCCCAGGCGATCTCCCCCTTCTCCGGATTGCCGAAGTTGAGACAGTCGGTGAAGCCGAGCGGCTCGCCGCCGGCGCAGGCGACGTTGCGCGCCGCTTCGAGGATCGCGAGCGCACCGCCCGAGCGCGGATCCAGCCTGGCGAGCCGCCCCTGGCCGTCGAGCGAGAGCGCGAGCCCGCGCAGCGAGGGCCGCAGGCGCAGGACGGCCGCGTCGAGGCCCGGCCGGCGCACGGTGCGCGAGCCGACGAGGTGGTCGTAGCGGCGGTAGATCCAGGCGCGGCTGCGGAGGTTGGGCGAGGCCAGGAGCTCGGGGAGCGCGCGCGGCGGCGGGGGCGCCTGTGGCGCCGGCGCGGGCTCCGGCGCGGGACGCGGCCTGCGCTCGATCTCGTACCGCGGGCATTCGTCGGTCAGCAGGCGCGCCGGGATGTCGCCGACGACCTCGCCGGCGTAGAACGCGCGCAGCCGCGCGCTCTCCGTGACCTCGCCGACGACGGCGTGGTGGACCTCCCAGCGGTCGAGCACGGCCTGCACGGCCTCGAGCAGCCCCGGCCGCACGACGGCGACCATCCGTTCCTGGCTCTCGGAGATCATGATCTCCCAGGGCTCCATCGCGTCTTCGCGCTGCGGGACGCGGTCGAGGTGAACGTCGATCCCGTACTCGCGCGCCATCTCCGACAGGGACGAGGCGATCCCGGCGGCACCGCAGTCCTGGAGCGACTCGACGAGCCCGCGCTCGACGAGCTCGAGCGAGACCTCGATCAGCTTCTTGCCCGTGAACGGGTCGCCGATCTGGACGGACGGCCGCTTTTCGGCCACCCCCTCGCCGAGCTCCTGGCTCGCGAGGACGGAGGCCCCGCCGATCCCGTCGCGCCCGGTCGTCGCGCCGTAGAGCACGACGAGGTTGCCCTCCCCGGTCGCCTGCGCGCTCATCACGCGCTCAACCGGGAGCAGGCCGACGCACATCGCGTTGACGAGGCAGTTGTCGGCGTACGCGGCGTCGAAGACGGCCTCGCCGCCGACGGTGGCGATCCCCACGGCATTCCCGTAGTGGGAGATCCCGCCCACCGCGCGCTCGAAGTGCCAGTCGGGCTCGCCAAAGCGGAGGCCGTCGAGCAGCGCCACGGGCCGTGCGCCCATCGCGATGATGTCGCGGATGATCCCGCCCACGCCCGTCGCCGCGCCCTGGAACGGCTCCACCGCCGAGGGGTGGTTGTGGCTCTCGACCTTGAAGGCGACCGCCTCGCCCTCGCCGAGGTCGAGCACGCCGGCGTTCTCGCCCGGCCCCTGCAGGACGCGCTCACCCGCGGTCGGGAACCGCTTCAGGAGCAGCGCGGAGTGCTTGTAGCCGCAGTGCTCCGACCAGAGCAGCGAGAAGACGGCGAGCTCGAAGTGGTTCGGGTCGCGCTCGAGCAGCGAGACGATCCGGGCGAGCTCCCCGTCTGTCAGGCCGAGGGCCCGGTGAAGAGGCTGTTCCGCGACGGAGCTCAGGAGCAGAGTCTAGCCGCGGGTCCCGACGCCCCTCCGCCTTCACCTCACACCGCGTCCCCCCGCCGCGTTGAATAGCGAGATGAGCCGCCGTCACCTCCTCATGCTGCTCGCGCTGTCGGCGCTCTGGGGCGCGTCCTTCATGTTCATCAAGGTGGGCGTCCGCGGCTTCGAGCCGGCCACGCTCGTCTGGCTGCGGCTGACGGTCGCCGCCGCGACGCTCGCGCCGATCGCTCTGCTCTCGGCCGGCCGCTCGGTGTTCGCGGAGGTGCGCGCCGAGTGGCGGGGACTGACCGCGCTGGGCGCCGGCAACTCGGTGATCCCGTTCTGGTTCATCTCCTGGGGCGAGACGCGGATCGACTCGGGCCTCGCGGCGATCATCCAGGCCTCGGCACCGATCTTCACCGCGCTGCTCGCCTGGCGCTTCAGCCGCTCCGAGCGCGTGAGCGGCGCGCGCCTCGCCGGTGTCCTCATCGGCTTCGCCGGCGTGGCGCTCCTCGTCGGCGGCCAGCGCGGCGGGGCCGTGCTCGGCGCGCTCGCCGTGCTCGTGGCAGCCCTCTGCTACGCCGCCTCCGCCCTCTGGGGCGGCCGGCGGCTGGCGCATGTCAGGCCGCTCGCGCTCGCGCTCGGCACGATGGCGACCGGCTCGCTCGTGACGCTGCCCTTCGGGCTCGCCCAGCTCCCCGGAGAGCTGCCGGGCTGGAAGCCTGTCGTCTCGGTGCTCGCGCTCGGCGTCGGCGGCTCGGCGCTGGCCTACCTCCTGTACTTCGCGATCCTCATGGGTGCCGGCGCGTCGCGCGCGATCCTCGTCACTTACCTCGTGCCGGCCGCGGCGCTCGCGTACGGCGTCCTGCTGCTCGGCGAGCCGCTGGGGGCGACGGCGCTGGGCGGGCTCGCCCTCGTGCTCGCCGGCGTCGCGCTCGGCACCGGCGCCCTCCGGCGCACCCGCCGGGGTAGCCTGCGAACGTGAATCGCTATGCGCCCCTGATCCTCGTCCTCGCGGCGATCTGGGGCGCCTCGTACCTCTTCATCAAGGTCGCGGTGGACGACGTTGAGCCGGCGGTGATGATGGCCGCGCGCGGCCTCGGCGCGGGCGCGGTGCTGCTCGGCTACCTCGCCTGGCGCGAGGGCGGCCGCAGCGCGCTCGCCCAGCTCCGCGCGGCCTGGGCCCCCTGCCTCATGCTCGGCGTGATCAACGCCGCGCTCCCGTTCTGGCTGATCGCGTGGGGCGAGAAGCACATCGACTCGAGCGTGGCCGGGATCGCGCAGGCGACGGTGCCGATGTTCAACCTCCTCGTCGCGCTGCGCTTCCTGCCCCACGATCGCGTGACGCCTGGGCGGATCGCCGGGCTCGGGCTCGGCGCAGGCGGTGTCGCCGTGCTCACGGGCTTCCACCCGGCCGGGGGCTGGTGGGCGGTCGCGGGCACGCTCGCGGTGGTCGGCTCCTCGCTCTCGTACGCCGTCGGGGGAGTCTTCGGCCAGCTGCGCATGCGCACCGTCTCCGGCCCGGTGCTCGCCACCGGCTCGATGCTCGCCTGCGGGGCGATCCTCGTGCCCGTCGCCGCGTTCCAGTTCCCGCACCACGCACCGAGCCTGGAGGGAGCGGCGTCGCTCGCCGCGCTGACGCTGCTCGGAACGGCGCTCGCACAGCTGATCCTCTACCGGGTGCTCCGCCTGCACGGGTCGAACCGCCTCAGCCTCGTCACCTACCTCATGCCGCCGTTCGCGGTCGTCTACGGCGCCGTGCTGCTCGACGAGCCGGTGACCGCCCGCGTGCTCGGCGGCCTGGCGCTAATACTCGGCGGCGTGGCGCTCGCCTCGGGCGCTCTGCGGCTGCCCCGCCGCACCACGATCGCAGGGGCGGCGTGAGCGGCACCGTCTCGATCCGCCCCGCCGGGATCGCGGATCTCGACTTCGTCGTCGAGCTCGTCAACCACGAGGAGGTCGAGCCGTTCCTCGGCCTCCGGCGTGCGCGCGACCGGCCGGCGCTCCTCGCCCAGATCGAGCGGACGCGGGCCGAGCCGGATGTCTTCGGCCGGCTGATCGTCGAGGCCGGCGGCGAGCGGGCGGGCCTCCTGGGCTACACGTGCATCAACCCGATCCACCGGATCGCGGAGGTCGAGGCGCTCGCCCTCCACCCGGACTTTCGAGGCCGCGGGATCGCCGGCGAGGCGGTGCGCCTGCTCCAGCAGCTTCTGTTCGTCGAGCTCGGCTACCACCGGCTCGAGCTCGAGTGCTACAGCTTCAACGAGCGCGCGATCCACCACGCCGAGCGTGCGGGATTCATCCGCGAGGGCGTGAAGCGGAAGGCCTACTGGCGCCACGGCGAGTGGGTGGACGGGGTCTGCTTCGGCCTCGTCGCCGACGACCTCGACGGCTAGAAGCGCAGCGCGCCGCCCGGCGTCAGCCACGTGAAGACGTCGAAGGCGAGCCTGCCGGCCTGCACAATCGGGTCGGACTCCGCGAGCGCTCGCGTCTCCTCGAGCCCGGTGCGGTAGAGGCAGATCCCCCGCCACGACTCGTCCGGCTGGTTCGTCAACGGCCCCGCCACGAGCAGGTGCCCGGCCTCCTTCATCGCCGCGAGGTGCGCGAGATGGGCGGCCTGCAGCGCCTCGAGCTCGTCGTCGGCGAAGCGCGGAGCGTCGCGCGGACGGCGGAGGAAGACGACCGTGGTGGACTCGAGCTCCACACCCGCAGTATTTCAGTACGGTGGGGCCGTGAAGCTCGTCTCCCTGTCAGCCGCCCTCGCGCTCGTCGTCGCCTCCGCCGCGCTCGCAGCCCCGCCCCGCCTCGTGTCCCCTGCCGCCTTCGCCAGGGCGGTGGCGCAGAAGGGAACGGTGACGATCAACGTGCACATCCCCGACGAGGGCTCGCTCGCCGGCACCGACCTCTGGATCCCGTTCGACCGCGTCGCGGCGAACCGCGCACGGCTCCCGGCGCGGAAGACGACCCCACTCGCCGTCTACTGCCGGAGCGGGCGCATGAGCGCGATCGCCGTCCGCGTGCTCGCGCGCCTGGGGTACGGCAACGTCGTCGAGCTGCGGGGCGGGATGGTCGCCTGGGAGGCGTCGGGCCGGCGCCTTCTGCCCCGGATCGTCGTCATCCTCACAGAGTAGGCGCGGCCACGGATGCGAAGCAGCACTAGCATGGAGGCGTGGAGCTCATCCACACCTGCTATCGCATCGGCGAGATCGAGCGCTCGGTCGCCTTCTACACCACGCTCGGCTTCGAGGAGCGCGGCCGGACGCCGATCCGCGAGGAGGCGGTCAACGTCTTCATGGGCCTGCCCGGGCACGGCGACCAACTCGAGCTGACGTACAACTTCGGCGTCGAGGAGTACGAGCTCGGCACCGGCTACGGCCACATCGCGCTCGCCGTGGACGACCTCGCGGCGACGCTTGCGCGCCTCGCTGGCCTTGGGATCGAGCCGGAGCGCCCGCCCTACCGGGTCCGCGAGGGCGGCTCGCTGCTCTGCTTCGTCCGCGACCCGGACGGGTACCGCGTCGAGCTGATCGACCGCAGCGGGACGTAGCCGGCGCTCAGGTCTTGCGCGTGGTCGCGAGGACGGCGTGAACGACGCCGTCCTCGGCCGAGCCTTCTGCTGCCCAGACCTCGGAGCCGACGACCTGGAGGGGCAGCTGCGGTGCGATCGCATCCGCCGCCGCCGCGCGTACGGCTCGATCCTCCGTTCGCACGACTGTGATGTGGTACGCGAAGTCAGGCCGGTCGCCCTTGTGGGGGGCGAGTTCCGGCCACTGCGCGGAGACGGCTTCGGTCAGTGCCCGGAGCTGATCATCCGGCTCGGCCAGGATGACGAGTGCGCCCGGCCGGTCATCGAGACGCGAGAGCGTCACGTCGACCGGCAAGAACCCTTCAAGCAGCGGCGCGATCGACGGGTCCCGCCATTGCTCGGGCGGGAGAAACGGTAGCCGGATCGTCACGTGCGCCGGAATACCGTGCCGCTCCGCCCAATCGTGCTCGGCGCGCCAACGACCGACGAGCGGATCGGCGGCCGGCGTGACGAGAAGCAGCGGCACGAGGGGAACCTACAAGGCCCGGCGGTAAGAGTGGTGTCCATCACGGATGAATCTGATTTATCTGATATCCTGAGTGCATGGCCAGACTGAGCGCCACGGAGGCCTCGCGGAGCTTCTCCGACGTGCTCAACCGGGTCGCCGCCGGGGAGGAGGTCGAGGTGGTCCGCAACGGGGCCACCGTCGCCGTCATCTCCCCGCCCCGCGCGCGGTTCGTCTCGGCGCAGCGGTTCCGGGAATTGCTCGCCTCCGCACCGCCCCCCGACGACGCGTTCGCGTGCGACGTGCGCGAGATCCGCCGGAAGGCCGGCCCGCCGCCGGGCACCCCCTGGCCGTCCTGATCGACACCGACCTGCTCGTCGACCGCGAGCGCGGCGCGCCGGAGCGGCTCGGCACGGCCCTCGGCGACGAGGAACGCGCGATCAGCGTGATCACGGTGAGCGAGCTGCTGCACGGCGTCCACCGGGCGACCGGGGAAACGCGGGCGCTGCGGCGCGCCCTCGTCGAGCACCTGCTCGCCAGCATCGAGCCGCTGCCGATCACGACACCCGTGGCGCGCGTCCACGCGGAGGTCTGGGCCGAGCTCGCCGACCGCGGCGAGACTGTCGGCGCCCACGACCTCTGGATCGCGGCGACCGCGCTCACCTGGGGCCTCGGAGTGGCGACCCGCAACGTCGCCGAGTTCCGTCCCGTGCCGGGTCTGCGGGTCGTCGAGGTCGCGTAGGACGGTCAGGCGCGCGCGGAGACGAGCAGCGCGCTCACCGGGAACGCGAGCGGCCCCCGGCCGAGCCGGGTCTCGAGCTCCGCGGCGAGCGCGGCGTGCGCCGCCCCGGAATCGTCGAGGCCGGCGGCGTACGGCAGCGCCAGCTCGGCGGCCGAGGCGAAGTGGGCCTCGCGGCTCTCCCGGTGGATCTCGACGTCATGGAGGCCCGCCCGCTCGAAGAGCCACTGCAGCGGCCCGGGATCGCCCATCCGGAACGCGACCGCGAGGATCCGAGCCGCGCGCCCGCCGGCGACATCCCGCAAGGCGGCACCGAGCACCGCCAGCGCGGGGTTGTCCTCGAGGCCGCACCAGACCGACGCGGCGAGATGGCCGCCCGGGGCCAGCACGCGGCGCAGCTCGCCGAGCGCCGGCACCGGCCGCGCGAAGAACATCAGCCCGAAGCCGCAGGTGAGGGCGTCGAACGAGGAGTCCTCGAAGGGCAGCGCCGCCGCGTCGCCCTCGACCCATTCGACTCCCTCGCCCGAAGCCTGCGCGAGCATCCCCGCCGCAACGTCGAGCCCGACCACACGTCCGCAGCCCGCCGCGGCAGCCGCCCGGGAGACGGCGCCCGTCCCGCAGGCGACGTCGAGCAGGGCCCCGCCCTCCGGGCAGAGGGCGAGCTCGACGAGGCGCCCGGAAAACGGCGCGAACAGGGCAGGAACGAGGATGCGCTCGTAGAGCTCGGCGGCGTCGGGCATCGGAGGATCGTCGCAGACTCGGCACAGAGACGGCACCCATCGGTGCACCGGAGGGCTCTACGGTGCCCGGCATGGCGACCATCACCACACCCTGGGGCCCCGCCGCGCTCGTCGAGGAGCTCGCGCTCCGGCAGCAGGCGGGCGAGAAGCGCTTCGCCTCGCTCGTACAGCTGCTCGAGACGGGAAAGGGCGAGCGGCTCGTCCGCTTCGCTTACTCGACCGGCGGCGTGGCCCGCCGCGGCCCCGTCACGCTGCGGGCGCGCGACCTCGAGCGCCTGCGCGCGGCGCTCGCCGAGCGGCCGAGGCTGCGGGAGGCGCTCGGCCTCTAGCGACCGCCTCGGCTCGCCCGTCCCCTGCGCCCGGCCCGCTTGAGGCGGTCGAGCGTCGTGAGCAGTCCGAGGGCGAGGCGCGCGAGCCGAACCTGGCGCCGCGTGACACCGGCGGGAAGCGCTCCGCGAAAGCGATACAGGCGCTTGGCGGCCGAGGCCCCGAGGTCGAGGCGTTCGTGCCAGAGCGCGATCTGCAGGACGGCGGCGAGCGACTCGCCCGGCGTCCGCTGGTGGTCACCTGGGCGCTCGGCCTCGTCGAGCACGTCCTGCCACGCCGTGGCGGGCGCTGCGCCGGTCGCGACCCTGTAGGCGCGAGCGACGGTTTGCCGCCCCGTCGTGAACCCGACGCCGGCCGCGCGGACGTGCGGCAGGCCGGCGAACTCGAGCCTCAGGCGACGGGCGAGGTCGCGGGGCGGCCCCAGCGCGGAGAAGACGACGGGCTCGAAGAAGGACGGATCGTCGGCACCGAACACCTGCTCCGGCTGCTCCCTGGCGAGCGCCGCGAGCGGCGTGTGCGGATGGACGCGCGCTCCCGAGGAGTAGGAGACTTCGATCGAGGGCGGCAGCGAGCGGACGAACGCGATCGTCTCGGCGAGCGTCGCCTCGGTCTCGCCCGGGAGGCCGAAGAGCAGGCCGAGATCCGCCGACAGCTCGTGGCGAGCCACCGTCTCGACCAGGTCGTCGAGATGGCGCCGGCGGAACTGCTTCTGCGCAACGCGCATCACCTCCTCGGAGGCGGTGTCGACGGTGACGGTGACGTGCCCGTTCGTCTTCTTGGCGAGCCCCGCCAGCTCGGCCGAGAACGGCGTCGGGTTGACGTACGCCCGCCACGTGAGCTTGTCCGCGAGCCCGCGCTCGACGATGCCCTGCAGGACGGCGATCGCATGGGCCTCGTCCGGCAGGTTGAGCTCGTCGTCGGCGAAGAAGACGGGGGGGCGCTCGATGCCGTGCTCCGCGGCCGCGGCGACGGTCTGCTCGAGCTCGTCGAGCACGACCTCGAGCGCGCCGTTCCCATGCCTGCGGCCGAGATTCGCCGTCAGGCAGTAGACGCACTGCATCGCGCAACCGATCCTCGTCCGCACCGGGAACGAGTTGACGGGCGCATAGAGCGGCTCGCGCAACGTCGGCCGAGCGGCGAACGAGACCTGGTAGGCGCCGAGCGGGTCCTGTTCGCCGCGCCGGACGAGACCGGGGATTGCTCCGAGCTCCACACCGGAGGCGAGACGCTCGAGAACGAGCCGGAAGGGCGCCTCGCCGGCGCCGACGATGCCCCGCTCGACCTCGAGGTAGTCGAGGCACTCGCCCGGAAAGGCGGAGAAGGCCGCGCCGCCGCAGAGGAAGAGCGCCTCGGGGGCAGCCTCGCCGAGCGCCGCTCGGAGCCGCCGGATCTCCGGCATGAACCACGTGATGTCGTGCGCCGCCGCGGTCTCGGCGTCGGGATCGGCGATCACGATGCAGTCGTCGACGATCCGCAGCCCAAGCCCGACGAGGTCCGGCCGGCGCTCGCGGGCGTGCCGAGCGGCCGCATCGATCGGGTCGGCGGCGACGAGGTAGGGATCGAGGATCTCGACCTCGACGTCCAGGTCGCTCACGGCCGTCTTCAGGCATTCGAGACCGTACGGGGGCACGGGCGTGACCTGCTGGAACGGGTTCGCGTGCACGAGCAGGACGCGCAGCGGCCTCCCGCCGCCCCGGCCCCCCTCACGCCGCACCGAAACGGCGCCCATCCCGGACTACGCGGCCGCGAACAGCCGCTCGCGCGCGGCATCGACGAGCGAGGCGAGGATCAGCGCGCCGTCGGCCGAGCCGAGCAGGGAGTCCACGGCGTGCTCCGGATGGGGCATCAGCCCGAGCACGTTGCCCTCCGCGTTGAGCACGCCGGCGACGAGGTCGAGCGAGCCGTTCACGTCCTCGGTGTAGCGCAGCACGATCTGGCCGCGCGCCTCGATCTCCGCCCGGAGCTCCGGCGGCGCATACCAGCGGCCCTCCCCGTGCTTGACGGGTATCACGAGCTCCTGCCCGTCCTCGCAGCGGCTCGTGAAGAGCGTGTCCGCACGCTCGACGCGCACTGCCACGTCGCGGCAGACGAACTCGAGCTGGCGGTTCGGGCGCAGCACCCCGGGCAGGAGGCCGGCTTCGCAGAGGATCTGGAAGCCGTTGCAGATGCCGAGCACCGGGCCGCCCTCGGCGGCGAAGCGCGCGACCGCCTCCATCGCCGGGGAGAAGCGCGCGAGGGCGCCGCAGCGCAGGTAGTCCCCGTAGGAGAAGCCGCCCGGAAGCACGACGGCGCCCGTCCCCCGGGGCAGCTCGCGCTCGGCGTGCCAGACAAGCGCCGGCGCCGCACCGACCGAGCCGAGCGCCCACGCGGCGTCGCGATCGTCCTGGGAGCCGGGAAAGACGACCACGGCGACCTTGGGCTGAGCCTTCACGCGCGCCCCTCGCCGGCGCCGGCTCCCGCCGGGCCAAGCCCGGCTCCGCCGCCGCCTGGCGCTGCTCGCGGCACCGTACTTTCCGGGGCCGTATTCCACATACTGTCCCCTCCGGCCCGGCACCGCGAGCAGCGCCCGAGGAACGCGCGGACGTCGGTGGTTAACGCGGGGCGTCTCACGTGAGCTCGATCTCCGCACTCTCGATCAGCGGGTTCGTCAGCAGCTCGGCGCACATCCGCTCGACCTGCGCTCGGGCCTCGGCGGGGTCGTCGCTCTCCACCTGCAGCTCGATCAGCCTGCCCACGCGAATGCCGTGGACGGGGAAGCCGAGCTTGCGCAGCGAGCCCTCGACGGCCTCGCCCTGAGGGTCGAGGATGCCGGTCTTCGGCCGGACGAGCACGGTCGCCTTCACCGCACCACCGCCGGGCCGGCGAGGTACGACTCGAAGGGGATCTCCGTCAGCCGCTCGAACGCTTCGACGTAGCGGGCGCGGGTGCCCGCGACGACCTCCTCGGGCAGCTCGGGGCCGGGATACGCCTTGTCCCAGCCGAGGCTCTCGCAGTAGTCGCGCACGAACTGCTTGTCGAACGAGGGCTGCGGCCCGCCGGGCGCATACCCGTCGGCCGGCCAGAAGCGCGAGGAGTCGGGCGTCAGCGCCTCGTCGCCCAGAGTCAGGACGCCGTCGGCGTCGAGCCCGAGCTCGAACTTCGTGTCGGCGAGGACGATCCCGCGCGCCTCGGCGTGGGCGGCGGCGAAGGAGTAGAGGGCGAGGCAGACGGCGCGCACGCGGCCGTACAGCTCCTCGCCGACGAGCTCCGCCGCCTGTGCCTCGGAGATGTTCTCGTCGTGCCCGGACTGCGCTTTCGAGGCGGGTGTGAAGATCGGCTTCGGCAGGCGCTCCGACTCTCGCAGCCCCGCCGGCAGCGCGTGCCCCGACGTCTGCCCGGTGGCCCGGTAGTCCTTCCAGCCCGAGCCGGCGAGGTAGCCGCGGACGACGCACTCGATCGGGAGCATCTGAAGCCGCCTGCACTCGGTCGTGCGCCCGTCGGGACGGAGGTCGAGCAGGTGATTCCCGACGATGTGGCCCGTCCGCGCGAACCAGAACGCGGAGAGGCCGGTCAGCACGCGGCCCTTGTCCGGGATCTCGGTCGGCAGGACGACGTCGAAGGTGGAGATCCGGTCGGAGGCGACGAGCAGCAGCCGGTCCTCGCCGAGAGCGAAGAGCTCCCGGACCTTGCCGCTGCCGACGTGAACGGCCTGGTCAGGCATGCACACGCTCCTCTCTGGGGGCGAGCGCGCGCAGGCGCTCGAAGACGGTGTCGACGTGACGGGTGTAGGCGGCGAGGTCGAAGACCGCGGCGAGGTCGGCGCGGCCGGCGAGCTCCGCGTCGGCGCGGACGAGCTCGCGGAAGTCCACGCCCTCGTCCCAGGCGCGCATCGCGAGGCGCTGTACATGGCGGTAGGCGTCGTCGCGGGAGAGGCCGGACTCGACGAGCGCGAGCAGCAGCCGCTGGCTGAAGAAGAGGTGGTGGCTCGCTTCGAGGTTCTCCCGCATCCGCTCCGGGCGCACGACGAGGCCCTCGACGAGCCAGGCGAAGCGGTCGAGCATGTAGTCGGTCGCGAGGAAGGCGTCGGGGACGACGACGCGCTCGGCGGAGGAGTGCGAGATGTCGCGCTCGTGCCACAGGGCGACGTTCTCGAGCCCGACCAGCGCGGCGCCGCGGACGACGCGCGCGAGCCCGCAGATCCGCTCGGCCGTGATCGGGTTGCGCTTGTGCGGCATCGCCGAGGAGCCTTTCTGGCCCTTCCCGAACGGCTCCTCGACCTCGCGCACCTCGGTGCGGGCGAGGTGGCGGATCTCGAGCGCGTAGCGGTCGAGCGAGGAGGCGAGCACGGCGAGCGCGTTCAGCACCTCGGCGTGGCGGTCGCGCTGGAGGATCTGGGTGGAGGAGGGCGCCGGCTCGAGCCCCAGCCGCTCGCACGCGACCCGCTCGACCTCGGGGTCGGTCGCCGAGTAGGTGCCGACGGCGCCGGAGAGCTTGCCGACGCGCATCCCCTCGAGCGCCCGCGCGACGCGCGTGCGGTCGCGGTCGAGCGCGAAGGCCCAGCCGGCGAGCTTGAGCCCGAACGTCGTCGGCTCGGCGTGGACGCCGTGGGTGCGGCCCATGCAGAGCGTCTCCCGGTGCTCCTCGGCGCGCGCGACGACCGCGGCGAAGGCCCGGTCGATTCCCTCGAGGATCAGGGCGCCCGCCTCGCGGATCTGAAGGGCGAGCGCGGTGTCGAGCACGTCGGATGAGGTGAGCCCGTAGTGGAACCAGCGGCCCTCCTCGCCGAGGCCCTCGGCGACGGCGTCGACGAAGGCGGCAACGTCGTGCTGGGTCCGTGCCTCAAGCTCTGCGACGCGCTGCGGGGTCGGCGCGACGGCCCGGGCGCGGATCGCCTCGGCCGCTTCGGCGGGAACCGTGCCCACGACCGCCCAGCCGTCGAGCGCGGCGAGCTCCACGTCGAGCCAGCGGGCGAACTTCGCCTCGTCCGACCAGAGAGCGGTCATGGCCGGACGGGAGTAGCGCGCGATCACTGCAGCGATTCTAGATGCGGCCCCGGGCGGGCCGCCCGAGAGCCGGTCACACGCGGACGGCGGCGCCCGCGGCCGCCGCCTCGGCGATGTCGCCGCGGTAGCGGGCGCCGGCGAAGGAGATCCGCGCGCAGCCCGCGTAGGCAGCGGCGCGTGCGTCGGCGAGGGATGCGCCGCGGCCGGTGACGTTGAGGACGCGACCGCCGTTCGTCAGCACCTGCCCGTCCCGCGAGGCCGTACCGGCGTGGAAGACGAGCGCACCCGAAGCCTCAGCCTCCGCGATCCCCTCGATCGGCGAGCCGTGGTCGCCGCTCGCCGGGTAGTCGCCCGCCGTGACGACAACGGTGACCGCCGCGTCCTCCGTGACCGCAAGCTCGATCCCCGCGAGCTCGCCCGCCGCGGCCGCCGCGAGCGCCTCGAGCAGGTCGCCCTCGAGCCGTGGCACGATCGACTGCGTCTCGGGGTCGCCGAAGCGGCAGTTGAACTCGAGCACGCGCGGCCCGTCCTGCGTCAGCATCAGCCCCGCGTAGAGGACGCCCTGGAATGGTGTGCCGCGCACGGCGAGCTCGCGCAGCACCGGCCGCTGGACGAGCTCGACGAGCTCCTCCAGCTCCGCCGGGCCGACGCCGGGCACGGGCGAGTACGAGCCCATGCCGCCCGTGTTTGGCCCCTCGTCGCCGTCGAAGGCGCGCTTGAAGTCCTGCGCCGGAGCAAGGGGAAACGCCGTCCGCCCGTCGCAGAGCGCGAGCAGCGACAGCTCCGGCCCCTCGAGCAGCTCCTCGATCACGAGTGGCCCGTCGAACGCGGCCGCGGCCGCGAGCCCCGCGTCGAGCTCCGCCTGCGTCCGGCAGACGAAGACGCCCTTGCCGGCCGCGAGCCCGTCGGCCTTGACGACACACGGCGCCCGCGCGACCGCGAGCGACTCGGCCGTGCGCACCCCTGCGGCGCCCATGACGTCCTTGGCGAAGCTCTTCGAGCCCTCGATCCGGGCCGCCGCCGCGCTCGGGCCGAAGACGGCGATCCCGCTGTGGCGCAGCTCGTCGGCGACGCCGGCGACGAGCGGAGCCTCCGGGCCGATCACGACGAGCTCGATGCCGAGCGTCAGCGCAAGGTCGAGCAGGCTCTCGCCGTCGTCGGCGCGGACCGGGTGGCAGTGGCCGAGCCCGGCGATCCCGGGGTTGCCGGGCGCGGCGTGCAGCTCGGTGAGCGACGGCGACTGGGCGAGCTTCCAGGCGAGCGCGTGCTCACGCCCGCCCGAGCCGACGAGGAGGACCTTCACCCCGCCGAGTGTATTCCCGGAGCGCGCCTTGACGCCTGGAGCGGCGCGCGCGAGTCTTGCGCGATGGCAGAGGGCGCACACACCTTCCGCGTCTCGGATACCGCGTACGACAGCTACATGGGCCGGTACTCCGATCCGCTGGCGCAGGAGCTGCTGCGCGCCGCGGGAGTGGAGCCGGGGCAGTGCGCGCTGGACGTCGGCTGCGGTCCGGGTGCGCTCACCGCGGCGCTGGCCTCGGCTCTCGGCCCGGGCAGCGTCGCAGCGGTCGATCCTTCCGAGCCCTTCGTCGAGGCGTGCCGGCAACGCAACCCCGGCGTCGATGTTCGGACCGGCGCGGCCGAGGGCCTGCCCTTCCCCGACCGGAGCTTCGACGCAGTGCTCGCACAGCTCGTCGTCCAGTTCATGTCGGACGCTCCGTCAGGCGTTCGCGAGATGCGCCGCGTCGCGCGGTCGGGCGGCGTGCTCGCCGCCTGCACGTGGGACTACGGAGACGGCATGACCATGCTCCATACGTTCTGGAGCGCCGCGCAGACGCTCGACCCGGCGGCGCCCGACGAGGCCGAGACGCTGCGCTATTGCCGCCGCGGTGAGCTCGGCGCGCTCTGGCGCGAGACCGGGGTACGGGACGTCGAGGATGGCGCACTCACGGTTGAGGCCGGCTATGCGGGCTTCGAGGACTTCTGGGAGCCGTTCACGCTCGGGGTCGGCCCCGGAGGCGCCTACTGCGCGTCGCTCGACGCCGAGCGGCGCTCGGCTCTGCGGGAGGAGTGTTTCCGGCAGCTGGGCGAGCCGTCCGGCCCGTTCAGGCTTGGGGCGCGCGCCTGGTACGCGGTCGGTCGCGCCTAGAGTGCCAGGACGGCGTCGCGCGCCTGGCCCGTGCCGACGAGGGTCACGGGGACGCCGAGCGCGTCGCCGACGAAGTGGACGTAGCCGAGCGCGGCCTCCGGCAGCTCCGGCCCGCCGAGCTCCTCCTCCCAGCCGGGCAGGGCCTCGAAGACCGGCCGGCAGTGGTGGAAGTCGCTCTGGTGCGCGGGGAACTCCTCTGTCTCCGAGCCGTCCGGGAGGCGGTAGCGCACGCAGACCGGGATCTCGGCGAACGTCGAGAGCACATCGAGCTTCGTCAGCGCGAGCGAGGTCATCCCGTTCAGGCGCACGGCGTAGCGCAGCGCGACGAGGTCGAGCCAGCCACAGCGCCGCTCGCGCCCGGTGACGGTGCCGAACTCGCCGCCGAGGTCGCGCACGCGCTCCTGCGCCGGCCCCTCGATCTCGCTCGGGAAGGGGCCCTCACCGACGCGCGTCACGTAGGCCTTCGAGACGCCGAGCACCTCGTCGATCCGGTTCGGGCCGATGCCGAAGCTGACGGCCGCGCCCGCCGCGATCGGGCTCGACGAGGTGACGAACGGGTAGGTGCCGTGGTCGAGGTCGAGCAGCGTTCCCTGCGCCCCCTCGAAGAGCACGCGCTTGCCGTCCCGCAGCGCCCGGTCGACGAGCAGCGACGTGTCCGCGACGTACGGCCGCAGCCGTACCGCGTAGCCCTCGTAGGTCGCGACGACCTCCGCTGCGGCGAACGGCTCCAGCCCGTAGACGCGCTCCAGCCAGACGTTCTTCTCCGCGATCGCGAGCTCGATCTTCGCGCGCAGGATCTTCGGGTCGAGCAGGTCCTGGACGCGGATCCCGATCCGGGTCGCCTTGTCGGCGTACGCCGGCCCGATCCCGCGCCGCGTCGTCCCGATCTGGAGCTTGCCGAGCTTGCGCTCGCGCGCCCCGTCGAGCGCGACGTGCCACGGCATGATCAGGTGCGCGTTCCCCGAGACGA
>Ga0082335_1003982_pt1 | contig 23168 bp, 21 predicted proteins | sample Subgrocontami58m_FD_72375 | JGI IMG/M metagenome (GOLD analysis project Ga0082335, IMG submission 72375) | Subsurface groundwater microbial communities from S. Glens Falls, New York, USA - GMW37 contaminated, 5.8 m (SPADES assembly) (version 2) ...
GAGCGCTTCAATTTTCTTCCCTTCTTTTATCCAAGCCTGTTTCCAAGAATAGAGAGTTGATCTTTTGACTGGAAAAGCGTCTAGGGCCGCCTCAAGACCATGCTTTTCCCAAAACATTAATGCTCTGACTTTATATTTAGCTCTTTCAGTGAACATATACCGGCACTTAATATAGTCATTAGAGGCTCCGACAAAGCCCTTGATACCAGTATATTTGCAATGAATCCGATTAAAAAACTCCATAAAGCTAGGGCTTCATAGAGTCCAGGATGTATGTGAGGTTATGCATTTTTTGTTAAAGATTTCCGTTTTGAAAGTCTTTAAATGACATTGGCTTTTTGCCTTCAGGTTGTACCTTGAGAAGTTCTAACTTGCCTTCTAATATTTTGGCTTCTAAAAGTTTTACGCGTTTTTCGCCTGATTTTGTCTTGAAGAATGTAAAAACTCCTGGATCTGGGTTAAGCGCGCGGATTTTGTTGAAGATTAATTCAGGGGAATCTTTTTCCAAATCAATTCGCCCGTCCTCAGTGGAAAACTTTTTGGTAAAAGTTGCTTTAGAGTGGTTTTGCTCAGCTGTCTTTAGCTTTCCGGATAAATATTCAGGTAATTTTTCTATTAATAATTTAGCGCCCAGTTCAGCAAGTTTATTTTCGAGGGCTTCGTATCCATCTTTGTCTAATATTTCACATTTGGAGCTTGTCAAAACTGGCCCATGATCAATTTCCTTATCTATTAAATATAAATCCACCCCAGTTTCTTTACCGCCATTTAAAATAGCAGTCTGAATAGGTGATGGTCCACGATACTTTGGTAATGATGATGGGTGTACGCCGATAGTTTTAAATTTTGGAATATTTATAATCTCCTCGGAAATTATTTTGTTATAGGCCGCCACTATAAAAACATCAGCATTGCATTGTTTTAATAAATTAACGACCGACGCGGTCGTAAGATTGGTTGGTTGGAAGATGGGAATATTTATTTTTTTATCTAAAATAAGCCTTTTGGTAGCCGGGGGAGTTAGGATCTTTTTTCGGCCAATAGGCTCATCTGGATTACAAATCAAAGCCGCAGGTGTAAGTCCAGCTTCAACAAGTTTTTCTAAGATAATGGCGGCAAATTTTGGCGTTCCAAAAAATACATATTTCATACTTAAATTTTATAAACCCCTATCTTGTTTATGCATTTCGTATTTATGCAGGCTTTTTGCCTTGTCTATAAATAAAATTCCGTTCAAGTGATCGGTTTCGTGCTGGAAAACTCTAGCTAGAAGCCCCCAGGCTTTAATTTTAATTTTTCTATTACTGGAATCAAATCCTTCAAGCACTATTCTTTCTGATCTTTCTACTGGGCCATATATTTCAGGAACGCTCAAACACCCCTCCTCCATTAAAACCGTTTCTTTATAGATCTTAGTAATAATTGGATTGAATATAGAATATTGTTTTCCGTCCACCTTTACTATGAAAAGGCGCATATCTAGACCGAGCTGGTTAGCACTTAGGCCAAGACCAATAGCTTTTGTCATTTCTAGGCGCATATTTTTTATAATTTCCCTGATAGTTTTTTTGTCATATTTAGAAAAATCAAAATCAGACGCCTTACGTCTTAGGAATTTTTCTTGCTCCTTGTTGTTTATTGTCCAAATCATATTTTAAGTTATACATACCAATATACGAATTTTACTAATATTAACGAATGAATACGAATTATTTGTTGTCATTCGTAGATTCGCATACATTTGTAGATTGGTATTATATATCTAATCTTAATTTTGTTATTTTTTTCTTTTTTGTTTTATAAACAAATTTTTCTCTTTCTAATTTTCTGACATCTTTGATCATTTTCATAAAATAGGCACCCATGTTGGTTATACCTCTTCTTTCAGCTACGTCGCGGGCTTTTATAATCAATTCCTGGTTATCATATATTTTACAAAGCCTCATGTAAATAGCTTTGTTCCCTTGATCGTCTAAGATCTCAGCTAGCATTAAGCCGGTTGATTGGAATGGTTTGTATACTTTGGACTCCTTGGCTCTTTTGGCTAGGGTCTTAATATATTCTTTGGAAATGTTTTTTATGTCTTCCATATGATAAAATCATTATACTATGAGGCGACTTTTTTTAGCCATAAATATTCCACAAGATATTAAACAGAAGATCTCTAAAAAAAGAGATCAGTTAGAGTCTTTAATTCCCGGTATTAGATTTGTAGGGGAAGAAAATTGGCATCTTACAGTGGTTTTTTTGGGGCAACAGAGCGACGAAGCTTTCTTACCAATTGTTAAATCTATGAGGGATTTAGTTCCTAAATTTGTTTGCCCTGAAATTAATTTTTCCGATATTTCTTATGGTCCATTAAAAGGTACTCCGCGCATGATCTGGCTAAACGGAGATGAAAATACTTCAAAAACCCTTTCTGATTTTAAAATTGCTCTCGAGGATGAATTAATAAAAAATGGAGTTAGATTTAAGTTGGAAAATAGAGAGTTTTTAGTTCATTTAACTTTGGCTAAATTTTCAGAAACTATGAGAAATGAATTACCGGAGTTGGGCGGAGAATTTAAGGATCTTAATTGGCTTTTTGAGGCCGAGAGTTTGGATCTTATGGAGTCTCGCCAGACAGGAAAGGGTACGGAATACGAAGTTTTACAACGAATAGGATTTGGTTTAGATTAAAATTATAATTATAAACATATGGAGCATTCCGAATTTCTATTTGATAATATTTCAAATAAAAAAACTAAAGAGGCGACGATTGAGTCTGGGCCTGAAAAAATACTTCCAGATTTTATTGATTTTAGCGTGCGAAAAGAATATTCAGAAGAAAGGAGGGCAAAAGAAATAGCTCTTTTGGAAAAAAAATATAAACTTTCCGATGAAGAGGCCATAACTCTTTTTAGTTATTTATATAGTCTCGATTTAAAAACTAGCGACTTAGTTAATAAAAAAATTATCGATATTGGTTCGGGATCAGGAGCATTTAAAAGTGCCCTTAAAAAGTTTGGGGTAGCAAGTAATTCTGTTATAAATTTTGATGAAAATTATCTGAGAAGCCCCGACGTTATGGGTAATGCCGAATCATTACCTTTTAAAGATGAAAGTTTTGATACCGTGATTGCTCATTGTTCTGTGCCGATTATGAAGGCCACGTCTCAAGAATACGAAGCTATTCCAAAAATTATAAACGAAATGATTCGTGTAGTAAAAAGGGGTGGCGTGGTAAAGATTTTTCCAATTGCATCGGTAAATAAAATATTAACGCTAGAGTTAGATAGGAATCGACTGCGAATGAGTTCTATGATTTTGGAAGAATTAGATAAAATTCATAAAATTAGCAAGGATGTTAAAATTAAAATTTTAGAAACACAATTCGAAGGTATTATTGAAGATCGACCCGGTTCCGATTGGGCTTTAGAATTAAGAAAATAAAAACTTTTTATTAAAAAGTAAGTTTTATAGTGTTATAATTTGATAAGATATATGCCGGGCAGTGAAAATTCGATTGGTCCGTCAGCTGACGGACTTAATCTGCAAATAAACACTATCCGGAAATAAAAATAGTTTAAATATTATTAAAAGTCGTGAGTATATAATTGATCGAATTTCTACTGACCCGGTATGAATTATTTTAAAAATTTATTAGAAAAAATTAAACCTATTAAAAAAAATACCAGCTTTGATGCAGTTGAAGAATTTGAGGGGCGAGCTATTTCTAGGGTGGTAAATTGGAAGTCTGTAAGAACTTTTTTAAATAAGATCCTGATTATTTCAGGGATAGTTTTAGCGTCTTTAGTTTTAATCGGGTCTGGTTTTTACTCGGGATATACATATGGAGTTGATGTTCCCAAAAATATAGTAATTAAAGGCATTTCAAATATTGAAAGTGGGATTCCTGCCAAAGGTGAAGCTTCGTCTGAGCCAAAACAGGATACAGATTTTAGTATTTTTTGGCAGGCTTGGGACTTATTAAAATCCAACCATATTAAAGGAGCTGATCTTAAAGATCAGGATTTAGTTTATGGAGCCATTGAGGGTTTGGTTGGTTCCACCGGTGATCCGCATACAATATTTTTTAAACCTGATGATTCTAAGAAATTTGTCGAGGATATTCAGGGTGAGTTTGGCGGTATCGGTGCCGAGCTTTCGGTTAGAGATGGTTTTGTAGTCGTGGTAGCTCCGCTTGAAAATACTCCAGCTTCCCGTGGTGGAATAAAAGCGGGTGATAAGATTTTAGAAATTGATAAACTCCCTGTTTTGAAAGCCGATGTTAATGAGGTGGTTAAAAAAATTAGAGGCGAAATTGGCACCACAGTCGTTTTAAGTATTTTGAGTAATGGCGACAAACTACCCCATGAGATCTCTCTTGTAAGAGAAATGATCACGGTACCAACCTTAAAATGGGAAATTAAAAATGACAATATAGCATATATTCAATTATTCAGTTTCAATGAAAAAGCCCCGTATCTATTTTATAAGGCAGCTCTAGCTATAATGCTCGGTGATGTGAAGGGTATGGTTTTAGATCTGCGCAATGACCCGGGTGGTTATTTGGAGGTGGCTGTAAATATTGCCGGCTGGTTTTTTGAAAAAGATCAGTTGATTGTTAGTGAGCAGTTTAGAAGCGGGGAGCAAACCAAATTTGTCAGTAACGGCACCGGAGCTTTTAAAGATTTTCCGATGGTTGTTTTGGTAAATAAAGGATCAGCTTCCGCGTCGGAGATTTTAGCCGGAGCTTTGCGTGATAATCGTAAAATAAAGTTGATTGGAGAGAAAACCTTTGGTAAGGGCACGGTACAAGAAATGGAATCTCTTAAAGACGGTTCTCAGATTAAAATGACTATTGCTAAGTGGGTTATGCCGGGAGGTTATATTATTGAAGAAAATGGTTTGGTTCCGGATATTGAAGTGAAAATAACTGAAAAAGATATAGAGGAAAAAAGAGACCCGCAACTGGAAAGGGCGTTAGAGGAAGTTCAGAAAATGATCTCTGCTAGCACTACCATTACAACTACCCAATAAATTATATGAAAATATTTGTTTACGATGAATTTGGTCCAGAAGATACAGCAATGATGCAAGCCCTTTATTCCAGGAGCGCTTTAAGCGTGGAGGAGCATGTAGAAAAGGTAAAAACAAGCGGATCGGGAAAATTTATGGAAAGGTTTTATGTCGGTTACGGCCATGCCAGTATTGCCGACTGTGGAAGCACGACTATTTTTATTGAAGATGTGAGCATGTTGGTGGCTAAAGCTGTTCAGGATTGGTCTTTATATTCAGGGCAGGAAACTAGCTCGAGATATATTGATCTTTCTAAGAGGGAAATTAAAGATCCGATAAATACAGAAAATTCTAAAAAAATATTAGATCGCTGGATGAAATTTTATACGGAAAGCCAGCCGGCAGTGGAAGCTCATCTTAAGGAAAAATACAAAAGAAAACCGGATGAGGACGAAAAAGTTTATGATAAAGCAATTAAGGCGCGGGTGTTTGATATTATGCGGGGATTCTTGCCGGCCGGTATTACGACCCAGCTTAGTTGGCATACAAATTTAAGGCAGGCTCACGACAAACTTGATCTGCTAAAACATCATCCGCTTGCCGAGATCGGAGAGGTGGCGGAAACTATTTCGGCCAAACTGAAATCAAAATACGCCAATAGCTTCGGCCATCCATTAGCCAAAGATCATGAAGAATACAGGGAATTTTTGGGTAAAAAATATACTTATTTTTCAGAAAAGAATTATGATGGAGATTTTAGCTATAAAACTAATATCAAAAATGCTGAACTGGATAAATATTCTGATGTTTTGGAAAAAAGACCGGCTAAAATTGGTTTGCCTCATTTTCTTACTGAGCTTGGTAACATAACCTTTGATTTTTTGCTGGATTTCGGTTCTTTTAGGGATATTCAAAGACATAGAAATGGTGTATGTAGAATGCCGTTACTTACAACTAAATTGGGATTTAATAATTGGTATTTGGAACAGTTGCCGACGGATTTGAAAATTGAAGCGGAAAAATTAATAAAGGAACAGATTTCTGCTATTTTAGAATTAGAAAGTAGTCCTGAAGATCTTCAATATTATATTGCTATGGGTTTTAATGTTTCTTGCCGTGTATCTTATGCTCTCCCTGCCTGTTTCTATGTGGTTGAATTAAGATCCGGAAAATTGGTTCACCCGACTCTTAGAAAAGTTGCTCATAATATGGATAAGGCTTTGCGTGTCATGTTTCCAAAACTCTTACTTCATTCAGATCTAAATCTTGATGATTGGGACGTGAGAAGGGGAATGCAGGATATAAAGGAGAGGTAAGAAGTTTTAAGTTTAAAGTTATAAGTTTTGGATTGAAATTATTTAAATTATAAATTGCCTTTTTGTCATTGCGAGGAGTCTGCGACGTGGCAATCTAGTTCCTTTATGGATTCCTGCTTTCACGGGAATGACAGATTAAATATTTTGTAATTAGAGTTATGATCTGACAGTTAAATTATTTTGTATAATTTGATCATGAGTGATAAAGAAATAGAAAAATTAATTAAGGAAGAAGAAAAAAGACAAAAGGGCGTTATAAATTTAATTGCTTCGGAAAATTATGTTTCAGATGATGTGCTTAAAGCATTGGGATCGAAATTGACCAATAAATATGCAGAGGGGTATCCGGGTAAAAGATATTATGGGGGAAATAGTGTGGTGGATAAAATAGAAGATCTTTGTATTAAAAGAGCTTTACAGGCTTTTAAACTTTCTTCAAAAGATTGGAATGTAAATGTACAACCTCTTTCCGGCTCTCCTGCCAACCTTGCCGTGTATTTGGCATTGGTTTCACAGGGTGGAAAAATTATGGGGATGAGTTTGGCGCATGGAGGCCATCTAACTCATGGCCATTTTGTTTCAGCTTCCGGAAAATTTTGGAAACAAGTTCCCTTTGAAGTAGACAAAGAAACCGAAGTTTTGAACTATGAGAAAATAAAAGAACAAGCAATTAAAGAAAAACCGGCAATTATCGTTGCGGGATTTACAGCATACCCGAGAATTATTGATTTTAAAAAATTTAGAGAAATTGCTGATGCTGTAGTTTACCCTGAATTAAACCGAAGGGGAGCATATTTAATGGTTGATATGTCCCACTTTGCCGGTTTAGTTGCCGGTGGAGTTTATCCATCACCATTTCTTTATGCAGATGTTGTGACAACCACGGTTCATAAAACTTTGCGGGGTCCTCGTTCGGCTATGATCTTTTCAAAAATAGACGAAAGAGATTTGGGTAAAAAAATAGATAAGGCTGTTTTTCCTGGTTTGCAGGGAGGTCCGCATATGAATCAAATTGCCGCCGTAGCTGTTGCTTTAAAAGAAGCGATGTCTCCGGCTTTTAAAAAATATGCCAAACAAGTTATTAAAAATGCTAAAGTTTTAGCAGGGGAACTAAAAAAATATGGTTGGAGAATAATATCGGGCGGTACAGATAGCCACCTTATTTTGGTTGATGTTTGGATGAATGGAAAGGGCATTACCGGAAGCGAAGCGGGCGATAAATTAGAAAAAGCCGGGATCATTGTAAATAAAAACGCTATTCCATTTGATGCCAGAAAACCATTTGATCCTTCAGGTATTAGATTGGGGACTGCCGGAGAAACAACTAGGGGTGCCAAAGATAAAGATATGAAAAAAATAGCTCTAAGAATTGATAAAATATTGAGACAGAAATAGTTTTCGTCATTGCGAGTCCCGACTTTATCGAGGATCCTCGATTGTTTTGCAATCGGGAGAGTCTGCGACCCTCCTTCGCGTAAAGCTCCAGACGGGTGAAACGTGGCAATCCCGAAAGCATAAGTTGGGCGCTATAGATGATCATTTTCTCGGAAACAGCATATCCGTCAGCTGACGGATTGCTTCTCTCTCGGCGCAAAAGAAGCGCCTCCGAGGTGTTCCTCAAAAACAATCATCGATAGCAAGTGAAGTGGGCAAAATGACAAATAAAAACCCCCAGCAGCGCGTTTGCGCTGCTGGGGTATTATAACGCCCCTCCTTCTTGGTGCGGTTACTTAAAGGAGATTACGCGTCCGTCTTCTATTTTGATAATATCCGATGGTGGATCGACGATGAGTTTAAGGCACTGTAATATCCCGTCGTGCCGTTCTGCGACAACAATGGTTTTAGCGTACCATCTTGTTTTTGCGATAATTTTGTAGACCCCGTTCATCGCTTCTGCTTGGAGCGCAACGTTGCCGTGCCATTCTTTTTTGGCCTTAGCTTTTCCCATGTCGTACATTGCCGCCATTACCACTATGCCCAAGATTATATACACGTATATCATACTTCCTCCAGATTATTTTCTAAGATCTTCGTTAAACTTCAACGAACTAAAAATATAATAAAACATTTAGTGTGTTTTGTCCAGTTTAATCTAAAAAATCCCCTCACTCATATCAGAGTGAGGGGGATAATATATTCTAAGCAGTTAGCACGCTTACTACCTTTATATATCTGATATTTCCATCAAACTTAGTTTTTTTGGAAGATTGGAATTTAACTTTTCCATTAACAGCGGCATAGATAGTATCGTCAGATCCAAGCTTTACATTTTTTCCTGGGATATACCTCGTTCCTCTTTGTCGAATGATAATTTGACCGGCGTTGATTGGTTCGCCGTTTTGTTTTTTAACTCCTAGTCTTTGTGCTGCAGATTCTCGGAGGTTTTTACTGGTACCGAGTGATTTTGTATGTGCCATATTTTATTAATCAACTAATAACGTCGCCACACTTTGCAGGAGCTACTAGTTTACGAATAACGATTTGTTAGGGAATGTATCCATGCAAATCAGAGATTCATTGATTTCAATTATTCATAGATTATATTAGAATTAAGGCGGTTATGTCAAACCCCGCACCTTTTATGAATAAGTATTTTGGCGATTTTTTAAGAATATAAAGAAGTAATCAATGTAAAAAATGAACCTAGAAAATAATAAATTACTAAGCCTAATTAAAGAGCGATTCACAAAAGGTGCAGGGTCAAATTCATGTTAAATATTACAGAGTTAAAAATTAAAATTATAGAGCTATTAAAAAGACGAGAAGTCGTTTTATTTATTATATTTTTCTTTATTTCTACTCTATCTTTTGGTCTGGGCTATCTATATGCTATAGATCAAAGTGTTGCCCCTATTATAATTGAGAAAAATTGCTGATAAAAATATTTTATTAGAGCTTGACCACGTATCTTTTATATCGCATATTGATTGGTGTAGTACGTTAACAAAAATCATCTGCTAAAACCGGATGAAAATACAGGAAAGGGAGAAACTAAAATGAAAAGCGCTAAAACCGTAGATATATGGAAGAGGTTGTTTAGTTTATTTGCCAGTATTATGGAGCTGGTCGTGGCCGATAAGCGTAGTGCCGAAGAAGTTGCTGATGTCCTTCAAGTCATCAAGAGCGATAAGTATTTCTCTTTGACTCTTGGCCGTAAAACTATGTGCTGGCCTGTGAAGAAGCAGCTTGACGCATGGGCGAAGTTATATCTCGAGGAGTTTGGAATCATTCTGGGCACATCCGAGATCAGGATTCCAATTCACCGGGATGGCTGGAATCGTCTTATTGTGGTGGCACAAGGCCTGACGTCAGAGAAAATCTACCAGGTAATGAATAAAAAAATGTCTGTGTGGAAATATTCAGAAGACTTGAATGGCGTTGTGTCGGTCAGAAAAACCGATAAGGCTTATGCTGTTTGGGTTCGTGATCGGGTAAAAGCTGATGAAGAATTAAAGAATAAGTCGGCCAACGACCTCAAGAAAGATGGTACGGATTGTATTACCCTAGAGGAGCGTCTGCTTTTAGAAATGATGTATTTACAGGAAACTGGTAAGCGTCTTGATACTGATAGTTTGACGCTATGCGCGGGTTCGCGCTATGCGAATGGTCGTGTGCCGCGCGTGTATTGGGGCGGTGGCAGGGTTAATGTGGATTGGTGTAGTTCAGACTATATTCCCGAGTTCATGTTTTCCCGAGCAGTGGTTTCATAAGTCTTGTATTTTGAATATTTGTCCCTACCTGCTATTAGCAGGTAGGGACATTTTTTTATATAATAAATAAAAATGAAAAAATATTATTTTGATTATGCCGCTTCCACTCCCGTAGATCCCGGGGTAGTAAGGGCTATGATGCCGTATTATTCCGGAATTTTTGGAAATCCGGGCTCTTTGCATAAATTTGGCCAGGAGGCTTCGGCCGCTGTTTTTAAGGCCCGTAATAAAATATCCAAACTAATCAATTGTGATTATAGGGAAATTATTTTTACCGGTTCGGCCACAGAAGCGAACAACTTAGCTATTCGTGGAGTGGTTAAAAACTTTTACAATCAACTAATAACGAATAAATACGAATTTACAAATAAAGAAATTGGCAATGACGGAATTCGTTCATTCGCACAAATTCGTAATTCGTTGATGAGGCCGAGAATCATTACCTCGGTGATCGAGCATGAATCAATTTTAGAAACTTGTTGTGATCTGGAAAAAGAGGGTGTTGAAGTTATTTATTTACCAGTTTCAAAAAATGGAATTGTTGATCTAAAAAAACTAAAAGAATCTTTAAATGAAAGAACTGTTTTAGTTTCAATTATGTATGCTAATAATGAAATTGGATCCATTCAACCAATCAAAGAAATTGCAAATATTATTCGTAATTTCAAAAACTCGAAACTCGAAACTCGAAACTCTAAACAAATTCAAAATTCAAATGATAAAATTTTAAAAACTATTTCGGATTTAGGATTTCGTGCTTCGGATTTTGAAACAGCATACCCGCTGTTTCACTGTGATGCCGTTCAAGCTTTTAATTATCTAGATTGTGACATTAAAGAGTTGGGTCTAGATTTAATGACCTTGTCCTCTCAAAAAATTTATGGTCCCAAGGGTGTTGGGCTTTTATATGTAAAAAATTTTGGAAGTATTGGGGGTGAGAAATTTATAAGCCCAATAATCACCGGGGGTGGCCAAGAAGAGGGCTTAAGATCGGGTACGGAAAACGTTGCCGGTGTTGCTGGTATGGCCGAGGCAGCGCAAATAGTTTTTGATTTAAAACAAAAAGAATCTCAAAGGCTTTTAAAGCTCCAAGATTATTTTATTAAGCAAATCAAAAAAATATTTCCTAGAGTGGCACTGAATGGTCCGGCTATCGGGGGGCAGCGGCTTCCAAACAATATAAACATCTATTTTCGGGACAAAAAAGATCTGATATTTAAATTGGATTTTGCGGGATTTGCGGTTTCTGGGGGTTCGGCTTGTTCGGCTAGGCTCGTAAAACCATCACATGTTTTAAAGGCTATAGGCAGTTCAGATGAAAAAGCCAGTGAAAGTATAAGGATTTCTTTTGGTAGACAAACAACTAAGCAGGGGGTAGATAAATTTATAAAAGCTTTAAGGAAAGCTCTTTCAAAGGATTAATTTTTTATAAATGATATAATAAATAATATATGGAAAAAGATTTAAATTTACTTGGTTTAATGGATGTTAGTCCGATGTGTATAAAGCTTTTTGATGGCAAGGGTAATTTAATTTTTATAAATAAATATGGAAAAAACGAACACCATCTTTCAGAAAATGAAGATATCTCTAAATGGAATTGGAGAAATACGATAAAAAAAGAATATCTAGATGACGTGGAGAAGAAGTTTAATAAAATATTAAATGGGAGTCCTGTTGAATATGTTGAGTTTGAACATACAAAGGAGGGTTCCGACCATGAATGGTGTTCGGGCGCTCTTTCTTTAGTGAAAGATGAGCAGGTGGTTGGGGGGGATTAGCGGCGCGCTTTTTTTCACTATAGATATTTCAGTCAAGAAAAAAGCAGAGAAAGCTCTAATGGAAAAAATGCAAGAAATAGAAAAAATGAATAAATTTATGATAAATAGAGAATTAAAAATGATTGATTTAAAAAAAGAACTTGAAATGATAAAGGCCGGGTATAATGATGGAGATAATAAAAATTAATTTGTCGATTAGTTTAAATAAAAAAATATATGAAAAAAATAATAATTAGTTTGGTCGCAATCGGTTTGTCTTTCAGTATGGCGGCTAGCGCTCAAACGCCGGATAGCGCTGTAATAAAAGATGCGGGGGCTGGTTCAGTTAATTTTGAAGCGCAACAATTAAAAATACAGCAAAAAGAGGCGCTAGAAGCTGCGCGTACTGCAAGGGAAGCGGCTGTAACGCAAGCCAAGGAACAGCGAGAAGCATTAAAACTAAAAGCCGTTGAATCTAAGGAAAAACTACAAGCTGAAAGAGCTGCTTTAAATAGAAGCGTCGAAGCCGACAAAGCAAATCGTGAAGCATTTAAACAAAGAGCCGAGCAGGAGAAAGAAGCTATAAAGTTATCACGAGAAGAGTTTAAACAAAAAGCCGAACAAACTCGCGAAGATATGAAGGCTTCACGAGAAGAATTTAAAAATAAAATTGAAGTACAGAAAAAAGAATTGAAAACGAAAAGAGAGGAACAAAGAGCCGAATTAAAAACTAAATTAGAGAAAATAAAAGACGAGCGTAAAAAAGCGGTTGTGGAAAAGTTGGATAAGCGCTTTGACGAAATCAATGTCAAAACTACCACGCAGTGGACTAATGCATTGATCCGTTTGGAAGATTTATTAGTTAAGATTTCGTTGCGCGCAGATAAGGCCGCTGAAAATGGCGCTGATGTTTCCGCTATTAACTCTGCCCTGGAAAAAGCCAAGACTGCTATCGTGGCTGCCAGAGCCGCAATTACCGCTCAAGCAAGCAAGACTTATCCTATTGATATCGTTTCTGAAGCTGAGCTTAGATCTGCGGTTGCGCAAACTCGCGATAGATTAAATCAAGACTTAAAGGCAGTTCGCGAAGTAATGCGATCGGCGCAGCAAGCAGTCGTTGATGCATTAACTTCTTTGAAAGGAGTTCCAAAAGTTGATGAGGCATCATCAGCAACTTCAACTTCGGCTACTCCGGTTCCGGAAAGTGGAACTTTAGGAAATTAAATTAAATAGTAAAATATATGAAAAAATTAATGAAAAATGAAAATGGCGGGGCGGGGTTATGGATACTTTTTGCCGTTGCGGCTGGCATCGCCGCATTTCTTATGTTAAGACAGCCGGCGACCGAACAGCTTCCAGAGGCTGTGAACCCGGCTTTAAGCGAGGAAGATACAACGACTGTAATTGAAGAGGAATTACAGGCTACTGATCTTGGAGATTTAGACGCCAATATCAATAGTTTAGATGCCGACATCAACGCGTTGTAGTTTATCGGTTCGAACCAAAACGAAATTAGCACTCTCATTGACAGAGTGCTAATTTTTTTATTATGATATAATAAAATTAAATCAACTAATAACAAATATTCGCCAGCTGGCGAAACGAATGAACGAATAAGAAGAATTTTCAGAATTCGTATATTCGTATAAATTCGTTATTCGTTGATAAAGCATATTATGCGCAACAATTTTAATCGTTTTACAATCAAGGCGCAGGAGGCGCTTCAAAACGGCCAAGAAATGGCTGCTTCCAAAAATCACGGCGAATTCAAAGCCCTGCATTTGCTTTCATCCTTGATTTCAGATGGTCAATCTTTGGTTCAGCCTATTCTTGAAAAAAGCGGGGCAAATTTACAGCTTATAGACAAGGGGATTGAAGAGGAGCTAAAAAAACTTCCAAAGTCTCTTTCGGCTTCGCCGTCTGCAAATCTTTCCCAGCTTTATCTATCTCAGGAGCTTATTCAGATCCTAGAAAAAGCCGCTAAGTTTGCTTTGGCTCAAAAAGATGAGTTTGTTTCATGCGAGCACTTATTTATTGGTATTTTGGATACTTCTTCTGCAGCTCAGGTTATTTTGGAAAGAGCCGGTTTGAAGCGAGAAAAAGTTTTGAAAGTATTAGCGGAGCTAAGGGGATCAACTAGGGTAGTAGACGAAACTCCAGAGAGTAAATTTCAGGTTTTAGAAAAATACGCTGTTAATCTTACAAATAAAGCTAAGGCCGGCAAGCTTGATCCGGTTATAGGACGCGAAGAAGAATTAAGGAGAATAATCCAGGTTCTTTCCAGAAGAACTAAGAACAACCCTATTTTGATAGGCGAGCCTGGCGTTGGAAAAACTGCTGTTATTGAAGGTTTGGCTCAAAGAATTGTTTCCGGTGATGTTCCGGAGCCATTAAAAGATAAAGAAATCATTGCTTTAGATATCGGTTCGCTTGTGGCTGGTACAAAGTTTAGGGGTGAATTTGAGGATCGTTTAAAGGCTTTTATAAAAGAAATTCAAAATGCCAGCGGTCGTTTAATTTTGTTTATAGACGAGATACATATGATAGTTGGCGCCGGTTCAGCCGAGGGTGCTATTGATGCTTCAAATTTATTGAAGCCTGCTTTGGCTCGAGGTGAGCTCCATGCTATTGGCGCTACTACTTTAAAAGAATTTCAAAAACATATTGAAAAAGACCCGGCTCTTGAAAGACGATTTCAGCCTATATTAGTAGAGGAGCCAAGTATTGAAGACAGCATTAGTATTTTGCGCGGGCTTAAAGAAAGATACGAAATTCATCACAGCTTAAGAATCAGTGATGAGGCTATAATTGCGGCTGTAAATTTATCAGCTCGCTATATTTCTGATCGTTTTTTGCCGGATAAGGCGGTAGATTTAATCGATGAAGCCGCTGCCGCCAGGAGACTCGAAACCGAAAGTCTTCCCCAGGAGATAGATAGTGTTAGAAGAAAAATAACTCAGTTGGAAATAGAAAAATCAGCTATCCAAAAGGAAACGTCTCCGGTAAGTAAGGCCAGACTCAAAGTTATAAACAAAGAAATTGCCAAACTTAAAGAAGAAAACGAGGCTCTTTCGGGCAAGTGGCATGCTGAAAAAATGCTTTTTGAAGACCACAATAGGTTGAGAAAGAAAATTGACGATCTAAAACATGAAGCTGAAATAGCAGAAAGAGATGCCAGCTTAGATCGTGTGGCTAAAATTTTGTATGGGGAGTTGCCGGCCGCCGAGAAAGAATACAAAGCTTTTGAGAAGAAGTATTTATTAAAGACTCCAGAGTCGGTAAAAATCAGCAAAGATAAGAATGTAGGATCTGCCAGTAGATTTATTAAGGAGGTGGTTGATGAAAGTGATGTTGCTAGTGTTGTAGCGCGCTGGACCGGTATTCCGGTTGATAAAATGCTGGAAACTGAGAATACTAAATTAATGAAAATTGAAGAGGTCTTAGGTGGTCGGGTAGTTGGGCAAAAGGATGCTATCACGGCCGTATCTAGCGCTCTAAGGCGCGCCAGAGCCGGACTTTCCGATGAAAATAGGCCGCTGGGTTCATTTATGTTCCTGGGTCCTACTGGTGTTGGTAAAACCGAGCTTGCCAAAGCTTTAGCTGAATTTATGTTTAATGATGAAAGGGCCCTGATCAGAGTAGATATGTCAGAATATATGGAAAAACATGCTACTTCCAAGCTTATTGGCTCGCCTCCAGGCTATGTTGGCTATGACGAGGGCGGACAGCTTACTGAAATTATCAGGCACAAACCATATAGCCTTATTCTTTTCGATGAAATCGAAAAAGCTCATCCGGAAGTATTCAATATATTGCTTCAGGTATTAGACAACGGCCGTCTTACAGACAGTAAGGGCAGAACTGTAAATTTTAAGAATACGATTATTATTATGACCTCAAATGTTGGGGCGCCTTATTTGAAACAGCTTTCTAGCCTTGGTTTTTCTTCAGGTTCTGAATCGGATTTGCAGGCCAAAGAGGGAGAATTTAAAGAAAAGATCCAAGAAGCTTTAAAGGAAAAGTTTAAGCCGGAATTTTTAAATCGTATTGATGAAACTATTATATTCAATCCGCTTAGTAAGACCGACATTGAAAAAATCGTTGCCTTGCAAATAGAGATCATAAAGAAAAAAGTTGAACAAAAAGGATTTAAGGTTGCTATTGATGGGGGAGCGATAAACTATCTGGTTGAAAATGGTTTCAATCCGGAATACGGCGCCAGGCACTTGAAGAGACTCATACAAAAAACTATAGTTGATAAATTGGCTGATAAATTAATTAAGGGCGAATTAAAAGATGGTGGAAAAATTAAAATCGGTTTGGAGAATCGTTCAATTGCAGTTAGTTCTTAAAAGCCTTATTTTTGCCGGGCTTTTATTTTGGGTCAAAACCTCACAGTTTAGCATTTTGCCTATTTTTTGGTTTGTATTAATGAGTTTTGTTTTATATTTTAGAAATCACGCTCAAAATAATCTTGAAAATATCTATTCTTTTCTAGCCTTGCTTCTGACCGCCTTGTTTGGCATTGGTTTGTTGAGTCATGCCCAGTTTATATTGCCGGCGATTCTTTTCTTCACAGTTTTATTTTATTTGATTTTGGGCATAAAAGAATTTTCATTTGTTCGCCGTTATGATTGGAACTCAGTCAAAAATATACTTTTGATCTACTCAGTTTTCTTGGTTTATTTTATGTCCAATAAATACACTTTTTTCTACTTAAAATATTTAGCGGTTTTTGCCGTAACATTTTTCTTAATAAAAGAATGGCTTTTCTGGTTGGAACCAAATTTTCCAAAAAGATATAATCTGATTTCTTTTGTCCTATCTTTTATAATTTTGCAATTAGTTTGGGCTGTTTCTATTTTGCCATTAGGGTTTTTAAACGCAGCTTCTTTGATGGCGCTATTTGTTTATATTATGTTTGATTCCTGTACGGATTATTTTAGGGGCACACTTACTCAAAAACAGATTATAAAAAATATTATCATTTTGGTACTTTCATTTTTTGTAATTTATTTCTCCACGAACTGGAAGATCTAAAATAGTAGTTAGCCACTAGGTGTTAGAATTTAGTAAAATAAAGTTCGAAAAATCACGACTAATCGTGATTTTTTTTGTGGTCACTACTAATCTATTTATTTCTGTCATCCCGGCCTTTGAGCCGGGATCCAGTTTTTATTTCTAGATTTCGGATTTAATTGTAATTGACACAATTTTTTATTTTCTATTCTCTAGTTAGGTTAATAATCACTGGTCGCTAGTTATTAATTTATTCTTTGAATTTTCTAGTCGCTAACTACTAGTGGCTAGTCGCTATTTTCTTCTTGCATTCCAGTCCCTTTTAAGCTATTATAGACATTGTCGTTTTTAAGTCTTTGATTTGTTTATTTGAGTGTGTTTGTGCATACAAATCATTCAATATCTTTCCCGACTAATCGGGTTAATCATTGAATCATTTAATTTTTAAATCATTAAATTACTTACTTGATGACTTCGATCACTTCAGACTTCTTAAAACATAAAGCTCGAGAAATTTCATACGCTCTTAACAGAGTGTCTTTTTATATTAAAAGGGATGACTTAAGAAGTAGAATTGAACGATTAAGTTTTGAGTTTTTAGAAAACGTTGCCGTAGCTGCCGAAGATACATCCGATAAGCAGTCTTTGATCAGGGTCTTTAAGAACACATCCGCCCTAGACGTATTAGTTAGGATAGGTCATTCACTCTATGAAATAGAAACAATCAACTCAAATATATTGGTAAGGGAGCTGGATACATTTAATTCGGCAATCCGTAAGCTAGCAGAGGAGAGTTCGGCAATGGGAAATAGTTCGGAATTCGGCAAGACGAGTTCGGCAAACCCATTTGCAAAGCAGGAATTGAATCTTGAGAGTATATTTTCAATGCCCCCATCAGTTATTATCGAACCCACCAAAAACACCGTTGAAAATCTTTCAGTTGAAGAAAAAAAAGAAATCACAAAAGAGAAATCAAACAATCTGTCAGTTGATTCGGGAAAAAAGGATAATCAGCCAATTCAGTTGGGTTCTGTAATACATCAGCCAGTCCGCTCAACAGTTCAGTCAGTGTTCGATCCGGAAGGCAAAAAAAATTCAGAATTATCTTCAAAAGAAATAGTGGCTCCGACTGGAAAAGATTTTGCAAATATTGATAATGAAAAAGAAATCGTAGAAAGAGCATATTCATCGATCAGCGAAAAAGTCGCCTCGCCAATGACGGGCGCCACCGAAAGTGAGCCTCGCTCTGAAATTTATGAGCGGGAAAATTCTATTATTAATGAAGCGATGAGGGATAAATTTTCCGCTAAAGGCGTACCAGCCTCTGGCTGGAAAAATGAAGTTGCCAGCCCTGTTTCTACCGGACAAGCAATTATTAGAAAATTCCAAAATGGAATTACTCAACAAGTTAGAGATGAATCCGGCAATCGAACAATTCGGCAAAATCTTATTTCAGAAAAGATTCGGCAATCCGGCAAAGTAAATGTAAAAGAATTATTAAGTAAGTTTCCCGGTGTTAGTGAAAGAACGATTAGATATGATCTACAAAGTTTATGTGACAGGGGGGTTGTAGAAAAGATCGGCAGTAGTGGTCCCGGAACTAGTTATTCATCAAAACTTCCGAACCCATAAATGTAATCCGGAAGTCGTAAGGATAGTAGGTCTTTAATAATCATTAAATAATTTATTTCAGTTCTTTGATCGGTAGCTCTTTCCAAATTAATGAGGTGGTCTTGCATGTCATTACGAGGCCTGTCTGCGCAGACAGGAGTCTGCGATATGGCAATCTATGAGTTATGAGCAATCAATTCTTGAAAGTTTAATTTCTTATTCGCTAATTCTTAATTACTAGTCCCTAGTCCCTAGTCGCTAATTAACTATTTCGGTGTAATAAATTCTTTCCAATATCGTTATATTTAATATGTAGGGTGGGTATGTGGTTATCAACAATGTACAAGTTTTGCGGATTTGAAAAATAAAAGCTATAATAATTATATAGGTCAGGTCAAAAGATTTGGTGTGAGGCTGAATCTTTCGAATGAATTCTCTCCTCTGTATAGAGACGAGAAAAAAACTTATTTTATAAGTTTATAATTCGATGTATTCAGTCTCACTCCAAAAAGTGAGATTTTTCTTTAAGTGGTCAGGTGTCAGGTGTTAATTGTTAATCGGTAGTTCCTTAAATAAGTAAAGAAAAAGATTTAGTGTGAGGCTGAATCTTTCGAATAACTTCTCTCCTATATAGTAGGTGAGTAGAGTAATCAAAATAAATTTTGATTATGATTTCGATGCATTCAGTCTCGCTCTAAAAAGCGAGATTTTTCTTTCATAGGTTAATAAATTTTTTCCCCCACACTCATTGCTGTGATGCGACGAAGTCATCCTCACTCGACTTCAATTATTATTCGTATACTGCGGTTCGCGCATTGCAATTGGCGTGGGGGTGCCAGGTAAAATTTTTACCAAAGCAAACCCACTTCACTTTTAATAAAATAAAAGTGCAAGGGTAAAGATACCGAGAAAATTATTTTGAAACTGCACAGGTCGATCTCTTATATCTACGGATTTGAAGAGAGTAGTGAAAAGATAATTTTTTAAGAAAGAAAAGATTAAAAAGTAAATTAAATTCTTCTTGAACAATTCGTATGTGCGTGTTCGTGTAATACGCCATTCGCATACATAATTTCGTCGACAGAAATTAGTTCAAAAAGAAAGTTCAAATTAAAAATAAACATGAGTAAATTAATTAATAAAGTTTCAATTTCTGTAGTTTCTTTAGCTACAGTTTTGTCGCTTTCAGGAGTTGCTTCTTTGGTTCCTGCAACAGTTCACGGTGCTACCGCTGAAGAGTTGCAAACCCAAATTGCACTTTTGATGGCACAAATTACGGCTATGCAAGCCCAATTGAGCACTTCAGGAACACCTTCTTCTTCTATAGTTCCAGCTTCCCTTTTGTCTTCCAGCGACCTCACCGTTGGTTCTAAAGGAGCTGCTGTAAGAGATTTGCAGAGATTCTTGAATGGTTCTGGTTTTGCAGTATCTGCTAGTGGAGCTGGTTCCCCCGGTAATGAATCCGAATATTTCGGAAACCTTACTAAAGTTGCTCTTGGTAAATTCCAAGCTTCTCAAGGAATCTCCCCATCTACCGGATATTTTGGTTCTATAACAAGAGCTAAATTATCCGCCATGAGTTCTGCTACAGTTACAACTACAACTGGTAGCACAACCACAACAACTACCACAACTACCACAACTTTGCCTTCTGGTTGTACATCAACCGCTGGCTGGAGCCCAACAACTGGCGCACTCTGCGCAACTGGTGCTGCAACTGTTTCAGCTGGTACTGATATGGTTGTTACCCAAGGCGCTATGACAACTGGTGCTTTGATCCAGGGTCAAGCTATTGGTAGTTTGGCTATGTTCACTTTCACAAACAGGACTGGTGCCGAAGCTACCGTAAAAACATTGTCCTTCAACAGGACTGGTGTTTCCAACGACAATACTTTGGTAAATGTCTATTTGTATGATGGTGTAAAGAGACTCACTGATTCTGCTTCAGTTTCCAGTGGTGTTATCAATTTCAACACCCCATCCGGAATCTTTACAGTTCCAGCTATGTCTTCTAAAACAATCACTGTTAAGGCTGATATTCTCAGCACTGCTAACGGTCAAATTGTTGGCGTAACCTTGGCTAGCGGATCCGGCAGTCTTGGTGCTCTTTCCGGACTTCCGATTGCTGGACCAACACAAAGCATTGCTTCAGCTACTTTAGCTGGTGCTAACTTTGCCGCCGCCACAACTCCAGGTGCTGCTACTATCGATCCACAAGATGGATATGTAATGTGGCAGAACGTTCTTTCTGTAACAACCAGAGCTCTTAATATGAGTTCTCTTTCGTTCAGACAGATCGGATCTGTAAACTCATCTGATCTCCGCAACTTTAAATTATACGTTGATGGCGTTCAGGTTGGTACCACAGTTGCTGCATTAGACAGTGCCAGCTATATCACTTTTGATATGTCTGGTAACCCAGTCAAATTAGCTACTGGTAACAGAACTCTCAAATTAGTAGGAGATATCGTTGGTGGTTCCAATAGGAACTTCACAATGTCTCTCAGACAGGTTGGTGATGTCATGTTAGTTGACAGCGAATTGGGTCAACCAGTTTTGCCTCAGGCTAACAGCACTACTTTCTCTGCTCGAGAAACTGGCCAACAGGATATTTCTCAGGGAACAATCAGCATTACCAAGAAAGCTACGTCTTTGTCTGGTAATGTTACTAAGGATTCCACAAACATCGTACTAGCTTCTTATGAAGTTAAAGCCTCCGGCGAAAGCATGAAGGTTGAAAACTTGAGAGTTGGTATAGTTTCTGGTACAGCCACAGTTGGTTCTCTCAGAAATGCCGCTTTGTTTGTTGATGGCGCCCAAGTTGGCAGCACAATAAGCATTGCTACTACAACTGGTACAACTCAGTACTCTGAAGTCAGCCTTGGTTCTTCCTTGGTTGTTGTTCCGGGTACTCCAAGAACTTTGGAAATCAGAGCTGATATCTACGATAACGATGGTACAAACAGCGTTGTTGCCGGTACTACTTTGACTGCCAGAATATTGGCTGGTGTTACAAACGTTCAGAGAATGACTTCCTTGAACTATGTTGCCAACACCTTGGTTGATGGTAATCAGTTAACCGTTACTGAAGGCAGCTTGACTGCTTCCAAGAACGCTACATATTCTGATGCCCAAACAACTGTTGTCCCAAGAACTGCTTTCAAACTCGGTTCCTGGAACTTAGTTGCTGGTGACAGCGAAGGCGTTACTTTAAATGCCATCAATGTCAACATTAGACAGAATGGTACAACCGATGCCTTAATTACCGATATGAACGATATTTTCGTTAAATACGGTACTAAGACTTCTTCGGTTAAATCTTCTGTTTCAGCTACTTCCACTTGGTCAATTAACGAAACCTTAGCTTCGAATGCAAACATTCCGGTTGAAGTTTACGCTACTTTGAACTCTGGAATTAGAGCTGCTAGTACAACAATCGCTACATTATATGTAGAAGGTACTACTCTCGCCTCAGCTCAGTCTAAGAACTCTGCTTATACCACTGGTCAGACTTTGACTGTTCAGGCCGGTTCTGTAGTTTCTTCATTTGTTAACGATTCTACAGTTGCTGAGAGATTATTAGTTGGCGCTACTTCTGGAAACAAAATGGCTTCCTTCAAGATAGTTGCTACTAATGATTCCTACACAATCACTGACTTAGCTCTTAAAGTTGACTCTGCTAATGCTGCTGGATCTATTTCAAAATTAACTTTGAAATCTTCCGGTATGACTGATGTTGATGTCCTCTTTAATGGTTTGATCGCTACATCTTCCGGCTTGAGCATTACTGTTCCAGCCAATGATGTTGCCGGTAAAGTCATTGATGTATATGCCACTACCAACTCAGTTGGTGCTGGTGCTGCTACATCTTCTTATTCTTCTCTCCGTGTAACACTGGAAGGATTTAAGACCACAAACAGCGCTGGTGTTCAAGCTGAAGATGGTACTGATAGGAATGCTAATGATATGTATGTTGCAAAGACCGTTCCAACCATTTCCAGTACACCGGTTTCCGGTACATTGGCTGCTGGTGCAAACAAGGCCATTGCTAACTTCACGGTTACAGCTGATCCTAAAGGAACTATCGAGTGGAGCAAGGTTGTTATTTCAGTAAGTAAGACCACTGCATTAGATATTGGTGCTACTTCTACAATGAAATTGTATGACAGCAACAATACTGAAATTGCTGGTACATTTGCTACAACAACTGGTGCTTTGGTTGGTGGATTAGATGCTTTGGATAATCTTGCTTCTGGTAAATTGGTATTCGTACCAAATGCCGTAGAATCAATTACTACTTCCAAAACCTATACCTTGAAGACTACAATGGGAGCCCCTGCTACTGGATATAACTATATCAGCACTTCAATTGAGAACCTTACTTCTACCAAGAGCGCCGGTAATACAAATGCCGTTGCTTCTGGCGCCGCTGGTTCTTCTGCTGCTTCGTTTATCTGGTCAGATCTTTCTTCGCAGTCTCATACCACATCAACTGCTGACTGGTTCAATGACTATAAAGTCAAGAGCCTCCCAGTTGACACTGGTACTTTGAGCGTTACTATTTAGTCTCTTGAGTTCCGACCTTAAAAATCGGAATGACTGCAAAAACTCCCCGCAAGGGGAGTTTTTGTTCATTTTAGAGAGGAAAACTCCGGACTTTAGTCCGCTACTTTCAGTATGGTAAAATATGGACATGGCAAGCCAATATCGTCACACCAGTCATACCACTTATAGTTGTCTATATCATCTTG
>Ga0082335_1003983_pt1 | contig 23168 bp, 23 predicted proteins | sample Subgrocontami58m_FD_72375 | JGI IMG/M metagenome (GOLD analysis project Ga0082335, IMG submission 72375) | Subsurface groundwater microbial communities from S. Glens Falls, New York, USA - GMW37 contaminated, 5.8 m (SPADES assembly) (version 2) ...
CATGTCCGCAAACGGCGCCTGGGCGTTCGATGAATAATCGATAACCACAACGATCTCCTGGCGCGAAATCACTTCGTCGGGGACGCTTAAGAGAAGCTCCAGCGGCACGCGAACGATGGCTGTTTCGGCAAGCGTCTTGACGCTGAAGCGCGAGGAGCTTTTCTCGAGGCGGTAAAGTATTACGGCTTCGGCTTCTTTGACTTCGCCGGCGCTCCCGAAAAGCCGCGCCTCGAATTCGGCCCTCGCCTCCATCCCCGGCGGGAGATCCGCTAAAGAAAGCCGCGTGCGGTAAATGCCCGATTGGCGTTTTTCTTCGCGAAGGGGCACCGCGCCCGCAGGATAAGTAAAGCCTAGTTCGAGATCCTCCAGTGTCTGATTGCCGATATTTTTATAAAATACTTGATAAACCACGCGCTCACCCGACTCGATGCGATCTTTCGCCAGCACCCGCAGAGTTAAGTTGTCGCGCTGGAAGCCTAAAAGAAATATGCTCGCAACAGCGATAGAGCCGAGAGAAAAAATCCCCAGAGCAAGCAACCCGAAACGAAAACGTGTTCGCTTTTTCATACGAGGAGGTTCTTTGGGAGCTTCAGCTGTCGTTGCTTCTCCCCACGCGCGTTTTACTTCTTCCGATCTTTTAAGAGGCCTCCCTAAAAACGCGGGTTTCGGCGCGGGCACCCCGTCCGGCGTATAGAGTTTACGCTCCACATCTTCTAAATCGCCCATGCGTCTTTAGTCTTTAAGATTTAGTATTTAAGCTTTATTCTTTCGTCTGCATTATCGCACGAGAGAGAATAAAACGCGACGGCCAACCGGCGGATTCTTTCGCGGACTTTCTAGAGAGCCGCGATAAACGGGAAGTCATGCCCGGTATGAACTTGAAAAGCCTTCTCTAGGGCGCGGCCGACCGCCACGACCGCCGCGGGGGAAAGATCCCTGCCAAGCGCCGCCGCAATCGGTTGGGATTCGTAATCTTCGAAAAGCGACTTCAGCCTAGGAGTATCGCGAAAGAGCGAATCAAGCGAGGCGCGATATCCCAGCTCCGCCAGCATCCTGGTTAAAAACCAATAAAGCCCCGAAACTGAAGCTGTACGTGAAATTACTCTCTCCGAATCAAACGCGTCAAAGAGTTCGTTCATCGCCCCCCAAAGCCGAATGTCCCGCTCCTCAAAAAAAACTTTTGTGACAACGGCGGAGGCCGTTTCAAGAATCTTTCTTCGATCAAGCGAGGCGCGAAGTTCGGGATAAGAATCAATTAACACGGCGCCCGTCAAGCGGTAGCCGTTTTTGCCCGGGACAATCATCGCCTCGGTTTTTGTAAGCGGCTCCAAATGCCCTCTAAGTTTCGCCCCCGATTTGCGAACTCCAGGCGCGACCGCTCTTACAAGGCCGAACTCCTCGGTATAGAGCGTTATAAACTGGTCGGCTTCGCGCCGCTCTACTCGCCGCAGCACAAAGGCACGAGTTCCGTTCATGAAAGCAAAAAGTTAAAAGACGAAAGTTGAATGCCCTAAGCGTTTGCTACGTATAGGAAATTCCGATCCAAAGCTTCTCGCGGCCGAGCTCAATTGACTTCTCGATGCGGAATTTTCTTTTCACCACGCCGACACGTAGCGTTTTTGCGTTCACATCGCGGCGTATGGCGCGCTCCCACTCTTTTACGATTGAGTTGGTTTTCTCCGAACCGAGGCACTGAACCGTAATCCGATGGCGCGGCAGAAGCCCCAGATCGCGGCGCATTTCCTGGATATTGCGCACAATCTCGCGAGACGCCCCCTCGCGGCGCAGCGCCTCCGTCACCGCGGTATCAAGCGCCGCGATCGCCCCTTTCGGCCCCTTCGGAGCAAAATCGATATGCTTCACATTTACCTCCTCCTGAATCAGCCGCAACAATTCTTTTGCTTTTTTCAGTCTCTCCTGTTTTATAAGCGTTAATTTGCCGAGGGGTTGGCGCACCTTAACGCCCGCTTCGGCTCGCTGACGCAAGGCGTCCGCCGCAATGCGGCGCAGAAGATCCATATCCGTGACCAGTTTCTCCGCAAACAACTCGCGACTGGGTTTCGGCCAGTCTCGCATATGCACGCTCTCTTCTTTTAGCGCGGGAACGCGTTTTTTTATGCCTCGGTAGATAGACTCGGCCAGATATGGGACAAAGGGAGCGGCTAACTCCGCGAGTGTCAAAAGCACAACCGCGGCGGTTTCCGTCACCTCCGACTTCTCGCGTTTCGTCTCCGGCCGCTGGAAACGGCGGCGGGAACGGCGCAAGTACCAATTGGAAAAATCATCAACCACGAAAGATTCTATTGAACGCGCGGCTGAAACAATGTCATAGGACCCGAGAGATCTCGTCACCTGATCATGAAGCTGGACGAGCCGCGATAAAATCCACCGGTCAATAAGCGAACGCGACTTCCCGGAAAGCTTGATCCGCCCCTCGGCGTAAGTGTCGAAAAGAATGTACGAATTCCAAAACGTGCCGATAAAGCCCCTCAATTTATTCGACAGGTCGCGCTCATCAAATTTCTTAACATCTCCCGGAGCGTTCACGGTATAAAAATACCAGCGAATGGCGTCCGCCCCGTACTTCTCGATCATCTCCCACGGGTTTACGATATTGCCTTTGGACTTTGACATCTTCTGCCCGTTTTTGTCCAAAACATGCCCCAGTGAAATTACGTTCTTGTATGGCGCGCCTTTCCCCAAGAGAGTTGAGACTGCGAGAAGAGTGTAAAACCACCCGCGAGTCTGATCCACCGCCTCGGAGATATAATCCGCCGGAAAGAATTTTTTCTTTTCGATCTCGTTTCGCCCCAGAAAGGGATAGTGGAGCTGGGCAAAGGGCATGGCGCCCGAATCAAACCAGACGTCCGCCACCTCCGGCACGCGGGTTTTAACTCCGCCGCAAGAACATCGGATCTTCAGTTCATCAACGTACGGGCGATGCAGATCAACTTCGCCTCGCGGGTTTAGAGGCAGGCGCTTAGGTTCGTAAAGCTGATGTCGAGCTAACGCAATAAATTCTCCGTGCGAGCTTTGCCATTCGCGGATCATCTCACCTTCCGAGAACCCCCGCATAATCGAAGCCAGCATCCAAATCGTGTCCGCATGCGAAATAACAAGAATAGTTTTGCCTTTGTATTCGCGTTCTTTTTCGACAAAAAATTCCGCCGCCCGTCTGCGAACATCGCGGAGCGACTCGCCGCCCGGCGCACGGTTGTCAAATTTGTCTTGAGATGATTTGAAAAGACCGCGATAGAGTTTCGCCGGTTTCCCGTTCAACTCTCCGGCATCAATCTCGCGAAGGCGCGGATCGGTTTTAACCTCTGGAAGATTTAACGTTTGGGTAAGAATCTCGGCGGTTTCAACGATGCGCGAAAGATCGGAAATGTAAACCGCATCGATCTTTTCTCCTTTGAGTCCCTCCGCCGCTTTCGCCACCTCCTCTTTCCCGCGTTCCGTAAGCGGATTGGAAACGGTTTCGGGCCATGAACTCATGAACTGTTCAGCATTTGACTCCGCCTCGCCGTGCCGCATCAGAATGTAACGATTCCCCGACCCCAGTGCTCGGCTCGCGAGTTCTTCAACCGAAGAAATGGCAATCGTATTGCCGCAAGCCTGGCATCGCCACAAGGGAAGCGTCGTTCCCCAGAAGCGCTCGCGCGAAAAAGCCCAGTCTTTTTCCTCCTTCAACCATTCGCCGAACCGGCCCTTTTTCAAGTGGCTTGGAACCCAATTGATCGCTTCGTTATTCTTGATCAGATCTTTTCTCACCTGATTCACCCGCACCCACCACGATGAACGGGCGTAGTAGAGAATCGGCGTATCGCACCGCCAGCAAAAGGGATACTCATGCTCATAAGCTTCTTCGCGAAGCAGCGCCCCCGTCCTTTGCAGGTGCGCCAAAAGAAGCGATTCGGTTTCTTTGGCTTTCACGTATTTTCCACCGAGCCCTCCCGCGAGCGTTGCGATAAATCTCCCGGCATCGGTTACCGTATGAATTGCCGGGAGTCCGATTTTTTTACCCAGCTTATAGTCATCATCGCCGTACATCACAGCGGTATGTACAATCCCCGTCCCCTCATTGCCTCTAACAAAATCGGCCCCATAGACTTGATAACTTTGGGCGCTTACAAGCGTCGGCACTTCAAAAAGCGGATGGTACTGGAGTCCGATAAGTTCTGTACCCGGAAAAGCGGAACTCGCGCGCGTATCTTTGGGGAAAACCCCGCTTTTCATTAAAATCGGCAAATTCTCCTGTCCCACCACAAGAAAACTTCCTTTTTTCTCCGGATCCGGCACGCGCACATAAAGCATATCGGCGGAAACCGCCAATGCCAAATTCCCCGGCAGGGTCCAAGGCGTCGTGGTCCAGGAAAGAATCGCGACATTTTTCCAGCGCGGATCCTGCGAACTTACGCGGAAACGGATATAGACCGACGTATCCACAATCGATTTGTAACCGAGCGCCACCTCATGCGACGAAAGCCCCGTGCCGCACCTCGTGCACCACGGAAGCACTTTGAAATCTTGGTACAAGAGTCCTTTCTTCCACCACTCGGCGATAATCCACCAAAGCGTTTCCATATAAGAACGCTCATAGGTGATGTAGGGATGATCTAAATCCATCCAAAAGGCGATGCGCTCCGTCAGCTTCCGCCAATCGCCGACGTTAGCCCAAACCGACTCGCGGCATTTCTCGTTGAAGGCGCCGATGCCGAACTCTTCGATCTCCTGCTTGGTTTTAAACCCCAGCGCTTTTTCCACCTGAATCTCCACCGGAAGCCCGTGAGTGTCCCAGCCGGCTTTCCTGGGGACATTCCATCCTTGCATGGATTTGAAACGCGGAACGATGTCCTTGAAGGCGCGGGAGGCCACGTGGTGAAATCCCGGCGCGGCGTTGGCCGTCGGCGGGCCTTCGTAAAACACGAAGGTTTTATTATTCTTGCGAAGTTCAAGAGACTTTTCAAAAATGCGATTCTTCTTCCAAAAAGCGAGAATCTCCTCCTCGCGCAAAACCGCCTCCGGCTTTTCGCTCTTTTTGTGAGCGTCGGAGGCCTCAAACAGCGCGGGATTCTGCCCCGCGACTAGGGTTTTCGAGAATTTAGTCGGTTTGCCTTTCTCAGTCGGCATCCTAATCAGTTTACTGGTTTTCTAGTTGGCTAGTTGGCTAGTCAAACCGTGAAGCCAGAGGCTAAAACCAGCGAACTAGCGAACTATACAGAGGTACTTCATCCTACCGGAAAATCCGTGGAAAAGCAAAACAATCAGAAGTAGGACGCGAACACGAGAGTTTGTTGTATTAATACGGTAAATCTTCTTTATTTATGCCATTATATACTTGCCCCGTTAGAGATGTCTTAACGCAGGGTCTTTGCTGTATATATTGTTTTAGTTTTCAAACTTGGAAATCTCTAACGGGGGCTTGCAAGTAATACCAAAAGAGCGTCCGCGACTTCTAACGGGGTCAATAGTGTAAATACCCCCATAAATAGTTCGACAAGTTCCTCGACCCTGAACCGTGTCGAAGGGCCAAAAATTCTAACGGCTCAACGACAGCTCCTGTTGAGCCGTTGGGGAAGAAGAAGAAAATGCGGTAAATTATAACTATGGTGAAAAATATGAAAATAAAAGATTTACCCAAAATAGACCGCCCGACCTTGTCCGTCCGACTTGTCCTTCCGAAAGTTTACTGAAGGAGGAAGCTTCGGCGAAGGAAGAGAGAAAAACTCGCTTAAAGAATTAAACCCAAGCGGTATTTGTGAGATAATCAAAATATGAGACAAAGAGAAAACAATTTCGCATTTATAGACAGCCAAAACTTGAATCTGGGTATTCAGAAACTCGGATGGAAATTAGATTATCGAAAATTCAGGATCTATCTTGCCGAAAAATATGGCGTCAAGAAAGCATATATATTTATTGGATTTGTGGCATTAAACCAGTCGCTCTATGATCGCCTTCAGGAATCGGGCTTTATTTTGAAATTCAAGCCGACGATACCGGATGCCGATGGCAAAATTAAAGGAAACATTGACGCGGATCTTGTCCTGCGAGCGGCGCTTGAAGTAAATGATTACGACAAAGCAGTTATTGTTTCCAGCGACGGAGATTTTTACTCGCTCGTGCAGTATCTTTACGAAAACAACAAGTTAAAAATCGTGTTGAGTCCAGACATTGAAAATTGTTCGAGTTTGCTTAAGCAGACAGCGAAAGACAAAATGCAGTTTATGAATAACCTGCGAAATAAGCTTGAGTACAAAAAGAAAAAGCACCACGTAAGGACGAAACCTTAAGCAGTGCTTTTCCCTAGAAATACAATTACAGTATACCAAGCGCTCGCTAAGTGTCAACCCCGTTAGAAGTAGGACGCGAACACGAGAGTTTGTTGTATTAAATACGGCAAAAGCTTGTTGATTCAGATGAGCTCAAGAAGTCAGTGCTCAAAAAGGCCTTTGCGGGGGAGTTGTAAGATAGTGCACTTTGCTTGCATCAATAGTAACTAAATCGAGATTTAGTTACTATTCATAACCGTGAAAATGTGTGTTTTTAAGCAGTTTTTCACGGTTATGTTGACAAAACAGTGAAAATGACTATAATTATTGTATATGGCAAAGACACCCGCTGTATTCAGTAAAATCAATGTGCTAAGGGAAAGATACTATAAAGCATCTACCGGCAAGGATGCGCTTATTAAACTTGTTAGCGAAGCAGAAGTTGCCGAGCAAGTATACAACTCAAATGCTATCGAAAATAGCACACTTACCCTTGAAGAGACCGAGAAAATACTCCTCCAGATTGATTTAGATCGGTTCATCAGTGAACGAGAAATTTTTGAGGCGAAGAATCTTGCCCGAGTGGTGTCGTACATAGACAAAAGAGCTAAAGAACAAGAGCTGACACTCGATGTGATGCTGTCACTACACAAAATGCTTATGTCTAATATTCGCGATGACATCGCGGGAAGATTTAGAAAGGATGATGAATATGTTCGCGTGGGTAGCCATATTGCCCCTGCTCCAAAAGAAATTCTTGAACGGTTAGAAAAGATGCTCTCGGTATATAATGCCGCAAGTCACGAAAACATTATTAAACGTATCGCAAAACTACACCTTGATTTTGAATATACTCATCCGTTTATTGACGGCAATGGCCGCATTGGCCGCGTACTTAATAACTACTTACTGATACGAGAGGGGTTTGTCCCGATAAACATCAAATTTATTGATCGTAAGAAATATTACGATGCATTTAAGGAATTCGATGAAAAAGGAGCGACTGCTATCATGGAAGAAATAGTAGCGAAGGCACTCACCAATAGCTATTACAAACGATTAGCGTATTTAGAAGGCAAAAAGATTGTCACGCTTGTTGAGCATGCAAAGAGTAATAAACTTTCTCATTCGAACCTGATCAATAAGGCGACTCGGCAGACCATTGAAGCTTTTTTCGAAAAAGGTGTGTGGAAAATTGGTGTCGATGATACGGAGTAATATTCTATGAACGAATCAGACACACGAGCAGAATATATTGGCCCAAAGCCCAAATCATATATGCACAAAAAATATACTGATATTTTCACCAACAGCGAGAAATAAAATGAAAATAAAAGACCTGCCAAAAATTGATAGGCCAAGAGAAAAACTCGAGAAGTACGGACCCGAGCGACTTTCGGATTCGGAGCTTTTGGCTATCCTGCTTCGAACTGGAAGTGTAGGTATTAATGTTGTTGAACTTTCAAATAAGATTCTCAAAAAGTTTAGCGGCGTTGGATTGGCAAAGGCCTCGGTAAAAGAGTTAAAAAGCACCTTTGGACTTGGTGCCGCGAAGGCATGTGAAATCGTGGCCTGCTTTGAGTTGGGCCGCCGGCTTCTGCAAAACAAGCAGTCGGTTCTACTTCTTTCCCCTCAAGATGTTTGGGATCAGTTGAAAGATATCCGCGACAACAAAAAAGAGCACTTTGTTATTTTCTTTTTGGATGCTCGTAATCAGGAAATAAAGCGGGAGATTATCTCGGTTGGTTCACTTAACGCCAATCTCGTTCATCCGCGAGAAGTTTTCGAACCAGCAGTACGGCATTTAGCCGCGCAGGTTATTTTAGCTCACAACCACCCGGCTGGAGATCCATCCCCATCGCAAGAAGATTCAGAGATAACGAAACAACTGGTTGATGCCGGGAAGCTTCTTGGTATTGAGGTGAAGGATCATGTCATCGTGAGCAAAACAAATCTTTTCAGTTTTAAAGAACATAAATTATTGTAAAAAATATGCCAACACCACAATGGATTAAAAAATTAGGTGGGCACGCTGGGGAATTATATGTTGCCGCAGAGTTATCTAAAAGAGGTATTGCAAACGCTCTGCTCCCAGAAAACTTTTCGGATGACGACATCCTTTTTGGTCTCAAGGGCGGCACAGTCTTGGGTTACATACAGGTCAAATCTTGTCATCCAGATAGAAGCAGTAGCTGGAAACTTGACGCTAAAAATGAGGGGTGGATAAAAGCTCCAAAAAACGAGTTTGTTGTTTTCGTTTGGCTCGGATCGCCATCCAAGAATGAGTCGCCTCGTTTTTGGGTGACAACAAAACAAGCAGTGGGAAAACATCTAATGAAAGACCCTTCACATGGGACAAGTAATACCGACAGAAGAATACACTTGAAAGATAAAAATCCAGTTATTACTATTCACGGCGAATGGGAGAATAATTGGGCTTTACTTGAGGATTTACTCAAGAAAAGAAAATAATTTATGACCCCTCAAGATACAACAGGAAAAAAGTTTTTACGCGAAACCGACGCGCGTATTTTGATTGACAGAAAACTCCGCGAAGCCAGCTGGGACCCGGAAGATAAAAACCAAGTCATCACCGAAGAAACGATAAAGGATGGACTCGCCCCGTTAGAAATAGCCCGCCCTAGCCCTACGGGCGCGCAAGCGCGGGCGCGATTTCTAACGAGGCGGGCCGACTATATTCTCAAAGACGGCCGGGGCCGCGGAATAGCAGTAATTGAAGCAAAACGATTTTCTGTTGATCCTGCATCTGCCAAACAGCAGGCTCTCTCATACGCAGAATCAATCAAGGCCGAGTTCATTTTCTTGTCTAACGGAGAGGAGATTTACTTTTGGGATTACAAAAACCGCCCGGAACAAAAAGTGGCAACTTTTTACTCCCAGCGCGATCTTGAAAAAATACAGAATTTGCGACTTGAACAAAAGCCGGTGTCGGTCATGCCAATTCCCGAGAGATATTTTAAGGGTGGCGAATGGCGCGTACCCCGTCCATATCAAAAAGAGGCAATACATATTATGGATAAGGCGCTTGAAGGCGGCGTTACGAAATACTTCAATGACGAAAGTTATAACCCCTATTCAGAAATCGCCAAAGCAAAAGCTGGTGTTCCGTGGGGTACGGAAGTAAAAGATTTTGTTGAGGAAGAGATGGAAATGCCAGCCGGATTTATCCAAGTTGCCGAAACCGCCTCGGAAAATGTGGATGTCATTATCAAACGGGCATATATCGAGGTTGGCGCTGAAGGAGAAAAAATAGATTCAGATGATTATCAAATGGCATGGGAGAGACAAATTCAAGAACTTGCCAAAGCGGAGCCGCTTGTGAAAAAAGTAAAAGAAGGCCAAGAGCTCTCAAATGACGAATCAATGACCCTTGCGGAAAAACTGAATTCGCCGAAGTTCTATTTCAACGAAGTGAATCTTCGGGAGGCATACCACTATCCGCTAGGCACTCTCAATGAGTTTGTAAAAACCGCGCTTGGCATTAAAGAACTTCCCACCGAAGAACAGTTATATGAGGATCGTATCACCGAGCTTTTTGAAGCGTGGTTAATTGATAAACAATTCCAGCCGGAGCAAACAAAAATCCTCCGCTTGGTTAAAAGCCAATATATCGCTCGCCGCTCTCCAATTGAGGTTTCTATCTTCAACGAACCAATCTTTCAGCATATCGGCGGCCTTAATCATGTACTTCAAATATTTGACAGCGATGCATTAAAACAAACCATCGCCGAACTTAATCAAAATGTTTTCGTAAACGGCCATGCAAGATAATGTCCAACAATTAAGAGAGGAATTTAAGCAAAAGATAGATATCTTGAATAACTATCTTTTTGCGCAAGGATTAAGCGATCCGATGACGCGGATTCAACAATTGAGCTTTTTATTTTTCCTCAAAATGTTGGAAGAGCAGGACATCGCGATGGAAAGAGAGGAAAAACTCACTGGGCGCAAACACAAATCAATTTTTGCGGGACAAAAAGATAAATTCAGATGGTCCCGCTGGCGTGAAAAAGCCGGAGGAAATTTGTATAAATTCGTGCGGGATGAAGTGTTTGAATTCGTCACAGAGCTTCACAATGGACACGATAACGTCCGCCAAGTATTTGAGGGCGCAAAATTGCTTGTTCCTGATGAGGCAACGCTTAAGAGAACTGTCGAGATTATTAACGGAATCAATTTTTCAAGTTTAGACACCGATGTTAAGGGCGACCTCTATGAATATTTGCTTCAGCAAATAAATTCTGCCGGAAAACTTGGCGCGTTTCTCACGCCGCGCCATGTTATTCGCGCCATAGTTGAAATGGTGAATCCGAAAATCGGCGAAACAATACTTGACCCCGCGTGTGGCACAGGCGGGTTTTTAGTAGGAGCTTATGATCACATACGGCTGAAAAACAGCGATGTAAAAAACCTTGAAGAAAAAAATGGCCGAATAGTGGGCTATGGAGAAAAACTAAACAAAGAACAATGGAAGTTCCTTACTCAAAAAACATTCGGCGGTTACGATGTCGCTCCTGAAATGGTGCGGTTGGCGCTCATGAATCTTTTGCTTCATGGTCTTGAAGGCGCGCATATTTTGCGAAAAGACACAGTTGCGGGCAGTGAAGACGAAAGCGACCTGAAAAAATTTGATGTTGTTTTAACCAATCCGCCTTTTGCCGGACTTGTAGACGCAGGCCGCATAAAACCGACCTTGCCTGTCAGGTCAAAAAAGACGCAGGTTCTCTTTCTTGGCTATGTTATCAATTCCCTAAAACCAAATGGCCGGGCCGGCATAATTCTGCCCGAAGGTTCGCTTTTTGGCACAAACAAAGACGATAAAGAAATCCGCCGGTATCTTTTGGAAAACACAAAACTGGAAGCAGTCGTTTCAATGCCGGCCGGCGTGTTTCAGCCCTATGCCGGTGTAAAAACTAGCTTTTTGATTTTTAAGAAACGCCCAAAACCGATTATTCTTTCTCCTGTCATTCCCGCGAAAGCGGGAATCCAGGAAGCAACTGACGAGAAAATCTGGTTTTTTGATATGAAAGGCGACGGCTCATCACTTACCGCCGCAAAAAAGTTTGGCCCACAATATAAAAATGATATTCCGAAACTTTTAGAGCTTTGGCTTGCCCGCCGTAGCCTTGCCTTGCCCTCCGAAACCTTGCGTGAAGGACGGGGCGAAGGCGGGGGCAAAGATCGCTCAATAGAAAAACCCTACAGCTGGCTCACGTCTGTAAAAGAAATTGCTGAAAACGATTACATCTTATCCGCGAATACTTATAACCCATACAGCGGCGAGGAAGAAGTGAGCCACCGCGATCCGAAGGAAATTTTGAGGGAGATTAAAAATGGCGAAAAAGATTTACAGAAAAGTTTAGATGAAATAAAGCAAAAAATATGAGAAAAGCAGAAAAAAATATTCAATCAAGTAACAAGACATTGATGTCTTACTACGAGCAAATTAAAAAGGTTTTTAAGATTATCCAACCCGCCCTACAACTATTGGTAAATCTATCAGTAATTGCTGGCGTTGTATTTGCGTTTATGCAGATTGGGGACTACAGAATAAGAACATCTGCCGATCTTGTTTTGAAGTTTAGTGAATATCTTGATGACGGAATTTATCTTGAAATTTCACAAGCACTTGATACAGAAGATAAAACTTTAAAAGTTTTCCAACCAGAAGGACCATTTAATATAGGTGATGTTGATAGATATTTGGGAACTTTTGAAACGCTGGGAAACCTACACAAGAGAGGGTTGATTACTTGTGATATGTTTAGCACAAATTTTGCTTACTATATACAAAAAATATACCTCAACGAAGAGGTGCGTAGTTATATAAATGAGGTAAACGATAAGGGGCAAAAGTGGTGGCCGAATCTTGTTTTCTTGGGAGACATCTTTGTATATGGAAAAAATATTGATTGTAGTAAATAACTTATTGTATGGAAAAGAGCAAAAAACCTTACGGCAAAGAACTTATATTAGACCTGCATAATTGCGACGCGAGGCAATTTAACAGGAAAATGATCGAAAAATTCTTTCGGGAGCTTTGTAAATTGATTGATATGAAAAGACGTGAATTGTATTGGTGGGACGACTACGGACTTCCGCAAGACGAACGACAAACTCAACCACACTTAAAAGGCACATCGGCAATTCAGTTTATAATGACGAGCAATATCACTATTCACACACTTGATATTTTAAGGAGTGTCTATCTGAATATTTTTTCCTGTAAAGATTTTGACGCGAAAAAGGCGGCTCGTTTCTCAAGGAAATTTTTTAAAGGGAAGGTTGTAAACCAAGTAGTAATAGAACGAAAATGAAGATCATAACATTCGAACAATTCATTCCAAAAGAAGAATTAAACTTGAATGGCTTACGGGGCCTAAAAGAGTGCTATGTATCCTACCTTTCTAAAAAGATTTCACAACCAAACAGAATAATTAGATTTGTTATCACAAAATCTGATGAGCAGGGGTATTATTGTGAGATTGATTCCATTACCCCAGAAGAAAACGACACTCTTTCTTTAGACGGAGATTTTTTTGATTTCCGGAAAAGAGCATACGAAAACACAAATAAATTCACGACTGTTTTGTTGATTCCTACTGGGATTGGTGCAGAAATCGGCGGTCATTGTGGAGACGGGAACTCGATCGCCAGATTACTTGCGGCCGCGAGCGATGTTCTTATCACACATCCGAATGTGGTGAATGCCGCAGATATAAATGAAATGACAGACAATACCGAGTATGTTGAAGGGAGTATACTATCAAAATTTCTACTTGGGAAAATCGGTTTACAAAAAGTTAGATCAAATAGAGTTTTAATGTTAATGGATAAACATCAAGAAAGTTTCTTTAACGAAGAAATTGTTAATGCTGTATCATCAGCCCGAATTACTTTGGGTATGGATTGCGATGTTTATGAAATGGAGAATCTAATAAAAAGCACTTCCCAATACTCAAAATCCGGCCGTGCTATAGGAGAAGTAGAAGGGCTTGAAAAACTCTTTGAGATAATTGAAAAATTTAAAAATGACTATGATGCAATAGGACTGTCCACCTTCATAAGAGTTCCTGATGATTTTCACAAAAAATATTTTTCTACAGAAGACATGGTAAATCCGTGGGGTGGAGTAGAGGCAATGCTTACACATAGTATTTCGGAAATATTCAAAATCCCTTGCGCTCATTCTCCAATGATGACCTCAAGTGAAATTATGGAATTAGAGCTTGGAGTCGTTGACCCAAGAAAAGCCCCTGAATCCGCCTCAACCACCTATCTTTACTCTATTTTAAAGGGATTGCATCGTTCTCCACGAATAGTTGGACCAACCAAAGGCATCACTCTTGAGGATGTATCTTGTGTCGTAATCCCGGATGGATGTATTGGTTTGCCCACGCTCGCTTGCTTGGAAAATAGTATTCCTCTAATTGTCGTAAAAGAAAACAAAAATCTTATGCAGAATGATCTGCAGAAATTACCCTTTAAAAGTAATAAACTGTTTCTTGTTAATAGTTACTTGGAGGCCGTGGGCGTTATGACTGCATTAAAAGCAGGCATATCGCCAGATGTTACTAGACGCCCAGTAAGAGGCACCACCAAACTTTAATCTTCTTGGCCAACAAAAAATTAGTAGAAAATATGGAAGATAAATCAAAAGACAGCCGAATTCTTTTTTCGCTTTTACGTGGGCACAACCAGCATGTATTGGTAATCGTTATTATTGGACATTTATTGACTGAGTATCTGTTGGATAAAATTATCACTATTAAATGCAAAAATACGAAAACGGCCTTGCGGGGAAGTTTTTCAGAAAAATTAAAGATTCTTTATCCAGAATGGTTGCCATTATTTATTTACGAAAACATAAAACTTTTGAATGAGACTAGAAATGACATAGCGCATAATTTGGGAGCCATTGATTACGAACCTATTATTTATATACCGCAGGGAAGCAGAAAAATCTTGAATATTCCAAAAAGAAAGAACAAAGAAAAATTTTATTTTAATGAGCTGATAAACACGATTTTATTCGATTTAGTAAATTATTCGTTCTATTCTTTAAATATTCCTGATGAACCTGATTGGAATACCATTTTTCGTCTGAAAAAATAATATGACTTGGCCAACAAAAAAATTAGGAGAAGTAATAAAAAAAGTTATAGAAAATATTGAGCGAAGTCCCACAAAACTTTTCATCGGTTTATTAGTTTTTTTAATTTCTTCCTCAATTATCATTATCAACGGCGCTAGCTTTGCGTGGAATCTTTATCATCAAAATGTTCAGTGGAAACAACGATCATATGAGTTGATCGGTTCTTTGGCGGCAGATGTTAATGTTGGGTATTTTGAATCAAAACTTGGGAGGGCTGCTTTTATCAATGTTGCCGACAAAGCAAATAAAAAGGAATATGTGTTTGTAAATGAAAACTACTATGTCGACGCAATAACCGATAAAAATGGGAGGATTTTGATGTATTCAGTCACAATAAGAAATAAGAATTTTAATCCCACTTCCCCTGATGAGAAAATAGTATTAGGTAAATCTAGATTCATTGATTTAGTTAACGACGAATTTTTTGGCGAACCGATTGAAGTAATATCGTGGCTTGGCGCACATGATGGTTTTTATACGGAGGGGTATTACTGGGGGAACCCAATGAATTATCAAATTTACTATTACAGCAATAGCGATGCAGGATTTAATAATTATGATAACAGTGGTTATGTGGTAAATCCCAATTACTTCCCCGATTACATAGAAAATGGCCGACCTAAAACATTTGCAATGTTAATGGATGAAGAAGTGAGTGGAGCGGGGCCAGAATATAAAAAGAATGGCGAAATTATGGAGTTTAGAAAAAGAAATACAAATATCATCAATACATATACAGTAACAGCCCCATTTATAACTATTGGAGAAATGGCTGATTATTTTAAGGAAAGAGATAGTTTTTATTTTCTTGGCCCAGATAAGAATCAAGTTAGATTGGCGCCATAATTCGAAATGAATAAATCTTATCCAACAAAAAAATTAGGAGAGGTATTGGAGTACGAGCAACCAACAAATTATCTTGTTAGCTCTACTGACTACAAAGATGAATATGCTATTCCGGTTTTAACAGCCGGGAAAACTTTTGTATTAGGAAACACAAATGAAAAGAATGGTATTTTCCCTAAGGAAAAGTTGCCAGTAATTATTTTTGACGATTTTACTACCGCTATAAAATTTGTTGATTTTCCTTTCAAGGTAAAATCGTCAGCGATGAAAATATTACACGCAGAGAAGAACGAGGCAGACATAAGGTTCCTGTTCTATAAAATGCTAACGATAAAATTTGCACACGATCAACACAAACGGTATTGGATTTCGGAATGTTCAAATTTCAAAATCCCTCTTCCGCCTCTTAATATCCAAAAACAAATCGTTGAGCGGTTGGATAAAATCGCCGAGGCGCAGAAATTGAATGACGGGCTTATCCAAAAATCCGACGAGCTTTTCCAGTCGCTTTTACACAAAGAGCTCAACCCCGCCGGCAGGGATTGGCAAGAAGATAAATTGATAAACTGTATTGAGAAAAATCCGCTAAAGATTAAGGGTATTCCGAGAGAAAAATATCAAAGTGTTGGAAAATTTCCGATAATCGACCAAAGCGATAAGTTTATCGTTGGCTATACAGATAACGAGGATAAAGTGTATAAAATCGGCTCTCCTATAATTATTTTTGGCGACCATACGCGAATCTTTAAATATGTAGATTTTGACTTTGCGATAGGGGCCGATGGAACTCAAATTATAATTCCTAATGCCAAGATATTTTTTCCGAAGTTTTTTTATTTTTTAATGCTAAATTTAAAGATTAATAATTTAGGGTATAGTAGGCATTTCAAAATACTAAAAACTAAAAAACTTATTATTCCGCCTCTCGAAATCCAAAAGCAAATCGTTGCCAAACTTTCCGCGGTGCAGGATTATAAAACCCAACTCCTCGCCCAGCGCGCAAAATTGAAAGAATTGTTTGACAGCGTATTGCATAAATCAATGAAAAATGAGTAGCCAAAAATCTCCGCCCAAGGCGGATCCGCCTCTGGCGGAAAAACTCAAAGAGCTTTTCAATTCAGTTTTATCAAAATCGTTTCATGGAGAATCATGAAACAAATTCCGCAAAAAATAGGATGGCTCTTCTTTGATCCTAAGAACAAAACCGTTTTACTTCATCGGCGTGATCATAGAGCAAAACAGTCCCCAAATAGATGGGATTGTTTTGGTGGCAAAATTGAAAAGAAAGAAAAGCCGATAGAGGCGTTTATTAGAGAATTATATGAAGAACTTGAGATTACGATTACAGAGAGTGAAGCAAAATTGTTATTTGAAAATAAGCGCAAATATATTTACTATATTTATTTTCCTGACTGGAAAACTCGAGCAATTAGGTTGGGGGAAGGCGCCGGGTATGCCTGGTTTTCTTTTACGGACGCTCTTAAACTTAAAGATTGCACAAAAGAATCCCATCAAATTTTGTTAAAATTTAAGAAAAATGTGATTACAAAATCCAATAAGAAATGAACATCGAAATCGAATCAAAGCAAAAAATTCTTGAGAGGCGGAAAGAAGTTGAAAAAGAGCTTTTGGAGATGCTTAAGGAAACCGAAAGCGATTTTGGGCTGGATGATATTAAGGAGATTATCTATAACGAGGACGGGCAGGATAGTTTAACTGATATTATTGCCATGTTTGATACTGGACAGGGCGCGGCCGAGCTTCAAAATGTGCTCGAGCTTGTGAATGACGCGTGGAATTACTTCCCACACAAAGTTATCGATGGCCTCTCGCCAGCAGAGAAATTATTGGAATATCGGCAACAGGAGAAGCCGGGTAACTGATCCCGGAATCGGTGTCAGGTACCCTTATCTATAAACCACACCGGAGAAGATAAAGACAGTCTTCTAATGAAAAATGATTTTTTCGCATTATGCCAAGCAACACTCCATCAAGCATTTTCTGCGCAACAACATCCTTACAAACTTGCCTGCCCGCCATAGCCTTGTTTTGCCCCCAGAAACCTTGCGTGAAGGACGGGGTGAAGGCGGGAATAGACAAATAGTGTAATAACCATATTCCAACATTCTGCAGAATGTTGGAATATGGTATCATGGGGGTATGAGTACGAGTATGCATAAAAAGACAGGAAAACAGCTTGAGCGTCATTTCAAGGGCGCGGCCAATCATTATCGGATTGAAATTCTGCGACTTGTCTCGCGCATGCAAGGAGTGACGGTAGAGGATATCGCGCGCGAGCTTGACGCGAACTTCAAAACCATTTCACAACACACTCGCTCGCTCGTGCAGTCCGGGCTTCTCGAGAAAACATATCGAGGCCGAATGGTTGAGCACACTCTTTCTCCGTACGGCAAAAAATTTACCGCCTTCATCGCAACATTTTAACATTCCAACATTCTGCAGAATGTTGGAATGTTGTAAGATCGTGTAAAATAAACCCGTGATCCCAAAAGAAAACAATTTTGCATATATAGATGGAGCCAACCTGCACAAGGGTGTAAACGGTTTAGGATGGGGCCTTGATTATAAAAGATTCAGATGTATTCAAGGAGGTGGTCTACGATGGGGATGGGAAACCGAAAGGAAACTGCGATGCTGATCTTATTACCCAGGCAATGCGAGATTCATACGAAGGAGTGGCATCACAATCAGTCCTTGTGACGAGTGATGGCGATTATGCGCCGTTGGTAAAATTTCTAATGGAAAAAAGGCAACTGAAGGCAGTGCTTTCTCCGGCTCCGGTGAATAAATGCTCAATTCTTCTGAAGCGAACCGGCGCGCACATTGTATATCTTGAAGACAAGAAAGGGCTTATTGAGGTCCAAAATGAAAAAGCCCCCAGCAGGAACGTATCCAAGCAAGGGTCTTTTTCGTAGTGATATTGCTAGCATAGCAAGCCGTCGCCATAAGTCAATAGTTATCAACAACCCCTAAAATGATCCAGAGTATCCAGCAATTTGCTCAAAAACAAACCTGCCTGCCGGCAGGTCGTTGCCAAATTATCGGCTGTTCAAGAGTATAAAAAACAACTTTTGGATCAAAAGTCTAAATTAAGGGAATTATTTGATAGCATGCTTGCTAAATCAATGTCTCAACGTTAAGAATTGCAGAGTTTTATAAAGTCTGTTATACTATCAATATTATGGCAAAAACTACTAAAACCCCCGTATTTTTTATAGCTACCAAAACCCACAAAGAGCCTGTCGTGGTAAATTTTTATACCAAGAAAGGTGAAAGGATTTCTTTTGACGCAGTTGAAAAGGTTAAGACAAAAGAGGGTATTCATTTCTATGCAAAGCCTGCGAAACGATAATGTCAAAGAAACAGCCACTCACTTCTATAGATTTTGATTTTGGGGTTGGTCAAATAATTCCTGCTACACAAGAAGCCCCCCACGGTGATGGGTTCGATGGGCAGGTACGGAAAACCGAGAAAGAAGGTCTTGCTGTTTTCAAGAGTACTCTTAGTTCAGATATTGATTTAAAACTTGCGAGTAACGAACAATTCCCAAGCGATGGGGAGGTGTTTGTTTTTATTTTGCAATATTTTGGTTCAGAAAAAGAATACGGCAGACGCGATGTGGATAATATGGCGAAAACAATTCTTGATATATTGAAGAGCAGATTCTATCGTGATGATAGCCAAGTCAAAACACTTTTAGTTGGCAAGAAACTTGAAAAACGAGTACCGCAAGACTTTGCATATGTGGCCGTAAAACGTTTAGGCACCGCTCAAGATGTAGACGCACTCAAGATTTCAGGCCTTGAAAGATCGGTTACGATGTTCCAGGAGCTTAAGAGTAAAGGAGTGTTATAAAATCCCAAAACCTACATCATACCAACATACTTGAGAATGTTGGTATGTTCCGTAGCCACTTCTTTCATAGTTTTTATGCTCTAATTCGCGCGAATGTGCGAATAGTTTAATTATGTCCCGGCCAATCTCAAACAATTTAATGGAATCGGTGTCAGGTACCTTTATCTATAAACTCTACGGCCCCACACCGGAGGAGATAAAGACAGCAGAAACTTCTAATAAAAAATGATTTTTTCGCATTATGCCAATCAATACCCCATCAAGCATTCTCCACATAATAACATCCTTACAAACTCCAGTTTGTAAGGATGTTGTAAAATGAGCGTGCTCTAAAAACCCTCGATGGTCTAATTCGTGCGAATAGGAGAATAGTTTAATTGTGACATTCTCATATTCTGCAGAATGTGAGAATGTCGCGTGAATAGTGGAACATAGGATACACGGGGGGCAAGCGCGCGGCGTTGCAGAAATTTGATGGGCGGCCGTTGAAGCCACCCATTAAAAATCTGGAAATTGAATCCAGCCTCGGCTCCTTCATGCAAAGATTGCTTTTGTCGAAACCTGCTTACCGGCTTGCCTCGCTTTAGCTACAGCGAAGCGGGCAGGCGGGCTACCTTGAGAAAATCCCCGGGTGAAGACGGCTTTCCTGAAAACCTGTCTGCCGGTAGGCAGGCGCTCGCGCGACCCGCTTCGCCGGATGCTTCAGCGAGGCGAGCGAAATCGGCATGGCCTCCCGATAGCAATCGGGAGCGATGAGGAACGCGGCGAGGCAAAAGACCCGCGCTCGCGGATTTTTGCTGTTTTTCAGAAAGCCGTCGAGCGCCCGCTACATTTGCTAAATAACCGGCAACGTGATACAACAAGACAAACCCAGCTCCCCCACAAGGAAGGAGGAAACGCATGAGCTTTCGAGTGGAAGTAAATGACGACGGAGTGTGCTTGAGTGAGTTCTCCGGGCCAGCCCACGTAGTTCTGGAAGGAATCAACGTGGGCGGCGAAAAGGCCACGATGGAGGTCAGAATCTATGAAGGAGGATTCGTCCTCACGCTGGCGAGAAAGCTCGCGGATGGCCGTGAGCAGAAACCTCTCGCGGTTGGGGTTGCGACTACGGGTCAGCTCGTGGTCGTGAACCCCAGTACCCACTTCGTTCCAGACAAGTCCTGCTTGGACATCTGGAGAACCAACCAGCCGGCCTTCGAGAACGCGAAGACAGCTTGAGCACGCTGCGGCGGGGGCGCCGGTTGATGCCCCCGCCGTTTTTCTTTCACCCCCACACCAGGAGGCCGCGGGTGCCCACCAAGGAATGGTTATTGTCTCCCAAATGGTAATTGTCCTAATGCCACGACTGGAAAGCTATGGTGTGGGAGTTCACATCTCGTTAGGCGCCTCCATCCCCAAAATATCCAGGGTTTTTTTCAAAACAATTTGCGCGGCGGCGGCGAGTGCCATGCGGGCATCTTTGACCTCGCCCTCTGCATCAAGAATTCGATTCTTTTCGTAAAAAAGATGAAAGGCGTGCGCCAATTCGTAGGCGTAGTGAACTAGCCGCGAGACGCGGTAATCCGCGGCGATGTCTTCAAGGACCTCCGGGAAAGCGATTAACTTTCTTATAAGCGCCTTTTCTGAATCTGAATTAAGCGCCGAAATTTCAAACTGCGCCGGAACGACAGCGCCCTTCTTAAAGATGCTGCAAAGCCGCGCATGAGCATACTGGATGTAGTAAACCGGATTTTCTTTTGATTGCTTCTTGGCGAGCTCGATATCGAAATCAATATGCGTCTCGGGATTTTTTTCGAGAAAGAAATAGCGCACGGCGTCAAGCCCAACCTCATGAATTAAGTCATCAATCGTGACAAAAACGCCCTTGCGTTTCGACATCCGCGTCTCCTTTCCTTCCTCCACTAGCCGCACCATCTGCATCACAATCACCTCGGACTTTGAAAGCCCGATAATTTTCGCAATTGCTTGGATGCGCGAGACGTAGCCGTGATGATCGGCGCCCAAAATATTGATTTTTGCAAACCCGCGCTCTTTGGCCTCCACATAATGCCCCGCGTCCACTAAAAAATAGGTCGGAAGCCCGTCGGAAGTAACAAGCACCCGGTCTTTGTCGTCGCCGAATGAAGTTGTTGTCAGCCACACCGCGCCGTCGCTTTCCACCACCAGTCCCCTCTCTTTAAAGAGAGCCAGCGCCCGATCAACATACCCCTTCTCGCGGATATCCGCGCGCTCCGATGTCCAGCGCTGGAAGTGAATCTTCATCTTTTGCTCCACCGCCGGCTTGATGAACTCGGCGAGAAAATCAGCCGCGACCATGCGCCCCAAGGTTTCCGGATCGTCTTTTCTTGCATCCAGCGCCTCGTGATGCGCCTCGGCCCATGAGGCAATATGCTCCCCGTGGTAATAATCTTCGCTACCCGGAGTCAGGCCGCCGGCCGCAAGCACCGAAAGACCCAGCATCCGAACCTGATTACCGGCGTCATTAATATAGTACTCGCGCTCGACCTCAAAGCCCTGACTTTCCAAGACGCGCGAAAGGACGTCGCCATAAAATCCGCCGCGGCCGTTTGCCAAGGTCAAAGGCCCCGTCGGGTTGGCGGAGATAAATTCGACTTGAATTTTTTCTGATTTTTTGTCTCCGTCTCCGAAAAACTCTTTCTTTTCCAGAACTTCATTGATAGCCGCTTGACGCGCGCTGTCGGCCAAATGAATATTCAAAAATCCCGGGGGCACAACCGAAATCCCCTCTATCAACTCATGACGAATGTTTTTTGCCAGTTCCTCCGCTACCGCAAGCGGATTTTTTTCTTTTTTCTTCGCAAGCAGAATCGGCAAATTGGTGGCGTAATCGCCGTATTCGGGTTTTGGCGGCGCGTCCAAAGAAAAATCGGCTCCAGCGTCTAGGCCAGCAGCTTCCCGCAAAATTCGTTTTAGCTGTTCACGCAACATGTAACCAGTCTATGAAAATTGGGTGAAAAAGAAAAACGGTGCTCCCCCTCGAGGGGGAGCACCATGTCGTGCCCGCGGTCTATCACGGACGCCAGCCGGCCGGCCGGAAATGCCAGATGGCCCATGCGGCGCCAACCAGTAACACGGGAATGACCAGCGCCACGGTGACGAAACCCACGATGATCCAGAGAATCACCTGTGTGAAAGAGCCAATGGGCCCACCCGGCCCCCTCTCCATGTCGAGGTAATCGGACTCATAGTAGGCTGGCGATCCGCTTAGGGCCATCATCCTTTCCTGCTCACCTGCCGAGGCTTTGATCGCCATCGAGACACCTCCCTTTCGTTGCGACAACGTTGTAGGCGGGCAGCCGCATACGACACCGCAACCGTGTCCGGTTTGGCACACATTGCCCAGCGCTCGATTTGGTGAACCATCGAGTATCTGGCGCATCCTCGCGTCATCAGGCGCCCCGCCGGTTCTCTCCCAAGTCGCTGAGAGCGGCGATTTTGCCCGACGGCGAAGTGACGAAAAAAACTCGCGCGGGTGTGAACAAACCCACAGCAGATATACCAGGAGACCAAACAAGGCTGTCCCCGCGAAACCGAAGAACCAGGCTACGCTACCAAGTATCCCCCACTTCCAAAAGAACCGCATCGCCGCACCCCCTTTCGAGTACTTATTGGTAGATAGCGATACTAATGCCCTCACGCTATCACGGACTGTGGTAAAATCAATGTGCGAGTATTGGTTGCCCATATCTCATTATTCATCCCATTACCGCCAGGAGGCCACGGGTGTAAGCTCGTGGAGGAATGGGGTCTCGTCCCGAAGGGGCTTGATAGATACCACGGCTGTAAGGCCGCGGTAACGGGATTCATCAATTCATGTCTTCATACGCCGAAAACAGAAAGGCCCGATTCGACTATGAGATCCTCGAAACCTACGAGGCCGGGATTGAGTTGCTTGGTTTTGAGGTAAAAGCTATCCGCGGCGGCAGAATTATGCTCGCCGGCGCCTTCGCGATTCCGCACGGCACAGAACTGTGGCT
>Ga0082335_1003984_pt1 | contig 23164 bp, 14 predicted proteins | sample Subgrocontami58m_FD_72375 | JGI IMG/M metagenome (GOLD analysis project Ga0082335, IMG submission 72375) | Subsurface groundwater microbial communities from S. Glens Falls, New York, USA - GMW37 contaminated, 5.8 m (SPADES assembly) (version 2) ...
ACGGCACCGTCGGGGTCGCCGCGCTCGGCGAGTACGGCGCGAACGTGCCGAGCGCCGCGCTCACCTCGTCGCTCGCCTCGCTCATCGCGATGCGCTTCGCGCAGGCCGGGCTCTCGCCGGCGGCGAGCGCCCTGTTCACGCACAAGGAGCGGCGTCCCGACAGCTCCTGGATCCCGGTCACGACGAGCGTGCCGAACGTCCTCGGGCACCGCGACTGCGCCTACGTCGTCGGGCAGGCGGGCGGGCAGACCTCCTGCCCCGGCGGCAACCTCTACCAGCAGCTCAACGCGATCCGCGCGCAGGCGCAGCGGCTCGTCGATGCCGGCTACGACCGCCTCCCGCGCATCGAGCCGTCGATGCCGCGCGGCGCGTCGCCCGGCGGCCTTCTCGTCGTGCCGGTCGTGCTCACGAATCGCGGCGCCCTGCCGATCCCGGCAGGGACCGCCGTTTCGTACAAGCTGCTCTCCAACGGCGTCGTCAGCGTGCCGCAGGGCCAGCTGGCGACGCTCCCCGCGCCGCTCGCGCCCGGCGTCTCCATCACCGTGACCGTCCCGGTCCCGGTCCCCTCGACCGGCGCGTACATCGTCCGCTGGGATCTCCAGACCGCCGGCGCCTGGTGGAACGCGCAGTACGGCACGCCGTTCCGCGACGTCTGGGTGCGCTCGGCGGACTGGAGCGCGGACTGGATCGACGACGACATCCCGCCCTCGTTCGTCGCCGGCGAGACCCGGACGGTGAAGGCGACGATCGTGAACGACGGCGGTCGCGCGTGGCCCGCGAGCGGCACGAACCCGGTGCGCCTCACGTACTCCTGGCGCAACGTCGCGACCGGCGTCGTGACCACCGCCCCGGTGCGCGCGCCGCTCCCGCAGGACGTCATCCCGGGCCTCCAGATCGCGGTCGCGTACCCGGTCACCGCTCCGTCGCTGACCGGGAGCTACGTGCTCACGCTCGACCTGGAGAAGGAGAATGAGTTCCGCTTCGGCGACCGCGGCGTGACCCCGGATGACACGACGATCGCGGTCCTGCCGGTCCCGCAGGCGGCGCCGGCGGTCCGCACGCCTGCGCCCTCAACGGCGGCGCCGGCTACGCCGGCGAACCCGGCGCCCTCAACGGCGGCGCCCGCGTCCGGCGCGCGGACCTACGGCGCGACGTACGCGCCGGCGGTGAGCGCCCTCGCGGTCGCTGGGGCGCAGGGCGCGGTGCCGCTCACGCTCACGAACACCGGGAGCTTCACCTGGGCCGCCGGCGGCGCGAATCCCGTGACGCTCTCCTACCACTGGATCGACGCGTCGGGCGCGGCGGCGGTCTGGGACGGCGCGCGCACGCGCCTCGCGGCCGAGGTGCCTGCCGGGGGCACGGCGACCGTCCAGGCGGCGGTCCGCTTCCCGGCCGCGGCGGGGACGTTCACGCTCCGCTGGGACCTCGTCGAAGAGGGCGTCACCTGGTTCAGCGCGAAGGGCGTGCCGACGCGCGACCAGCAGGTCTCGGTGAACGACACCCCGGCCTACGCCGCGGTGTACGACCTCGGCAGCCTGCCCGCGTCGCTTCCCGCGGGCGCGCGGAGCACCGTGAAGGTCGTGCTCTACAACGGCTCGAATTTCGGCTGGGACCCGCAGGGCGGCGTGAACCTCGCGTACCACTGGCTGGACTTCGCGGGGAACGTCGTGACCTGGGAAGGCGCGCGGACGCCGCTCGCGATCGCGCCGGGCACCGCCGCGGTGGTGAACGCGAGCGTCATCGCGCCGACCGTGGCGGGGACCTACACGCTCCGCTTCGATCTCGTGCAGGAGGGCGTGACCTGGTTCAGCGGGCAGGGCGTCGCCGCGCCCGCGCGGAGCGTGCGCGTGGACGCGGTGCAGTACGGCGCGTCGTACGCGCCCGGCGTCGCGGCGGTGCAGCTCGCGGCGAACGCGATCGCCGCCGTCCCGCTGACCATCCGGAACACCGGGTCGCTGACCTGGCGCTCGAGCGACGGGTACGCCCTCGCCTACCACCTCGTCCGGCCCGACGGCACCGTCGTGCAGTGGGATGGGCTCCGTACCGGCATCCCCGGCGCGGTCGGTCCCGGCGGATCGGCGGTCGTGTTCGCGACGGTCCAGGCGCCCGGCAAGGGGCTCTTCATCATCAGGTTCGACCTCGTGCGGGAGGGCGTGAGCTGGTTCAGCGATCAGGGCGTTCCGCCGGGCGAGGTGCCCGCACGGGTGGACTAGGCGGCGCCGGGCGAGGTGCCCGCACGGGTGGACTCGGCGGCGTCGGGCGGACCGCGGCGGCCGCCTTCGTCGCCGGGCTCCTTGCCGGGCTCGCCCTCGCCGGAGCGCACGCGGGTCCGGACGCGCCGCGCTGGACCGAGGCGGCCGCGCTCGGCGCGCCGCGGACGTACGCGCAGGCCGCGCTCCTCGCGAACGGGCGGATCCTCGTCGAGGGCGGCATCGATCGTGACGCGCCGGGCGTCGTCGCGGACCGCAGCGAGCTCTTCGATCCACGCACCGGACGCGCGACGCCGGTCGAGACCGCGGATCCGGGGCGCCTCTGGCAGACGCTCACGGTCATGCCGAACGACCTCGCGCTCTCGGTCGGCGGGGTCGTGCGCGGCCCGAACGGCGGCTGGACCGCGCAAGCCGTCGCGGCGGCGTACGACCCCTGGTCCGGCCGCTACGTGCACGTCCGCCAGCCCATCGTCGCGCGCTCCGACCACGGGGCGGCCGTGCTCCACGATGGCCGGCTCCTCGTCGCCGGCGGGCACGACGGGCCGCGCTTCGTGCGCGCGGTCGAGCTCTACGACCCGCGCACCGACCGCTGGAGCTTCGCCGCGCCGCTCCCGCGCGGGCGCTCGCAGTTCGCGATCGCGACGCTCCCCGACGGGCGGGTGCTCGTCGCCGGCGGGTTCGAGGAGCCGGGCGAGGCGTCGGACACCGCGCTCCTCTACGACCCGCGAGCCGACGCGTGGAGCGACGGACCCCGGCTGACCGTCGCGCGCGCGCTGAGCGCGACCGTCCGGCTGGAGAACGGGGACGTCCTGCTCGCCGGAGGCCAGCGGGCGGCCGCCGGGACGGCCGAGCGCTACGACGCGCGCGCCGGGGTCTTCGTCTTCGCCGGGTCGCTCGTCGCGCCGCGGATGTACGCGCAGGCAGCGCTCGCCGAGGACGGCTCGGTCGTGCTCGCCGGCGGGTTCCTCCGTCCCGAGTCGGGCGATGGCTTCGTGCCCACCGCGCTCGCGGAGCGCCGGGACCCCGCGACCGGCGCCTGGACCGTGCTCCCGCCGCTCCCGCGCGCGGTCGCGGCCGCGGCGACGGTCTCGGTCGCCGGCGCGGTGTGGCTCTTCGGCGGCTCGACCATCGACGACCGCGCCATCGCGACGATCGGCGCGCTTCGCTGACGCCCTGGTGCCCGCGCCACGCCCGCCACGCACGAAGCGAGGGAAGAGAACGCGTTTCTTACCATCTGCTGGTAAGGGATTGACCAGGGGACCGGGAAACGATGAAGGGCGGCCTTGCGGCCGCCCTTCATCACGATCGTTCCGCGAGGTGCGCTAGGAGCCGGTGGTCATCTGCCGGTTCGTGGGGTTCGGCGCGAGCGTCTGGCCGCCGGAGACCGCGTCGATGACGTTGAGGATCCCGACCGTGTGGACGCTCCCGGACGCGCCCATGACGCTCGCCGCGCCGCCGGTGAACGTGAGCCGCACGCTGAGGCAGCCGTTCAGGCCGCTGATGAGGCAGCTCACCGTCGTGGTGCTCGCGGCGGTGGTCGAGTCCACGGTGTAGTTCGACGGGTTGAGGACCGACTGCGATCCGGTGGTCCCGCCGGAGGTGCTCATGCTCTTCGTGAACGTGAGCGTGACCGTGCCGTCCTGCTTCGCCGACCACGTGCTGAGCGCCGGTGCGCCGACGTCGAAGGTCGCGCTGGTCCCGCTCGCGTCGAGCCCGTTGCCGCTCCCGTCCTGGAGGAAGTAGGTCACCAGCGTGTAGGTCTTCCCGACGAGCAGCGAAGAGCCGAGCGCGAGCGTCGCCTGGGTGCAATCGGTCGAGGCGGTGGCGGTCGAGATCGTCGGGCCGAGCGTGCCCGCCGGCGACACGTTGAGGAAGTAGTTGTTGATGTTGGTCAGGTCGTTCCGCCCGGTCGTGCTCGTGCACTTGAGGGCCGCGCTGAAGGTGACCGTGAGCGAGGTGAGGCTCGTGGCGTAGGTGTTGACGATGACCGGTCCGGTGGTCGGGTTCACCGTGTAGAAGGAGCCCGCGCTCTGGCCCTTGGTGACGGTGGACGCGAAGAGCGTGTGCGTCCCCCCGGTGAGCGCGCTCGTGAGCGTGACGGTCCAGACGCCGTTCGCGTCGGCGGTGCCGGTGCCGACGGTCGCGCCGGCCGCGCCGTCGGTGATCGACACGGTCTCGCTCGCTCCGGCACCGTTGCCGTTGAGCGTCGGCTTGTTGTTCGTGCTCGGGCTGGCCGGCGTGATGCTCGTGATCGCCACGGAGCCCGCGATCGTCACGACCTGGTAGTACCCGTAGTCCTCCATGAAGCCGACGCCGTCGATCGCGGGCCGGCCGTAGAAGATCTTCGTGCCGAAGGCCTGCGTGATCGGGACCTTCACGGAGTACGTGAAGAACCCGACCTGGCCGGGCGCGACGAGGTCGTTCGCCTGGACCGCGTAGATGTTCGCCGCCGCCCAGCTCACGCCCCAGCCTCCCGTGTGGTCGAGCGGGTTGTCGAGCGGGCTCGCGGTGTGGAGACTCGCCTGCTTGCCGGTCTGGCCCTTCGCCCAGGCCTGGTCTCCGGTGTTCGTGTAGCCCACGGAGAACTGACCGGTCTGACCCGGCGTGAGCGTGATGAACGAGCTCTCGGAGAAGTAGGCGGCGTGGAAGCCGGGCTCCGCCGCAGCCGCGGGAAGCGCGCCGGCAACAGGCGCCAGCGTGAGCGCGATGGCCACCAGGGCACCGGAAAGGAACTTCACCGCTCGCACGTTGCCTCCTTTTTCCGACGCGGCGCGCGCGCCGTCAAGTGCGGATAGTAGTCGCGCCGCACAAGCGTCGGTAGAGCGGTCGATGGAGCGGTCAGGCAGGAACCGGACGCCGAAGCCGGGCGATGCCGGCGACCGCGATGCCGACGAAGAGCGCCGAGACGAGCTGCGCCTGCGAGAGCCCGGCGATCCAGAGTGGGTCGAGGCGGACCGCGGAGAGCGCGAGCCGGCCGGCGCCATAGAGGCCGAGGAAGAGGAACGGAGCGAAGCCGTCCCGCGCCCAGCGCCCCGCTCGCGGACGGCTCACGAACGCGAGCAGCGCGCCGACGATCGCCAGGTCGAGGAGCAGCTCGTAGGCGACGGCCGGGTGGACGTACTCGCGCTGGCCGAGCGAGGCGGGATGGGTGTAACGGGCGCACCAGGGGAGGCCGCCGCAGGCGGTCGCCCAGTGCTCGCCGTTCACGATGTCACCGAGCCGGCCGATCGCCATCCCGAGCGGGAGCCCGACCACGGCGCGATCGACGACCCAGGCGACCGGGAGCCGCCGCGCGCGCATCACGAGGAGGCCGCCGGTCAGACCGCCGACGATGCCGCCGACGATCGACTCGCCGCCGTCGCCCACCGCGAGCGCGCGCTCGGGGTGGGTGGCGAAGACGGCGAGGTGCTCGACGACGAAGAAGAGGCGCGAGCCGGCGAGCCCGCCGAGCACGCCGCCGATCGCGACGGCCCAGGCGTCGTCGAAGCTGATCCGCGCGAGCACGAGACGGATGCCGAGCGCCGCGCCGGCGAGGACGCCCACGAGGCTGAAGATTGCGTGCCAGGTCAGCCGGAGCGGGCCGAGCGCGACCACCGGGTCGAAGGGGAGCTCGATCACCGCGGCGACCGTACCAGAGGCGTACGAGGGGAGATCGGTCGCCGCGGACGACCGCACGAGGGGGCCGCGCGTACGGTGAACGCTAGACTCGACGGACCGCGGCGGAGCCGCGCCACGCAGTCGATCACTTCGTTGAGAAGGAGTCCCGCTCATGAATCGTCTGACGCGTTTCGGGGCCTCAGTAGGCACGGCGCTCGCCGTGCTCGTCGTGCTCGCCGCGTGCACCAGTGGCGGGGCGGACGTCGCGCAGGGCTCGCCGTCAGCCTCGGCGACCGCGCCCGCGACGGCGGCGAAGGTCGCCAACCTGTCGTACGACTTTTCGGACGGCGCTGTCTTCAGCAAGGGCCTCGCGGGCAAGGCGACGGCGCTCGCGTTCGGCGCGGGCGGCAGCTCCTTCACCCTGGCGTCAGGCGGCAACCAGGCCTCAGGCGACAGCACGTTCGGCTCGTGCGACTTCGCCTTCCGGACGAGCACCTTCCCGCAGGGCAGTGGCCCCCAGGTCGGAGACACGCTCAAGATCGACCCCTGTGTGATCGACTCGGACGGAGCGCTCGGCTTCACGTTTGCCGGGACGACGACGAAGTCGACGCGCGGCGCGGCGCTCGCGTCCCCGGCGCGGGCCGCCGCGCCGACGCCCGCGCCGACCGCTACCCCGACCCCGTCGCCGACCGCCACGGCGACCGCGGCGCCCACGCCCGCGCCGACCGTCGCGCCGACCGTCGCGCCGACCGCCGCGCCGACCGCGGCGCCCACGGCGGCGCGGACCGCCGCGCCGACGCCCGCGCCGACCGTCGCACCCACGCCGACGCCGACCCCCGCGCCCACGGCCGCGGCGGGCTACCCGGGTGGTATCTCGAGCGGCTGCTCGGGGATCTCCATCTTCACGTGCTACCGCGGCAAGGTGACCGACTCGGTGACCGGTGCCGGGGTCGCGGGCGTCTGCGTCTACGCCGGTCCCCCCGCCGGCTGCCCGGCGCCGAACCTCAACACGGACGCGCAGGGCAACTGGTCGCTCGACTTCCCGAGCGGCACGATCTGGCAGTTCAACTTCGAGCACCCGCTCTACGCCGCGCAGCTCCAGAAGACCGGCACCACGATCAACATCGCAATGGTCAAGAAATAGGCCGCCGTGCTTCGCCTGCGGCTCGCACGTCGGTCTGCTTCGTCAGCCTGCGGCTGACGTAGTAGGCGCTGCCGCGTGAGCGCGCCGCTCCAGGCCGCCGTCGTGGTCCTGCGCTCCTCCTCGCGAGGGGAGGGCGACGAGCGCGCGGCGGCGGCCTTCGCGTCCTTCACGACCGACGCGCCCGCACCGGTGGACGCGCAGCTCGTCACGCTCGCGAAGGGCGACCGCGAGGCGGCTTTCGAGCTCCTCTACAACGCGTACCGCGGCCGCATCTTCACGTTCCTCCTTCGCCTCGCGCGCTCGAGCGAGACGGCCGACGACCTCGCGCAGGAGACCTTCGTGAAGGCGTACGGCGCGCTCGCGCGCTGCGAGCCCGAGACGAAGCTCCTCCCCTGGCTCTACCGGATCGCGAACAACACCGCGATCGATCACTTCCGCCGGAGGACGCGCTTCACCTGGCTGCCCTTCGTCGCCATCGGCGGTACCGCCGAGGAGCCGCGCGCGGCTGACGAGCAGGGTCAAGTCCCGGAGCGGGACGCCATCGCCGCCGTCCTCGCGACGCTGCCGCCGGAGAACGCCGCGGCGCTCCTCCTCCACGCGACCGAGGGCTACTCCTACAGCGAGATCGCGCAGATCCAGGGCTGCTCGCTCCCGGCCGTCCGCAGCCGGATCGCCCGCGCCCGGGCCGCCTTCAAGGAGCGCTGGCCGGCTTCGTAGGTCCAGGGGGACCTTCCCGGAGCGCCAACCGCGGTTCTGTCCCCGGTCGAGACGTTCCGGGCCCGCCGTGCGTCTGGACTCTGTAGTGGGGAAGTCCGCGCACCCGTCGTTCGAATACCTGTCCGCGTACCGCGACGGGGAGCCCGTTCCCGGAACGCAGGATGAAATTCGTGCGCACCTTACCGTTTGTTCCGTCTGTCGGAATGATGTCGGCGCGTTCGACGACCTCACGCTCGCCCTCGCGGTGCTCCCGGTCGTCGAGTGCGCCTCGGCCCGTCCGCTCGTCTCCGCTCAGCTCGACGGCGAGGCCTCTCCCCAGGAGGCCGCGATCGCCCAGGCCCACCTCGCCGCCTGCGCGGAGTGCCGCGGCGAGCGCGTGCGCTGGAGCGAGCTCGCGCTCGCGCTCGGCGCGCTCCCCGCGGGCGTCCCCTCGCCCGCCGCCGACGCCCGCATCCGCGGACTCGCGCGACGCCCCGTGCGGCCTGCCGGCCCGCGCCCCGCTGGCCTGCGCCCCGCCGGCCCGCGCTTGGGTGGCTTCGCCCCGGTCCGCGCGCTCGCGGCCGTGATGGTCGGTGGGTTCGCCCCGGTCCGCGCGCTCGTGCCCGTGACGGTGGGCGTGATGGTGGTCCTCCTTGCCGTTCTTGCTGCCCTCCCCGGGTCCGCGCCGGCGGGCCCGTTGGCGCCGGCGGCGCCGCTCGCGCGCGATGACGGTCCGGTCACGCTCGTCGCCTCGATCTCGCCGCAGGCCGTCCTCAACGCGCACACGAACACGCTCTACGTGCTCCAGCCGGACAGCGGCGTCATCGTCGCGCGCGACGCAACGACGAACGCCGTCGTCGCGGAGATCTCGGTCGGCGGCGCGCCGAGCGCGCTCGCCCTCAACAGCGTGACGAACGCGGTCTACGTGCTCGACGCCGGGGCGAAGACGCTCACCGAGATCAGCGGCTCGACGAACAGCGTCGTCTCGCGCGTCGCCGTGCCCGTCGCCGGTCGCCCGACCTCGCTCGACGTGAACGCGCAGAGCGGCAAGGTGGTCGTGGCCTCGGTCGCACGCGCGGGCGGCGACGGCGCCGGCCAGCTCGCGGTCATCGACAGCGCCTCGCGCACCGTGGACGCCGTGCGGACGGTGGACGTCTCGCCGATCGCGGTCGCCGTGAACGCGCGCGCCAACCGCGCCTACCTCCTCGGGGCGGGCGCGACGAGCGTCGTGGACGCGACGACCTACGCGCCGATCGACACGCTCCCCGCCGTCGTGGCGGTGGCGCCGAGCGCGATCGGATCGATCGACGCGCTCCTCTCGGACGTGGCCGGCGGCTCGCGCCTCACGTTCTTCGGGAGCCGGTCGCGCGCGGATATGCCCGGTCGCGCGGTGACCGTCGTCGCGCTCCCCGACGGGAGCTTCGGCGCGCTCACCGACGTCGACGGCAAGGGCCGGATCACGCTCGTGAGTGCCGGCGGCGAGGTGCTCGGCTCGCTCGCGGTCGCGACCACCGCCAGGTCGCTCACCTTCGACAGCGAGACGCTCCGGTTCCTCGGCGCGAGCGGCCAGCCGGTCGCGCAGATCGCGCGCGGCGCAGTCGTCGCCGCGACCGCGACGCCGCCGGCGCCGACCCGTCCCGTCCCCACGCCGACCCCGACGCCCACTCCCACGGTCACGCTCGCACCGCAGCCCGCGGCGGTGCTCCCGTTCATCGGCCCCTCGCTGCCCCAGGCGCCGATCCCGGGCGCGACGATCGCCGCGGAGGGCGTCTACCGGCTCGCGCTGAACGGCCACCGCGTCGTGGCGGCTGCCGCGGACGGCGACCGCATCTGGTTCGCCGACCAGCGCGGCGAGATCCTCGCGGTGGACGCGACGAGCGGCCGCCTGACCTCGCTCGTCCAGCTCCGGCGCGATCTCGCCGGCGCGCGGATCGTCGTCGGCCCGCGCTCGCTCTACGTCGTCGATCAGGCCGAGAGCTCGCTCCTCATCGTGGACATCGCCTCCGGTCGCCAGACGGCGGTCGAGCTGCCGGTCCGCGGCTCGGTCATCGGCATCGCCGACGCGGGCGGCGACCGGCTCTGGCTCGCGACGCGCGGCAGCGCGAGCCTCCTCGACTTCGATGCGCGGACACGGCGGTTCACGCTCGTGCCGCTCCCGGCGGGGACGGTCGTCGGCGCGCTCGGCGCCGACCTCTCCGGCCGCGCCTGGTTCGCCGACACCCTGCGCCCGGGGCTGTTCTTCTCGTACGAGCCCGCGTTGCGCCGGATCTCCGAGTTCACCTCGCCCGCCGCCGGCGCGGTCACGCGGATCGTCGCCGACCCGACCGGCCAAGTCTGGTTCGGCACCGCCTCCGGCGAGCTCTTCGCGGTGAGCGGCGGGCGGAGCTCGCCCGTGCGGCTGGTCGGCTCGCCGATCCAGGACCTCGCTACCGCCGCCACCGGGACGTGGTTCGTCGCCGGCGACCTACAGACGACCGTGGGCCGCGCGGTCGGCGGTCCGGTCGTCGCGGGGCCGTCAGGGGCCCGTGTGGCGGCCGTAGACGGCTCCGGCCGTGGCTGGGTCTCCGGACCCTCGCTCAATGCCTTCTTCGTGGTCGAGCCACGTTGAGAGACGAATCCGGCGCCTCGTGCGTTTTGCTAAGTGCGCACCGAAAGGCGCGAAAGGAGGGTTTGGCCGAAATAGATTGACGACGGCAGGCCAACTGTGCTAAAAACGCACAGTCGGCAAGCCTCCGTGCGAGGGCCCCGGGTTGCCTACTTTCCCCGGGACCGCCGTGGCCACGGCTGCGGAGGCGAAAGATAGGGAGCGACCGATCCCTTCGCGTAGCGACCCAGCGACCCAAATACAACCTTCGGAAAGGAAGGAAAGTTGCGAGTAGCCAAGCTTCTCAGCACCAGCGTTACCGCGGCCGCGCTCGCGTTTAGCATGCTCGCGAGCACGATCCCGGCCTCCGCTGCTGACCCCGGCTACCACGCCGCGTACTTCTCGGAGTCCTCGTTCCTCTCGCTCGCTCCGGGACAGTCCGGCCAGTTCGCCGTCGGCTTCAGCAACACGGGTGACCAGGCCTGGACCAAGGGCAGCGCGACCGCGCAGGCCTCGCTCATGACCCGCAACGGCGACTCCTCGCTCTACGCAGCCGGGTGGGGTCCCACCTGGTTCAACTCGACCACCTACGCGAACCAGGCGAACGACCTCGTCGCACCGGGACAGGTCGGCTTCTTCATCTACAACCTCACCGTCCCGGCCAACGCCGCTCAGGGCGAGCAGCGGTTCACGGGTATCCCGTGGGTCGTCGGCCAGGCCATGGAGGACTACGGCTACTACCAGATCGTGACCGTCACCTCCTCGGCCATCAAGATCACGGGCTCGAGCCCGGCGTCCCCGTCCACCACCACGACCCCGACGATCTCGGGCAGCGGTGCGACGGCGACGACCGTGGTCACCGTGCAGGAGGGCTCGACGAGCCTCTGCACCTCGACGGCGTCCTCGACGGGCACCTTCTCGTGCACGACGAGCGCCCTCGCGCTCGGCAGCCACTCGCTGACCGCGACTGCCGCTGGCCAGGGCACGTCGGCGGTCTTCACCTACGTCGTTGACACCGCCTCTCCGACCATCGCGAGCGTAGACACCAGCGGCGGCCTCCGCCGCGTCCAGATCTGCTTCAACAAGGCGATGTCGGCGAACGGCGTTGGTGACTTCACCGCGCTCGCCAGCTACACCATCTCCGGCTTCAACGGCGGCTTCAACCTCAGCCTCACCAACACCGGTGTGGCCCCTGCGTCTCCCCCGTACGCCGGTGGCTACGCCATCTACGCGGCGAGCGACAACAAGTGCGGCACGCTCGTGCTTGACAACAACAACGCCGCCCTCGTTGCCAACACCTCGTACACGCTCACCGTGAGCAACGTCGCTGACGCGGCGGGCAACAAGATCGCGGCCGCCAGCACGTTCGCGTTCACGGCGTCCGACGCGACGTTCCCGACCGCGACGGGCGTCACGCAGCCCGGCAACCAGGAGATCATCGTCTCCTTCAGCGAGGCGATGGCTTCTGCGACCCTGATCGCGGCGAACTTCAAGTGGGACAGCGCCGCGTTCCCCGGCACGGTCACCGCTCGCAGTGGCGGCTCTGACCAGTACTCGAAGGTCCGCCTCACCTTCGGCACCGCCACGGCGGCTGCCACTGGTGCGCACACCCTCGACATCTCCACCGCGACCGACGTCGCGGGCAACGTCATCAACCCGAACCCGACCACGTTCACCGTGACGATCGTCGCGGACTCGACGCGTCCGACCGTCACGTCGGCGAGCGCGTCGCGCACCGACGCGATCACCCTCGCGTACGCGCAGTTCGTGACCGTCAACTACAGCGAGGCGATGAAGGCCACCGCCGACTGGGGCGCAACGAACGCCTTCAACAGCGCCGCGAACTACGCTGTCTCGAACCCCGACGGCTCCGCGGGGACCACGGGCTGCGCCTCCGGCGTGGGCACCGCGATCACCGTGACCGGCGCATCGACGAGCCACGCCTCGACGCCACGGTTCGAGAACCGTGCCACTCGTCTCAGCCTCAGCGCCCTCCTCGCGTCCGGCTGCCAGTACACGCTCACCATCACGAACGTCCAGGACCAGGCCGGCAACGCGCTCAACCCGAACCCGACGCTCGTCACGATCAGCGACACCGCTGACACGGCGGCGTTCTCGGTCACCGGCGCGAGCACGACCGCCACCACCCTGACCGTTTGCTACAACAAGACCGTCTACGGATCCGCGAGCGCGGCCGTCCGCGCGAACTACACCTCAGCGGGCACGAACCTCGGCACCGCCCTCGCCGGTAGTGGCGCCGCCGGCGCCACTACGAACGACGGCATGTGCTATGGGTTCACCTACGGCGCGCTCACTCTCGCCTCGGGCAGCTACCAGCTGACCATCACCGGCATCTCGGACCCGGCCAGCAACCTGGTGACCCCGAACCCGACGACGGTCACCGTGACCTACGGTGACACGACCGCCCCGACCCTCCTTACTGCCCAGTACACCTCGTCCGGTGCCGCCAGCATCGTGCGCGCGGTCTACAGCAAGGCGATGACCGGCGGCACGTCGCCCGCCAACTCGGCCGGTAACACGGTCAACTACTCGATCAACAACGGTGCGTACGGCACCGTCTGCGGCACCGGCACCGCTACGATCACGGCGGTCACGACCACCGTGTGGGACATCTCCTGCACCGGTGGCACGCTCGTCGCGCTGCTGCCCTCGGGCGGAGGCGTCTCCCGGAACTCGCTTTCGGTCAAGAACGTCGCCGACTCCAACGGCAACGTGATCAGCCCGAACCCGTCTTCTAGGGCCTTCTAGCCTTCGCATCGCGAGCGATCTGACATCGCAGCCTTGGACCGGGGCCCGCAAGGGCCCCGGTCCAAGGCTGCACCGGCCTCTACCCTGAGACGTGTGTCACGGCACTTGACCCGTCAAGAGCGCTCCCGTCCGGGCGGCCGTTGGGAAGACTCCCGATGGCGGCTCGCCATCGTGCTTGCGGTCACGGCAAAGATCGCGGCGATCGTGCTCGTCTTCGACCCGTACGCTGACCAGTCCTTCGATCTGCCGAAGTCGCTCGCCAGCCGCGCGTTCGAGTGGCTCCTTGTCGCGCTGCTGGCCGCCGCCGCGCTCCGCCACGGGCGCGCGCTCGTCCCGCGCTCGCGGCTCTGGATCGCCCTCGCGGCGGTGGTCGTCGCGACCGGCCTGTCCACGGTCACCGCCGAGGTGCCCTACCTCGCGCTCTACGGCGACGTGAGCCGCTACCTCGGCCTCACGCACACCCTGGACATGGTCGTGCTCGCCGCGTCGGTCGCCGTCGCGTTCCGCCGGAGACGCGACTGGGCGCTCCTCGCGTCCGGCGTCGTGCTCGCGTTCCTCGTCGCGGTGGGGTACTCGATCGTCCAGGGTGCGGGTGGCGACCCGGTCGGGTGGCTCGACGATCCGAGGTTCCAGCGCAGCTCCACGTTCGGGAACACCGGCTTCTTCGCCGAGTTCCTCGTCGTCATCGTTGCCGCCTGCGGAGCGATCCTGATCACCAGAAGCGGCCGCCGCCCGCTCCTTGCGGTGCCCGCGTCGGTCTGCGGCGCGCTCGGTCTCGTGCTGCTCGCGGGCTTCGGCGCGCGGAGCAGCCTCCTCGGCCTCGCCGCCGCCGCGGTCTCGCTCTTCGCCGTGCTCGTCTGGCGCGGGGCGAGTCGCCGCCGCGCGGTCGCGGCGTCGCTCGCGGCCGCCGGGCTGGTCATCGTCCTCGGCGGCGTGTTCTCGCAGACATTCCTTGCGACCCGGGCCGCCGCGACGCTCACGGGATCGGGCCTGGCCGAGCGCGTCGCGATCTACCGGGTTGCCCTCGCCGCGACCGCGGCGCGCCCCGTCCTCGGCTGGGGTCCCGACAGCGTCGGGGTCTTCGAGCCCGCCTTCCACAGCGCCGAGGAGGAGCGCGCCGGCATCACGGTCAAGAACAACTCGGCGCACGACTGGGTGCTCCAAGCGTCATCGACGACGGGCCTGGTGGGGCTCGCGGCGCTCGTAGCGCTCGTCGTCGCGACCTTCGCCGCGCTCCGGCGAGCGCTCGACCGTGACCCGCTCGTCGCGACGGCCCTCATCGCGGCGTACGCCGCGTTCCTCACGAGCAGCCTCACGACCGTGACGGCGGTGAGCTCGGCCTGGATCCCCTGGCTGGTCACCGGTGGCGCGATCGCGCTCACCGGCCGCCCCACGGGCGGCCGGGGGCCGTTCCAGGGGCGCTGGGGCGCGGTCACGGCGGCCGGACTGCTCATTCTCGCGCTCGCCGGCGCTTCCAGTGGTCGCGCCGCGCTCGAAGCCTCCCGCGCGATGCACGCCTTTCGGGGGGCTGTGCTCGAGCCGCCGGACCCCAGCGCCGCCCTCCGCCTGGCCGAGATCGCCGTGACGATGGACGGCGGCCGGCCGCTCTATCGCGACGCGCTCGGGCACGCGCTCTTCCTGAACGGGCGCATCCGCGAAGCGGTAGCGACCTACGAGGAGGTCACGCGGCGCGCGCCGTACGACGCGCAGAGCTGGGCGAGCCTCGCGCGGGTCCAGGCGCGCCGTGCGCTCGCGAACGAGGCGGGCGATCCGCGCACTCGGGCGCTCGCGGCCGCGGCACGGGCGGTGGAGGTCGCGCCGAACGACGCGAGCGCGCATGCCGAGCGCTCAGGCGTCGCGCGCGAGCTGCGCGAGTACGACCTCGCGCTCCGCGAGGGCGTGGCGGCGATCGCGCTACGGCCGAAGGACCCGGAGCTCGACGCGCTCGTTGCCGATGTGTCCGCTGTGGCGACCGACGCCGCGGCGGGGCGCGCGGCGGTCGAGCCGCTCGTCGCGGTCCGCGACAGCGCGACGCTCCAGATCGCGCTCGCGCGCTTGAGTCTCACGCTCAATGATCAGGCGGCGGCGCGCCGGCACGCGGCGCGAGCGCTCGAGCTCGAACCCGGCAACCAGGAGGCGGTGCGTCTCCTCCGGTGATCACACGCGGCGGTCAGGGTATCCGGTCGGGCGGCGAAGGGAAGCTCAGGATGCCCCGCGGTCCCTGCGTGTAGACAAGGCGATTTGTCTCGTCGTAGGCCACCGCGCGGCTCACCGAGGTCGAGGGCACGTTCGTCACGAACACGCTGCGCGGACCACCGAAGATGCCGATGGCCGGGCCTCGAACGAATGCGGGCGCGGCGATGAAGTAGCGGTCGGCGTTGGCGTTGAACACGATCGCCTCCGCGCTCCCGATCTGGTCGTACTCCGCGGTCGCGCGCGCGGGCAGGATGTCCCAGCGGTAGAGCTTCTGCGTATCCGGCGTCGTGCCGCACGACAGGATGGCCTCCTTGCGTCGAGCATCCATGGCGAAGCCGGCGCACGGAGCCGGGGGGCCGTAGCGCCCGAGGCGAGCTCCGGTCTTCGGATCCAGACGATGGAAGACGGACTCCGTGGTCAGATAGACGCTGTTGTCGACGGAGTAGTAGCGGAGGGGGCCGAGGCGCGTGCCGAGATCCGTGGACTTCGCTCTCCATTCGCCTCGCACCGCGTCGATCACCGTCACGGAACCCTCGGCCGGGTTCGTCACCAGCACGGTGCGATCCCGCGGTGCGTACTCGATCGCCCCAGCCTTGCCCGCGGCGTTGGTCGCAACGAGGGCGGACGTGGTGCGATGGCGTGGTGAAGCGGGATCGAGGTCGACGATCGCGACCTGACTCGTGGCGAGCGATACGAAGAGCCTACGGAGATCGGGCGCGAGGACGATGTCGCTCGGAGGCCCGGGAAGCGGGATGGCCGCGACGTAGCGGGTCGCGGGGCTGGTGACGTCGAACACATGGATGGCACTTGCCCCCGGGTCGCTGAGATAGAGCAGATGTGCCTCCTGATCGATCGTCAGATCGCCGGGCAGGAGCTCTCGCCCTCCGAGACCGGGAACATCGGACGGGGCGAGCGCCAGGCGCGTCGTGTCGAACGGGAAGTAGGTCGGCGACGGCGAGGGGCGCACGGGCGTTGCGTTCGGTCTGACCGCCACGGGCGCGCCTGAGGGTCGGACATCGCCGCCGAGGCAGGCCGAGCTCAACGTCATGGCCGCCACCGCGATCACCGAGACGCGCCACCGGGTCCTCACAAGGCGCGCGTCCATCGTCGATCCTCCCCTGCGGCTCGCATAGAATACCGCTCGGAAGCACGCCGCCCACACCGACGGCGAAGGAGGGCGTCACGAGCCGCAGACCGGCGCTGCCGACCCGCTGGGGGCAGGCACAGCTCGCGGTGATGTTCCGCGGCCGGCACCTGCTCGCCCTGGACGCCGCCGCGGGGATCGTCGCGTTCGCCGCTGCGTTCGCGCTGCGCTTCGACGCGCCATCGCCGCTCGCCGCTGACTACCTGCTGCGGTACGCCCTGGTCCTGCCGATGCTGCTCCTCGTGCGGGCCGCGTTCTTCGTGGGTTTCGGCCTCTACCAACGGGTCTGGCGCTACGCGAGCGCAGCCGAGCTCCAGTCGATCGTGCTCGCCGTGGGCTGCTCGGCCCTCGTGGGCTACGGGGCCCTCTTCGCGCTTGCCGGACTCTACACGCCTCTCCAGGGATTCCCACGGTCGATCGCGGTCATCGAGACGACGATCCTTCTCGTGTTCGTCGGCGGCATGCGGTTCTCGTTCCACCTCTTCGGGGTCGGCCGGCGCGGCACCGGCGCGATCGGCGGAACCCGCACGATCGTGGTGGGCGCGGGAGCGGCCGGTGCGTCGGTCGCGCGTTCGATCATCCACGATCCGCGGCTCGGGCTCCTGCTCGTCGGATTCGTCGATGACGCCGAGTCGAAGGGGCATCGGCTCCTCGGCCTCCCGGTCCTCGGCCCCGTCGCCGAATTGCAGACGCTGATCCGCCAGCACGACGTCGGCACGGTCCTTTTCGCTCTCCCCGCAGCCGACGGACCGACGCTCCGGAGGCTCGTCCGGGTCGCGGGCCGCGAGGGCGCGCGAGCCCTCACCGTGCCGAGCATGTCGGAAGTGCTTGCCGGGCAGGTCACGACCCCGCTCCGCGAGATCCAGGTCGAGGACCTCTTGCGACGCGCCCCGGCGAAGATCGACCTCAACTCGGTGGGCGAGTCGCTCGCGGGAAAGGTGGTCCTGGTGACCGGCGCCGGCGGCTCGATCGGCAGCGAGCTCTGCCGGCAGATCGTCGGCCTCGGCCCGGCGCGGCTCATCCTCCTCGGGCGCGGCGAGAACAGCATCTACGAGACGCTCGAGACGCTCCACGGGACTCCGGTGGCGCTCGAGCCGGTCATCGCGGACGTGCAGGACCGGATCGCGATCCCGCGCCTCTTCCGGCACCACCGCCCGGACGTGGTCTTCCACGCGGCCGCGCACAAGCACGTCTCGTTCATGGAGCTGTTCCCGGAGCAGGCGATCGGGACGAACGTGCTCGGCACGCTGAACCTCCTCCGCGCCGCGGAGGAGACCGGCGTCGAGACCTTCGTCTTCGTCTCGACCGACAAGGCCGTGCGGCCGACGAACGTCATGGGCGTCACGAAGCGCGTCGCCGAGCTCGCGGTCCGCGAGGCGGCTCGCCGCACCGGCCGGCGCTTCGTGGTCGTGCGGTTCGGCAACGTCCTCTCGAGCCGCGGGAGCGTGCTGCCGCGCTTCCGCCGCCAACTCGAGCAGGGCGGGCCGCTCACGGTGAGCCATCCTCAGGTGCGCCGCTTCTTCATGACGGTCTCCGAGGCGGTGCAGCTCATCCTCCAGGCTTCGGCGCTCGGCCGGCACGGTGAGACGTTCGTGCTCGACATGGGCGAGCCGGTCCTCATCGAGGACCTCGCCCGCGACCTCATCGAGATGCACGGGCTCACCCCCGGCCGCGACATCGCGATCGAGTACACCGGCCTGCTCGCCGGCGAGAAGCTCGACGAGGAGCTCTTCCTCCCCGACGAGGAGCCGGAGCGCACCGAGCACGAGGCCATCTTCGTCGCCCGCGATCGCGACGCGCACGACCTTCCCGCCGGCTTCGCCGCGGAGCTCGAGGCGGTCGTGCAGCAGGGCGAGCGCGCCGCGACGCTCGCGGTGCTCCAGCACCTCGTGCCGGAGTACGACCCCGCCCCGACCGCTTCTCCCGCGGTCAGTCGGCGATCGGAGGTCCCCTGAGCATGCGTGTGATCGTCACCGGCGCGGCCGGCTTCCTCGGGTCGCACGTGGCCGACGGGCTCGCCGCCGCGGGCCACGACGTCACGGTGCTCGACCTCCAGCCGAACCTTCGTTATCGCTCGGTCGTCGCGGACTTCCTCGACCCCGACGCGCTGCGGCGGGCCGTCGCCGGGCACGAGGCGATCTGTCACCTCGGCGCCGTCGGTGACGTGTACCTCGCCGGCGAGAAGCCCGCACTGGCGGCATCGGTGAACGTCGTCGGCACCGCGAACGTGTGCGCCGCGGCGCTGGCCGAGGGCCTCACGCGCGTCGTCGTCGCCTCGACCTGGGAGGTCTACGGCGAGCCGCACTACCAGCCGCTCGACGAGAAGCACCCCTGCGAGCCGGACCACCCGTACAGCATCACCAAGCTCGCCGGCGAGCGGATCGCGCGCTCGTACGCGCACCTCAAGGGCCTGCCGGTCGTCGCGCTCCGGCTCGGCACGGCGTTCGGCACGCGGATGCGTCCGAACAGCGTCTTCTCGATCTTCATCCGCCGCGCGCTCGCGGGCGAGCCGATCACGATCCAGGGCTCCGGCGCGCAGGGCCGGCAGTTCACCCACGCCTCGGACATCGCGCGGGGCTTCGAGGCGGCGCTCACGCGCGGTGTCTCGGGCGAGGCGTACAACCTCGTCGCCGAGCGGATGGTCACGATCCGTGAGCTCGCCGAGCTCGTCACGTCGTTCGCGCCGACGGCTTTGACGTACGGGGAGTCCCGACCCGGCGAGGTCCCGTCGGCGATGGTCTCGAGCGCGAGGGCGCACGCCGAGCTCGGCTGGACCGCGCGCATGGACTTCGAGGCCGGCCTCCGCGAGCTCGTCGACGAGGCGCGCGCGTCGGTGGCGCGCTAGCTCAGAACGCCCCGCGCCGCGAGAAGATCGCACGGGCGGTCCGCAGGATGATGCACCAGTCGTAGGCGAGCGAGCGATGCTGCCGGTAGTGGGCCTCGAAGCGGACCTTCGTCGCCGTCGTCAGCGACTCACGGCCCTCGATCTGCGCAAGACCGGTGAGGCCCGGCTTCAGCTCGGTCACGCGATGCTTCCGGCGCAGCGCCAAGAGCCTGTCCTGCGTCGGCAGCGCCGGACGCGGCCCCACGAGGCTCATCTCGCCGCGCAGGACGTTGACGAGCTGCGGCAGCTCGTCGAGGCTCCAACGCCGGAGGAACGGGCCGAGGGGCGTGTAGAGGTCCGCCACGGGCTCCAGGTCCGACTTCGCGACTGTCGGCGCGTCGCGGCGCATCGTGCGGAACTTCAGGACCGCGAACGATCGCTCGTCCGCGCCGACCCGGGTCTGGACGAGGAAGACCGGCCGACCCGAGGTCACGAGGACCGCGCCGGCGACGACGGCGAGGAGCGGTGAGAGCGCGACCGCGATGGGGATGCCGAGCACGAGGTCGAGCACCCGCTTGGCGTCCATCAGGCGCGCGCCGCCGCGCGGATCGCGCGCACTTCGTCCCGCACGCCTTCGGCGAACGTGCGCGGGTGGATCCCGGTCAGCGCGACGAGGAGCGTGTTGTCCGTGCTCCGGTCCTCGGTCAGGCGCAGGATGCGCTCGCGGAGCCGCGACCCGCGCACCGCATCGACCGCTCCGGCCAGGACGAGCGCAGGCCAGCGCGGCGCGCGGATGAGCCGTGGCGCCACGCCGAGCGCGGCGAAGATCGCGAGCGCGGCCTCGCGGAGCGTCAGCGGCGCCGCGCCGCCGGCGGGCACCGGCTCGCCCGCGTCCGCATCGAGGAGCGCGACGGTCGCCGCCGCGAGGTCCTCGTAGTGGATCGGCTGGAGGAGCGCTTGTCCGTCGCCCACGAGCGGCAGCGCGTGGAAGCGCTCGACGAGGCCGATCACGTGGTGGACGTTCCGGTCGAGCGGCGAGCCGTAGATCATCGTCGGCCGCACGAGCGTGATGTCCGGACGGACCCGCCGGAGCGCTTCCTCGCCCGCGCGGTAGACCGCCACCGAAGCGCGGTGTCGTGACAGGATCCCGGCGGTGCTGATCGCGACCGCGCGTGCCGGCCGGGCGAGCTCGCCGGACGCCGCGAGCGCCGAGCCGAGGTGGATGCCGGCGACGTGGACGAGCGCGTCCGCGCGGGCGAGGAGCGGCGCGAGCGCGGCCGGATCGGCGCAGTCCGCGATGGCGACCTCGGCCGCCGCCGCCATGAGCTGGGCGCGCTGCTCTTCGCGACGGACCACCGCGAGCACGCGCTCGCCGCGCGCGGCGAGCAGTCGGACGACCGCGCCGCCCGTGAGCCCGGCCGCGCCGGTCACCAGGACCATCATGTGGCCATGAGCCGCTCGAAGACCGCGAGCTCGCGCGCGACGATCCGGCGCTCGTCGTAGGCCTCCCGGGCGATCTCCCGCCCCCGCGTGCCGTACCGCGCGCGCCGCTCCGCGTCGCCAGCGAGCGCGCCGAGCGCGGCCGCGAGCGCGGGCGCATCTCCCGACGGGACGAGCAGGCCCGTCTCGCCGTCCCGCACGAGCTCGCGGCAGGCCGGGATGTCCGAGGCGACGACCGGCAAGCCCATGGCCATGGCCTCGATGACGCTTCGGGGCAGACCCTCGCGGTGGCTCGGCAGGGCGAAGACATCGGCGGCCGCGAGCACGCGCTCGACGTCGGCTCGCTGCCCCAGGAGCCGCCAGCGGGGACCGAGCGCCGCGGTGACGGCATGCGTCGCGAGCGCCTCCGCGACGCCGTCGCGATCGCTCGGCAGCGCCGTTCCCACGAGGAGGAACGCGAGGTCGGCCCGGCCGCGGAGGGCGAGCGCGGCGTCGGCGAGCTCGAGCAGACCCTTCTCGCGCACGAGCCGGGCGACGGTCGCGACGACCACCGTGCCGGGGCCGACCCCCAGCTCCGCTCGTGCCGCGGACCGCGCCGCCGCGCTCGGCTGGAACCGTCCGAGATCGATCCCGTTCCCGATGACGAGGAGGTCGCGCTCGCGCGCGATCCCCAGGCGCACCGCGCGCGCGGCATCGCCCGCCGCCTGACTGAAGAAGAAGGTCGTCCGGCGCGCGAGGAGGCGCTCGGCGGCGAGGAAGACGCTCGCGACGGGCCCCCGCCGGTCGTCGTGGAAGGGCAGGCCGTGGAAGGTGTGGACGATCCGGCGCCGTCCCGCGAGGACCGCCGCCGCGCGCCCCACCAGACCGCCGACCGGCGTGTGGGTGTGGACGAGATCGGGCGGGTCGGCGCGGAGCGACCGGGCGAGCGCGAGGATCGCGCGCGCCTGCGCGAACGGGTCGGCGCGCCTGCTCATCGGGATCGCGCGGTGGCGGAAGCCCTCCGCGCGGATGGCCGCGACGGCCGGCCCGTCCGCGCAGGCGAACTCGACGGTCCACCCGGCCTCGCGCGATGCCCGCATGAGCGGGAGCAGGAGATGGAACGCCGTGAAGTCCACCGCGCAGACCTGGAGCATGCGCATGGCCTATCGTCGTTCGTTCATGAGGCTCGTGCCACGCATGCTAGGGCGCCGCCGCGGTGGACGCGCCGCGCGAACGGGCTAGCCGGTGTGCGGCATCGCCGGCCTCGTCGGTGCAGCGTGGACCGATCGCCCCGAGCGCGTGCGCGGCATGCTCGAGGTGCTCCGGCACCGCGGTCCGGATGACGAGGGTCTCGCCTCGTCGGGGGCGGCGACCCTCGGCGCGCGGCGGCTCGCGATCATCGACCTCGCGCGCGGGCACCAGCCGATGGCGAGCGAGGACGGGCGCGTCGTCGCGGTGCAGAACGGCGAGCTCTACAACTTCCGCGAGGTGCGCGAGGCGCTCGCCGTGCGCGGGCACCGCTTCACGACGGACAACGACACCGAAGTCATCCCGCACGCCTACGAGGAGTGGGGCGACGCGTTCGTCGAGCGCCTCCGCGGCATGTTCGCGATCGCGCTCTGGGATGCCGGGCGCGAGCGCCTCGTGCTCGCTCGCGACCGACTCGGGAAGAAGCCGCTCGCCTACGCGGTGACCGACGGTGGCATCGCCTTCGCGAGCGAGCTCCAGGCGCTGCTCACGCTCCCGATCGACCGAGCGGTAGACGACGAGGCGCTCCGCGCGTACCTCACCTTCGGCTACATCGACGCGCCGCGGACCGCCTTCCGCGCGATCCGTAAGGTTCGTCCGGGGACGGTGGTCGCGATCGCCCGCGGCGCTGTGACCGAGCAGGTCTACTGGCGGCCGACCTTCACTCCGAAGCTCGCGCTCTCCGAGGACGAGGCACTCGAGCGGCTCCGCACGACGCTCACCGAGGCGGTGCGGGTGCGGCTCATCAGCGACGTGCCGCTCGGGGTCTTCCTCTCCGGCGGCCTCGACTCCAGCACGATCGTCGCGCTCATGGCGCAGGCGTCGGCCGGACCGGTGCGCACCTTCGCGGTCGGCTTCTCGGACGAGTCCTACAGCGAGCTTCGCTACGCGCGCCTGGTCGCGGAGCGCTTCGGCACCGAGCATCACGAGCTGGTGGTCGAGCCGGCGGCGAACGACGTGCTCCCGCGGCTCGTGCGGCACCTCGGCGAGCCGTTCGCCGACTCCTCGATCGTGCCGAGCTTCCACGTCGCCCAGGCGGCGCGCCGGCACGTGACGGTCGCCCTGAACGGTGACGGTGGCGACGAGCTGTTCGCGGGATACGACCGCTACCGGGCGGCCGCGCTCGCGGCGCGGCTGGATCGCGTCCCGCGCCCGCTCCGCGCCGTCGCTGCCCGCTTGGCGCGCGCGCTTCCCGCGGGACCGCACGCGCCCGCCCTGCTGCGGAGGGCGCGTCGGTTCGCGCTGCCGCTGGCGGACGACGCGGGAACCCGCTACCGCTCGTGGATCGGCTACTTCGACGAGCGCATACTCGGTGAGCGACTCCGCCGCCATG
>Ga0082335_1003985_pt1 | contig 23157 bp, 22 predicted proteins | sample Subgrocontami58m_FD_72375 | JGI IMG/M metagenome (GOLD analysis project Ga0082335, IMG submission 72375) | Subsurface groundwater microbial communities from S. Glens Falls, New York, USA - GMW37 contaminated, 5.8 m (SPADES assembly) (version 2) ...
TGCCGATGGCAGAGAGGGAGAACCCGGCCAGGATGTTTTCCAGATCGATAACGTCATATTTGTAGGCTAAATCCAGCATCTTTATTTCAAAGCTTGAATCAACACCCGTGCCGACATTGAATGTAGCACCGTTAAAGATAATCTGGCTGGCGAGGTTGGTAGAACCGCTATAATCCGCCTGAGTGTACATTAAACTGAAGTGGTTTTTTCCCAACCCGCCGTAAACTTCGATCGAAGGATAAGACTGGCTGCCCAGGCTTAGATCGTCTTTCAAATTAAAATCTCTGGCTGAAGCATTGCCGCTGTCTCGGACGTTACCTTTTAGGGTGGGAAACCACAGATAACCCCGTGCCCCGATTTCAAAAGCGGCTGCACCCTGCGAGGTCAAGATTACCAGTAAAGCTACCGCCGCCAGGGAATTAAATGATTTCAGATACTTTCTCATAAACACCTCCTCAGTCTGTTACTCATTAAAATTAAGATAATCGCTCCCCTTAGGCACCGCCATATTTGATTTGAACGAGGATACCTAACCGCTGGTACCAATGCCAAAAAAGTCGGCCAATAGCAAGTAAAATCAGCATTCACAATGCTCTTTTGCGCCTGTACGGCAGGACCGGGGGGGGATTGTCTTACAGGGGACCGCTTTTCTCCCGGTGAATAAGGAGCGCGTTATTAATGAGCAGCGAGATGATCATATCGGGCAGCAGGCCCGCACAGGCCGCCTGTTCAAAAAAGAAGGAAGAGGGCGCCATGCCCGATGATGAATTTGGATCCGTAATGAGAATCCTGCCCTCCTTCTCGACGAAGCCGTCAATGCGGCCATAGGAACGAAAACCCAGCGCCTGAAAGGCGTGGACTACCTCCTCCTTTATTTCCGCCACCTTTGCCGCCGATATATTTTTAGGGGGCGTAAACTTGCGGCACCTTCCGGGCATATACTTGTCATCATAAGTGTAATAGCCGCTCTGGGGGTGAATCTCCGTTACGCCCAGGCAACGGATTGTGCCACCATCCTCAAGCACAATGGCAGAAAATTCCATCCCCTCGATGCCTTCCTCAGCGAGGGCAGCTTTATCCCAACGCAACGCTTCGTTAATTCCCCTTTCCAGCCCGGCGGCGTCTTCAATGTAGCTGACGCCCATGCTCGATCCTTCGCGTGTCGGTTTAGTGAAAATAGGTAGAGATAATTCCTGCAGCAGTGATTTTGCAATGGTTTCCTGATTATGTCGCCAATCGCCTTCCCGTATCAGAATACTGCGCGGGACGTTTAATCCGGCGTTTCTGAGAATCTTCTGCTGCAAATATTTATCCATGCCAAGCGCTGAGGCCAGTACACCCGGGCCTGTATAGGGTATCTGGAGCAATTCCAGCAGCCCCTGAATGCAGCCATCATCCCCATACTTGCCGTGGAGGGCGATAAAGGCAAAATCGATTTCCTCCTTGAGTTCTTCGTAGCCGATTTGTCGCGCGGCGCTTGCCAGGTGATCGGTGATGTCTGCGGTAGTGTTTTGAGAGATCAATTGCCAGGGAAGAATCCAAAGTTTGCCGGCTTTATCCATAAAGACAGGCACACCCCGATAGGCTTCTTTATCGAGATTGTCATGTACGTTACGCCCACTGTTCAAGGAAACCTCTTTTTCAGAGGACATCCCGCCAAATATTATGCCGACGCGCAATGGTTCCATAGACTAAATAGCCCTTTCATTTAATCACGATGGCCGTGATAATTTCTGCCATGCCAATTTAAAAGATGTTTCTGCTAGTCCCAGACAAATGTTACGCCGCTTGTGGGAAAGACCCATTCCTGATCACTCACCTGCAAATGTATTTTCTGATTTTCCCTGGTCAGGCAGGGGTAGGGGTGTTTTCCCGCGAAAAAGGCGATTTCCCTGACGTTATCCAGATGGGCAGCCTGGTAATTAAAGGTAATCTCTACGCCTCGGATGGGATAGATCAGATAGACCGACATCGATCTGCTTTTTCTGGGTTTGGCAGCCACGATCTCAAAGTGCATCTTTACTTCGTGGTTGATCTTCTCCGCCAACTCCTCGGCGCTGCACCAAACCTCATATCCTCGTGATGTGATTGCCGCTCTGTTCAGCCGCAGATTAGCGTCGTCAATGCGCACGCTTTGAATATTAAACTCGCGATCTGCTGACAGTTCGCCGCCGCTATCCAGCAGCCAACGGTATTCGCAGTGGGGGTCGTCCAGAAAAGCCGCCAATTGGTCGTTGTTATCCGCGCAGCCGATAAAAAAAGTATCGGAATTTAGTGTCTTATAATACTCGACATGGGTTGTAATCTTGAGATAATCCCGGTAAAGGGGGTTAGCGAGTACCTCGGCTGGGGAAAATTCCGCCACATCGATATCGTATTTAAAATTGTGCCGCAGCTCCAGTTGCCGGTCGTCCTTGCCGAAAAGGGCTTCCAGCATCGTATAGTAGATAGCATCGCCGAACTCCGCATCGTTGACCCGCGTGTGCAGGCAGCGGCGTATGACATTATCCAGACGGGCGATGGATTTTTCCTCATCGGGAATGAATATCCGCCGCAAACGGGGCTCGAACAGATTTTTGCGGCCCTGCAGGAGAAAAACACGGGGGGCCCGCTTCCCCAGGGCGCAGAGGATTTCGTAGCTGATGGTGCCAGTCAGAAGCGCGAGAGCGTCGGCGGTTATTTCTTCCTCACCCTGACGCCCCAGCAGGACAACTTCGTCACCGACGCGGCAATTTGGGACATCCGTGACATCAAGGGTGCACATATCCATGGAAATTCTCCCCACCACGGGCGCCCGGCGCCCCTTGATCAGCGCTTCGCCGGTATTGGACAGAAGAACACTGTAGCCATCGCCATATCCGACGGGGATCGTTGCTATCGTTGTTGCCCGGCGTGTGACAAAGGTGCTTCCGTAACCGATGCCGCAGCCGGCGGGAAAGTCTTTAATCAGCAGTATCCGCGTTTTAAAACTCATAACCGGTTTTAGCGATGCCTTGGTTTTTGTTTCATCAGAAGGAAATACTCCGTAGGTCATGAGACCGGGACGCACCATGTCGAGATGATATGGGGGGAAATTCAGGATGGCCCCGCTGTTGGCAATATGCATGGATGGTATGGAAAAATGGTGTCTTTTCAAGTCATCGATCAAACGATTGAACAATTGCCACTGCCTGTCATTATAAGGAGTCGTTTTTTCGCCCTGGGAAAGGTGGGTGAAAATTCCTTCTACCGACACATTGTCATAACTCATAATCTCTCTGATCATGGGTAGCGAGCTATCATTCATCTGCCCCCCACGGCCCATGCCGGTATCGACTTCTATGTGAATCCGCGCCTGTTTTTCCGCCTTATGGAATTGTTTTTGCAGTTCCCGGGCAAAGACAATTTCAGAAACCGACGGTATGAGATTGTACTTAAGAATCTCCGGAATTTCGTCGGTAAGGGAGGGACTGAGAACGACGATGGGGGCGGTGATCCCACCCACGCGCAGTTGAACGCCTTCGTCGGTATTTGCAACCCCCAAAGCGGCGGCGCCGTTATTCACCGCCACTTGGGAAATTTCTATGGCGCCGTGACCATAGGCATCGGCCTTAACAACCTGAAGAATGTCCGGCCGGGGGCCGATTAATCTCCTGACTTCCTTAAGATTGGCAAGGAAGTTATCCAGGTTGACTTCTACCCAACTACGGTATTTTGCTCCCTCCATCATTTCCTCGTCATGGTCAAGACGCCGTCCCAGGGCTGGTCAGGAGGGTTTGCTTTTAAATGACGGCAACGGGCGACGAATAACTCGGAGGCTGTGTCACCGGGTTTGATGACCATTCCATCCTGGAAAGCGGCAATCGCCCCATCCCAGTCTCCTTGCTTATAAAGCATTAAGCCGGCCTCGAAGCGTTCGACGAAGGGGCGGAAATTTTCAGTTTCGTCAATCTCGCCTACGAGTTCGTAAATTTTCACAGGAAGTTTTTTGCCCTTGACCCTTACGGCATCCAACTCCCGACAATACAATTTTTCCCTTACAGCGGCATAAGTGAATTCGCTTATAATAACATTTGTCCCATATTCCTTGTTTATGCCTTCCAGACGAGAGGCAAGGTTTACGCTGTCGCCCATCACCGTGTAGTCAAAGCGCATTTGCGACCCCATGTTGCCCACGACCATATCACCGGTATTGAGGCCGATCCCTATATCCATGAAAGGTTTGCCTTCAGCGCTCCATTTGTCTTGAAGCTGCTTCAAAACTTGCATCATTTCCAGTGCGGTTCGACAGGCATTCAGCGCGTGATCGGGTTGGGCAAGGGGGGCGCCATAGACGGCCATGATTGCGTCCCCCATGTATTTGTCAAGGAGGCCATCGTATTTAAAGACGATATCGGTCATGGCAGTAAGGTATTCATTCAAGAGACGCACGAGCTCTTCCGGCGATAACTTTTCCGAGATGGTTGTGAATCCCCGGATATCCGAAAAGAGGACGGTTAATTCCCTCTTGTCTCCCCCCAGTTTCAGTTTAGTCGGATCCTTCAGCATTTCGGTGATGACCGAAGCGGTGAGATAGTATTGGAAAGCGTTGCGGACTTTTTTCTTTTCCTTCTCTTCCGTCATGTAACGATAGACCGTAATTCCCAGATAAACGCCCAGCATCGTCAATACCGGATAAATCAAATTCAGCCAGATGCTGTAACGGGAGAAGAGAAAAATGTTCACCAAGACATAAGCGGTTACGTATAAAAGAGCTATGAGCATTCCCCGGACAGCTTCAAGCCTCTGGATGAGAAAGCCCATCGTGAGTCCCAAAAATATTATGCACATTACATCCAGAAACTTTGTCCACCAGGACTGTTTTAAAAAATTACGATGAAGGATGTTGTCTATGACCGTGGCATGGATTTCCACCCCCGGATAGACGCTGCTGAAGGGGGTAACCCGGAGGTCGTAAATGCCCGTGGCCGTTGCGCCAACCAGGACGATTTTTCCTCTGAGGGCAGCCGGGGGAACGCGTCCCTTGATAATATCGACGACAGAGTAATGGGGGAAGGTCTTGGCAGGTCCCAGATAGTTGACCAGCATACGTCCCTCATCGTTGGTAGGGATATGAATCGTATCCATTTTGATGCCTTCAACTCCGAATTCACCGAGGCTCAGCGTGACCATGGGCCAGTCCAGATACTGTGATAGCATGGAGATGGCAAGGGACGCGTAATAGCCATCGCCAAATTTTATCACCAGGGGAGACCAGCGGATGGCGCCGTCGCTGTCGGGAAAGGCATTAAAAAACCCGCTGTTTTCAGCAGCATCGGACAAGGCCGGCAAATTCGGCACCGCCGCATAGGCATGAACGAGGGCAGCTTCGTTAACGGTGTTGCCTGCCTTAATCAGGGTGTATTTTGAGCTGGAAATACGTTCAACGCCCGCAGCTATTTCCTGTTCCGTTAAATGGGCGGCGTCTTTGGCGGAGGTATGGAAAAAATAACCGAGGGTTACATTTTGCGCCTTCCTGATGGACTGTGCCAGAGCTCCATCCGTATCGGCTCCCGCCTCTTTGGCGCTTAATAAATTCAATAACCTGTCATCGGCCAGGTTCATTTTTCGAACATCATGAGTCAAGGCGGCAATTGTTTGCAGGCTGGAGTTATCATCCGGTTCGGCAAAAACAATATCGAAACCGATTACCTTCGCACCGTTGTCCTTGAGCGTTTTGATGAGGTTGGCTATTTCTGTCCTGGGCCAGGGCCAACGTCCGAGCTCTTTGACGCTTTTTTCGTCTATGGTGGCTATGATTGTTTCCCCCCCGGAAGGCAAGTTGCCCCGCGAAAGGATTCGCATATCGAGGGTTTTCAACTCCATAAACCGCAGCAGGGGGGGGGCAATGATGAAAATAACCAGCGCCAGCAGGATGACTGCCGCGGTTATTTTCATGGGAGAAATCGTGATGATTTTTTTAAAGTTTAGCTTCATAGACCGCCTGCAGGAAATTGGACGAATCATAGCAGAGAGTTAAGGAAAGTCAAGATCAACCATGTTAAAACTTTGCCGGTGAAGGTTCCATACGTGGCAATAGCAAAGGGGTCTACGACAAAAAAGTAGGTAGATAAATACAAAATGTATTGACAGGATTGATTATTCCTCCTATATACTGTATGCAGTACAAGCAAACAGCGTATAGGAGGTGAGTGATGGAAGAAACGATAGAGAGCTTGGAAAAGAAGAGGGAACATCTATATAGGGATTTGCGGGAAGTTGGCGATTTCAGACGGGGCATCATTTCGGTAATATATCGTAAATGCGGGAAGAAGTACTGTGCATGTGCCAAGGAAGGGCATCCTGGCCATGGGCCGCTGCATTTATGGAATACGACAATCAAAGGGAAGAGCTATGCCAAGAGTGTAAAGCTCGGCCCTGAGATGCGGAAGTATCTCGATGAGATTGCGAACCATCGGAGGTTTGTGGAACTTAACGAAGAGATTGTTGTAGTAAATGAGCGTATCTGCGATTTGCGACCGGTCCCCGAAGTGAAAGATGAGAATGAGTTGGCTGATCTTAAAAAAAAATTGCAGAAACAGTTCATGGGGAAGTACAGAAAGAGGTAGAGCGTATTGTTGGCCGGTATTATTTTGAGAAGGATAAGGGCGACATTTTTGATTTGGAATCTTTTGAGCTTGCCATCCGTTCTTCGATGCACGGTATAGGTTGCAGGATGCTTGAGATGCTTGTCAACGCTGATGGTGGCGATTACCATGGTAGTAGGATTCCCTGCGACAAAGGTCATCAGTATGATTTTATTGAGTTTAGAGACAAGAAACTTTTGACGGTGTTAGGCTCGGTGACAGTGAAGCGGGCATACTATTACGATCGGGAATGTAAGAGCGGGTATTGTCCGAAAGATCGCACCTTGGACATCGAAGGAACATCTTACAGTTCCGGGGTACGCCGGATGATGAGCAAGGTTGGCGCCTACCGGCCATTCGGTTTGGGGCAAAAGGACTTGTATGAGTTGGCGGATATCCGCGTCAGTGCAAAGGAAGTAGAGCGTATATCCCAGATGGTAGGTGGTCAAGCGCAGGCGTTTCATGCTGCCGAGGCCGAGACGTCATTATCGGATAATATTATCCCAATCCACCGGGTTCCCCAAATGTATGTATGCATGGATGGAACCGGAGTGCCGGTGGTAAAGAAAGAGACCACGGGCAGAAAAGGAAAGGGTGAAGACGGCCAAGCCAAGACGCGGGAAGTCAAGCTGGGTTGTGTCTTTACACAGACATGCGTTGACCGGGAAGGTCGTCCGGTGCGGGATGTTGAGTCAACCAGCTACACCGGGGCAATCGAAACGGCAGACGTGTTTGGCAGAAGGATTTATCAGGAGGCAATGAGGCGTGGCATGAACTCGGCGGGGGAAACTGTTGTGATCGGAGACGGCGCCCCCTGGATATGGAATATTGCGGATGAACAATTTTATGGAGCCACCCAGATTGTTGATCTCTTTCATGCGCGGGAACATTACTGGAACATTGCCAAAGCATGCTTCGGGCAGAACAAAGACAAACTGTTTCAGTGGACCGAGGAACGCCGCAAGGAACTGGACGATGGCAGGCCGGAAGCGGTTATTGATGCCATCAATCGTTGTTCATCCCTGCCGAGATACGATAAAGCGATAGGTGAACGGGAGATCGGTTATTTTGAGAAAAACAAGGAACGGATGCGGTATGCGGATTTCAGGAAGAGAGGTCTCTTTGTAGGCTCTGGTGTCTTGGAGGCAGGCTGCCGAACGGTGGTTGGGCAGCGCCTGAAACAGTCGGGTATGCACTGGACAGTCAGGGGAGCGAACAGCATTATCGCCCTGCGCTGCAGTATTATGAGCAACCGTTGGGAAGATTTTTGGGAGTATCGGGCGGCGGCGTAAAAATCACCTCATAAATTTGTCGCACACCCACACAAAAAAGCATGGCAGTAATAAATGATAAAATATGTTACCGTAAACGGTGAAATGGGATGATAGAAATAATCAGAAAAACGATATTTCATTTCATTATCGTATTTTAGCAAATTAAAAGAATTGTATTGCAGTATGTAATAGATACCCGAGGTGACTCGCCAGCCATCTGACGGATGCTTGTCACGCCCTTTCATTTTTACATCCCCCTTGAATCCCCCAAAGGGGGAATAGCCGACCAGTCGTCAGTCCGTAATTATAAAGCAACAGTTATTCATCTCGCTGGTATTCTATTAAGCGGAAGCAGGCCCCGCGCCAGGGCATTCCTCTGCTCCAGCCCTGTCACGGCACCTGCATTTCTCCATGCCGTGCACAGGCAAGCGCCACGCCGTCCACTTCCTCTGCCCCGTGGACCGGCATGTCGCTTGCTTTTCCGCGCACGACATTCTCTCACCCCTTCATCCCCCCAGGGGGATATTCCCGACCACCCACCCCCGATGCTGGCAAGCAGGGGATCGTGCCAGTCACCTGAGAGGCTGCCTGTCACGCCCCCTGCAATCTCCCATTCCCCCCAGCCCCCGGAGGGGGATCTAAATCCCCGACCCACCCACCCTCTATAATGTACCTCCTCTCTCTAACTCTTTCCATTGTAGCGCGGGCTTTGGCTACGGCCGTCAAGGGTAATACAGAGCTACGGCATGGGCTTCAGCCCTGCGGGCCTGCCAGCCCACCGGGAAAGAGTATTTTTTTCCGTCACAGCCCGTGAATTGCTCCAGCGGAAATTATCGCTCACTGTCAGCGCCGGAAAAAAATCTTCCTTTTCCTTGCCTGCGCCCTTGACTGCCTCCGCGCTCTTTCGCTGCTCCGACGACGGCACACTCACGGCGCTTAAGTCTCCTTCCTCCCGCCGTAAGCTGTCGCTTACTCTGGTCGTCATCCGCCCCTGCTCTGTTCGCTTAGCCTGTCTCCGCCACGCTCTTTCGCCCCGCGCTTATTAAAAATCAAAAAAGTGAGGAGGTGTTGTTATGTCTATATGGTCCGTCATCGGTTCCCGATGCCTTCCCATGACTTGGGAATCCCGCGTTTCCGGCGTTGTTGATCTGCTTCTTTCCCGTGGTCATCGGATCTGTTCCGGCGGCGCCGTGGGCACTGATCTGGTTGTGCTTCGGTCGCTGGTTGCCCGCGGTTCTTCTGCTTGTCTGGGATCTGTCGTTTATCTGCCCGGCGATCTTTCCCTTGTTCCTGATTCCTGCGTTCCCTGGCTGAATAAATTCATCGGGTTGGGGGGCAGGGTGGTTGATGGTTCTGCCATTGATGGTTCTTCCCGCCAGGAATTCGTTGCTGCGCTCCTCATCCGCAATTGCTCCATCGTGCGTGCTTCTGCCGGGGTTGTGGCCTTCGTTTCCTCTTGTTCAGCCGGCTCCTGGTTCACCGTTGAGCAGGCCATCCGGCGGGATAAGCCAGTTGTTGTCTTTCCTGTCGATGGTCCGTCGTGTCTTCGTCACTTTGTCGCTGGTTCCTGGGTCCCCTGCCGTTCCTTGGCCGGGGCTTATGTCTTCAATTACATTGATAAAGATTAACAATAATGGAGGTGTCTTATGAAAATTACAACGTCGGAAATAAAGCTTTTCAATCATGAGAATTACGGGGAAGGTTATCTGGCCATGGCTTATCACGTCCGGGATATGAATCAACTGGATAGGATTATATTCGAAGAATGTACTGTCGCTGATGGGGCGGTGGTGGCGCCGCATATCAATATCAAATCCTCTTGTCCCTTCCATCTCCGGCCGGAAGTCATTCAAAAGAAAATCGGTTGTGATCTGCATCAGGCCGCCATCCTGGCCGATGCCTGGTCAATTATTGAAGCCACAGCGAAGATAGTTGATGCCTTCATCACCTTGGTCAAATCCAAAGGCACTGTGGAAGCCATCGCCTACTTTGAGGATATCGCCCTGAAGCTGGCAGAAGTTGAGGTTTCCTGGGATCATGAAGTCGTTGATCCTGTCCAGGATGATTCTGATGATATTTCGGATTCCTTCCTTGAGGATGCCGATGAAACATACCGGGAAGAGATTCCCGATCTTTATGCCTATCACGTCATCGGTTATGATGAACTTTCCGAAGCGATGGATCTCACCTGGGAAGAAAGGCAATCCCGTTCCTATAAGGCCCTTCTTGGCAAGGTTCGTGACGTCAATGATCTTGGTTCCCTTCGTGATCTCGGCAAGAAAGTCTATGCCCTCCGGCTTTCCCGGGATCAGGCCGGTGTCTTCTGGTATGAATATGGTAAATCTCAAGCAAAGATCATGGATGATCTTCGGCAGCGTTTCGGCGTCACTGCTCGTGGGCTTTTGATGCAGATTCAAAATGCCAATGGCAATCTGGCCGCTCTGGGCGCCAGACTTTACAAAATTCAGAATGGCGCCGTGAAGATCGCCGATCCCCCGGCGAAGCATGAATGGATTATCATCTGGGCAGCCTATCATGATCAGCGGGCAACTGCCCGGCCATGATAGGCCATGAGCGCCCTGGGCTCCCGGCCTGGGGCGCTCTTTTTTTGTATATTGGAACTCCCGCCCGCCATCCCTGGGAAGCGGTAGGCAAATGCCGCGCCGGTCCTGAAGGCCCGTCACGTCGTTTGCAGTTTCTATCCCCACCCACCCGACCCTTTTCCGGCCGTCATGCCGTATGCAATGACATCGCACCGAAAATGCCGGCCTGCGCCGTCATATTCCGTGCGTCGAGCATACGTCACGCCGGCCTCTTTCCCCCGCCCACCCAGAGGCGGGCACTTCGGCAAGTCACGGTCACGTTGCACGTCACCGCGCCTCGCCTTACGTTCCCGCTCCCTTCCGCCCCCAGGGGCACCCTCTCTTGCCTCCGGCATATTGATTATACACTGCTCATTTGTGACCTGCTCCGCCTTGCTTCGCAGGACACAAATTTGTCGGTAAGCTCTTTGCCCTTGCAAGGTATTCCCATCCCCCGGCACATCCCGTAAAGAACCACGGGGAGTGCCTACGCTCGATGCAAGCTCCAAAAGCGCCCAACTCCCCGCCCCACGACTCCGGCCTGCCGGTGGTGCGCTGGCAGACCTACGCGAGGGGCTTAGCGCGGTGCAAGCGCCAAAAGAAAAGACCTCGCCAGTAGCCCGCCACACCCAGCAAAAAGCCGCTGGGAGTGGCTACCCGGATGCCATGACACACGCGAAGCCCCGGTGGCCGTGACTCGTACTCCGCTGTGCTCCGTACGAGACACGGCTGTCATTTTATGCCCTCACCCAGGAGTCTGCTGGCGCAGACACCTGGGTGTCGGACAGCCACGCCCTGCGGTCGCGACTGTCCGACCGGGCGCTTTTCCACGCCCGGTCTCAGCTGACTTCGCGTTGCTCAGACCGCAGAGACCGGGCTATCTGATCGGTAGCCGGCGGCCTCCTGCCTCTTCCTACGTCAGAGACAGGAGGCCGCCGGAGTCTTTTATTCCTTGTCGGGGCGACACATGCGTGACGCCCCTCTTCAGCAGTGGCCGTGACTCGTATTCCGCTGCGCTCCATACGAGACACGGCTGTCATCTTCATCAAACCGTTCCCGCAAAGAAATCTCATCAAAGCTGTGGATCAAGTGAAAGGAGGTGAAACGATGAATGGCTGAGGGAATTGAAATACACCCGCGGCTTTCTCTTAATTTCAGAAAATTCGCAAGGAGGTATGAGCCATGGATAAATATAGACCACCGTCCCCTTATATCGAGCACATCTTCCGGTGTTCCGTTACCGGCAGGGACCCGAATCCCGATGAAAAGCGGTATGAACGATTGAGGTTCTGGGATGAGATCATCGACAACCACATAAGAGGCACCGAGGCGGCGCTCAGAATGTCACATGATCTCGAAACAACGATCCGGCAGGCAGCAAAAATGACCATAAACGAAGAAACCGAAACCATCGACAAAGGAAAGGAGAATGAACCATGATAAACACAGTCACTATCGTAGGCAACTTAGGTCAGGATCCGGAGATAAGGTATACTCCCAACGCAGTCCCTGTAGCCAGTTTTACCGTCGCGGTCAATGAGGTTTACAAGGGCAAGGATAGCCAGAAGGTCAAAAAGACCCACTGGTTCCGGGTGACGGCCTTCCAGCGCCTGGCGGAGATCGTCGGCCAATACTGCACCAAGGGTTCCAAGGTCGGCGTCCGGGGACAATTGCAGTACCGTCAGTGGCAGGATAACGAGGGAGTAAATCACAACATCGTGGAGATCCTGGCCAAGGAGTTGGAACTCCTGGGCGGCAACAACGGCAATTTCACCGCGTCGGGAGAAGACGTCCCCGCTGGCGCGGAGGACGATGGCGTCCCGTTTTGAGCTCAAGAGAATCGACTTAAAGATCGGGACTATCCAAAAAGAGAAGGCAACCCGGACAGATTCAGGGTTGCCTTCTTGTTTGTATCAGTTTTAATGTCGTGCAGCGCCCAAGATATCTTCCGGACGAGGGACTATATCCAATCCGAACTGAACCGTGAAATCAGTCGCTTCGACGACCGGCCTGATATTGCGGCGTATCTTTTCCATCTTCACGATTCCGTACCGGGCCATTGTCTTCAGGGTCCGGGACAGGTTGCTGCTGCTCCGTCCCGTTGCCGTTTCCAGTTCTTTCAGCGATTCCGGCTTACGTTCCACGATTGTCTTCAGCAGCAACTGATTCTCATTGCTGAGGACCTGCGCCATGGATTGCAGCGATTCGAACCAGATTTTCGGTTCTTCCGGCTGCGGTTGGTATTCTCCCCGGGCGATTGCCAAAGATCGCTTTTTATAATCCTTATAGGACATGATGCCGATATGGAGCACTTTCTGAGCCATTTTTTCTCCTTTATTTCTCCCCCATGATCTTTTCGACCTCTTGCCAGAAATCCCCCAGCAACTGGCTGGCAGATTCGTACTCATAGGGCGATATTTTTTCGCATTTATGCTTGTGGTCCCAGGTTATCTTCCGGGCGCCGTAACCCTTCCTCGCCGGCCGGATGGCATGGGCGTTGTCGAACCCCAATACGCGCCGGTTATACCTGTCGTGCAGTGTCAGCGAATACCGGATGCCCTGAGGGACTTGCCGGTCGGGATCCACCCGGTGCGCCTCGAACTTGGTCCAATAGCCGTTATCCATCAGGAAGATTTCACCGTTCAGATTCAGCAAAGTGACGAGGGCTTCATCATCCCCGGAATATCGTTTTTCCTTCATGGGTAGTTAAATATCATCAGATGATAATTATCGCAAGTGCTTTTTTATAATGTTCCCGCTGCGGCAGGGCAGGGGATAAATGCCGGTCTATTACCGAGGCCGCAACGTTTTTTTCTTGCTCACTGCTCATGAAACCATGGCCTCCAGATAGGGGGTGACCAGCTTTTCCACCTTGCAGAGCTTCGCGTATTCCATCAATCTGGATGGACTCGCCCCGCGTTGTTTCAGATAAGTCCGGGCCGCCTCCAGGGCAACATCAAGTCCCACCGTATTACGCCTGTGAAAACAATCGATCACGGTCTTGGGCGCGTTGTAAATATGGACCTCCTGCTCCATGATGCGATGGACTTCTATGCCCTCATGAAAGCATGGTCCGGTAAAAAAAATAGTTCTCACGGGCGGATACGTTATCTTTGGCTTGCGCGCCTTCCGCTCCACGGCGAGCCAGATTTCATGGGGTATCTGCGTGGTCAATCCGTGGAAGGAGAGGGCGGAAATAAGGCAGACGACGCCGTGGGGAGCTACCTTGGCAACATTGACAAGATCGATTTCCGTCGGGATATTGTCCATTTCGGCAAGCTGATAGACTCCCCGCGAAAGTGAAACCAGCGCACCTTCATCACGGAGACCGTAAAGGATTCTTCGGTGTATCCCCTGACTCAAGGCCTCGTGGGTGCGAATGATGCCACTCTGGTTACGGATGGCGGTGATGGCTTTTTCTCGTGCAGTATCCATGAAGCGCATGGTACAAAAACGTCGGCAAAATGTCAAGTCTGCCGACGTCTGCCGACGTTTATTGACCACGAAGGCGTCAAAAGGTACATTCTGAAGTAATTTATGGCATTTCTTCATGGAAGTATATTAACGGAAAGCAGCATAATCGCGACGGAAAAAATCTGCTTTCCTGAAGTAATCGTGAAGTAATAATGAAGTAATTTGTCGAAAAATAGGGGTATTTTGGGGTATAAACCGGGACACATCGGGACAGGTAAAAACGCACCCAATTTGTTGATAATAAAAAGAATTTTAATAATATTGCTGTCTTGCCTATTCCATGTTATAGGGACTTAAAATCCCTCGGTCCTTGAGGCTGTGCGGGTTCGATTCCCGCCCCAGGCACCAGTAATAAAATCAGAGGCTTAGCCAATAATCGGCAAGTCTCTCTTTTTTATTTCTAAAATAATTTGGCGGAAGAATGGCGGAAGTAAATTTGGGGACAGTTTAAAACCCATCCCATCTTGAAGTTCCTGCCGCATGTTTTGTCGGAATGTCGTTATATAGGTTGATCAGCCAGCCCGCATAGCGTTGTACATTTCTATCTGAGTTCCAGTTTTCATATAACTCCAACTCATCATGTTTTAATTCAGGCCACATTACCGCCATGCGCGCTTTTTCCAATTTACTCCAATCAGATATCTCAATATTTCTATATACGTGGTCACCACAAGGGTGTCGACAATTCGTTGTGCAAAAGCTGAGCGGTCATGTTATTTCACGCGCTCACAGGCTTCAGTTAGTAATCGACTTCCAGAATGAATGTCTTGCATTTGGGTGACCCCGTAATGCGCTTCCTTTTTCATCGTTGTAGGCACAGATGGGCATAGACCTTCGCGTTACCGATCATGTTTTCTATTTTGCACGATTCATCAGGCTGGTGCGCGGTTTGCGTGATTCGGCACCAGACCGCCGCCGGATATCCGAGTTTACGAAAATGAGCTGCGACGGTGCCTCCCCCAATTCCTGCCGGCACTGCTTCCAGCTGGTAAACATCCCGGATGGCCTGCTTGAGTGACAAAACGACCGGAGCATCAAGGGGAGTAGGTGGTGGCGCCTCCATGTACTGTACCGGTGTGATTTCTATGGTGACGTTAAAGTTTTTTTCAACTTCATTTGCTGCAGTGCGGACGGAGGCGATCACCTCCGGCAAGGGGTAGGTGGGCAAAACGCGGCAGTCCAGATAGAAAATGTCGCTTCCCGGTATGGTGTTGATGTTGGGGACATTGGCTTCCTTTTTAGTCGGCTGAAAGGTGCTCACCGGTGGATAAAACAGCGGATCGACGGCATCGAATATCTTATGCAGGGCATAAAGCCGTACGACCAGGTGGGAGGCGGCGAGAAAGGCGTTTTTGCCCAGATCGGGTCTGCTGGCATGGGTTTGTTGCCCTCGTGTTTTGATTTGCAGCCAGAGGATACTCTTTTCCGCCACCTCGATGTGGCTTCCTGCCTCATCCCCGGCATCGGGGACCACGATTATGTCCGTTTTCAGAAAGGGATTATTTTCTTGGTTCAACAAATAAGCCAGACCTGCCTGGCTGGAAGTTTCTTCGTCGGCGACAAGGGCGAGCCCGAAGTTTTTTTCCGGCGTGATGCCTTCATCCAAAAAAGCTTTAGCGGCAAAGAATGATGCCACCAGATCCTGCTGATTGTCTTCCGTGCCGCGCCCAAAAACCTGACCGTCTTTCACATATGCATGATAAGGATCAGCCGTCCAGGACGTAACTTCGCCCGGTGGCACAACATCCATATGGGTCAAGACCCAGACCGTTTTCCCTTGATTCTTCCCCGGTACAGTGGCCAGGATGTTAGGGCGGCACAGGGCTGAGACGCGAGGATCGGGGGCGTTAATTTCCCAGACATGGGGAAAGCCGCCATCTTTAAGGTAAGACAGCAGCAGCCGGGATTTTTCATATTCTCCGTCACCGCCATTTTCCGGTGCAAGCGCCGGTATGGCGGTGAGTGCAACCTGCATATCAGTCATGGCCTGCGTATAGGTTTCGATGCGTGCGGCAAGACGGTCAAAGAGGTGATCATCAATCATTTTCAGACCTTATCGTTTCCACTGTGCCGAAATTGGCGGCTGGCATGTCGAAATCCTTCTCTTGGCCCATCAACAGGGTTATCGATTTGCCCGTACTCAGGTAACGCTTCGCTACCCTTGTTAAATCATCCCGGCCTACTTTATTGATGTTCTGCTGATATTTCAGGAGATAATCGCTGGGCAGTTTTTCGAATTCCAGCATCATCTGTTGTCGCGCTATCTGTTCTGCCGAACCGAAGGAAAAAATGAAACTATTATTGATGGATTTTTTTGCCCAGGCCAGCTCCCCGGGCTTAACCGGTTTGCCAATCATCTCTTGCGTCAGCGCCCTTAACAGAGACAAAACCTTCCCCGTCGTTGAAGATTTGGTAAAGGCGTAGGTACCCAAAATACCATAATCGGTTTTGGCCCTGTAAAAACTGCCAGCGCTGTAGGCAAGCCCTTGATTGGTGCGGATTTCCTGAAAAATATGAGAGCGAAAGCCGCCACTGCCGAGCAAAAAATCCAGTACCTCAAAGGGATAGAAATCATCGTTTGTTTTGGCCGGCGCAAACATGCCGGTGATGACGACAGATTGCGGTACTTCTTTGGGCAATAAATAAATGAGCCCCTTTAGAGCATCCCGGGGCGGCGGAATGGCGGCGGCAACTCCCTGTTTTGGCCAGGAACCGAAGTATTTCTCCAGCAGCACGATGGCAGCTTGCTTACTTATGTCTCCCGTAACCGCAATCATCATATTATCAGGGTTAAAGTCTTGACGGTGAAATTGAAGCAAATCTGCGCCTGTTATCTTTGCCACCGATGATAGTGAGGGAAGGCGACCGCGGGGATCACCCCGATAGAGAGCCCGGTTAAATTCGCGAAAGGCAAACTGTTGCGGATCGTCGACAATTCTTCGCAATTCCTCAAGCTTGAGACTCTTGGCAAGTTGTAGCTTATCTTCAGCGAAAACCGGTTGCCTGATTATTTGTGCCAGGATATCCACCCCTTTTTCCAGTTTATCCTTCAGGCTGGAGAAATTTATGGAAATGGAGTCAATGTGTGTCGCCGTATTGATGATAACGGCGCTTCCTTCCAACGCCTCATCTACGGCTGTGCCGGTCATTAACTCCGTGCCGCCGGTTCGCATCACCGTGCCCGTTAATTCTGCCAATCCCTCTTTGCCTGGGGGGTCAAAATAAGCCCCCGTTTTAAAGATGAAGTTGATGTTAACAAGAGGGAGCTCCTGATCTTCAAGAAGGTAAAATATCACCCCGTTACTGAGCGTCAATCTTTCCGCCTGGGGCGGCTTAAAGGACAGCTTAGGAAAGGTAAGCTTTTCCGGGGGCGTCAAAGGCAGGGATTGAGACGACGCCGAAGCGGGGGCAGCAGCGATGAGACAGATGATTAAACAAAGAAGGAAGGATCGTAATTTCCCCATAGTCAGCGCTTCATTTTTGAGGCATGTTTTGCCTTCAGGGCATCCCCGAATGAACCGAAAGCGGCAGTACTGCCGGCATCCTGGTATTGCTCTAAATAATCTTTCCCGTCCTCTTTGTCCTCTGCTGCTTCCGGTTCGTCCGTGGCCATGGTCAGGGAGAGTCGCTTTTTTTCGCTGTCCATGGATGCTACGACTACTTCCAGCTCTTGCCCCTTGGTCAGCACTTCACTGGCATGTTTAATCCGCTTGCCCTTTGCCAGTTTGGAAATATGAATCAAGCCTTCCAGGCCGGATGGCAACGCCACAAAGGCGCCAAAGTTGGTGAGGGATGCCACGCGGCCCCGCAAACGCGCGCCCGGTGGATAAAGGCCTTCCGCGGCCGACCAGGGATCGGGTAGGGTAGCCTTCCGGCTCAGAGTGATCTTATCCGCGGCCCAATCGAGTTTTAATATGGCAAGGGAAAGGAGATCACCCACTGCAAGCTGGCGGCTCATATCGTCGTCTTTCTGCCAGGCAAATTCGGAGTTGGGCAGGAGCCCCTGAATGCCTCCAATATCGACAAATGCGCCGAAATTGTGCAACGACATCACCTGTCCCTGGATAACCATGCCCTCCTTAAGAGTCAGTTTAAGCTCTTCTTTGCGTTTGGCCTTTTCCTCATCCAGCAGGGCGCGACGGGAAATGATCACCTTGCGGCCATTTTCCCCATACTCTATGATTTTGAAAGGCATTGTTTTGCCTACATGGTCAGCGACGTTTTCTCCCTTGGGGCAACCTGTCAGCGAGTAGGGGCAAAAGGCCCGCACATCGCCGGCGATCATTACCTCCAGGCCGCCTTTGGTTTCACGGCTGATTTTACCTTCCAGGGGTATGCCGCTGCGCCAGGCTTCCTCCAGATGTGCCTTGGCTGCCTCACCCCGTCCAATTTTTCGGGTAAATAGTTTTTCACCATTTTTAGCGGCCAGGAAGAAAACCCCGATCTTGTCTCCCTCCTGCACCGTCAGATTGCCCTCGGCATCAAGGAATTCTTTTTTTTCAATATAACCCTCACTTTTGCTCCCCAAGTCGATAAATATCCACTCCGGCGAGATCTTCACAATGGCGGCAAGCACTTTCTGGCCGGGCCGCAAATGGTCTTTGTCCAACGTACTTTCCGCCATTAGCTCTGCAAAACTTTTCTCTTCCTGATTATCCATAAACTCCTTCTTTAAAATTTATTCCAAAAACGACACTATTTGGGAATGGGGGTGGTCGTTAAGAGGTATTTTATATCGTCATCTTCAAAGCGTATGGCTAGGCCGGCGAAGGGGGAGCTGTTTCCCCGGTCGCTCAAAAAATCATCCCAGCCGGCCAGGAGATAAATGTGTTTGAAAAAACGATATTCTGCGGCGGCCTTAAGATGGGCGCGACGTTCCTTTGAAAAATCGAAGGCTTCAAAAGCAAACTTCAAATTATCATTTAATGAAAAATAATCAATGCCGAAACCGCCGGTCGATTCAAAAAGGCCGCCTCTCACTGCCACATCTTTATAACGTTTGCCGATTTGGGCATTAAAAAGGATGTCCTGCTTATCGGAAATTTCCGTGTGTGTCGTTATGCCCGACGTCGTAGTATCCTGGAAGGAGATTTTACCGCGCGGGTCCGTTGAGACGCCTAAGATATAAAATTTGTCCGATGTTGGCTGCATCCTGATGTCCAGATAGCTTTTGGCGTCGCTGTTGCGGAAAAGAAATTCTCCCCGATAGCTTAGAAAGGTACGATACTGTTCCGCTTTAGTAACGTAACGATTTATGCCCGTTAAGCCCTCATTGAGATTATTTACCGTTTCCTCGTCATTGACCAGCTTGCCGATTGTTCCTTTCCCCTGATTTATCTTATCCGTGATTTCCTGCAACGAAGCCAGGGTTTTATTGAGCCTGTCGGCCGCTGTGTTATCTTTCAGCAACTGGCCAACAGTTCCTTCTCCCCGGTTAAGGCCTTGCGATATTTCATTCAGGGAAGCGAAGGTTTGTTTAACTTCCAGGGAAGCCTTGTTTAACTCATCCAGTAATTTGGCAAACTTTTCGCTGTTATTATTAACCACTTTGTTGAGATTGCCTGTAAGATCACGACTGTTCTCCAGGGTGGCATGGAGAGCCGCTTGATTATTCACAATTATTTCGTTCAGATTGTAAGTAAGGCGGCGGGTGTTTTCGATAATATCGCTTAAGGACTGCTCCCCTTGCCCGGTTCCTACAACATTGCTGAGCGATCCGGTTATCTTTTTGATATCAGTGGCAATGAGAGAAAGCTGGCCAAGAAGCTTATCTATATCGGTGCCCGGTTCTACAAAGTTGATGCGATTGCCTGCGGCCAGAAATCCCTGGCCGCTTGTTCCCGGCGTCAAATCGATGTACTTATCACCTAAAACGCCATGCGTCTTGATGGCAGCCCGGACATCTTTTTCCAGCTTTACATCAGGGACAATACGCAATGTTACCAGCGCCCTGCCATTTTTAAGAATGATCGACTCAACGCGGCCGACCTCCACGCCGGCGATTTGCACGGAGGAATCTCTATTAAGACCGGCGACATTGTCAAACAAGGCCTCGATTCTGTAGCCTTTTTGCATGCCGAAACCGCCCTTGCCGACTTGCACGGACATATAGCCAAGGATGATGAATCCGATTAGTACCAATAATCCCACCTTGGCTTCTGGGCTGATGGCGGTCATTCCTACCTCCGTTTTTTCCCCTATTACACGATTTTGATCGGTCCTTCAATGCTTCCAGAAAGAAATTGCGTCATCACCGGGTTCAGGGATCCTTGTATCTCCGTCGGGGTGCCGTACTCGATAATTTGTCCCTCGTAGAGCATCGCGACATTATGGCTGATCTTGAATATTGAGCCCAGATCGTGACTGATGACAACGCAGGTCAAATTGAAATTTTTCTGGGTTTCGATAATAAGCTGATTAATTGCCTCGGTCATGACGGGATCAAGGCCGGTTGTGGGCTCATCAAAGAGCACAAAATGAGGGTGCATGGCAATGGCTCTGGCCAGCCCGACTCTTTTACGCATGCCGCCGCTCAGCTCCGAAGACATCTTTGTTTCTATGTCCGACAACCCCACGGCCCGCAGCCGCTCGGCCACGGTCTTCCTGATTTCATCCTCTGTGAGCCTGGTATGTTCCCGCAAGGGGAAAGCAACATTTTCACCGACGGTTAAAGAGTCAAAAAGGGCGGCATCCTGAAAAAGCATCCCGAACTTTTTTCTTATCTGATTAAGCTCTTTGTCCTTCATCTTGGTAAGGTCCAGGTCATCCACTAAAATCTGCCCGCTGTCGGGCTTCAAAAGTCCGATGATGTGCTTTAAGAGAACGCTTTTGCCACTGCCGCTTTTGCCCATGATGGCGGTGGTTTTGCCATTCTCTATTTCTAAATTGACGCCTCTTAGCACATGCTGGTGGCCAAAGAATTTATGAACATCGATAAATTTAATCATAAGATTCAGAACATCATTGCGGTGAGGAAATAATCGCTCACCAGAATGCATATGGAGGAGAGGACCACCGCTTCGGTGGTGGCTTTCCCTACGCCTTCCGCGCCGCCGCGGGCATTGAGCCCCTTATAACAACCGATGAGGGCCAGAATCAGGCCAAATGCCGCTGCTTTGATAAGGCCATTGAAGATGTCCCCTGTGTCCACATGTTTGATAATGTTTTTAATGAAGACACCGGAATTTATGTGCAGAAGCACCACCCCGACAAAATAACCGCCCAGGATACCGACAAAGTCTGAGATTACCGTCAGGAAAGGCAACATGACCACACCTGCGATGACGCGCGGCACAACCAGGTGTTTAACTGGATTGGCGGCCATGGCATAAAGAGCGTCTATCTGATCCGTAACCCTCATGGTTCCAAGCTCGGCAGCCATGGCTGATCCTGCCCGGGCCGTTACCATAAGCGCCGTAAGAACGGGCCCCAGTTCCCTTGCCATACCCAGGGCGACGGTGGCGCCGACAAGACTCTCGGCGCTAAAGAGTCTGAAGGCGTGGTAGGATTGTAAGGCCAGCACCATGCCTGTAAAGCAGCCCGTCAGCAGTACTACGAAGATTGATTTAACGCCGACAAACTCCATTTGTTTGAAGATGTTAGCGGCTTTCAAGGGAGGACGGAACATCCATGAAATCACAGAAACAAAAAGGAGGACAATTTTGCCCACCTCTTCCACAATGGCAAGGGTAGAGCGGCCAACCTGGTCCAGCAAAACGAACAATTTTGCCATTTAAAGTGGGCCTCGTTTACTGCTGTGAACTTCCAGAGCGTAATCGATGATTTTTTCAATGAGTTCGGATTGCGTGATACCGGCGGCGGCAGCCTGGTGAAACAACACCGTTGAGGGTGTCATGCCCGGCAAAGTGTTAGGTTCCAGCACGACGATTTCACCGTTTGGCCGGACAAACATATCAATGCGGGCATAGCCCTTAAGATCCAGGGAACGGTAGGCCTTAACCGCCGTATCCTGAATATCGATAATGGTTTGCGGAGATACGCGGGCCGGTGTTTTATTTTCTCCCTGGCCATAGAGAAACTTGTCCTCTAAAGAGAGAATCTCAGTAGTGGGTATCGTTTCTGAGGGCACAAGGGGGAGGGGCGGCTGATGACCGATGACGCCGCAGGTGACTTCCATGCCTGTGATAAATTCCTCGATCAGGGCGGTATTATCCCAACGGAAAGCCGATGTCAGAGCCTCTGAGAGGCCCGCCTCAGAGGTTACTTTAACAACGGCGGTGCTGCAACCCTCGCGTGAGGGTTTAACGACGCAGGGGAAACCGATTTGCCGCGCCACAAGTTGCCGTAGATCATCCCGATCGCCTTCTTCCCACTGTCTGCGCAGAATGGGCAAGGTAAGCGGCACGGGAATATTATCCGCTTCCAAAACTTTGCGACTTACCAGTTTGTCCATGCCAAGAGCCGATGCCAGGACACCCGAACCCGTATAGGGGATTTCAAGCAATTCAAGCAGCCCCTGGCAGCATCCATCCTCCCCGTACTTGCCGTGCAGCGCGATAAAAATCACGTCAATACGTGACGGCAATGTCTCATAGGGTATATGACAAGCTTCGTCCTTCAGATCTTCCTCAATGTCGCGGGTTGAGTTCCGCATCAGCAACTTGAGCGGTATCTCCCAGAGCATGCCGCGACTGTCCATGAAAAGAGGGGTTACATCGAAACGTTGCCTTGTAATCTTACTGAAGACGTTGCGGCCGCTTTCAAGGGAGACCTCACGTTCCGAGGAAAGGCCTCCCATGACGATTCCTACCTTAATCTTCTTTAAAGCTGCGTTATCCAATGCTTAAACCGCCTCTAAAACCCGACTGTTAGCGCCAGATAGGGGCCAGTAAAATCAGAGGCGAAATACACATCGTCATAATCGACATGGACGCCGATAACTTTATAGCCTGCGTGAACATCGATAAGCGGGAAGGGCGTCAAGGACAGATCGGCCAAGGCTTCGTAAAGATAGTCATCCTTATAGCTGACACCGGTCAATTCGAGGCGGGCCTCTAAAATATTGGCTAAAATACCTATGTGCGCTGCTGCTCCGACCATAGGTACCGCGATTTTAAAGGTTTTCGATGTATCATTGCCACCGTCGGCGATTCTTGTGTCTCCCTCAATATACTTGAGCTTGCCGATGGCAGAGAGGGAGAACCCGGCCAGGATGTTTTCCAGATCGATAACGTCATATTTGTAGGCTAAATCCAGCATCTT
>Ga0082335_1003989_pt1 | contig 23145 bp, 29 predicted proteins | sample Subgrocontami58m_FD_72375 | JGI IMG/M metagenome (GOLD analysis project Ga0082335, IMG submission 72375) | Subsurface groundwater microbial communities from S. Glens Falls, New York, USA - GMW37 contaminated, 5.8 m (SPADES assembly) (version 2) ...
AAAAGCCGGCAAAGGAAGATTTGGAACAAGCAGCCCAGATGGCAGCCTGTTATTCCCGCGCCTGGAAACAAGGCTACCACGTGGTGGACGTCTACGCCGTTACGCCGGACCAATTGTCGAAATACAGCCAAGGCGAGTACGTGGGCCAAGGCGCGTTCATCATTCTCGGAGAGCGTCAATGGTTCAAGAACACGGAGTTGAAACTCTACCTCAAACCCGACCCCGTTGCCAAGACCGTCGCAATTCTTCCGTTCATCCATTCCGGCAAGCGGGACGACGCCATCTTGGTGCAACCCGGGTCTGTGCCGAAAGAAACCGCCGTCAAGGCCTTGGCCAAGAAATGGCACGTGCGCGAGGAAGCGGTGTCCAGCGTTCTGCCGGGAGACGTAGATGCTGTTTAAGCACCGAGCGATTGTTTACTCAAACCGCTAGGAATATACGCTAGCATGTTGTTACGGTCCATTATGTTGACCTTTGCTGACCTTAACGAAACGCGGCATGTCGCTTATTTGCATAAGGCCGATGAATTTTTTCAGGGTCTGCAAACATCTGTTTCGGCCGGGCGCTGGAGTGCAGCGGCGTTGTGCGCCGTTCATCTGGTCACTTGTTCCATTAACGCCTTGACGTGCCATTATCTTCAAAGGCCAGCTGTAATCGCCGATGATTCAAACCCGACCGCACTTTTGGACAAACTTCATTTGAAGGGAACCCGAAGCAAAATCAAAAGTGCCCTTGACATACTGGCCTTTAAATGGCAAGTGGAACGTGGCACCATTCCGATTACGAAGAAACAAAGCCTTCAGATGGCGAAAACTGCCGAACGATTCTACACCTGGGCCAAGGAACAACTACCCCGATAGCCTGGCATGCCCGCTGCCAAAAAACGCGTGCCCGATGAAGCCCGTAATCCGCATCGGCCAAAACACTGTCTTACAAGTCCAACGTCCGCGAAGAAAGCTTGTTGGGCGTGCAGCCGGGCGACGTGGCGTCCGTCTAGCCTTTCACGGCAATGAATCCTGGGCGTGGCTCCACGCCACCATTCCTCCTGCCAGACTCTTGCAGTCGTAGCCTTTGGTGGAGAGGAAGTGTTGCGCGACCAAGGAGCGGTTTCCGGAATGGCAGACGATGACGATGGAACCGGTGTGTCTTTTTGGGGTTTGCGATTGTCGGGCTTCTGCATCGGCGTCCTCTAATCCGCTTTTTGGCAACTCGTGCAGCCGTTGCATCAGTTGGCCCATGGGGATGTTGACTGCGGAAGGAATGGCGGGGCTCTCGAGGAGTTCTTCGGGTTGGCGCACGTCGAGGATGAAGGGGGGTCGTGTGGAATCGAGTTGTTGCAAGAGTTGGCGGACGCTGAGTTCTGTTGCTTCGTCGAGTTGGAACGGTTCGGAATCCATGACGGATTTTTGCGGGCGGAAGGTTTTAAGTCCGCTGTCCCTGTGATTTGGGATTTGGATGGATTTTTCGTCCAGCTTCTCGCCCAAATAGGCGTAGCCGGCCGCCTTGATGGCTTTCAACAATAGGAGGGTGCATTTGACGCGGGCCGCGCTGATCGGAACGCCTATCATGCGAACGACGCCATCCGGGCTGAGCGCGTTGATTGTCTCCGAAACCACCGGTCTATAGCGAACACCCGCAAGCGTGAGCGGTGATTGGAGGAGTGTATTCACTTTGCTTCAAGGGCGACTTGACTTTTTGCGATAACCTGCCGGTTCAATCCAAATCCACGCTGTCGATGCCTTTATTAATATCTAATTAGAATATCTATTAGTGATATTTTGTTTACCGTCCGTTTCCAAGGTCTCGCGTTGACTCCCACGCACAGTGCGTATCGTGAATTGGAAGATTTAAGGTTGGACTTGCATGACGTCCATGAAATCCTTGAATGTGGTTTTGATTGCGCCCGTTCCCGCCGTTCGGGCGATAAAATCGAACGGTGCATCCGGAAAGGGAATAAAGTTTTGCGCGCCGTCGTGGTGAAGGACTTCCATTCATTTTTAGCTCAGGATGTTTGGGTCGTAGTGCATGTCTCTGTTCACGGTTGGTCAAAAAAGTATCAACGAGGTAAAGGTGAAACGCAATGAAATGTGTCATGTGCAGGGGAAAAAAATTCAAGGAAACGCGGGTGTCTTTGGCTCCGGGCATATCCGCCACCGCATGGTCCTGTCAGACGTGTGGGGAATTGGTTTTGGAACCCAAGGCAGCCCAAACGGCGTTGATGTTGAACAAGCTGCGGCACGGCGTGACCGTCAAGGTGGGTGTCTTGGGCAAAAGCCTGGTCATGCGTTTTCCAGCAGAAGTCGCAAACCTTTTTGGTTTGAAGAAGGGAACCCGGGTTCGGGTCTATCCGGAGAGTCAGGATAAAGTCGTCTTGACTCGGATGGTTTAATCACGCTGGCATGTGCCGGGGTTTCGCAAAAAGTGCTCAAAGCGGTGGAAGGGTGTTTTGCTTCAAAGACCGTCTTGGACGAAGTTTAGGCGCAAGGAAAAGTTTGAGGCGATGTAAAAATCACGGAGGCCGTTTGGTACCCTTTGCAGATTCCAAGGCAGTTATTGTCTTTGGCCAAGTTGCGCGCCCAGGACCAATACGTGGACCAGTCGACCGCCTTGCGCCAGCTACTGCATTTGGGCGCGGAGGAATACATCCTGCAGTTGACCGAATCCGGACGGCTCTCGGTCGGCAAGGCAGCGGAAATATTGGAGCTTTCGGTCCAGGACATGTATCGGTTGGCTGAAAAGCACGGCGTTAGGCTGGGCGCGAGCGCGGAGCAGCAAGGCGAGAGCCAAAAAACGGTTGCCAAGCTGTTCAAGAAAAAACGTTGATCAATCGGCTTTTTCGAGTTTTTCGCCCAAATAATTGTACACGGCCGCCTTGACGGTTTTCAAGCAAAGCAAGGCGCATTTGACGCGGACCGGTGAGCTGGGCACGCCTAGCAAGGCAAAGACGTCGTCGGCTGAAAGGGCCTTTACTTGGTCTAAGGTTTTGCCTTTGACGGATTCCGTTAGCAGGGACGCCGAAGCGGTGGAGATGGCGCATCCTTGGCCCGCGAACGTGATGGCGACTATTTTGTCGTTCTTGATTTTCGCTTGTTTTCATATCCGTGACTCTGGCTCAAAACCCATTATATTTATATGTGGTACCACATAATAACGTATTGTATAACAGGTGATTTGCTATGGCCAACGTAACGTTGTTCGTCCCGGACCAATTGAAAAAGCGCATGGACGCTCACGTGCACATCCGATGGTCCCGGGTAATGCGTTCGATTATTGAGCAGAAATTGGATGATTTTGAAGATGTCGACCGTTTGGCCCAAAACAGTCAGCTTACGGAGAAAGATGTCCGTGAACTTTCCGCCAAGGTGGATGAGGCCATGGGTAAGCACGCCAAGAGGCTTTTGGATGAGACTCGTCGTAGACGCTAACGCTCTTTTTTCATCCTTAATTCGAGACGGGTTGACCCGACGGGTTTGGTTTGACCCGCAAGTCATTCTATTTGCCCCGGCTCATCTGCTGGTCGAATTTTCGAAATACCGTGACTATTTGCTCGCCAAATACCGGGGGCTGCCCAAAGACTTTGACCGCTTATTGGAAAAAACCCTACGCCAAGTCGAATTTTTACCGGATGAGGAGTTGCTCCCCTATTTCCAAGCGGCCGCCGTCTTGGTTCCCGATCCAAAAGATTGGCCCTACGTGGCTTGCGCACTTAAAGAAAATACGGCTATCTGGACCCACGACCCGCATTTTTTCGGTCAGCGGCGCATCAAGGTATATTCGACGAAAGAATTGGCCGATGAGTTGGGCCTTCTTTGATAGCGGAACGCGGTTTTTCGGTAAGAATTTAACTGGAGTTCAGTCGATTTTCTCGTCCAACTTTTCGCCCAAATAGTTGTACACGGCCGACTTGACTGCCTTGAGGCACAACAGCGCGCATTTGACGCGGGCCGGCGAGATGGGTACGCCGAGCAGTTTGAAGACGTCGTCGCGCGTGAGGGCTTTGACTTCTTCAAGGCTTTTGTTTTTCACGAATTCGGTCAGCAGCGAGGCGGATGCGGTGGATATGGCGCAACCCTGCCCCAAGAACTTGATGTCGGTTATGGTTTGGTCCGAATCGATATTGAGAAAGACGTCGATCTCGTCGCCGCACAGCGGGTTGTTGTCCGCAAAGTGGGCGTCGGCTGGCTCAAGCTTGCCTTGGTTAAGCGGGTGCTTGTAGTGCTCGAGGATTTGTTCCCGGTACATGGAAGAGGACATATGGGTAATCACTTCGTCCGTTTGGCTTTTGCAGGGGGGCTGTATGGATGTTCCTGCATGAGTCCGATTTCTTCGTGCAATGCCAGTTTGCGCGGCCCGTCGGCGGCTTGCATCCATAGCCCGCCAATTACCGCCCTGAAGCCTGGCTGATCATGTTGCAGAACTTCCCGGGTTTGGCGCTCCTTGACATACTTACGGAGACGTGCGGTATACGCCACCCGCGTGGTGGTTTTGGACATGCCGATTTTGGCCGAGAGGTGGGCGATGTGCGCCGCTTCTTCCTTGGTGATGGGCAGCAGGTGCAGCATCTGTCCATGCTGAACCGCGCGTTCGTCCACATGTTGCAGGTAAAAATGGGAAAAAGTCATTCGTGTGTTTCACTTGGTTCATGCGCCTAAAATTTTCCGGACTCCCGTAATGAATCGGTCGATTTCATTTTCCGTGTTGTAGCGGTAAAACCGGGTCCGCGCGGCGGCTTACTTTATCCGATGCCGCTGGATGAGTTGCATTTCTTCATTCAGTTGGATTTGGACGTGTTGGTCGCCTTCTTTGCGCCAAATGGTTCCTGTGGATGCGGAGCCCAGATATTGGACTTGGTGAATCCTACGCTTTTCGGCCGCTTTTTCCACGATGCGGTCCCTGTTTTTTTTGTGGGTTGTCCGATCTCCTGGTCCCATGCTCATGTAGGCATTTAATGAGGCGATTTCGGCCGCTTCGTGGTCTGCCAACGGAACCATGTGGAGCGTCCGCATGGCGGTGGTCCCTTGGCGGTCCGCTTGCCGCAAAAAGAAGTACGGATACGCTATGTTTCGTTGCGGTCTCATCTTCATTTCCTCCTATGGCTTTTTCCTATTTGAAAATATTCTTTACTTTTTTAATGCCGGCCACGAGGCGGTCGACTTCATCCTCCGTGTTGTAGAGGTAGAAACTGGCCCTTGCGGTTGCGGCCACATCCAGGCGGTCCATCAAGACTTGCGCGCAGTGGTGGCCGGAGCGGACGGCGACAGCGTCGGTGTCTAGGATGGAGCCGACGTCGTGCGCGTGCACGCCGTCGAGGTTGAATGAGACGATGCCGACGCGGTTTTTTGCAGTGGAATCGGGGCCGTAGGTGCTCACGCCTGAAATGGCGTCCAGCGCGTCCTTGGTTTTCTTTGCGAGCTTTAACTCGTGGGCGTGGATTTTTTCCAGGCCGATTTCGTTGAGGTAGTCGATGGCAACCGCGAGGCCGACGGCGTCCGCCGCATTCGGCGTGCCGGCTTCGAATTTGGCCGGAAGATCAGCCCATTTGGTCTTGTGTTTTTCGACTTTGGAAATCATGCTTCCGCCGAACAGGAACGGGGACATGTCTTGGAGGATTTGTTTTTCGGCCCACAAGACTCCGGATCCCATCGGGCCGCACATTTTGTGTCCGGAAAAGGCGTAAAAGTCGGCCCCGATTTTCGGTAGGTCCAATTGCATGTGGGGCGCGGCGGCGGCTCCATCGACCACTACGGTCACATCCGGGGCTTCAATTTTGGCTTTCTTGGTCCACCCCTTGACGTCGTTGAGCGTGCCTAAGACGTTGGACGCGTGGGGAAACGTAAAGAGTTTCGTGTTTTCAGGAAACTCAAAATCGCCATCCAGAACGCCTGTGTCTTCCAGGGGGATGTAGTGTAGTTCCGCTTTTTTTCGCAAGGCCAATTGCTGCCATGGCACCAAGTTGCTGTGGTGGTCCATCTCCGTGATGACGATGGCGTCCCCGCGCTTCACGTTGGTTTCGCCCCACGCGTAGGCGACCAAGTTGATGGATTCGGTGGTGTTGCGCGTGAAGATGGTTTCTTCGGGTTTGGCGTGGAGGTGGTCGGCGACGGTTTGGCGGGCGGATTCAAACATGTCCGTGGCTTCCAACGCCAGGCTGGAGACGGAGCGGTGGACGTTGGAGTAATGGTTGGCGTAAAAGTCGCAAACGGCATCGATGACGGCTTGCGGTTTTTGGGTGGATGACGCGTTGTCCAAGTAGGCCAATTTTGTTTTGCCAACGCGGCGCTTGAGGATGGGAAAGTCGGAACGGATTTTTTCGACGTCAAAAGCGGCGGTTTTTGGCATTGGGGGTTTCACTTTTTCTTATTGTTTTGAAGTTGTTTGCCTTTTTTTGGGTTTGCGGTTTTCGCCGGATCCAGTTTTTATTTTTCCTTGATTTTTCGGTTTCTAGGTTGGGGCACGTTTGAGTTTTTGCTATTTTGTTTTCGGGTTGGTTTTGGCCTTGTTTTTTTGGATGGCGGCTGTTGCCGTTTGGGTTTCGGGCTGGGTTCGCATGATTTTGTTTTGAAGGTCGTTTTGGAGTTGTTGGCGGAGGCTTTCGTGCGGCAACCGTTGGACCAATTCGTTCAGGAAGCCTTCCACTGCGAGTTTTTCGGCGTTCGTGCGGCTCAACCCGCGGCTGCGTAGATAGAACAGCGACTCGTCGTTGAGCTTGCTGACGGTGGCGCCGTGCGAGGCTTTCACGTCGTTGTTGTCGATGAAAAGCGACGGGATGCTGTTGGACTTGACGCCTTTGTTCAGATGAAGCACACGGTCCTGGAGGTAGGAGTCGGTTTGGCGGGCGTCTTTGTCGATGCGGATGAGCCCGTGGTAGACGCATGACGCGGTGTCTTTGAGCGCGCCTTTGACCACGATGTCGCTTTTGGAATCCGTTCCGTGGTGCAAGGCGTGCGTGGACAAGTCGAAGTGCTGGTGGTCCGAACCGAAGAACACTGCGGTGTGCTCGGGCGCTTGTGCATGGTTGCCGTCGAAGTGGTGGTCCACGACCGTACGGCTTAAACGGCTGCCCATGTCGGCGTGAAAACACGTCAATTTCGTGTTGTCGGCCAGGTGGAATTCTTTTTCCGCGAACGACAACGTGTTCGGGCCGAAGCGTTGGACGGCAAAGTAGCGCAACGTGGCGTTTTCCGCGACGTGGAAGATGGTTTTTTGGCCGAACATTACGGTTGCATTGCCGGCATCGGCATTTCCAGGCGCTGCGGTGTAGTGCTCGAAGAAATCCAAATCGGCGCCGGCGCCGACGTGGATGGTCTGCAGCAAGGCACCACTTTTCTGTAAGGAAATGGTGGACTCGAGGCGGGCGCGGGCACCGGCCGGCACGTCGATTTCCACGGCGTTTCCAACGGCCCGGGTCCAGGCCGAAATCTTGTCCGCAACCGAGCAAAAGTCTTCGTCGTCTGGCGCGTGTATTTGGACGTTTTCCCCTTTGAAATGCGGCTTGACGTCGTCTACCGGTTCAAGTGGCGAAAAGTCCAAGCTGAGCAAATCGGTGTAGCGCCAGGCTTCTTCCTTGGACGTGGGTAGTGGCAGGGTTTGGAACCGCTCGAACGCCTCGGCGCGCCATGCCGGCGGTTTTGGGAAGCGTTGGCGGAACTGCGTTTGGGTGAACAATTTTTCCAACATGGGGTCTCACGATTGAGCGGCTTGAACGAACGGATTGAATTTGCCGGGAAACTGGAAACGTTGCGTGATTTTGTTTTCGTTTTTCTTTTTTTCTGCGCTTTTCGGTAATGATTTTTTTTTCGGGCTTTTTTGTCGGCTTGGCTTTTGGCTGTTTTTGGCTTCAGTGTTTTAGCCGACCGACCCTTCCATTTCCATGTCCACGAGTCGGTTGAGTTCGACCGCGTATTCCATGGGCAGTTTTTTGACGAACGGTTCGATGAAGCCTTGCACCAACAGCTGCTTGGCTTTTTGTTCGCTCAAGCCCCGGCTTTGGAGGTAGAACAGTTTTTCCGAATCCAGCTTGCTGACCGAGGCTTCGTGCGAGATGCTGACGTCGTCGCTTTGGATTTCCATGTACGGCACTGTGTCTGACGCGCTTTTCTCGTCCAGTATCAACGCGTCGCATTCCACATTGCTCTTGACGTTCGTCGCCGTGGGTGAGACGTAGATTTTGCCTCGGTACGTGGTGCGGCCGCCGTCTTTGCTGATGGATTTCGACGTGATTAGCGAACTGGTGTTGGAGGCCAGGTGGAAGATTTTGGCTCCGGCGTCTTGGTGTTGGCCTTTTCCTGCCAACGCGACGGACACCACTTCGCCGCGCGCGCCCGGCTCCATCAGCAATACCGAGGGGTACTTCATCGTCACTTTGCTGCCGATGTTGCCATCGAGCCAGAACATGGTGGCGTCCTTGTAGGCCTTGGCGCGTTTGGTCACCAAGTTGTACACGTCGCTGTACCAATTCTGGATGGTGGTGTATTGCACGCGGCTTCCCTCCATCGCGATGATTTCCACCACGGCGGAGTGCAATGAATCCGACGTGTACGTCGGGCTCGAACACCCTTCCAAATAATGTACGGAAGAACCGGGTTCGGCGATGATCAGCGTGCGTTCGAACTGGCCCATGTTTTTCGTGTTGATTCGGAAATAGGCCTGTAGCGGTACGTCGACGTGCACGCCTTTGGGTACGTACAGGAAGCTGCCGCCGGACCAGACGGCCGTGTTGAGTGCGGCGAACTTGTTGTCCCCGCTTGGGATGACGGAGCCGAAGTATTTTTTCACGACGTCTTCGTGTTCACGAAGGCCCGAATCCATGTCCAGAAAGACGACGCCTTGTTTTTCCAAGTCTTCCCGCAGATTGTGGTATACGGATTCGCTGTCGTACTGCGCCCCGGCTCCGGCTAGGAACTTGCGTTCGGCTTCCGGGATGCCAAGTTTCTCGAACGTCTGTTTCATTTTTTCCGGCACGTCATCCCACGAGCGCACCGGTTTGTCCGTGGGCCGCACGTAGTAGATGATGTCGTCAAAGTCGATGTGGGACAAGTCGGCGCCCCAGTTCGGCATGGGTTTTTGGTGGAAAATCGCCAAAGCGTCCAGACGGCGCTTCAGCATCCATTCCGGCTCGTTTTTGATTTTCGAGATTTTCCGCACGACGTTCTCGCTCAGGCCTTTTTGGAATTCGTACACGTTTTCGACGTCGTCGTGGAATCCGTATTTGTATTCGCCGGCGAGTTGTTGTTTGAGTTGGACGTTTTCCATGAAATTTTTCGCCTTTTTTTTTCGTAACCCTGTTTTTTTCGATCGCAAATTTTTTGGTTTTTTACCGTCGCGTTTTTCTCGGGGTTGCCTTTTTTTAAGTCGTCACTTTTTTTCCAATTGTTTCTTTTCCTGTTTTTTTCCGCGCTTTTCGATTGCTTTTTCTTTTTTATTCACGGGCTTTCCGGTTTCTTCGTCTTTTGTCGTGTGACTGTCCTTTTTTTTTTTATTTTTTTTCTTTGCTTTTCTCTTGGTTTCGTGTTCGCTTTGTTTCATGCGGGGTTGGGCGTTGCTTCGAGTTGGCCGTAACCGGTTTTTTCAAGTTCTTCCGCCAATTCCATGCCGCCGGTCTTCACGATTTTTCCTTGCACGAACAAATGTACGAAATCCGGCTTCACGTAATGGAGGATGCGGGGATAGTGCGTGACCAACAAGACGCCCAAACCGGTCTGCTTGACGAGTTGGTTGGTGCCTTCCGCAACGACGCGCAAGGCGTCGACGTCGAGGCCGGAATCGGTCTCATCCATCAAGGCGATCTTGGGCTGCAACACGGCCATCTGGAGGATTTCGCACCGCTTCTTTTCGCCGCCTGAAAAACCGTCGTTGAGGTACCGTTCGGCAAACTGGGGTGGCATCTGTAGGCCCTTCATTTTTTCGTCCAAAAGGCTGGCGAACTTGAACACGGACAGTTGGCGTTCTTTGGGCCGCGTTTCGTTGTACGCCGTGCGCAGGAAGTTGGCGACGGACACGCCGGGCACTTCGGCGGGGTATTGGAACGCGAGGAAAAGCCCGGCTTGGCTCCGCTTTTCCGGAGTCCAGTCCAGGATGGATTCGCCGTCCAACACGATGTCGCCTTTTTCAACGACATACTTGGGGTGGCCCATGATGAGTGCTGAAAGGGTCGACTTACCTGAGCCGTTGGGCCCCATCAAGGCATGCACTTCGCGAGAGTGCAAGGTGAGGTTGACGCCTTGCAGGACTTTTTTGTTGTCCACGCTGGCGTGAAGGTCCTTAATTTCCAAGACGTGCCGTTCGGCATTTTTGGCATAGGTTTCTTGTTGGAGTTGGATGGCCATGGTTTTTTTTCACGTTTCGTTTTTTGGCTGGTCGTTTTCCTTGTCCGTATCGTGGTACTTCATTTGGTCGGGGGTCAGGCAGATATCGCAGTCTTTCGGCACGCCTTCCAAGCTGTGGTGCAAATTGCAGAGTTGTTTGGACTCCTTGAAGTCGCGCACTAAGTATTGGACGGCTTCATACGCGGTTTGCTTGCCGCCAGACACGCCGAGGCAGGCCGCCTTGATTTTAGCTTTGAAGCCGTCACCGAACTCGACGTTTTGTGCGCGTTTGGCGTGGACGTATTGCGACACGGCCGCTTCGGTGACGCCCAGCGTCTTTGCGGTCTGTTTTTGGCTAAAGCCTTGTTCCAGGAAGCTTTTTGCCATCTGGCAGCGGAGTGCCGGCAGGACGTACCAGACTTCGATTTCCTGCGGCAGCATGGCCATTTGGGCTTGTTGGCCGTCGGATTTCAGGGGGATTTTCATGTTTAGGACCTTGGAAATAACCTTACTTAACAATGGTTAACTCGGGTGCTTTTAAGGGTGTCTAGGCGGTTGTGGGGTTAAAAAAGAGGGCGATGGGTGTTTGAGCGACGGTTCACTTTTTTTTTGGGGGGGCGTATTTGTCTTTATTCTTCCGGCTTTTCTTGGCGTTTTCGGATTTTTTCGGCTATTTCGGCTCGGCGGCGTAAGTGTTCCTGGAGTTTTTGTTTTTCGTCTTCCTTCATGGTCTTGGACAAGATGAACTGGACGTAGTCTTGCGTGCTTTGCGACGCGTCCAGAAGCAGGCTTTGCGCTTCTTCCAACGAGAGGTGGATTTCGTGCGGCAGCTCGATTTCAGCCGCAAGCGGCCCGTATTTGAGACACAAGTTCAACAAGGTGGAAAAATCTTCGGTGAGCAGGCGCACGCGGGTGCTGCAGGAATACATCAAATGCTTGGCCAAGCCGTCTTCGGAGGCTTCCTCGCGTTCCAGTGCCGGGTCGATTTCGCCTTTGCAGTACAGCACGCCGCGCTCTTTCGTGAGGCGGCCGACAAAATCAATGAGGGAGTTTTCGATGCCTTCGCGGGAAGGCCCGTGGGCGTCGAAGTAGAGGGTGGCAAGGATTGCGCCGTGGCGGCTGGATTCTTCGAATAAGCTTTCGAGGTCTTCTTCCGACACGTCGCCGGTGAATTGTTTCATAGCCATGAGGTGAAAGATTCTGAAAACCGCGTCTTTTAAACGAAATGGTTGGAATGCGGAAAAGAGGAAAAATGGCGGCGGAAGCGGGACGGAAAAAAGCCAGGCAAGGGGTGCATCCGCGGCGTTGGAAAAGATAAATCGATGGCCAAGATGCACTTTTTTGGTTTTTAGGGTAGCTTTCCGCTTTTTTTTTTGTTTTTTGCTTTTCCGGCTTTTTTTTCGGTGTTTTTTTTTCCGGGTTTCCGGCTACTTTTTCTTTCTTGGACTGCTTTGGGTTACATGCGGTGCGCCGTGTTCAGGTTGGTGTTGTAATCCGGCGTCTTCATGTAGCCGTCTTTGACGACGTACTTGTGTTCAGAGTTGTGGGCGCAGACGTAGATGCCGCTGTTGGCGCGGTTGAGCTTCATGCCGAATCCGTCTTGGAAGCACGCACGGCAGTTTAGGATGATATCATCGCCTACAACGGTCATAACCTGGGCACCTCGAAAGGGGGGGAGTCACTTTGCAGGCCGAAATTTATTGTTTTTGCCGGTCGCGGAAAGCGGTTACGAACTAGAGATTTAAAAGCGTTTTGCGTCCTGTCTTCCTGTATTAGGCGTTGGCGCGCAGGGGTTTGCTTTGCGTCTGGATGCCTTGCACGAAGCCTTGGCCCAAGGAAGAGCCGATGTCGTAGAACAAGTCGGAAAACGCAGGCGAGGGAGGCGTGATGTCGCATTCCGACGGGGTTTGCGTGTCCAAACCGCCCAATTCCGCGGCTTTTTGCAATGCGGCTTTACGCGAGCCGATTTGGTCGACCAAACCCGCGTTTTTAGCGCTTTGCGCGCTCAAGATGCGTGCGTCCAGCATGGATTCAAACGCCGGCGTGAGTTTTCCGGCGCGTCCGGTGCGGACGTCGGCGATGAAGCGGGCCGCGGTCTCATCTATGAGCTCTTGCAGGAGTTGGCGTTCTTTTTCCGTCATGTTGCGGTACGGCGCGCCGATGTCCTTCAAGTCGCCTGACTTGATGGCTTCCTGGCGCAAACCGATTTTTTGGAAGAGTTCTTCGTAGTTAATCAATCCGGTGAGCGCGCCGATGCTGCCGGTGATGGCGTTGGGATTGGCCACGACGTAGTCCGTGCCGGCGGCCGAGTAATACCCGCCGGAGGCGGCGATTTCGCTCAAGTACGCCACCGTGGTCTTGTTGGTGGCGCGCAGGGCCTCGTAGATCTCAGCCGACGCGACGGCCGATCCGCCGGGACTGTTGATTTCGATGAGGAGTGCAGGGGAAGTTCCGGCGTCAAAGTCTTCTATTTTTTGGGTGATGGCGCGTGCACTGGCTGTTCCGGGTCCGAGCGACTCCAATCCAATCGGGCCGTCGATTCGTAGTACGCTGACGCAGGAAAACCCGGTGACGCCTTCCAAGGCCCAGATGGCGGCGGCGGACAAAATCGCGATACCCAGCAGGATGGCCAGGATTTTGAACAGGTCCATACGGGCTTTACAGTGGCTGGATGGGTTTTATTAGTTTGTTTTGTGTTGCGTGAACCGGCTTTGTTGAAAATCTTTGGAGAAGGAAAAAAAAGACGCGCTTTGGCTTAAGAAAAAAGAAGAAGAATGCAACCAAAAACAAAAAAAAAGAGGAAAACGCTTGAAACCGCTGTGGAGGAAGATGCGCTTGAACCCGTTTTTTTCGTCCTGTGCTTGATTTTCCCTATCTTTGCCGGGTTGCTTCCGTTTTGGTCCGACCTGATTTTTTTAAACACGGCCGTGTGAAACGTTAGTTTTAATTGGGTTTGACGGCGTTGTTCATGCATGCTTGACTACGTCCAGTTGCTGCTGTTCATCCTGCCGGCGTACGTGTCCAACGGCGTCCCGGTCTTGTTTCCGGGCCGAACCCCCATCGATTTGGGCCAGACGCACGACGACGGCAACCGGTTCTTCGGGCCCGGCAAGACGTTCCGCGGCTTCGTGGCCGGCGTGCTGAGCGGGACGTTGGTGGGCATTTTGGTGGCCGCCTTGTGGCCTTCCGTGTTGCCCGTTTTGGGGTTTGCAGAAAAAGCGGGTTTGTCATTCTTGTTGGCCTTTGGCGCCATGGCCGGCGACTTGGTCGGCAGTTTCCTGAAGCGGCGCCTCCACGTAGCACCGGGTGCCAAAATCCGGTTTTTGGACCAAGTGCCGTTCGTGCTTTTCGCGTTGGGATTGGCGGTTCTGGCGTTTCCCATTTTGGCGGGTCAAATCGGTTGGTGGGGCTTTGCCTTCTTGATTGTCTTCACGATGGTCATCCATCGCGCGGTCAACTACGCGGCGTTCCGGGCCGGACTTAAGCGCGTGCCGTGGTGAACCCTAAGCGTGTTGTCCAAAATTATAGCCGATAGTCCGGTTGGTCAATTTACCGAACAGGTTACGTTCGAGTCCGGCAACGGCTCCTTCAACTGCTCAATGATGATGGGGCGCGGTTCGATGATTTTATTGCGATGAAGCATCTGGAAGACCAGCCGCACTTCAAGCAAGTTCTGTTCGATTTTCGCTTGGAAATTCCATTGTTGGACGTTTCGGAGCATCTGTTTGGGAATCTTGAAAAACTCGGATGCGTCGAATATCTGCATTCCGACGATGAATTTTTCCTCGTCAATATCCAGGACGAAATGCTCGAATTCCCTGGATTTCGCGTATTCCCTGTCCTTGACCTTGAAAAACAGAACGTCGTTGTGGACGTCGTAGTCGCTTTCTCCCTCGTTTTTCAATTCCCGGTGTTGCGCCATGTTTAACCCCTAGGTATCTGGTTCGTGTCTACTATGTAGAACGTTACTATTTCTGCGGAAGCCGGCTTAATATCGACCACTATCCGTATGGCTTCCCGTTTGTTCGAGTATGGGTAATAGGCGGCGAAGCACCCGTTGTGTCGGATTCCGACTTTGATGGGCGTTTCTTCGGTTAGGAACCGCTTTAACGTTTCTTCCGTGAACATTTTCCGTTGTTTTTCGGATAGACGGAATAATGCGTGGTTCGTGCATCCGATGGTCCCTTCGTCCATTGAACGGATGCGCTCAATGAACAAACGCGGCTCTTCGAATTCCTTAATCTCGTGTCCCCGGTTCATGCGGTTCACGCTCGCGGTGTTTATTCGCGTCGGCAAACCATATTACTTTGTCCATGTCTTTAATTCAGTCTTATGGTATTTCATTTGCCTCCCAAGACTTCGTTTTTGGGTTTTGCCTTGCGTTTCGCCTTTTTCTTCGGCGTGCCGTACGCGTTACTGCACGTGGTGCCGCTTTCGCCGCTTTTGGAATCCATCGCCTCCGTGGAATCGGTCTTGTTGCATCGGGCCGCGGTGGAGTCGGTGCGTTTCGGGGCCGTCTTGTCGTCGAATGCCGCGTGGTTCCGCATCGTGCCGGATTGCAGCGGTTTGGTCATGGTCTTTTTGTTGGGCGGTCTGTTGTGGTCCACTCCGGTCAAGCGGCCGGAACGTTTTTTCATGGTTTTCGCGCCGGCGTTGTTCTTGTTCAACTTCATCCGCTTGTTTGCCGTTCTTTACGTGGGAGGCGTTTTCGGGCAAGGGCCGCAGGATGCGGTGCATTTGGGGTTGTGGATGGTGGACGCGGCGCTGGTACTGTTCTTGTGGTGGGTGGCGTTTTCGGCCGGTTCAATCCGGATTTCGCCTTCCAAAAATTTGTCCGAAATGGCCGGCTTCCTGACGGATCAAGAAGCAGATGAGTTGGAAAAAAACGTCAAGAAAATCCGTAAAAATTCCCAGATGCGTAGTTGATGCTGTTTTGGCCATTTTGCGAAACGCCTTAAAAGCATCCGTCCATAGTTTTCCTTCCAATAGCCCCGTCGTCTAGTGGTCAAGGATAGCAGCCTTTGGAGCTGTGGACAGCGGTTCGAAAAGCGTCGCGGTGTTTTGCGCCTTCACGCTCGACACTCCGCTCGGGGCTATTTTCTTTTTTTTTTCTTGCGTACCGCCCCGCGGTCGGGCATCTTTTGGCGGCGTCGTTTTGCGATATGGCGTTCGTTGATTGTCGCCGACGCGGGCGGTTTTTTAAGCTTCAACGCGCCTGTCTTTGAGGTCATGATTCGCCTCGTCGTGTTCGACTTATGGAACACGCTGATCCACAATACCTGCAATCTCGGCGGGATTCCCACCACGGTGCGCCACGAGTTGGGCCTCGATGCGATGGATTGGCGGACGTTCATCGATGCGTACGACCAAGCGTTTTGTCTGCGTCCGGTCGAATCACTTGAAATTTCCATGGATGAGTTGTGCCAACGCTGCGGTGTGGACGTCTCGGCCCAACGAAAAGCCGCGGCGTGCCAAGAGATCGAGAACCTTAAGACTTGCGTCGAGCCGTTCCCCGAAACGTTCGCCGCGTTGCAAAAACTCAAAACAGAAGGCTACCAGCTGGTCGTGCTGACCAACACGAACAACCCGGCACTCAAGTACGCATTGCAAAAAGCCCCGGTGGACCAATACGTCGACGCGGTCATCGCCTCGTGCGAGGAGGGCCTGATCAAGCCGGACGTGCGCCTGTACTCCCGGGTGTTGCAACGGCTGCGCGTCAGTCCGGAAAATGCCTTGATGGTGGGGGACAATCTGTATAACGACGTGTTGGCAGCACGTGCCGTCGGGATGCACGCCGTGTTGGTGGACCGCAGCGGGGTGCATGACTATCCGGACGCGATCCAGACGCTTGACGAATTGTCCGATTACATCCGGAGTTTGCCATCGCTTCCAAGGCGGGAAGCTCGAGCCGAGGAGTGATGGGTTTCATGGACGCGCCTACAATTGCTTCCTCCCTGGAGGAGAACCGCCGGTTCGAGCCTCCGGCTGCTTTTTCAAAAGCTGCCTGGGTCAAAAGCCGTGCGGAGTACGACGCGCTATATCTCCGATCGGTCCAAGACCCTGAGGCTTTTTGGTCTGAACAGGCCCGGGAGCGATTGCATTGGTTCACGCCGTTTGACCGCGTGCTGGAGTGGAATCCGCCGTTTGCCAAGTGGTTTTTAGGCGGTCGGCTCAACGCCGCATACAATTGCCTGGACCGCCACTTAGCGACAAAAAAAAACAAGGCGGCGCTCATCTGGGAAGGCGACGACGGCTCCAGCCGGACGTTGACGTACCAGCAATTGCACCGCGAGGTCTCCAAATTTGCCAATGTCCTCAAAGCCCACGGTTTGAAAAAAGGTGACGTGGCCTGCATTTACTTGCCCATGGTGCCGGAATTGGCCATTGCGATGTTGGCATGCGCGCGTATCGGCGTGGTGCACAACATCGTGTTCGGCGGCTTTTCCGCCCACGCCTTGAAAGACCGAATCCAGGACTCTGATGCCAACATAGTCGTGACGGCCGATGGCGGTCTCCGCGGTGGAAAAGTGGTGCCCTTAAAACCCAACGTGGACGAGGCGTTGACCGATTGTCCCTCGGTGAAAAACGTGGTGGTCGTGAGCCGGGCCAAAAACGTGGTTTTGATGCAGGAAGGCCGAGACGTGTGGTGGGACGATGTCATGCAGGCTGCGGATGGTCATTGCCCGGCGGAACCCATGGATTCTGAGGCACCTCTTTTCATCCTTTACACTTCCGGCACCACGGGCAAACCCAAAGGCATCTTGCATACCACCGCCGGTTACCTTTTGTATGCCGGTTTGACGTTCCAGTACGTTTTTGACAACCACGAAGACGATACGCATTTTTGCACGGCGGATATTGGCTGGATTACCGGCCACAGCTACGTGGTCTACGGACCCTTAAGCGTAGGCGCCACGTCGGTCATGTTCGAGGGCACGCCGTTTTACCCCGACGCATCCCGTTTCTGGCAGATCGTGGAGAAGTACGCCGTAAGTACGTTTTACACCGCGCCCACGGCCATCCGGGCGTTGGCCAAAGCGGGGCCTGAATGGACGAAAAAGCACGATTTGTCCTCGCTTCGTCTCTTGGGTTCGGTGGGCGAGCCGATAAACCCCGAGGCCTGGATGTGGTACTACGAACACGTCGGCCAAAAACGCTGCCCCGTGGTGGATACGTGGTGGCAGACGGAAACCGGCGGCATCATGATTACGCCCTTGCCTGGGGCGATTGCGCAGAAACCCGGTTCGGCCACGCTTCCTTTCTTTGGAATCTTGCCCAAAGTCTTGCGCGATGATGGCTCCGAGGCTTCTGTCAACGAAGGCGGTTATTTGGTTATTGAAAAACCGTGGCCCGCCATGAGCCGCGGCATCTGGAACGATGCGGAACGCTTCCAGCAAACGTATTTTTCCAAGTTTAAGGGAGTGTATTTCACGGGTGACGGCGCCCGAAAAGATGTTGACGGCTACTTTTGGCTCATGGGCCGCGTGGACGACGTCATCAACATCGCCGGCCACCGCCTGGGCACCGCGGAAATCGAAAGCGCGTTGGTTTCGCACCCATCCGTTGCCGAAGCTGCCGTAGTGCCGCGTCCGCACGACATCAAGGGCCAGTCCATCTACGCGTTCGTCACGCTCAAAACCGGCCGTCCGAAAAGCGCTGCGTTGAAAGAAGAACTCATCGCCCACGTGGCGAAAGAAATCTCGCCCATCGCCAAACCCGACGTCATCCATTTTGCCGACGACTTGCCCAAGACGCGTTCGGGCAAAATCATGCGCCGAATCCTCAAGGCCATTGCGGCAGACGAGCCTGACGTGGGGGACGTGACGACGTTGGCGGACCCTTCGGTCGTGCAGGTGTTGCAACAAAGCCGGGAAGCCTAGCGCTGGCCGCGTTTTTTAATGAATGGCCTCCGCTGCAGGCATCCGTTTTTTTGACGGCACGGGGTGTCGGTTTTTTTTTCTTTTCGTGCCTGTTTTTTCTTTTCCATTGCCGATGGATATAGATTTTCAGTTGACTCTCTACCTGTTCTTCATCTGCACATGAGCCCCCCGAAGGGTTCTCGTCCATGCATCCGGAATACCGACTGAGTCATCATGCAGTCCCGATGGTGGTGGATAGCCAATAAGAGGGTTGCGGCCCCTAGGCCGGCGCTGTTGGAAAAGTCAAGAAAAAAGAAAAGGAAGGCAATCGGGCAAGGCAGGCAATTTCGGCGTAAGAAGAAAAAAAGAAAAAGAAAACGACGCATTTTGCCATTGCAATCCTCGGCCGTTTGGCCTTTGCCGCTGCAGGCGTGTTGCCTTTTTCCGTGTTTCAGTCCGCCGTATTTTTTTTGTTTACCGTTGAATGTCCAACCGCCTTTTTTCCAAGCCACGCGTTTTTTTTGTCCGTCGAACGCTTATTTTTTTTTCCGGCGCTTTTCGCATTTTTTTGAATCCATGCCGCGACTGGCTTCGGCACGTCTTTTTGCCACGTTTTGGGCCATTGGCGGATCCGCTTTCCTTCCAACCGGTTGCGCCGGACCATGGGGCTGCCGATGTACGGAATCGCGGCGTTTCGGAGTTGTTTTTGTACGCGGGCATTGTTGGTAAAGACCAAGTTGAACCGCCGGCGCGGCACTTTTGTCAGCAGCGTTTTGACCCACGTGTTGTCTGGCGCGAACGGTACGGACGCGAAGGAAATTTTTCGTTTTTGGAAACAGGCTTGGATCATTTGTTTGCGCTCTGTCGCGGAAAATGGGTTGTCCTCATCTTTAAGGTCGGATGAGCCGATGACCACGATGACTTCGAATCGCTTGAAGAGCTTTTTCAAAATCAGTAAGTGGGCGACGTGGAATGGTTGGAATCGTCCCGGAAACAATACGGTTTGCCGTTTGGGTGTTTGCGGTTTTTGTCTTTTCTTTTTCCGTAAGGGCGTGCGTCTCTGAAGCATTGATGAAGCAAGGCACGCGATTGTAAAAATGCTTTGTCTTTCACGTTTCTTTTTTTTTCCATGCGTAGGTGCGCGCCTTCGTGGGTGTTCACTCGTTTTTGTTTCGAACCGTCTTGAATTGCCCGTACAACACGTGGGCCTTGGCTTTCATCTTCTCGTCCACGTCCAAAACCACGATGCCTTCCTTGGGTTGGCCATACGCGATTTTGGCACCCATTGGGGCCTGCAGCAACAACGGGATGACGGCCAAGTCTTCCTCGCCGATGACGAACAGATTCAACGGCGCCTCGCTTTTCACGGCCATACCGACGGCTTTTTCCAATGAAGGCGAGATGTGGCCCGCCGGGTTGACGGTCGTAATTTTTTCGCCAAAAAGCGTGTCAAAGAAGGCGGCCTGCTTTGGTGGCAAAGGTTCGCGCCGGGTCTTCAAGTCGTACACGCGTACGTGCGGATGCATTCCGAGCTTGAACAACGTCCGGACCGTCGCATCGCCCACGGCGTAAAGCGTGTGGCCGTTCAAGGCGGCTTTGAGCTTGGCTTTCTGTCCTGCCTTGTACAGCGTGCCCATGGGCTTCTTGAGGGCGCGTTTGAGCGCGGGGGTGATGAGCTTCATGACACATGCAACGTGTTTTAAGAATAAAAAGTAATGAATTCTCGCATGGCTACGCCTTCGTCTCGCGAAGTCTCCAACGCATCTTCACCGAAGCGCGGATTGGGGCGACGATTCAAGCGGGCGCTGGTGGCCGGCGGGGTGTTGTGTTCCTTGATGCTTCCGCTTGGGGGTTATCTTGCTCCGCGTTACTATGCGCCACGTATTCCGGTGGAATGGCGGGAGCAAGTCCACACGCAGGCCAAATGGGTGCATGACTTGTGGCTTCAATCCCGCTTTCCCAAGACTGTTTTGGATCGCAAAGTCGAACAAGCGGTCCATCGTGTCCGTCTGTTCCCCCCGGCCTATCTTACCCAGCGCCAACGAGAGGTACATTTACTTTTGGATAAGCCGGGTGCTCCGGAAGGCACGCTGGAGGGTGAAAACCTACCTTTTGAAGATTCGTATTGGCCTCCGGCTTTACGGCAAGGCGCCATCATGATCCAAGGGCTTAAACCGGTTGCACACGAATTTGTCAACTACCTTGGAGAAAGCCATCTGGGGTTGATGGCAAGCCATTACCAGGCCGCGGCGGCAGTCGGACGGTACCTGGACCCCCGGAGTTTGGTGTCCGGTCAAAAAGACATTCCCGTTCGTTTGGAGCTGTCTGGCTCAAGGGCCACCATGTATTTTCTGGGCACGAAGGCCAATGGCAGCTATGAGTTTGACCTGGATAAAATCGAGAAGGGGTTTCACCACCCTACTACGGAATTGGACAACCATCACAACGACTGGAGTTCGCCCGGAAACGAGTTGGGCCATTTGGTTCGCTTGGAAGAAACGCGTCTGAAAAAACCCGGTTACGGTCTTTTTGTCATCCGTTTGGTCGCACAAGGAACGAAAGTTAGCGCCGCCTTGAAGCAGGTGCTTGCACCGGCTTTGGAAATGGAACGCCGGGAACTCGTTCGAAACAATCCAACTCTGGATTGGCTGAATTCGCCCCGTCCGTGATTTCACCGGCCAAGTCGCCTTCGAGTTTTTAAGCGCGTTTGCGGACGTTGTTACCCTATGGCGTCCTCCGGCTCGCTTGGCTCCTTGCAAACCGACGTGTTGGCCAAACTGGGTTATTCCGAATTAAACCCGCTCCAGCGCCAGGCGTTGTCCGAAGGATTTCTCGAATCGCCCCGCACGTTGGTGTGCGCGCCCACCGCGTCCGGAAAGACGTTGTTGGCCTTGTTGGCCATGGTCCGGCATTTTTCGACTTCCTTAAAGCCCGTGTTCTACGTCGTTCCGTTGCGGGCGTTGGCGTCGGAGAAGCACCGCGAGTTCAAGCAATCCTTGGCGGCGTTTGACAAAACGGTGGGCTTGAGCACGGGCGACTACGACTCGTCCTCATCCGAGCTTTCCGCGTTCGACGTGTTGATCCTGACGTCGGAAAAATTGGATTCGCTTTTGCGCCACGACCGCTCGTGGCTTCAGCGCGCCGGCCTCTTTGTTTTCGACGAAATACACCTCGTGGCCGACGGAAGCCGGGGTGCGACGCTGGAAATGGTCTTGACGAAAGTCAAACGGTCCGAAGCCAAGGTGTTGGGTCTGTCGGCGACGGTTGCCAACGCCAAACAATTGGCGGAGTGGCTGGGAGCGTCGCTCATCCAGAGCGATTACCGCCCCACGCCTTTGTTGGTCGGCTTGTGTGACGGCTCGAAAGTCCATTTTGAAGATGGTGCGGTCGCGGCGGTATCAGAGCCGCCCGTAATCGATTTGGCCAAAATGGCGCTGTCGGAAAAGAAAGGCAAAGGCCAGGCGTTGTTCTTCGTGGCCACCCGGCCGTCCACGCAGGCGTTGGCGAAAACATTGGCGCCGGTGGTGAGGGAATTCTTGACGCCGGAAGAAAAAGAACAATGTAAGGAGTTGTCCGAAAAAATTTTGAAAGCCTTGCCGGTCTCCACGACGCAGTGTCGTCTTTTGGCGGAGTGCGTGGCGCAAGGAGTGGCTTTTCATAATGCGGGCTGTGATGGAAAACAGCGCGCGCTGGTTGAGGACGGCTTCAAGCAACTGCGTTGCATCAAGGTCATCGCCGGCACGACGACGCTTGCCGTGGGCTTGGACTTGCCGGCGTCTTGGGTCGTGGTGAGAGATATCAAACGCTTCTCCGGTTCGTTTTCCGATTACCTTACCAAGATGGAAATAAGCCAGATGTTAGGCCGGTCAGGAAGGCCCCGTTTTGACGCCCGCGGGGTCGGAATCATCATGTGCCAACCCCGCGACTTGCACGCCGTCCGGGACAAATACGTCTTCGGAAAATTGGAAGACTTGTACTCCCAGCTTTCATCCGAGCCGAGTTTGCGCTTCCATGCATTGGCTCTAGTGGCATCCGGTTATGCCGACTCGTTTGAATCGCTTTTCGAATTCTTCCACTCCACGTTTTACGCCCACCAATACGGTGAAGTCCAGCAGTTGCTTTCAGTCGTGGAAAAAGTCGTCGGACAACTCAAAGACATGGATTTCTTGCGCGAGCGCAAAGGCCAGTTGTTGGCAACTCCGGCCGGCAAACGCGTGGCCGAACTCTACGTCGACCCGTTGTCGGCGCACGCCTTCATCCAATCCATGTCCAAACCCATGGACGACTTGGGCTTTTTAATGGTCCTACAGCGCGCGACGGAAGCGCGGCCGTTGTTGTCGGTCAAGCGCGCGGAAGAACAGGCCTTGTGGGACGAATGGTTCGAAAAAATGCCGGGTGACGACGCGGCAGATGACGAATCCTTGCAACGCTACAAGGGTGCCAAGCTGTTGAATGCTTGGATTAACGAAAAAAGTGAAGACGCCGTCCTGCAGGAATTGGACGTGCCGCCCGGCGTCTTGCATGCCCGCGTCAAAATCCAGGAATGGCTGGCGTATTCCTATTCGGAATTAGCTTACTTGCTGAACCAGTCCACCGCCTTGGCCATGGCCCGCCCCATGCGCAAACGCCTGCAATACGGCGTCAAAGCCGAACTGCTACCTTTGATCGCCATGCGAGGCGTGGGCCGCGTGCGCGCCCGCCGTCTGTGGCAGAAAGGAATCCGCACGCGGGAAGACGCGGATGCGTTGGGTGAGGAAAAACTCAAGGACTTGTGGCGCGAAGACGGCCGGCCGCAGGACGCCGCGCATTGAGTTGTAATTTGGTTAAATCCCCAGAATTTATTTCGTGAACGTCATCGTAATCGAAGGAAAGAAACAACGCCGGTTGAAAAACTATGATGCATGAACACTACCGCGTCGACGTGTCGTACGACGCCTCGTTTGACCTTTTGTCGTTCCGGCGCCCCGGTATTAAGTCGTCCG
>Ga0082335_1003991_pt1 | contig 23144 bp, 10 predicted proteins | sample Subgrocontami58m_FD_72375 | JGI IMG/M metagenome (GOLD analysis project Ga0082335, IMG submission 72375) | Subsurface groundwater microbial communities from S. Glens Falls, New York, USA - GMW37 contaminated, 5.8 m (SPADES assembly) (version 2) ...
CGCGCCACCACTGCTTCGGCACACGGTCCGAATGCCAGATTTACCGATTGCGGCAGGCCAGACGAAAGGCCAAACTGGGTGTGTGCCCTTTTTCTGTGTCTCAGGGGTAGGGTTCACTTCATTGGTTTATGGTTCCGCAAGATTAACCACGGAGAACACGAAGGACCACGGTGATCCACGGAGGTTCCTTTCGCTGAAACAGGGTACGTTGTTGGAACCAGTCAGGAGAGGCGATCGACGCCGTCTCAGGCGGCGCCCATATATGAGCGAACCAGTCAATACGGGATGAACACGGGAGACATACAGCTTGGTGACGCGCAATAGGAGCTGACATTCTTGGGCATCGCCTTGGAATTGCCTCGGCCGCATGCGCCGATATGAAAGGCGCCTGTATATTACTCAGTAGTCGATATGTAAGGTGACAAATCTCGATCAGGAAGGTCAGTGCCTACCTGCCGAACCCCATGGTAGTGTCGCCCTATTTACCGACTACCGAGTAATAAATTGGCTGTCAGATCAATATCTGACCTTGGCATCCGTCCCAGAAGGCGGCGGCGTTGATTCAGGAATTGTGTCAGCCTGATATCAGGCTGCCCCCTCTTTGACCGCCGGATTGGTAAAGGCGACCGGGCCACGCGACGTCTGACGGATCACACCGGACACCGGTTGCAGGACCGGCGTGCGCCCGTTGTCCTGGCAGGAGGCGACCGCCGGGTCGCCTGAGGGTGAAGAAGTGGTGTCTTGTATCGCCAATACATGCCGTCCATGGACGCGCTGGCCCGTTTGCTGGCCCGCCTTGACGTTCATCTCATCGATACTCACCCAGCGATTGGCCAGGAACGGGCCGAACTGGCGGGCTTGACCGCGATCCTTCGCCAGACGATGCGGACACTGCATCGACGCGACCAACGCCGTTCCGGTCGGCTCCACACGCGCGCCACAGACCCGCCGAGACTCTGGTCTGGCACGCGAATCGTACTCCTTGGTTTCTAACGGCGTCGCATCGATTCCGAGATCGGACGGTTTGGCTCATCATTCGGGACATGACGGACAACCGTAGCCCCTTGCGGGATGGGGAGAATTTTTTCCAACTGGCACCTGATTCTGAGATGCGTGAACGCCGTAGCCCCTCACCCCGGCACCACCATCCCCAAATCCTCAGCCTGCTGGCGTTCATACCGCCGGCGCACATCGTCCTGCGCCTGGCCGACAATCCCGCCCCGCACCGCGCCGGCCGCCACCGACCCATATGCCGGCTCCCAGCTATCGGGCAGCCGCGGCGAACCAGGCGGCGCCAGCCATAGGCGGAACAGAGTGCGCTTCAGCGCGGGATCGTCGTGATCCTCGAATTCCGTCCGTGAGTGCAACGTCACGTGGTTGTTCAGGATCTGCATGTCGCCCGGCTCCAAATGCATCGTGTGCATCAGATCCGGGCGGCGCAGGGTCTCGTCCAGCAGGTCCAGCGCTTCTTTCTGCTGGTCGGTGATCTGTGGCACGCCGGCAATGAGCTGCGCTGATCGCAGCCGATTGCGGTTCCACTTGCTGCACAGAACGCCTTCGGCTTGATCGAAGATCGGGTTCGGGTAGTAGGGTGCCTCGTCCGGCGCCTGCTCCTCCTGCCGGCTGAAATGGTAAGGCAGGTGTAGCAACTCGGCCAGGTCCGGCCGTTCCGCCGCCATCGCATTGTGGGCGGAAACCGAGCTGGTCACCATGCTCATGCCGCCGGATTTCGCGACATTGTAGCAGGTCAGCAGCACGATATCGGCACTGTCGGTGTGGAAATCCAAATCCGCGTTCGACGAGTAACCCCTGCCCCGCCCGGTCCGATAGACGACACCGGCGTCCCTCACCGCCGAAAGATACTGGCTGGCCTTGCCCTGCGGACGAGCGACGCCGGTATGCAGACCGATAGCCCAGGTGAGCAATTCGAACTCCTCGGCCGTCAGACATGCGCGCGGCATCCCGCGCAGCAACGCGAAGCCGGTGCCGGTGGCGATTTCGCGCAACGCCGCCGCGATGACCGGCCAGGCGGAGCCGAGGTCGAAATCGCCACGCCGATAGTCATACAGCGTCTTGTCGGGGTCGCGCCCGTGGCGCACCGCCTCGATCAGGTCGCGCCGAGCGCGGTCGTCCAGGGTGAAGACCCAGCTCAAGTCGTTTTTCAGGTCCTGAACGGTCCAGGCGGCGCGTGTGTCGGCGTTGATCGGCTGCATTGGTCCCTCGTGCCCCGCACTGCCCACAATTGGCCCCTTGCGCGGGTGCGGCCCCATTTCCTCACAGGTTGGGTCGAAATGCCAGAGGACAGAGAGCAGGGCAATCGGATGAAGCAAGCAAAGCCCCAGGGCTCCGCCCCGGACCCCGCGAGGGGCTTTGCCCCCTCGACCCCCACCAAGGCTGGGCCTTGGATGCCAACCAATCGCGGTCCAGGGGCCGTGCCCCTGGTGGGTTCGAAGGGCGAAGCCCTCGCGGGGTTTGGGGCAGCGCCCCAAGACTTGCTGTCCTTCCCCCGACTGTCCTGGAGCCAACGTCAGCCTTGCGGGATCGGCAAGGATCCCAAGGGCCCCCAATAAGTGCCAGGTCGCGTCCGCGCGGCCGGCCGGGGGCCGATACCAAACAACGCGCGCGCCCGCTCGATCAGGATCCGGCGATAGACCTCCCGCATCCACATCAGGAACATTGCATCGTTCAGGAACACCGGGGCATGTGCCATCATCTCGGCCTCGATATCGCGGATCATCAGCTCCCGCCGGCGCGCCACCACCGCCTCAAACGGGGTCAGTTCCTCGGACGCGGCCGTCTTTCGAGCAATCGCGCGCGCTGTTTCCTCCATCCGTGCCGCATGTGCCGCCGGGTCGCCCCGCACCGAGGCTTCGTAGTCCCGATTGGCCTTCACCGCGCGGCGCAACGACATCGGGTTGATCGCGGAGGCACGCGCAAATGCGTCCTCCAGGCTGAGATTGGTGGTTTCCAGCATGTGCAGCAGCGTAGCGGATTCGACCGCGAAATTGGTGCTGCGGGCCACTTCGACGCTGAAGATCAGACGGGCGAACTCCCCCAGCGCGGCTGCCCCGTTCGCACCGTGGAAGGGAGGCAACGTCAGCCCGGTCTGAGCAAATTCCCGCACCACCTGGGCGAATTCACGCCCGCGCAGCGGCTCCCCGTCAGCACCTCGGTAATGTTGCAGCTCCTTAACCAATACGTCGTAGTTCAGCTTTCGATTTGTCGTCTCGCCCGGGATGCGCCCCTGTCCCAGGAAGCGGCCACCAGGGCCGCTCACGAACTGACGCTCGTTCCCCAGCGCCAATCCCCAGACGAAGCGCGTGAACAGAACCGAGTTCTCCCCGCTCATGCCCGTCGGCAAGCCAGTCTGGCGGATCACCACGGCCGCGGCCAGCAATCCAGGTCCCATCTCCAGCATCATGGCAGGGATTTCGGAGTCCGGAATGGCACGCGCGGCGTTACGCGCCTCGATCGTGGCGGCCTCCCGCGCCTGCGCCCGTGCCGCGCTTTCGAGGACTTCACGGCTACCCATCACTTCCTCGGCCGCGGATTGTGCGATGCGCTGCAATTCCGGGAGATTGCGTTGGACCGCGCCCTCGACGCTGTCCCGTGTCGCGATGATAGGCTGGTCACGCCGAACGGGTGGTTCCGCGACGGGTTCGGGCTCGGGAGCGGCGGCTCGCTTGGGGGCGGCCTTTTTCCGCGTGGCAGGCGTGGCGGCCGCCTCCTCCGTCGCAGGCGCGGGCGCGGGTCGTTTCGCCTTCGCGGCGGATGTCTTCGGGCGTGGCGCCGGGGGAACCTCTTCGGCCGGCGCAGTGCCACCCCGGGTCTTGCGACCACCGCTCTTGCGACCGGACGCCGCGGCCGGCAGCGGCGGTGCTGTATCTTCGGCGGCGGGCCTCGGGGCGGCACTCGGCTCATCCGTGGCGGTCGCTGTTCGCGCCGGGGTCGCGACCTCTTCCGACGCGGGTCGCGGCACCCCAGCGGGTTCCATATCCCCTTCGCCGGCACGCGGCGTTGTTCCCTCCTCGCCAGGCACGCGCCCAGGCGGTTCGCCCGGGTGGTTGGCGGATCGCGGCACCGGCGGAGCGTCGTCATCCGGTCCCGGCCCGCCGCCCCGCCCCGTTCGGCCGGGCAGTTGCTGGGTCAACTGGTCCGCCAGGGCCTGGCTGCGGATGGCGATCTGCTCTCCCCCGCCCTCGGCGACGATCCCAGTGGTGCCGACGCCGCCCAGGTCCCCCCAGACCGCATGGGCATGCGCCAGGCCGGCATGTTCCAGGAACGCTTGAAATGCCAAACCGCGTTGCTCGGTGCCCCAACCCACGCCCAAGATATACTCACGGGTCGTCTTCCAGGGCACCGTCAGGCCGGGCACATGACTCAGGGACGCCGGCAGGGGAGGCGGAAAATGCGGCGGGCTACGGTCGAGGAAGGCTTCCCACTGCGCCCGATGCGCGCCGCCGGGTCGGACATCGACCACCTCCCACTTCGTGTGCGGGGCGTCCCCGGGCTGGCGCGGGGCCGCCTGAACCAGATCCGACAGACGTAGCCCAAAATCCACTATTTCCGGGGCTACCGGTCGCACAGCCCGCCCTTCCCTCGCGGCCGCCCTTGCTTCGGCCACCCTGGCGTCGCGGGTGGCCCGGTTCGCGTACCGAGCCGCGTTGGCATCGTCCAGGGTCAGGTACAACGCGCGACCGAAATCCTGATGGTCATGCCTGATCCGCCCAAGCTGGATTCCCTGGGCTTCCATCGATGCCAGCGCCGCGCTGCTGGTGCCATGCATCACATGAATTTCGTCCGGTTGAGCCGCCGGTCGCCCGGCCGGCGCACCACCTGGACCGTCTGGTTCGCCTGTCGTCCGACCATGCGGGACCGGCCCCTCGCCCGCCGCGCGCGGCGTGGTCACGTCGGTGCCCGTGGTGTGCGGCGGCATCCCGCCTGCATCGCGCGTTGGGCTGGTGAAGCGTCGAGCGGGGATGCCGGTGGTGAATTCGGCCCATTCGCCATAGGCTTGCAGGGTGGCGAATTCGTGCCGCTCCCGCCGGCCGGTCACCGGATTGTCTATGTCGATCCAGTAACGTCCCTCGGTCGAGTGGGGATTATAGCCGAAATCGGTGTAACCCATCTCCCCGTTGTGCAGGAAGTGAATGCGCGATTCGTGCGGCACATCCCCCTGGACACGCGATTCATGGCGGACGACGGCAAAATCCCCTGACTCCCCGCTGGGAATGCGGGTCGACAGGCCGGACCGCCCGGTCACCGGATCGCCCGGATGGAAATGCGCGACCAGTTGCCAGCGCCCCACATCACTGTCGAGCATCGTCTTCCAGTCCTGCGCGACCCCGGCCCGTCGTGGCGCCTCGGGATTGCCCGCCGCGTCGTGGCCGACATACACGGTCGTTTCGGTGCCCTGCACGACGATGTGCACGCCGCTTTCGGCATTGTAGTAGTGCGCGACCTCCCGCGTCGGATCGTCGCGGATCAGCGCGTGGTAATTGTCGTTGGCCGCCTCCCGGCTGATCGGATTCGCGTCCAGCATCACCGTCATTTCGGGAAGGTGGTCGAACTCCACGACCTCATGCGGCAGCGGCGGCGGCCTGCGGCGACCTGGCTTTCCCCTGTCGGCGGTGCCGGGCGTGGGTTCGGCGGACGCCGCGCCGCGCGGTTGGTTGTCGTTCGCGGCGGTCCGGGGCACCGGGGGCGGTGCTTCCTCGGCCGCCGGACGACGGGGCGCGATGACGGGCGGTTCGTCGGCCCGCACCGGTGCGGCCGTCCGGACGTCCTCGGCCACAGTGCGTAGCGGCCCGGTCGCCACGGCATCGGCCAACTCCGGCGCCGTATCGCGCAGGACCGGTGGCACCGGCACGGGTTCGACAGCGGTCGGCCGCACCGGCGGCGGCGCGGCGGTATCCACATCGGGGCGCGGTGCCACTGGGTGCGGTTGCGGCCCCTCCGCGTCACCAGGGGCTGGCGGACGGGCCGCAGCGGCTCCTTCACCGCCGTCCGTGACGACCGGGCGCACCGGCGCGCCATCCGGCCCGGGGGGACCCGGCCGTCCGGCGGTGGCGGCGCGGCGCGCCGCTGACCGAGTGTCCCGGATATGGTCGCTGGCCCGTTCGGCGGCGCCCTCCCCCATCCCCTGCGCGAAATTCTGCACGAACGCGAATTGCAGTTCGGACATCACCTCGCTGGACCCCATATGCTGTCCACGCCCAGCGTCGTATCCAATCTCCACCGCTCGGCTGGTGGTGCCACTGACCGCCGAACCCAGGCCGCGCCGCAGCACGTGCGCGCCGAGCGCTTCGGGTCCGGCGTGGTCACCTTTTGGCAGGCCCGCCCGCATCACCGGGCGCATCACCACCGAGCCCAACGCACCACCCAGGAACCCGCGCATCCCGGCGTGGCCAATGCCTTCGCCCCAGGTGCCGCGATGCCAGGCATCCGAGTCCAAAGCCGCCTGCCCCATCCCGCCGACCGCGCTGGTGCCGCCGGCGACCAACGCCTCCTCGCCCAGGGTCAGGGCCTGACGCAGGCCGCCCCGGCCACCGACCATCATGAAGCGTTCCAGCAGCTTCTCGCTGACCAGCATCCGGCTGGAGACGGCGCGCAAAGCCGGAGCGCCGCCACGCAGGGCCACCCCGGCCGCCGCGCCCAGACCCGCCGTTGCCGCCTGCACGATGGTGGTGCCGAGATCCTTCAGCATCTCGTCCCGGCCGTAGCGCCCGCCCTTGATCGCCGCACTGGCCGCCATGCCGGCCAACCCGGCGCCGGCCGTTACCAACACGGGGATCCAGATCGAGGCCGCCGCCCCACCGGTCAGCGCCGTCGTCACGATCGCCGCGGTCACGACCAGAGTGGTGGTGATCGCATTGGCGATACGGTCCGTCGCCGCGACATAGGCACGCTGCGAAATCCCGCTGCGGCCCATGGCGATTTCCAGCGCCTCCGGGCTCATGCCGGCCGGGGGCGTGAAATGCCCGTCTGCGCTGAAATTGCCGACCGGAATCGCGGTCCCGTCCGGCGCGCGAACGGTCAGCCGACCCAGCCGGTCGAACGATGTTGAGCCGTTGCCTTCCCGATCGGTATCGGACACGCCCATCGTGCCCAGCAGGTTGTTGTAGTCGGCGGCCAGGTGGCTGTATTCGTCACCGGCCAGCCAGCGGCCCGCCCATCCGGCCTCGTTGCGCTGCAACCGCGCTTCCATCGCCGCCACCTCGGCGCGTTGCAGGTCGTTCTGCGCCACCCCCATGGAGGCGACGGTGATCTGCTGGCGTTCCTCTCCGGACAGTTCCGAGCCCAGCCAGGTTCCCTCGCCATGGATGCCCAGCCGAGCGTAGAGCGATTCTCCATTATGGGCCGCGGCATAATCCCGCACCGCCTGGTCCACCTGGTCGCGGGTCATGCGCCCGAACGTGCGCCGCAGGACGTCGGTATTGGTGCCCCAATCATTGACCGCGAAGGTGAAGGCGGCAACCGGATCGCCCCGCTCCTCCGTGATCATCGATCGCGCATAGGCGGCGCGGTTCTCGTCATTTTGCAACCGCGAGCCCACCGCGCGCGCCAACCCGGCCTGGATCGCGTCCGGATCGGCGGGTTCGGCGGCAACCGCCGCCTCCCCACGTGTATACAAATCGTAGAGGCGGAACATTTCCCGCCGCCGCTCCCGCGCCACCCGCTGACGCTCGAACCGCTCTGGATCGGTGGAGGCAAGGTCGGGGTTCAGGTCGGCGTCGTAGGTCGCCTCATCGACCCGGTCGGTGTCCAACGCGCCGCCGCCCCGGTGCATCTGGACCACCAGGAGCGCCGCCCGGGTCGCGGCACTGCCCTCGCCGGTGCGCACCAGGTTGCCGATCAGGCGTTCATGATCGGCGCCCACGCCTTCCCGCACAATCTCGGTTTGGGCACTTTCCCCGTGCCCGGTCGTGACGACATAGTTCCGTTCGCCGGTGGCATAGGCGACCAGCGCGTCGGCCGACGAACGGGGGCCGACGTGGCCCTCCGGCAGGGGTTGCAAGGTCGCGAAGGCATCCAAGGTCTGCGTCCAGGCGCGTTCGCGGCGTTCACTGCGTTCGCGATCGGTGTCCAGGTTGAGCGCGTCCGCACCGGACAGAAGCTCGTTGCCGGCGCTGCGATTGGCATCGCGGATCGCGTTGTAGGTCGCCTCCCCGCCGGCATAACCGCGCGTGCCCCGCGCCGTATCGATCCCCGCCCGCAGTCGAAGCGCGTTCGCTCGGCCGACGCCGCTGGTGTCGGACTCAGTGACCGAGTTCAACGCATCGAAGACTTCCCGATCCACGCCATCGATATCACCGCGCACATCGGCGAGGATCGCCGGCCCTTCCCTCAGCGTCTGCAGTTCGAGCATTTGCGCCGGGGTCAGCGTCCGCTGCACCCGTTCCAACCGGTCGGTGTCGTTCCAAAGCACGACCGAGGCGGCCATCTCCTGCAACGCGCCCTCGGCGGCGTTACCGCTGAGATAGGCCATGGCGGCGGCACTGTTGCGGCGCCAGGTTTCCTGGGTGGTGATCGAGGAGTCGAAGTAGAACTTCAGGCGTCCAGACAATGTCGGCGTATAACGGCCGTCGAAAAAGACGTTCAGCGCCCGCGCCTGCCGCGGCAGCATCTGCCGCAATTGGGAGAAGATGTTCTCCTCGGTGTGGGTGAACGCGCCAAGCTCGGTGTTGATCCCGGATGCGCGAGTCTCGATGTCGGTCTGCACCTTGGCGCCGGCCGTGGTCACGAAGGAGGCCAGCGCCGGCTCGGTCTCCGGGGCCCCCGCGATGCGTTCGGCGTTGCCCTTGAACTTGTTCGGCGCCTCGCTCGGCCCGGGAGTCGGCACCGGCGGCGGAGTTTCGCCGGTCGTCGGCCCGCCGGACGCGCCGTTCAGGGACGCGGTGATGTGCGCTCCCGCGGCCGTGATGTCGCCCGCCAGCTTGTCCTGCGCAGCCTTGAAATTCTTGGTAATGTTCGGGATGAATCGAGCGGTCGACTGCGCCACGGGCGCGGCCAAGCCGGTCAGCCCCGAAGCCGCGCCATCGACCTGCTTGGTCAGCGCCTGACCAGTGCTGTTCGCGGCGCTGGACAACCGCGCCGAGGTCTCGATGACCGACGAGAACAGCCGATAGCCTGACTCGTCGGATTGACGGTCGAGTTGACCGAGCGCGTCGCTGGCCCGTCGCTCCAACCGGGTGAGTTGCGGACCGACAATACCGTCAAGCCGCGGCACCATGGCCTGCGCCGAACTGATCACGACTTTCGCAAACTCCTCGGCCGGGCGCCGACGTTCCTTCTCCAGCGAATCCCGCACCGCTCGCACGGTGCCCGCCGGAGATCCGGCCAGGCTGGTCGCCGCGGTGACATCGCCCGTGGCCCGCTGTTCTGCCTGATCCTCTTCCTGTTTCGCCCGTTGATCGGCCGAGGTAATCAGTTGCGCCCGGGCGGCGTTGTGCTGCTCCACCAACGCCGCCTCGGTGGCGAGCCGCCCTGCCTCCACCGCGCGCCGCAGATCCGCCTCGGTCTTACGCACCTGGCCCAGTGAATTGGCCTCGGCGCTGTTGACCGCCTGCGGGGCCGGGCCATCCAGTTCCCCGATCCAGGTGTTGAAGGTGGTGAAAGCCGCGGACAGATCGGTCTGCAGCTTCGTGATCATGGGCGTCATGGCCGTGGCCTGCGCGGCCGCGGCCTTGTGCATTTCCTCCTTCTGGGTGGTGGCCCGTGGTGGAATTCGCAGTGCGATCCTCTCGTTCTTGGCGGACTTCATCGCGTCGCCAACCGCGCCGAACGTGAGTTCTGGACTGGTGCCCAGGCGCTGCAACCCGCTTTCCGCGGACGCACCGGCTTTGGTGATCGACGCGACTTCGGTAGCGGCGTTCTGCTCGACCTTGGTCGCCTCGGTCTGCTGCTTGGTCTTGTCCGCGTTGATCGTGTCCTTGGTCGCCTTGATGGCGCCCCGCGCGCGCCGAGCGGCGCCGCGAATGGCGGCCTTGGCGGCGCTGGCGTGCTGGTTCAGCAGGGTCAGCGCGTCGGACGCACCACTGTTCAACGTATTGCGCGCGTCCTCCAACCCTCGATCGATCCGCGTCAGGCTGTCGTCGAGGTTGCGCTGCCGCCGATCGGCCCGCTGATCGGCGGATCGGCGCGCGGCATCGGCGATCCGTGCGGCATTGGCGGACAGGGAAGCATGCAAACGACCCGCGGCGGCCGCAGCATCGGCGAAGACGGAGGCGTAGCGGGCAATGTCTGGATCCGGCTTGGTCGGCTTGACAACGGGCTCCATGCCCAGGGCGCTCGGCGCGTCGAAGGGCACCGACGTCGATGGCAGTTCCAGCTGCCTCCGGGCCAGAGCGTGCATGTCGAGCGCCACCGCCGGCACCACGACTTCGTCGGCGCCCGCCGCCCCTTCCCCGCCTGACATCTGGCGCGTCGCCAGCGAGCCGCGACCGGCGGGGCCGGCCGCGGCTGGCCCCCCACCGTCGGCCTCCTCGCCCTCGCTTCGGCCGCGGCGCCGCGCTCCGCCCCGCCCGGCCCTGCGTCTTCCCGCGCCACCGGGCCCGGCGGCAGCCGCCCTACCGGGGCTTGCCTCGGGCGTTGCCTCGCCGGTTTCCTCCGTTGTGCCAGTGTCGTCCGCGAAGCTGGCGAGCGGGCCGGTGTCCCCGGCATCAGCGCCGGCATCGGCGAACGAGGCGAGCGGCGTGTCCATGCTGCTCATCAGCGGCTCGGTCGCGTCCAGCATGGTCGCCAGAACGGGTGCGGCAGGGGCCGGCGCGGTGATCCGTTCTGGCGGCGTGGCCAGATAGGTCGGCCGGCCGGTCGGCGGACGATAAGGTGGGTCATGGCGAGCGGAGCGCGCCCTCTCGGTTCGGCGGGCGGCGACGACCGGGGCAGCGGTGCGGGGGGCTAACGGCATGGCACGCTGGCCCCCACCATTGGCGGAGCGGCCGCCCGACTGGATGGTCGTCGATTGGGCGCGCCATTGGGGGCGCCATTGGGGGCGCCATTCGGGAACATCCCATTGGGGAGCCAATTTGGGGCCTGCTCCAACGCCTGGGGCGCCAGGGGCCGGCCAGTCGCATCAGACAACCAGGTCATTCTGACGCGGTGCCCCAAGGCTGTCCGCGCCGCGAGCGCCGCGGCGGAGCGACTGACCCACGCGGTGATCGTTCCCGCCATCACCTGATGGAATTCTTTGATGCAGACCGTGTCAAGAGTCAGGCGGTCAGAGACTAACATGGTCCAAGGTCCGGGATCGGCCGACCCAGCTTGCGGTATTCATCGTGTGTGGCCGGCACCAGGTCCGGCCACGCGATCTTGCGTCCGCCCACGGTCGCGCGCGCCGCCGCGGCCAGCACAATGTTGCGGATATGGCCGCCCGCCAGGTCCACGGTCACCGCCAGGCGATCCAGATCGGCGCCGGTCAGGTCATGTCGCCGCCCCAGATGCGCAGTCCACAGGTCCCGCCGAGCGGGTCCCTCCGGCATGGGGAATTCGAGGATGGCATCCAGACGGCGCGTGAAGGCGGGATCGAATCGGTCGCGGCTGTTGCTCGCCAGCAGCGCGATACCGTCGAATTCCTCGATCCGTTGCAGCAGGTAGTTGGTCTGCGCGTTGGCGTAACGGTCATGCGCGTCGGAGACATCGGTGCGGGCACCGAACAACGCGTCCGCTTCGTCGAAGAACAGCAGCACGTCCGCGTGTTCGGCGGCGCCCAGGATGGCGGAGAGGTTCTTCTCGGTTTCGCCGATGAACTTGCTGGTCAGCGCGGCGAGATCGACACGATAGAGCGGCAGTCCCAGCATCGTGGCCAGCCAATGTGCGGCCAGGGTCTTGCCGGTGCCGGACTCGCCCACCAGCAGCGCGCGCACGCCGGGCCGGTAGCGGGAGCCGATCGCCGGCCCGAGCCCATCGGCGAGCGTGCAGCGCACCCGCGCTCGGTCCAGCAGCCGGTCGAGCGATTCCCGCAGCGACGGCGGCAGAACCAGGGATGCGTCCTCGACCCGCGCATGGCTGCGGCGGGCCAGGGCGTCCAGACTGCCCGCACCGGATGCCACGCTGGCGGTCACGTCCGCCCATACGGGCTTGTCGGCGTTGCGTCTGGCGGCACTCAGGCGGGCCCGCCCGGCCACTTCGGCGATCCGGCCGGCGCCCTGGCGGAACCCCTCGGCTGCTTTGCGCGCGATCGGACGGGAAACGCCGCCTTCCATCCACAGCCGGACCCGATCGTCGATCCCGGGGACCTCCAGGGTCCAGTCGTCGGGAGCGTCATCGGCTTCGACCATGCCGTCCAGGCCAAGGACCACGATCCAGGGGCCGTCATAGGGCGCCAACCGTGGCAGCACCCAGCGCTGCCCCGGCCCCAACCCGGGCGCGAACAGCGGCATCCGGCGGCTGGCCAGCAGCCAGGGGGCGAGTCCAGCCGGAACCTCCCCACGGATGCGCGCCAGACCCAACCCCAGGGCATCCGCCACATGCCTGGCGGCGGCGAGCGTATCGCTGGTGTCGGCCGATCGCAGCACCAGGCCGGCGGATTTGCGTTCCTGCATCACCCGCGCCCGTATCCTGGCCTCGGCGATGGAGGACGGAGGCAGCGGGATCGCGCGCGGGTGCAGCGGTTGCGCGTCCTCCAGTGCCATGCTGCGCCCGGAGAGTTCGGCCAGGATCGGCAGCGGCAGATGCAGGCTGCGCTCGGCCAGGGAGGCCGGTTCATCGCCAAGGCACAGCAACCCGGAGGCAATCGCCGGGCCGCATCCCAACGCGATCGCATTGGCGCCGATCGAGGCGAAGGTGGTGGCGACAAATCCCAGCAAAGGACGGGACCCACCGATCGGGGCCTGCGCCTCGGCCAGCGCGCGCGCGGCGTGGGGGTCGCGATCGACAGCGATGCAAAGCGAGGTTGCCAGCAATTCGACATCGTCGAGCGACAACGCATCGGCCAGTTCGACCAGCCTGCGGTCCGATTCCGCTGGTGTGGCGCGCAGGGCGGCGACGCAAGCGGGCAGCATGGACAGCGTCCAGCGCTGGTTCGGTTGGAGCCCGGGCAGCCCCGCGCTCCCCATCGTGTCCCCCCCAGCAGCCCCGAAATCGGCACCGAGGGTCGCCCCGAGGGTTGCCAACGCGAGTGCGGGGAGGTCTGCGCCGTTATCCATTGGGCCGTTAGCCATTGGGCCGTTAGCCATTGGGCCGTTCGTCACCGCCCCGTTGGTCATCGCGCCGTTGATCATCGCCTCGTTGGTCATCGCCCCATTGGTCATCGCCCCATTGGTCATCGCCTCGTCGGTCATCGCAGAGGCTCATCGCGATAATGGTAGCGGATGACCCGACCCAGCCAGGGCACCCAGCCTGGATCGATGTCCAAGGCGCGCCGACGGAGGCGGATATCGGCGTCATCGATACGGAATCGGACGGATAGATGCTCTCCGGTATCGGTGATCCAGCCCTGGTGGTGCACCACGTCGGTCAGGCGGAGACCGGCCGTGCGCCGCAACCAGCGGTCCAGGCCAACCCGCCAGGCAATGAGCAGCGGCCGCGCACGGGCCATGGCCGGGTCTGGGATCGGCAGACCCACCATCGGCGGCACCGGGCCATCGACGATCCTGGCAGGATCGCTGCCACTGGTCGCGGGTGGCGTGGCCGCAACCGTACCATTGGAACTAACGTGCGTTTCCGAGCCCAACTGGGGTCGTGGCGATGGTCGGGTCAAGCCCGACCATGACGGAAGACCGGTTGATGGTAGGCCATTCCCGTCCGCCTCCGTATCCCGGCCGAGGACGGCGAACACCGGATCGTCCGCCGCGATCCGCATGCGGGTTGCCACGCCATGCAGCAGAGCCCGACCGAACCCGTCCGCGGCCAGGTCGGGCCGAGCATCCAGCCATTCCACGAACCCCATCATCACCAGGGGACGCAGCAGGAGGAACAGCCCCGCTGCGTCACTGCGCCGCTCGACCACGGGTTGTGCGGCGACGGCGGGGTTGGTGGAAGCCTCGGGCTGGGTGGTTTCAGTCGGCGCCGCCACCGGGTTCGCCCCCGGATCCTGGGTCGCCACGGGGGGCGCCATCGGGGTCAGCACGGGATCGGCAGGGCGCTGCGTATCTACATTCCGTCTGTCCGTATCCTCCGTCGCCACATCGCGTGACGGCGATCCGGCATGATCACGCGGTTGGGCCGGGATGGCATCAGGATTGGCCGGCCGGTCGCGGCCGCGTGCCCGCATCGCGTCGTTTCCCGGCCCGACCGGCTCCCCCTGCGTCGTTGCGATATCGATCAATGCCTCGGTCGTCGTCGTCAGCAACGCGGTGTGTGACGCCAATTCCGGTGCGACAGCGATCAGGGTCAGGCGAGCGATCCACCATCGCGCCGGGCTGTGTGCGGGCAGCGTGGCCAGGATGCGCCAAACCTCGGCATGGGTGCGCGCATCGAGCCGCAGCAGCATCCGGTGCGCGCGCTGGCGACTCTCTGGCGGCACCATCCGTTCCGGGTAGCCCGCCACGGGGCGGCCCGCCTGCCCTCCAGTCTGGACATCGTGGCCCCGGGGCAGCGGGCAATCCACCAACGATGTGGCCAAGACCCCCAACCCGGCGGTGCCGGCAACCGACAGCATGGCGCGGGCCAGTGACGCCTCGATCACCGGATGCGCCGTGGCCTCCGCCAGCAGCCGAGGCAGCCACAACGTCAGCCTCGCGCCTTGCCAACCTGGCACCGCCAGCGGCCAGAACCAGGCTGCCGCGGTCCGGCCCGCCATCAGGTCCGTCAGCAGCAACGTCCGCGCTTCGTCGAACGAATGAAACCACACGGCATCGGACGAGGCCGCCCCCGGCGTCGTCGCATGCACGGCCCGGGCCCGTTGCGCGCCGACCCGGTCCGACGCGCGTTCCGCCCAGGACTGGGACGGCGCACGCACCGCCAGCCGACCCAGATCCAGACGCCGCAATACCAGCAGCCGGTCGTCCGGGTCGGCAAGGCGCAGCGCGTCCTCGATCCGGGCACGAGCAAACGCGGAGCGTCCTGGCGGGACGCGCAGATGCAGCCTGGATACCGTGCCGACGGTCACGGGACCCGTCCCACCGGGATCAGCTCAACGACACACGGGTCAGATCGACGCGCGCCGTGGTCTGGATCGTGGTCACGGCCTGGAACGTGCGGGTGATCCGCGCGCGCGCCACGCCATCGCCCAGATCCTCGATCACCGCATGGGCGATCGGCTGGGAGTCGGCGCCGCGGATCAGTGCGGTCATGCCCACGCGCGCCAACCGGATATCGACCGCGAGGTCCAGGTTCACGCCGATCCGTGCCGGCGTCGGGGCAACCAGACGCGCTGGAATAACCCGGTCGACAGGGGCATGCGAGGCCATCAGCAGACAGACGCGGATGAGGTCGTTCACGGCTGCCACAGCGTCCGGAATATTCCGATCGATCTGGTTAAACAGGAAATCGACGAACCCCTGCTGGATCCGCCGCTGCTCCAACGGCAAGGTGCTCCAGTCCGGCAATCCGGCGAGCCGATCCAAGGGAGCGGGGCGGTCGAACTCGGACAGGATTTCCGCCCATCCCAGGCGCATGATGGGCGGCACCTCGCCGAAGCTTTCGTGCAGGCAACCGGCGATCTGACCCACGCTCTCGATTTCCGACGCCGCCAGGCGGGCAAGCGCCGGCCGATTGTGATCCCCGGCGATCAAGTCGCCCATGCTGGCCGCTTCGACGATGGCGCGACGGGCCACCAGCAGGTCCGCGGTCTGTATGACGCTGAAATCCATCTGCGCGGCGACAGCCCGCCGCCGATCGAAAACAGATCGTTGCGCGGCCATTGTAGCGTGCACGGCGGCCAGGATGCGAGGCTGCGTCGCCGTCGGCACGAAAGTCAGCACCGGCCATGGGATCAGCGCGCGCAGGCGAGCGGCCTGAAGTGCCGCGCGGGCGGCGTCGAGACGGTCGAGGAGGTCCATGCGTGCCTTGACCGCCGGGAACCAGGAAACCGGCGCATCGCGGAACAATCCGGCATAGTCGCGAATTTCCTCCGGTACGTCGTCATGGTCACGCAGGCACACGGTGACGGGGGATTCGATCAGCGCCGAACTGGCTGGCGCCGTCGGGACCACGCGCACATGCAGGGCTCGCCGGGGCCGGCGGAACACCACCATCTTCGCGTGCTCTTTCAGGATCGCCGCGCGTTTCAGGTTCAGTGCGTCGACGCGGGCCTGTTCCTCGGCCAGCAAAGCCAGCGCGACACCGACGTCGTGGCGGGCTTCCTCGATTTCGACACCGATCGTGCGCAGGCGAGCATCGGCGGCGCTGACCCACTGCATCAATGTTTCGCGGGTTTCGCGCGCGTCGTCGATCATACGCTCGTACAGGTCGACCCGGCCTTCGACCAGACGCATCAGGGCGATGGTGTTGTCGATCGCGGCGACCGCGGCGCGGAAATAGTCCGCTTCGTGGCGCGCAGTGTCTTGCGACAACTGATCCAGATCGATGTATTCCTGGGATTCGGCGGGTTTCTTACTGTCCTCGATGACATCGCCGATGGTGTTGGCCTTGCGCCACCCCGGCACGGTCACGCCCTCTTTCAGTCGGAAGCCAGGGGACGGCAGGTTGCCCAGGACAATCCCCTTCGGCCGTATCGAAGCGGCTGGATCACCGAGCAATCCAGCGATCGCGTTGATCACCGCCAGCTTCCCGGCAATCGCCGCCTGGTGCGCTTCGACCGCCGGTGCGGGCTTCAGCCGTTCGGCGACGCTTGCGGTGCGTTCCACCGCACCGGGTAAGGCGAGCTGGCTCCGAATGTCGCGGGAGGTGAAGCTCCGGCCGACGGCGGAGGAAGCGCGCAGGCCGGCGATGCTTTGCGTCGCCAACAGGTTCGATGGCTGGAATGTCATCACCGTCGGCGCCACCGCACCCGCCTGCGGGCTGAGCGCGGTCGAAGCGAAATTCATCAGCATCATCGGCTGAGCCATCAGCGCGACCGGCGCGGGCGGGGGTGGCGGCGTGGCGACGGCACCGAACGTGCTGAACGCGCTGAAGTTGAAATTGGCCAGGAACATCGCGTTCGCGGCGGGCGCGTTGGCCGAGGCGGTCACCGTAGCCGTCGCGGTGGCGGTCGCCCGTGGCTTGGTTTCCAGCGGCTGGTTCTCGTCACGCCGGAAATCGGTCTGGTACGCGGTCTTGATGAAGCTGGACAGATCGGCGCTGGTGGCCCTGGCGCCTTCCTCTCTCGTGGCGAGATCGGCCAGAGCGGGGGACGTGACCAGCCGCGACGCGGCATCGGCACCCAGCATGAACTGGCGCACGCGGTAGATGTCAGCGCGGGCGCGCACGAAGCCGGTATCGATGGCATCGTTGGTCGCTTTCAGCCGGGCGCTGATGCCAGCGACGAAGCCGTCGATCCCGAGCTCATTCAACTCGATGAATTCGTCGGCGAGGAAATCCTCGGTCCAACGCGCCCGAAACGCGGCCATCGCAACCGCGCTCCGCACGCCGTTGCTTTCCACGGTGCCGAAATCACTCTCGATCGGCGGATCGGCGCTGCCCGCCTCGAATTGCGGCCAGGAATGGATGCCCTCGGACAGCCGGTTGTCAAACAGGGTCGCGCCAGGCGGCGCGTCGTCGGCGACCCAGACGGTTTCGTTGCCCTCGCCGTCGACCTTGCCGAGCGGCCCCCATTCGATGGTGCCTCCCATCTGGCTCATCAGGATCGAGTTCTCGACGGTTGGCGCCAGCGGCTGGCCGTCGAGCCACCAGGGCGCATCCGCCGGGATCTCCAGCCGAACCCATCGGCCGGTCGTCGGGATGTCGCCGCGCCGTTGATCCGGGTTGACACCATGCCCGTCGTTGAAGTTCAGCCCGTCCGCCGAACCCCAGAACACGCCGGCCTCGTAGTCCCCGCTCTCCCCGCCGAAAGACAGGCAAAAACCGGTCAGATTGGCGGCGGAAACCACCCGTATCCAAAGGAAGATCCGGTCATTGGTGCCGATTTCCAACGAATTCTGGGAATGCTCCATATGCATCCCAAAATACGATTCTCCCGCCTCGGCGCGACGCACCCGGGTCGCGGTCAGCGGCGCGCGGGTAGTGGGATAGGGCAGCGCTTCCTCAGGCGTCATGTCGGTGACGGGCCAGCCCATCCGCTTGCCGGTGGCGGCGTCGACCAGCAGGTCGCGGCGGCGACGGACCATTTCGCGGCGGATCAGCCAGTTGCTGCGATCGTCGATATAGCGGGTGATGGCCCGGGCGAAGGCCGGATCGACGGTGGCGGTTTCAAGCAGGCCGGGCTCGTAGACCCGCTCCGGCACCGGCACCAGCAGTTCCACGGCATCGGGGCTGTCGAGCCCGATCGGGATCAGCGAGGCACTGTCGCGCACCAGGACGTCGAGCTGCTCCAACGGGACCGGTGCGGCGCTGAGGGTGAAGCCGGACGGGAAGAAGCGCTGCCTGCGATTGGGGATGTCCATCACGTCGGCCGGCAGGAAGCCGATAGGCGGCAACTGGCGCAGGGCGGCGGTCAGGGTCGCCGGCTCCAGGTCGGGCAATTCCGACAGATGTTCCACGAATTGACTGACCCGGGCCTGCCACAGCAGTGGCGTGCCGCTGCGTGGGACCAAGGGAGTGCGCGGATTGGGCTGGCCACCCAGGCGCGCGACGGCGGCACGGTCGACGAAATCCAGAGTCCAATCGGGGTTGAAACCAATCAGCGCCAGCGGGACGCCGACTTCCTCCCAGGGATGGATCTCCCCGGGCACCATGCGCCGCTCCACCCCGAAGGCGCGGTAGGCGAGGCTGTTGCGGCGGGCCGGCCCGAACGGTGGCACGGAGTAGTCGGGACCACCGGCTATCGCCACCATTTCGGCTGGCCAGAACACGAGCACCAGACGGCAGCCGTCGATCAGTTGCAGATCGTCGTAGGGGTCGTCGCGCGGATCGCGCGGACAGGTGTCGCCCGGGCGGCCCAGGATCGTCGCGGTGATCGGTTCGGCGACCAGGACAGCAACATGCGGCAGGTCGGCAGCGGCGGGCGCCGCGATAATGCTGGCAAGGGTCGGACCGATGCGGCGCGGAAGCTGGGGTCGGAGCCCCGTCAGGACGCCATCGGCGGCGGGTGGCGCCTCCGGGTCCGGTTCCGGCGCTGCCGGATCGGGACCGCCGGCGGGCGCACCCGAGGCAATGGCGTCCAGATGATCCACCCGCGCATGCACGGGCAGGTGCCCCAGTGCGATCCGGCGGGTGCTGGAGATGGTCACGTCCTCCCCGGCCTGGGTCAAAGCAAGACCCGGCAGGATCTGCATCACCGCCTCTCCGGCCCGCGCCGTCCGCGCGCCCGGTTCCAGCATCAGATCCAGACCGTTGATGATCCCGGCGGTGACCCCCTGCCCGCGCAGGCGCTGGATTCCGGCGCGCGCCTCCTGTTCGGCGGTCAGTGCGCGATCCGACAGCGCCCGCCCAAGGAACGGGTTGATGCGCCGCCGCCAGACGCCGGGCAGTTCCGGGCGCAGCGGAGGATCGGTGCCGATGACGTGCTCATCGCGCAAGGGCCGATCGATGGTGGAGGTGATGCGCATGGCTTGCTCCCCGGATACGGTCAGTCGACCTTGGCGATCAGTAGGGCGAGAGCATCGGCGTCCTGATCTTCGGCCACGTTGACCAGGGCGGTGGCGAATTTCGCCAGGGATGCCGCCTTCACATCCCGCGCGGCGCGATCCAGTTCCAACGCCTGACCGGTCTCACCCAGCCACAACTGGGCGGCCTGCGGCAGCAACGACTTTGCGTCCAGAGCCGTGGTGATGCGGTCAAGCCCCTCCCCCAGGCGCGGGTCGGCATAGTCGCTGGCAACGTCGATCACGTCACCTTCACTGATCAGGTCGATCGGGGTGATGGGCGAGGCCACAGCGCGGAAGGCCGCCAGACGGTTCAGGCCAGGCCGCGCAGCGCTCTTGGCTGCCGCGGTGGTCGCGGTGGTTGTCAGGTTGGTGCTGACCTTGGATGCCAGGCTGGTGGTGGCCGCGGCCGTGCTGGACTTGGTCGTGCTGGACTTGGCTGTGCTGGCGCTGAAAGGCGTGGCCGCGGCACTCGCCGGCTGCGCGCCCGGTACATCAGCCGCCAGCCGGCTGGTTGGCGCCGCGGTGAACGAGGCCGTGGCGGTGTCCTCCTTGGGTGAGACGATCGGCGGTGTGTCACCGGTGCCGCCATCGGCGGTCTCCAAGGTGGCCTGGCGCACCACGATCGACTCCAGGTCGTGCACCGCGCTCGCCATCAGGATGGTTGAACCCAAGATGGCAGGGGCCCCGAGGAACGACAGAATCCGCGCCTCCGCAAACGGGGTCGACCGCTCGGCCACGGCCGCAACCCGTTCGTCAAGACCCAGCTTGGCGAGGCGTTCGTCGACGCGGCGCTTCAGGCCCTCATCGTCGCCGGTAACCGCGACGGCGATGCCGGCGACGCGGGAGGCATAGGGGACCGCGCGCCGGCGAACATACCACAGCAAGGGTGGCATCCCGTCCGCGGCCGGAATGCCGCTGATGGCTTCGGCCCATGCCGCCTGCCAGGTGCGGATCTCCGCGTCCGCCGCTTCGGCCCGGGCCTGTGCCTCGGCATCGCGAAGGGCTGCTTCAGCATATTTGGTCCGGCGTGTCAGCAGCGCGGCCAGCATCTGCATGGGTGCCCGCCTGATGCCCTGACCAGGATCGGATTCCGCTTTCATCGACAACTGGGTCAAGGCCTGGTCGAAGCGCTGCAGGCGCTGGCGGGAGACCGGTGCCAGGACCACGACCCCGGTCGCGTCGAGATCCAGCGGATCGCCCAGCAGGTCGATTGGCGGCAGGGTGAGGCTTTCCTCGACCAGGGCGGCAACCTCATCGGCTGGCACGAAACTCAGGTCAACATCGACGGCGGGTGGAAACCAGAGCTGCCGGAAGCCCAGCGAATCGGTCAGGATCGCGGACGCCGGCACCTGCCCGGCGGCCGGCAGGGCGGAGAAATACTGGGCGGCGGCGAAGGCGGATGGCAGGCCGCTGGAGGCCCGTTCATGCAGCACATCCACCAGATGACGGCGATGTTGCAGTACGAATGCCTCGGACAGGGCGCGTGGGCGGGCTCCCATGCCGACCTGCAACGGCGTGTCCGCCCCGGTCTCCCGTCGCACCATGGCGGTGTCGATCCAGCGGATCGCGCCGCGCTCCATGCCGATCATCGCCAGCGGCAGGGCATCCTGCGGCAGACCGCGGGCCTCACCCAGGAACAGCCGGCGAGCGACGGCCCGACGGGCCTCGGACAGGTTGGCGGCGCCACCGGTGTCCGGATAGGGGATCAGGGTGATCGCAGTCGCCTCGATCACGTCACCATCTTCGATCCGGCGGGGACCGGTGATCGAGGTCGGGTAGGCGGCGATCGGATTGGCGGTGAACTCGACCGAGCGCAGCACCAGCAGGAACAACCCGGTGCGACGGCCCAGTGGCACGGCGGGCGCCAGGCGCAACCCCATCGACGCGTCCAGCCGTTCCACCGCCGGCAGATCCAACGGTGCGATCGAGCGGCGGGTCATCACCGTCACGATGTCGCCGGTCGGTGTGATGCCGTGGCCCGGGGTGATGGTCAGCATCTCCCCGCCCGGGGATCCGACCATGCCGACTTCCAGGCCATTCACGACCCCGGAGCCGGATGCGCGCGCCAGATCGGCCTGACGCTGGCGGATATAGTCCTGATCGCGGGTCATATCCGCGCCGGTCAGGAAGCGCCCATCGAAATAGCGCGGCCGCCGGCGCAACCCGTCCAGCACCATCGCGGAATTGCCCAGCAGGCTCTCCATGTCGTCGCGGGAGAGGATATTGGGATCATCGGATCGGGCCATGCGGGCGATTTCGCTGGCCTCGGCGACATCGATCGCGGTGCGGGCGCTGCTCCGGTTCATGGTGACCATCGAGATAAGCTCCTTCAGGGCTGGATGAGCGGGGCGGCGGCGAAGGCCCGCCCGAGCCATTTGCCGGGGAGAAAGACAAAGGGACGCGCGCTGTTATCGACCGAGACCGGGGTGGTCAGATCCAACACCGGTCGGGTGGTCGACGGATCGGCTTCCGCCAGCACCACGGGAATGGTGACGCGGGCCAGAAACAACGCGGCGGTATCATGGCCCTCGACATGTTCCGCCAACGGATCAAGACCACCATCCGAGGACCCGGCGGTGCCGCCATCCCAGCTTCCCAGCACCGCCTGCAGCTTAGTGTCGTCGGTCGCGTCGGCGGCGGGCCAGAAATTGGCCGGCGTCGGGATCGGATCGGGTCCCCCCTCCGTCCGCGCGACCAGTTCGAGTTGGACGGCCTCGGCCAGACGCGAGGGCACCACGGCATCCAGGGCATCGAATGGGCCAGTCGCGAAGGCCGGGGTTTTGCCGCGTGCGCAGGTCAGCACCGACAGGAAAACATCGACGACGACGGCGACCGGCACGGCGACGCGTGGCGTGCGATGGATCGCGGCGCGCAGGCGCGGGGTCGTCTCGGCGGCGAACCAACGCGCGAGGCGGATGCACTGCGAAGTTTGCAACTCCAGCAACCGCCCGTGCCGGTCGATGGCGACACCGGGCGCCACGCCCAACTCCAACTCGACGTCGTTCTCCGCGGGCGGCACGACGCGCAGGCCGGCGACGGTGCCGAAGCCCGCCAGGTGGCGCAGGGCCGCGGCCAGGCGACCGCGATGATAGGTCTGCTCATCACGGAAATCCTCCGCGTCCAGCAACACTCCGGTCGCGTAGTTCACCCGTTCGGCCGGTGGCGCGGCTTCCAGCGGGTCGATGGGGGCGAACGGATCGGCTTCGCTCATAGCGGGTCTCCGTCTCAGCGCACGGGTAGGGTGGGGATGCGGGAAAGAACCGCGGGCGGGATGGTCGGGGTCGCGGTGGCAGTGGCGGCGAGCGAGGCCGTCCGTACCGTCGCAATCGTCGCCGTCGCAGCCGGCGCCACCGTCGGGGACGCGGTCACGGCTGGCGCGGCGGTGCGGGTCGCGGCCGTTGCAACAGTGGCGGTCGGGGCCACGGTAACGGTCGCGGCGGTGGCAACACTCACTGTCGGCGCCACCGTAATGGTCGGCGCGGCGGTGCGCGTGGCGGCCGTCACAACGGTAGCGGTAGGGGCCGCGGTAACGGTCGCGGCGGCGGCAACACTCACTGT
>Ga0082335_1003992_pt1 | contig 23144 bp, 24 predicted proteins | sample Subgrocontami58m_FD_72375 | JGI IMG/M metagenome (GOLD analysis project Ga0082335, IMG submission 72375) | Subsurface groundwater microbial communities from S. Glens Falls, New York, USA - GMW37 contaminated, 5.8 m (SPADES assembly) (version 2) ...
ATCCTCTCCCACCAGGGGAGAGGAAGCTCCTTCGTCCCCTCTCCCTCGATGGGACCGAAGGTGGTGAGCTCATCGAGTCTGAGGACTCTTCAGAGTCTGAACGACCTAAGACTCTCAGAGTCGAACGACCTGTGTACCAGAGGGCCAGGTCTCCGAAGGCGACTCGCCGAGGAGAGGGTGGCAAGCGTCCTCGAACGAACCCGTGCCCGCTGCGCTTTTTGAGATAGTTTCTAAGAGCGAACCGCTCCTCGGCAGAGATCGGTCACCAAGAGCTCAAGGGCCACTTCAGGAGGGAGCTTCCCTGTCTTTAGCGAGATATCAGCATCCAAAATCTGCTCCAAGGCATGCCGTAATGTGGGCGCTGCATAGCCCCGCGCCTGCTTCACCGCCTGGTCAAAGGGATATTGGCTGCGCATGCCCAACCGCTCCATGAGCGCCCTGCCCGTCACCTTCTGCTCCTGCAGCGCCTTTGTCAGCAGCAGTTGACGATACTGCTGGGCCAAACGCACCAAGATATTGGTCTCAGACCAACCGTCCCGAAGCAGTTGATGCAGCGCATGCTGGGCATTGGCAAGCTTTTGCTCGGCCACCGAGTCTATCAGCGAGTAGATGGTCGTCTCTCTGGCGGACGCAACCAGCTCACGGACATCCTTGGGTTGAACCGGCGCTTCGCCAGCATAGAGAGAGAGCTTCTCCATCTCTGAGGAGAGCACGCGAAGATTATCCCCAACCACCTGAAGAAGCAAACGCAGCGCGTCCGGAGAAAACCGCACTCCCAGCTTGGATGCCTGCTCGCGCGCCCACTCATCCAGTCGTTGTCCCCGCAGCTTCCGAAACTCCTGCACCTTCGCGGCCGCTTTGAGCGCAGAGAGCATACGGTTCTGGGGTTGCAACGGCCCCTCAATAAAAACCAGGCAGGTGGTCTCAGGCACATTGGCGCTGTACTGTTCAAGTTGGTCCCAGCCTGATGACGCTCCGCGGCTGCCCCGTCGCGACCCTGAGCCTCCCGCACCCCTGTCAGATTCGCCAGGCCGGCCCGCTCGGCGGGGATCGAGCTGACCCAGCAATCCCTCCACCACCACCAGCCGGTAATCCGCAAGGAACGGCACTGTATCGGAGTGCGCCTGCAGTTCAGCAAAGGTGAGGTCTTTGCCCGCCAAACGAGCGGTGTTCAGCGCAAGCATATCCTGCGGACCAAGACCCGCTTTGATGCGCTGCATCTCCTGGTCAACCAGAAACTGTTCCTCACCGTACAACACATGGATCATAGGGCACCCCTATGCTATACTTCGCCTACTCTGTCCCGCCGGAAGCTCATCTCTCCGTGGAGGCGGGCTTTGAGGAGGGCCATGGCTGATTCCTTCTCCACCTTTGAGCGCCTGTACGTTGGCCCCTTTCGCATCGCCTTTGCGCGCGTCACGAGTCCCCTCGTCAAACTCCTCATGCTGTTGAGAGTACCACCAAACGCCGTCTCATTAAGCCAGATTTTCTTCGGTATCGTAATCGTCATTATCTTTGGTGAACATCCCAGGATTGCCTTTGTGGTATTCATAGCAACGCTGGTACTCGATGGCCTGGACGGCGCACTGGCGCGGGCGTATGGGAGAAGCAGCCAGTTCGGCGCGCTCGTGGACCAGATCAGCGACCATACACGAGAGACGTTGCTGATTGTGGCTGCGGCGTTCTATGGCGTGCTTCATCCCATCCCCGCGGTGCTCTACCCTCTGGTCTACGGGATGTGCAATTTCCTGCTGTATCTCTGTAACTACAAACAAGCGCCCATTCCTTGGGCGCTCAAGTCCTATATGGTGGTGTACCCTGCCTTCTTTTTCTACGCCTTCCTAAGACTGGACCTGATGACGGCTGCAGTCGTCCTCTCCATCACTCTGATGACCATCACAATCCTGCTGGGAATGCGCAACCTGAGCAGAACGATGGACTAAAACTGTCGCGTTTCTACCCAGTGGCTCTTGAATGGCCCCCAACCGCCGGGAGAAATGCTCACGATTTTCATGGTCGACATATCAGGCGAGGTGGTCAAGTATTTCTGGGCCAACCTGCCGATAGGCTGCCCGACTAACGCGGCCACCATCCCGCCAAGCAAGACGTTCGGGAGTTGCTGCAAGCGCTTTTGACGGCCAACCACCGCGAGGGTAGCCAGCCCTGCCAAGATACCCGTTACTGCGATATTGGTGCCGCAAAAGGGGGACACCGCCAGAGTGCTTTCTCCGCCCTTCAGGCGGGTCAGCGCTTCAGACACGACGCTTTTCAGCTCTTCCATCGAGACGTTGCCCATGATGGTGAACCCCCGGTCATTGGAACGTCCGGCAAGACTTTGATTAAACCCGTGGCGCTCCAGCAAGACGGTCACCGTCGCATGTTCCAGCGCGTGGTTGCGGCGCGTCGCTGTCACGTAGTCAAGGCCGGGCACTAAGCTCTTCATTGGGTCGTCTCTCTACACCTTCTCCATTGAGTCTAACGTAGCTAGCGACGCGCGGCAAGTTCACTGTTTCATGTAACTGTTGCACAAGCGGTGGGTGTAATTTTTCCCCGCTCGTCCTGAGCGTGTCGAAGGACGGGCTGCTCATGGTTCGACGTGCTCACCACGAGCGGCCTATCGAACCAAGCACCACAAATGAAACAGTCTCCGTTTCATCAATGGTGGTCACAGGAAACCCGTCACGGTTCAAAAGAAGCGGCCACAGAATTGGCGCGGGGCTTCTCGCGGCGGCGGCCTGTCCGGTGGACGACAACTGTTTGGATGTCCGGTATCCCGTCCGCACCGGTCGACCAGACACTGGACTGTCTAATGCTTCATCGAATCGACGCTTGCTCCATCGATTTGCTCTCCACCGCTTCCTCAGAGCGCCTGGACTCCACGTGTGCCGGAAAGGCCAGCGCACACAGGAACGCGGCGCCGGCAACCACTGCCATCAACACAAATGCCAGGTGCAGGCCGTCGGCCAGCGCAAGCTGAAGATCAGCCAGAGCGTCCGGCGCCAGCGCCGCCCGGGCCACAGGATCAAGGAGCGCGCTGGTGACGTTCTGCCCGCCAATATCATGGGTTGCCAGGAACGGCGCCAGACTAAAGGTGACCAGTGCGCCCATAACGGCGACACCCACGCTGCCACCAATACTTCGCGCAAATTGCAACGAGGCCGTTGCGATGCCGCGCTGGTTCCAACCAACCGACTCCTGAACTGCGAACATAAACCCGACATTGCTGAAGCCAAACCCCAGTCCCAGCACGAACATGCTGGCCATCATGACGGGCAGCGGAGTGTCTCGGCTGATGAAGAGAAACCCGGCCTGTGAAACCATCGCAAACATCATTCCCAAAAGGACGCTCTTACGAAAGCCGATGGCCATGAGGAACCGTCCGCCAAATCCGGCGCCAAGCGGCCAGCCAAGGGTGAGGGGCGCAAGGACCGCGCCTGCATGAGCTGCCGTCCCACCCTGCGCTCCTTGCGCAAACAGGGGTAGATAAGAGCTCGCGCCAAACTGCACCATGCCGCAGAGGAGACTGCCCAGCACGGAAATACCCACTACAGGAGTCAACATAAGGGGCAGCGGCAGGAGGGGTTCCGGAGCGCGTTTCTCGTTCCACACAAAGGCGGCAAGCAGCACCGCGGAAAGGCCAAGCAGAAGGAGGCTCGACTCCAGACTGAGGTTTGCGCCCCGTCCGCCTGGTGAAAGAGCAAGCAGCATAGCCATGACGCCGGCCGCCAGCAAGATCGCGCCAAATACGTCTATCGAGTGTGGTCGTCGCTCCACCCGCTCTTCATAATTGGCAAAGAGAAGCAGTGTCGCAATCACTCCCAACGGCATACTGACAAAAAAGACCAGCCGCCAGGAGAACAGCAGTGTGATTGCGCCCCCCAATGCAGGGCCGACCACGCTGCAAAGAAACCAGGCGCTGGCAAAGACCCATTGAATCTTGGCTCGCTGCTCCAGACTGAAGGCATCTCCCATGATGGTCATAGCCACCGGCACCGCGGCGCCAAGCCCGATACCAACCAGAGCACGGCACAGGATCAACTGCTCGATGGACTGGGTCAGGCCGCTGAGGGCGCTGGCGACCATGTACACGCCGATACCTACCGCAAAAACCGGCTTGCGCCCGTAGAGGTCTGCCAGCTTGCCACAGACCGGCACAGAGGTGGTGAAGGTCAGCAGATACGCGGCGAACACCCATCCGTAGAGGTGCAGTCCTTCCAGCGCGCCCACGATTGTCGGGAGCGCCGTGCCTATCATCGTGGCATCCAGGGCTGGCAACAGATTGCCCATCCACAAGGCCAGCATCAGCATGAGTGTCCGTCGAGGCATTCTTACTCCTTGCCCAAGAGCCTCCAGAGGGTGACTGTTTCACTGGCGGTGGGCCAAGTTCTCACCCGCTCGTGGTGAGCTCATCGAGTCTGAGACTCTCAGAGTCGAACGACTTGTCGAACCATGAGCCGCTCGTCCTTCGACATGCTCAGGATGAGCGGCAAGAATTCCTCCCACCGTTTATGAAACGGTTCCTTCAGAGGCCGAGCGTGTCGCATGAATCCATTCAGCCATGCTACACTGAGAACCGTAAAATTCCAAATGGGCAGCGATGTAGTGATTATGTCAACTAAGAAGGTGGTTGTCGCAATGAGCGGCGGCGTGGACTCCTCGGTGGCCGCGGCGCTGCTGGTGCAGGAAGGGTATGAGGTCATCGGCATCACCATGCGTCTGTGGACGCAGGAGCGGGACGACCTTCCTGAGACCAACCGCACCTGCTGTGGCGTGGAGGCAGTGGAAGATGCTCAGGCGGTCGCGCAAGAGTTAGACATCCCCTACTATCTCATGAACTTTGAGCGGCCCTTCCAGACCCACGTGGTGGACTATTTCACTCGAGAGTACAGCATCGGCCGAACGCCCAATCCATGCCTCGCCTGCAACCAGTACGTGAAGTTCGACAATCTCTTGGAGAAAGCGCGAGCCTTGGGAGCGAGCCACCTCGCCACCGGACACTACGCTCGCGTGCACGAGGCGGGCGGAAGCTTCAACCTCTTACGCGGCATCGATACCTCCAAAGACCAGTCCTACGTGCTCTACACGCTGGGCCAGCCAGAACTTCGGAATCTGTTGCTCCCTGTGGGGCACTACACAAAGCCGGAAATCCGCCAGATCGCCCGGCAGTTCAACCTGCCGGTGGCAGATAAGCCGGAAAGCCAGGATATCTGCTTCATTCCAGACAGGGACTACCGCAGCTTTGTGGCCCAACGCATCGACTCTCCGCCTGGCGACATCGTGAGTGCCGCTGGCGAGGTGCTGGGACGGCATCGCGGCATCGCCTACTACACCGTGGGGCAGCGTCACGGCCTCGGTCTCCCATCACCGGACAAGCTCTACGTGACACGCATCGATGCGGCGCGTAACCGGGTGGTGGTCGGCCCAGAGGAGGACCTGTACAGCTACGAGACCTTTGCCGATGACGTTCATTTTGTCCGGGACAATCAATTCCCGCTGCCCATCGACGTCAGCGCCAAGATCCGATACAAGTCCCAGGAGAGCCCAGCGACCCTCTTTGCCCATGAAAACGGCGTGCGGGTCGTCTTCCGTGAGCCCCAGCGAGCCATCACACCCGGCCAGGCCATCGTCTTCTACCAGGGGGACGAGGTAATAGGCGGCGCACGGATTGCATCGCCGCAGTTCTATGAATAGCACTCCCGCGGCTCATCCCCACGAATGACGAGCAAAGGAATATTCCGCGGATTCTCGTAGTCGTGCGTCGCATAGCACGCTCACAAACGATCTTGATACACTAAAGAGGGCACAAAACAGCCTGCCGAGAAATTTCATTGAGGAGAACACGCACCATGGAGATAAAGCCGGGAAAGCAGCTTAGATATATGGGCCCGTACGATGTGTGCGCAGGTTTTGCGATCCATCCTTACGGCGGGAAAATGGGTACCGTTATTGACGTCGTTACCGTGACGCCCTTACCGCCGCTGCCCATATCAATTCAGTTCTCTGATGGGATGGTGATCAAGGCGGCGGAGACAGAGGTAAGAGAGCCATCCCTCCCGTATTAGATCGGTAACAGTTACTATGCGACGGAACAGTTTGGTTACATTCATCCTTCAATCTGCTATAATCCTGGTGCAAACTTCCTTGTTGTAGTGTTTTAGGTTCATTATTTGCTCGTTTAGGGGCTTGGCGTTGCAGGCGTAGCGTCGGGCGGAAGGAATTGAGCGTTCATGGACCATCCACACGAAGAATGCGGCGTCTTTGGGGTATACGCGCCCGGTGAAGACGTTGCAAGGATAACGTTCTTTGGCCTTTATGCCCTCCAGCATAGAGGCCAGGAGAGTGCAGGCATCGCGACCGCTCATAAGGGTGGCTTACGCGTTGCCACCGGCATGGGACTGGTAACCCACGCCTTTGACGAATCCACATTAGGCAGTCTGCGCGGCGATATCGCCATCGGTCACACCCGCTACTCCACCACCGGCTCCACCCAGATCCGTAACGCCCAGCCCTTTATATTTGAGGGAGAGTTGGGCCAACTGGCGCTTTCCCACAATGGGAATGTCGTCAATGCTCGCCAGCTCCAGCAGGAGTTACGGGATGCCGGGTCTTCATTCAGCTCTTCCACTGATTCCGAAGTTATTGGCGCCGCCATCGTCGTTGCTCCCGGGGAAACCTGGCTGGACAAGATACTGTTCACCATGAAGCGCCTGTCAGGCGCTTTTTGTCTCACGCTGCTCACAAAAGATTCTTTGATCGCCATTCGAGATCCCCTGGGCATACGGCCCCTGTGCATTGGCAAACTCAACGGGGGATGGGTCATCGCCTCTGAGACCTGTGCTCTCGACCATCTTGGCGCACAGTTCTTGCGAGAAGTGGAGCCAGGTGAAATTGTCGTCATCGATAAATCCGGCGTCTCAAGCTACCGATATGAAGAGCCCCAAAAGCGGGCTTTCTGTATTTTTGAGTACATCTATTTCGCCCGCCCCGACAGCATAATGCAAGGGAAGCTGCTCTACCTGGCACGTGAACGCATGGGGCAGCGGCTTGCCACTGAGTACCCCGTTGACGCCGATGTGGTCATCGGCACGCCGGACTCGGCCACGCCCGCGGCCATAGGGTATGCCAGAGAATCAGGCATACCCTACAGTGAGGGGCTGATCAAAAATCGCTACGTGGGCAGAACCTTCATTCAGCCGGACCAGCGCATTCGCGAGCTTGGCGTCAAGCTGAAGTTCAACCCAATGCCGGAAGTGGTCAGCGGGAGACGGGTGGTTGTGGTGGATGACAGCATCGTGCGGGGCACCACCACACCCAGGGTGGTGAGCCTGCTTCGTAACGCCGGCGCCAAGGAAGTCCATCTCCGCATCTGCTCGCCGCCCATCCAGAACCCCTGCTTCTTTGGCGTGGACATGGCCACCAAAAGTGAACTCATTGCCGCCCACAATTCGGTGGAGGACATCAGGAAACTGGTCAATGCCGACTCTCTCGGTTATCTGAGCCTCGATGGACTCCTGTGGGCAATCGACGTCCCGAAAGACCGTTTCTGCACCGCCTGCCTGACCGGCGAATATCCTGTTCCTGTACAGCTTGAGCTGGATAAGCTGGCGCTTGAGTCTGGATGGGCGCTCGATCCTGCCCACAGAAGCGGCGCGGTGGGCGACCGCCTCAAATAGGTCCGTCATTTCTTCTGCAATAGTCTGCTGTTGGGATAAGATCTCCTGCTTAATCTCTTTGAGTACGAACGCGATGCTCCCCTCCATGCGGAAGAGCACTCACTGGGCGTCCGGGATGGTCTCCGTTGGACCCATGTTGCCTTCCGCGGCGGCGATAACCGAATTGTCCCAGGGATTCTTGTCGTCCCTGAACAGTTAGCGGAGCTGGCACCGGGGATCCTGCTGCAACATGGGGCCGGCGCCAGCAAGTACGCCCGATTTGTCATGGCTTGTATCGAAACGCTGGGGCATAACGGCTACGCCTGCCTTGCCACCGATGCCATCGGCCACGGCGAGCGGGACGACGCGGTGTCATCGGATGACGAAGATGAGGCGGATGCCTGGCGGCGTCTGCGAGGGGCGCCCGAATTCATCGTGCATAACGTGATCGATTTTCGCAGGGCGCTGGACTATCTCTCGACAAGACCGGAGGTGGACGCCTCACGACTGGCCTACGCCGGCTCCAGCATGGGCGCTATGATCGGGGCGGTCCTCTGCGCGGTTGATCAGCGGCCGCAGGCGGTCATTCTCCGCTGTTCGGGCGCGCGCGAGAGCCAGCATCAGGGTTTGGACCACCTTGGCTTCGTCGGGGCAATCGCTCCCCGTCCGCTCCTCATGTTGAACAACACTGAGGACGAAATCTTTGACCGTGCATCCGTTCTCCGGCTCTACGAAGCTGCCGGAGAACCAAAAGAGCTGCGCTGGTCCCCGGGCGACCACCGCGCGAATCATGACCTGCACGCCGCCGAGTGCCTGGAATGGCTGGAACGCCGGCTGCCGATTCATACACAGTCTCCCGCAGTCAGGTAGTGGCTCAGTTTCGACAAAAATGAGTTTTTGCTCCGCTCGCCCTGAGCCTGTCGAAGGGTGCGCTGCTCATGGTTCGACAGGTCGTTCGACTCTGCGAGTCTCAGACTCGATGAGCTCACCACGAGCGGTATATCGTTTGTCATAAGGAAGGGATAGCATGCATATTACTCACAGTTTCATAGGTACAATTAGGAAACCGTATCGATGCCTTTTCTTTCTACTCCTTGAAGATTACATTGAAGCCCAGACTCACTTTGCACGAGAGTTGGATTTGAATCTTGAACGCTTTGCCCGAAATCTCGGTGACAGCGCCGCATTGGTCCGGCCATTCACAGGAGATATAGACACGGTACGACAGCAGGTATTAGATAAGCAGTGGTCAGAGGCGGAATTAGCAGGGTGTTGAAATAGCCCTTCCAGGTGCCGAGTAAGGTCGTATTTCGTGCCTGGCGGAACCCCAAAATAGGCCCGAATTCGAGTTTTTCAACAGCCTGTTAGAAGAAGTACTGAATACCCCGGCGCTACTTATGATTGATCAGGATTTCAACGATTTTGATCCTCGTAACCATCCATGGCTGATTATTAATTTTGGGCGTAGGGTGACGGGATCATATGGCGGTCTTCCTCAGTTTGAACATCTTCTTGATGAATTAGTGGAGGTTATGCTCACGGCAGACGAGGGTTTTTTCACAGCAGCCTATAATCTAAAACATGAAATTCAAGCGACCGAATGCGCGAAAGTATTTGAAGCGAAGCCTGGTTTATTTGGATTCAGTATCAATCTGTTTTACGCGAGCGCTATACTCAAGAAAATCTACACACGAATGCGCGGGCCAAGAATTCATGGCTAACAAGGCGCTCCACCTGCCCACTTTTCCGCTGCAGTTCATAGCGACCAGTGGACATTAACGCTCATAATATTAATCGAAGGGTGAACTATGCGCGCAATTCTCAGTGTTTACGACAAGGCCGGCCTGGTTGAGTTTGCTCAGGGGCTGGGCAGGCTGGGCATCGAACTCTTCAGCACGGGCGGCACCAAGCACACGCTGGAAGAGCAGAAGGTTGCCGTACGCGGCATCGAGGAACTGACCGGGTTCCCGGAAATCCTGGACGGCAGGGTCAAAACGCTTCATCCTGCGGTGCACGGCGGCCTGCTGGCGCGGCGAGACCTTCCCCAGCACACGGCCCAGCTTCAGGAGCACGGCCTGGGCTACATAGACATGGTGGTCGTCAACCTCTACCCCTTCATGGCGACCATCTCAAAGCCCAACGTGACCCTGGAAGATGCTCTTGAGAATATCGACATCGGGGGACCGACCATGCTGCGCGCCGCAGCGAAGAACTTCCCCAGCGTCCTGGTGGTCTCCGACCCCGCCGACTACCCGACGATCCTCGATGCCCTGGACAAGGGCTCGGTGGACCAGGCGTTGCGGCGGAACCTGGCGGCCAAAGCCTTCCAGCATGTGGCCTTTTACGACACCGTCATCTCCCAGTACCTGCGTGACCCCAAAGAGATCTTCCCTCAGGAGCTGACCCTGGCCTTCCACCACAAAGCGACGCTGCGCTACGGGGAAAACCCCCACCAGCAGGGCGCGCTCTACGCGGAGCCGATGGTCAGCTACAGCAGTCTTGTGCTGGGCGAGCAGGCCCTGGGGCAGCCCCCCTCGCTCTGCAACATCAACGACCTCTCGGCAGCGCTGGAATCCGTGCGGGACTACATCGGCCGGCCCGCCGCCGTGGTCATCAAGCATGCCACTCCCAGCGGCTTCGCCTTGGGCAGCACCCTGGCGCAAGCCCTGGAGAAGGCCATCCACGCCGACGCCACCTCTGCGTTTGGTGGGATCATCGGGCTGAACCAGCCGCTGGACATCGAAACCGCGAGGGTCATCGCCGCATTCAAGGAGCAGGAGTCATCCAACATCGACGCCATTGTGGCGCCTGGAGCAGCAGAGGCGGCGGTCGACCTCCTGAAAAAGACCCGGCGGCGCATGATCTTGTTCACGGTGCCGCCGTTGAGTCTGCTGCCCGAGCAGAGCATGAACTTCAAGCACATACCAGGCGGGATACTCTACCAGGAAGCGAACGTCGGCCCGGTGAACGCTTCGGGCTGGAAAACGGTGACCAAGACGAGCCCATCACCTGCGCAGCTTGCCGCCATGCACGATGCCTGGACACTGATCCGCCGCATCCGCTCCAACACCATCCTGGTCTGGGATGTGAACGAAGGCGTGACCCTTGGCATCGGCAGCGGGCAGACCAGCCGGGTCGGCGCGGCAAAGCTGGCCCTGGAACAGGCCGGAGACCGCGCGCGCGGGGCCATCCTCGTCTCAGACAGCTTCTTCCCCTTCCCCGACTCCGTGGAGCTGGCAGCGAGCTATGGCATTGGGGCAATCATCCAGCAGGGCGGCTCCATCAACGACAAGCTCTCCATCGAAGCCGCAGACGCCGCGGGGATACCCATGGTCCTGTCAGGTGAGCGAGCCTTCTGGCATTAGCAAACAATTCCTCATGCGCCTAAGGCGCACCACCACGGCATGCAAATGGCTGTAGCCAGTTCTCGCACCGCTCGAACAATAAGCCTTGTATCCTTCGAACAAAGTGAGAAGTTCCTGTATTTTCACAGCAGCCACTAGTGTGGTGTTCCCGAAGTTCGCTTACTAAGTCAGGCCGTACTGTCATTGCGAGCCCGGCGCAGGAGGGCGTGGCAATCTGGGGATGGGAAGCCAGGCCATGCCCCACCCAGATTGCTTCGTCGCCTCCAGCTCCTCGCAACGACATTCGTGGTGTTCTTCAGGGACACCACACTCGACGGCGCAGCTTCAAAAGGTCTTGCGCTCACGCGAGGCCTTTTTATTGTCAACACTTGTCTACATGTGGTGGTTTGTCTATGATGTACCCATAGATATTGAGTAGTGGGGAGCGATGGTTAATCTAAGGGCAGCTCTCTTACATCCGATCTTGGCGACCTTGCAGGAAGCGGTTGAAGCTCGCCCCCCCAATGTCGTCTCTCTCACGGAGGTTGAACAATCCCTCCTCAAGCAGGTGCTCGCACAGCGGCTGGCGTCCCTGGGATTTGCAAATGAGGCACAACCGAAGGACTGGGGAAAGATTCGTTCACTCGTCCGCATCCTTGACCTGTGCCGTACGCAACTCTCCCAATCAGGGAGTCAATGCAGCATCGAATTCACCCGGGAAGACGCTGCAGTCGTACGAGAGAGCCTTGCTCAGGCGTCAGGGATGACTCCTGCCAACAGCGACCGGGGCGAGTCCTCCCGCACTCTGCGCATCCTTCAGAAAAAGCTCACCAAGGCACGCAGTTCTCGCAGGGACCCCCTCGCCTCTCTCGTACGATTGCTCACCGGGAGGAAAGAAGCTACGATGTAAGCCGCTCGCGTGAAAAGCGAGTGTCGTTTTCATGTTGGTCAAGAGTTGCTTCCGGTGCATGACTAGCGTAGAGGAGGCGCATTTGCCTTCCAAGTCGCTGGCGTTATGCGCTGAGCTTCAGAAGTGGGTTAGTAGACCAAATTCCGCTCAGTTATCGTCTCTACAACGCTTAGGTTCGTTTCGCCCCCGAGGTTGATCGGGGTTCTCCCTCAGTAACTCAAAGGGGGGATCCCATCCTCGTTACCTACGGAGAATCCAGAGGGCCGGGTGACATTTTCGAGGTAAACCGCGAGCTTGCCATCCCCTTGAAGAACCTTGAGATTGAATAACGTGCGTCCAATTGTGATGTTCACGGCGAGGGGTTCGCCGAGAGACACTAAATGGGCGGTTCTACTTGGGAAGTGTGAAGGCCGGTTGTGTGCGTCGTTGTTAAACTGCCTCCGCTCTTCCAAAGGCACAATTAGGTGGCTCCCCCTCTATCATTTACGTATCAAACCCGCTATGATTGCGGTCACAAGCCACTTCGTCCGATAATTTATTCCATCCCGACAGCGCGCGCCGCCCAGCAGGTGCGCCAGAATGGGGTAGTTGGGCCGCCCGAATTCACGATCCATTCGAAAGGAGGAAGACATGGCAATAGTTGCGATGTTTGAGGTGGATGGGGCGACCTCATCCAAATACGATGAGGTCATCCGTCGACTTACGGAAATCGGTCAAAGAGTACCCGACTGACAAATGTACCACATCTGCTATGGCGACAGGCAGCGCCTACAGGTGATAAACGTCTTCGAGAGTCCGGCCCAACTTGACGCCTTCGGCGCGAAGCTCATGCCGATCCTGCAAGACATGGGTATCCAGGCGAAGCCAACAATCTTTGAGATCTACAACATAATTGAAGGGCAATAGGGCAGCCCTACCTCTCAAGTGATCCGTCTAGCGAAGCTCCGCCTCAAACCGACGAGGCTTGCGACTCGGCATCGCGTGTAGCATGCGCGTGGGAGGTACACGATGCCGACGGTCGTAGAGGTGCTGCGAGACAGGATTGGACTGGATATTGCCTGCGTGGACAGGGTGCTGCTGAACGGGTACCTTTATTCTAACGGTGTCTGCTGGGCAATACCCCGGACATTCTGCTTAGCAGGGCCGATCCAATGTAGTAAAGTCCGCTAGAACCCCCAACAGCCTGCCTTCCAAGCAGATAGTATGATTAAGGGCCTGCTCCTGGACTTTGACGATACCCTTGCGGACTCCTCCCCGGGGCGACGGACTGCCATGCGCCGCGCTATACAAGAACATCTCGGCCTTACCATGTCTGACGCTGAGATTACTCAGGCGCTGCTGCGCAATTCCAATATCGAAGCCATCATGGATGACCTTGCGCCCAATAACGGCCTCGGCCCTCATATGGTGCGCAGCTTCAGGGAATACTACTACGGCAAGCATCGGGAACCTCTAGAGCTGTTCCACGGGGTCAGAGAAGTTTTGGATGCCTTGCAGCAGCATGGGTTTCCTTTGGTGCTGGTCACCTCCAGGTTCCGGCATAAAGAGGAGGAGGGCCTTACCTGGGGGGTTCTTCAAGAACTGGAGCATCTTGGGATACGCGAACATTTTGCGGCCGTTGTTGGTTACGAAGATACAGAACAGCACAAGCCTCATCCCGCGCCCTTCCTGGCAGGGCTTGGCAGGTTGGGCCTCAAACCGGCGGAGGTCATGGCCGTGGGAGACAGCCCGCTGGACATTCATGCCGCCCGGCAGGCCGCGATGCCGACCGTGGGTGCGCTTTGGGGCGCCCTTGACCCAGACGCTCTCCAGGCAGCCAACCCCGATTTTACGCTTGCCCGTCCGAAAGACCTCCTAACCTTAATCTCATCACTTTCTGGTTAAGAGATAGCGTTGCTTTAGCAATTTGATGGCAGCATCAGCAACGTCACTTCCCCGTCTCCGTTTCCGCGGCAGACCCATCTTCTACGGCTGGGCGGTGGTGACAGCCGCGTTCATCTCGGATTTCCTCTCGTACGGCATCGGGACCATTGCATTCACCGTGTTCTTTGCGCCCATGAGCCAGTCCCTCGGGTGGAGCCGCACGCTCCTCTCCAGCGCGCTCATCGTGAACAGATTCGTGGAAGCGGCAGTGACCCCCATCGTGGGCCCAATGGTGGACAAACGCGGGCCGCAGGGAGTGCTGCTCATTGGGGCTGCCGCGCTGGGTCTGGGGACGGCGATGCTCGGCTGGCTGGAATCACCCTGGCAGTTTTACCTGACCTACGGGGTGGTGATGGCCATCGGGCTGACCGGCCTTGGCTCGACGGTGTCCCATTCCATCGTCTCAAAGTGGTTCGTCCGCTACCGCGGGCGCGCGCTCAGCGCCGTGACAATGGGGTACTCCCTGTCGGGCATAGTGCTGCCGCTGCCGGCCACGTACCTCATCCTGACCTTCGGATGGCGCTCAGGATGGGTCGTGCTGGGCATAGTCACCCTCCTCCTGGGCCTCGTGGCGGCCAACATATCCCGTCGTCAGCCACAGGACTTCGGGCTGCACCCTGACGGCGACGCGCCGACCGAGCCCCGCGCCGGGTCAGCGAGCATGGAGGCCCCTACCCACCCACAACCAGCCATATCCTTCACCGCGCGTGAAGCAAGCCGCACCAGCGCGTTCTGGCTCCTGATCCTCGGGTCCAACCTGGGCGTGATGGCGGTGTATGGCATTAACATTCATCTCGTTCCATACCTGTTGGACCAGGGCTTCACCCCGGCCATTGCGGCGACGATATTCACCGTCCTCTACAGCATGCAATTGCTGTCCAAACCGCTCTGGGGCTTCCTGTCTGAGCGGCTCCACGTGCGCTATTGCGCGGCCATCTGCTATCTGGGCGGCGGCCTCGGCCTCGCGATGGTGGTCGTATGGCCGAATTTTGTCGGGATCGGGCTTTTCACCGTGGTCTACGGACTCACCCGGGGAGCGCAGTCCCTGGTCATGTCCATCGCCTGGGCCGAATACTTTGGGCCGGGATCCCTGGGGGCCATCAGAGGTCTCTCTGCGCCCTTCGGCATGGTGGCAGGAGCGGCAGGGCCGGTGCTGGCGGGATGGGTCTTCGACCTGTTCGGCAACTACCTGCCGGCCTTCGGAATTTTTGTGGCGGGTTTCTGGATGGGCTCGGCATTGGTGTTCCTTGCGCACCCACCCACCCTGCAAGTGAGGGCATAACGTTCCAATGACAGAATCATATCGACAAGCAACCGACCAACACAGCCAGCGCGCGCTGAACGTTCGCGTGGAGCAGGCCCAGGGAAGCATCTCCCCGCGCCGGATTGATGCCGTCATCCCCGTGTACAACGAGGAGCACGTTCTCTCCCAGAGCGTCGAGACGCTGCGAGCATTTCTTGCAGAGCGCCTGAAGCCGCATCGCTGGCGTATTCTCATTGCCGACAACGCATCAACAGACGGCACCCTGAAAGTTGCCCAGGGTCTTGCGGAGCGCTATCCGGAGGAGGTCGCCTGGCTTCACCTGGACCAAAAAGGCCGGGGGCGGGCGCTTCGTACGGCCTGGCTGGCCAGCGATGCCGACATACTGAGCTACATGGACGTGGACCTTTCCACCGACCTGAACACATACCCCCTGCTGGCGCAGGCCATCATCAACGGCTACGACATTGCCATCGGCTCCCGCCTTTCTCCGGAGTCAATGACCACGCGCTCGCCAAGGCGTGAGTTCATCTCCCGCGCGTACAACCTGCTCATCAAAGCCAGCCACTTCAGTCACATTACCGATGCTCAATGCGGCTTCAAGGCCATCAGCCGGGAGGCTGCGCACGCCCTCGTGCCCTTGGTCCAGAACCAGGAGTGGTTTTTTGACACAGAGCTGCTGCTGCTCGCCGAGAAATTTGGCTACAAGATCAAAGAGATCCCCGTGCAGTGGGTGGAAGACCCGGATTCCAGGGTGAACATCATGAAAACGGCGATGGAGGACATCCGGGGGCTGCTGCGCCTGCGGTTCAGGCCGCCTACGGCGCCTCGGTAGCAATCTCATTCCTGGCAGGTCACGATTCTTCGCCCGTCCTTGGGCAGACCAGCCTACCGGACAGGCAGGCTGGTGGTGAGCGGCCATGCACCAACCCCCATCATTTGTGGAGGAGTCGCGCGCCTCACGAGAGTGTTTATTAAGCCCGTTCTTCGAGCCTGGCTTTCCTGAGCTTTGCCGAAGGGTCGAGAAGCCTGTCCTGAGCGAAGCCGAAGGGACGGGCGTGGTCTCGACAGGCCTACCGGACAGACAGGCTCGAGCAACGCCTTACTAAACAGTTCTTCATGCGCCCACTGGCGCGCCACCGAGGGGTGAAAAAGATGCAGACAAATCAGTTCTCGCTGTCGCTCGAACAGTAACGCCTTTATTCTTCGAACGAAGTGAGAAGTCTTATCATTTTCACAGCAGTCTCGCCTCACGCCGATAGACGCCTCTCTCAAGCGCTTGTTATACTGACGTAAGAGAGCTTTAGTACGCTCTGCATCGTAATCGATAGCCTTGCTAACACAGGAGTGTATAGATATGGTAACTGAAGAGATGGTCATGGATGCCCTTAGGGACGTGTACGACCCTGAAATTCCGGTGAACGTCGTGGATCTTGGTTTAGTGTATGAGCTGCGGATCGAGAACGACGAGGTCTATGTCACAATGACCATGACCGCTCCCGGCTGCCCTTTTGGCGACCAGTTGAAGGCCGACGCAACCGAACGGATCATGTCCGTTACGGGAGCAAAGGAGGCCTACGTCAACATGGTGGCCATTCCACCCTGGACACCCGAGATGATGACGGAAGATGCCCGTAAAGCGCTGGGCTTCTTCTAGCGCACCCGCTGCCTTCGAGAAAAGCTCAGAGCAATCACGGTACGATGCCGTATAGCTAGCTCCGTTCATGACGAGCGTCCTTCAGTGGGCCCGCCTACCGAGCATGCCTACGTTTCCGATACGCTGGCCGGCTCAGAGCGAGCGGGGTAACGCGTGCACTGCCAAGCTGCGCTTACCCTGCTTGCTTGTGGCTCCTAGACCCGTCTGTTATCCTTAGCACAAGCAGACCGCCTTCATTTTCTGAAGCCGCACCAATTAATAAGGACCTTCCCCGTGGGACTTGACCTCTCTCCCCTGGAGCCGATTCATGTCGGTTTTACCAACTGTTACGCCATCGACACTGGGGACGGCATCGCCCTTATCGATACCGGCACCAACACCACAGAGCACTGGGATCTCCTCATCGCCGGACTCACACAGCGAGGCTACGGCATCAAAGACGTCCGCTGGCTCGCGCTCACCCATGCCCATCTTGACCACAGCGGCCTCGCAAACAGAGTGAAAGAAGCCTCTCATGCTGAAATCCTCATCCATGAAGATGAGGCATTCTTCCTGCGAGAGGGCGGCACTCAATGGCACAACAACGGGGAGAATTTCGATAGACTCTTCTTGGCTCATGGCCTTTCAAGAGAAATCATCGACTGGTACGACCGGCAGGGACGGCGGTCTGGTTGGGGCCGCAACTGGAAAAACCAGCCGGAGCTCTTTGAGCGAAATCCAGAGCACAGCGTCAACTGGGACCTGATTAGAGCTTCCGACGATGCGCTGGCAGTGCGGGTGGGTCTGGTTGAGACACACCACCATGCGCCATTGCACCGTCACCGCGACGACGACGCAGACGCATGGAGACCCACGCGCATCGAGCCTGACCGCACTTTCACAGACGGCGAAATCCTTGATCTGGGTAAACTCCAACTCCGCGCCATCCACACGCCCGGTCACACGCCGGGCCATGCGTGCTTTTACCATGAGGAGAGCCGCATTCTGTTTACCGGCGATCACATTCTCAAGCGCATCACGCCGCACCCAGGCATCTATTTTCTCCAGAACCAGTACGGAAAACGCACAAAGAGTCTCCCCATGTACATACGCTCCCTGCTGCGTGTGCGAGACTTGCCGTGCAGCCGTGTGCTGGCGGCGCACGAAGGGGAAATGAACAACATCGAGTTCGCGGTGGATCGCATCGTTTCACACCACGAACGGCGCGCTCGCACAGCCATGCGCGCGGTGCGGCTCGGACGTCAGACCACTTTCGAAGTGCTGCCTCTGCTATTCCCACACCTCAGAGCCTTTGCCCTCACTCCTGCCATGGGAGAGACCGTGGGTCACCTAGACCTCTTGGAAGAGCAGGGGCAAGTCCAATGTCGCCTTGAAGACGAACTCTACAAATACAGGCCGGTGGGCGACTGAGCCTCCCCGCCTTCCTCCTCTGCGCTGAACTGGACGACGATAAACTTGCAGGAACGCATGCGACGAATTGTGCCCCGAGAGGGCCTCTTCTATGGGTGGTGGGTCGTCTTTGCCTGCGCAGGCATCGTCCTCTTCGCAGGCGGCACCTTCTTCTACGGTTTTGGCATCCTTTTTGACCCCATTCGAGAAGAATTCGGGTGGAGCGCCCTGATGACCACCATTGCCTTCTCTCTGCGCTCTGAAGTGGGCGCCATTGCCGCTCCCCTTTCCGGTGTCCTGGTGGACCGCCTTGGCCCACGAAAAGTCATCCAACTGGGGCTCCTGATTGTTTGCGCAGGTTTTGTGGCGCTGAGTCAGGTCCATTCGCTGTTGACCTTTTATGCGGCCTTCGCCTTCATTGCCATTGGCAACAGCGCAGCCGGCGGGCACGTGGGCATTGTGGCAGTTTCCTGGTGGTTTGTGCGGAAACGCAGCCGTGCGTTGTCATTGATGACGTTTGGGGCAGGACTGAGCGGTATTACCGTCCCAATACTGGCATGGCTGGTGGGTCATTATGGCTGGCGAGACTCGCTCATCGTGCTGGCTGCGGCCATCTTCCTGGCATGTCTCCCCCTCACCTTCCTCATCCGGGAGCGTCCGGAGAAGTATGGGCTGTTGCCGGATGGCGTCAGGCTGGATAACGAGCCGAACGCGATTGCCACCAAACAAGGGGTGGAGACAGCGCTCCAGGCGCAAGTACAATCTGAGGCGTTACGCGGACGCAGCATCTCCGTGCGGGAGGCGTTGAAGAACCGGAGTTTCTGGCACCTTGCTGTCGCAATGAGCCTGACTAACATGGCGTCCACCCCGGTGGTTATTCTCCTTATCCCTGCCCTGACAAACACCGGCATTGATGCCAGTACGGCTGCGCTCGCTTCTGCAGCCATCCCGCTTTTTTCTCTTCCTGCTCGTGTGATGTTTGGGTGGTGGGGTGACTATGCCGATAAGCGCAAACTGCTCGCAAGTTGTTTTGCCTTACAAACTGTAGGAATGCTCATCCTGTCTGGCATCAGCACGCCATTGCTTCTCGCCCCTTTCGTGATCATTTTTTCGCCGGGCTTTGGTGGGCCGATACCCCTCCGCCCCGCTCTTCAGGCGGACTACTTTGGCCTGGAGTCCATGGGGACCATTCAGGGACTGCTGCAGTTCATCGCGACCATTGGTGGCGTGCTGGGGCCTATCTTTGTGGGCGCCATGGTCGACCTGACAGGAACCTACCGGACCGCGTTCTTTGCCCTCGCACTCGTCGGCGCCCTCGCTATTCCTCTTGTCTTGCACATGCCGAAAAACGCGGGGGCACCATCAGAAAGTGCCCCCGCGTTTATTTAGAGCGATACGTGTATAGCGGGGGTTACAAGCCGGGTACCTGAGGACGCGTTTCAGCGAAGCGGGAGATGGCGTCGTAAACCCGGAGCATCTCTGAATCGTTGGGGTTCCCGTAACTGTAATAGGGACGGATCGTATAGCCCCCAAAAGCAGCTACCACAGAACCGTGATCATCGATAACGAAATCAGGCACAACAGGAACACCCAAATGCGGTAGCTCCTGATGGTGGTTGGCCAGGGGTTTCACGTAGCAGCCGCTGATGAAATCATTCAGCTTATGCTGATTGATGACCTCCCACCTGAGGCCAACGCCTGACCAGATGAATATCTTATGGCCATCATCGTTGAGACGTTGAAAGACTTCCTTGACATAGGGACGGAGAGTCCCGTCCCAATCGATGATGGTGTAATCAACATCGAAGAAAATGTTCATCCAATTGTGCTCCTTCAGGTGTCCGCTCGGACGGTGGTAGCGGCGTGTAAGGCACACGCAGATATCACCAGTGTACCCGCTCCGCACCACTTCTGTGAAGTCCTCGGAATGTTGTGTGCACCCACATTCCTGAGAGATTAAAGTATCTCAGTGGATGAGGCGGACCATAGGAGAGCCACATAACGCTCCACGCAATCTTTGTTGCCGCAAGCCCGTTCCCAGCTATCGAGACCCTCACTTGCTCTACCGCAATCCTGGCAGTGGCCAAGGCCCTGACGAATATTGGGGTTGACCCGTTTTCGTGGACACCCAATCATTAGGGGGTAATGCGCCCCAGAAAGGGAGTCTACATGCAAGGTTCACATGTGCGGTACACCGCCGAGTTTCGGACGGATGCTGTCGCGTTGGTGCGAAGCAGCGGGAGGTCGATCTTGTCGATTGCCCACGACCTGGGGGTCAACACCCAATCGCTGCGGAACTGGCTGCACCGGGCGGCGATTGATGCTTGGAACGGTCGCACCGGCGAGCTGACCACCGCAGAGCGGGAAGAGTTGCGGCGGCTGCGGCGGGAGGTACACATCCTCCAGCAGGAACGGGACATCCTAAAAAAAGCGACGGCCTTCTTCGCGAAGGAGACCCGGTGAGCCGGTTTCGGTTCATCCGGGGGGAGAAGGTCTGGTACCCGGTGACGGTGCTGTGCCGGGTGCTGTGCGTCTCCCGTGCGGGGTACTACGCCTGGTCCCGGCGCGGTCCCTCAGCCCATGCCCAGGAATATACGGTATTGACCGCGCAGATTCGCGTGATGCACACCCGCAGTCGCTTGACCTACGGCTCGCCCCGGACGCAAGCAGCGCTTGCGGCGGCGGGTCGGCAGGTGGCCGCAAGCGCGTGGCACGGCTGATGCGTCAGGCAGGGCTGCGCGGCCGGACCCGGCGACGGGTACATCCCCGAACCACCGTTTTCGAGAGTATGTTGAGCCCCACTTCGTGGTTCAGCTCAGTGATCACCCGGCCAGCCTCAAATCCCTCCTCTTCGTTGCTTGCCCATAACCTGCGACGAAAGTTAAACTTGGCGCATGTCAGCCCTTTATGCCCATACCCCAAATGACGGCAACGACTGGCACATGCTGCAGGCCCATTTGCTTGGCGTTGCCGAACGTGCTCGCGCCTTTGCTGCACCGTTGCATGGTTCAGAGATTGGTTATCGCCTTGGCCTCTGGCATGACATTGGAAAGGCTCATCCTCAATTCCAACGTTATCTTGAAGACGCCGCTAAGGAAATCCATCACCGTGGTCCCGATCACAAGGGCGCCGGAGCATCCCTTGCCAAACGATATCTTGGTCCTGCTGCTGCAATGGTGATCCAAGGTCATCATGGTGGACTCAGAGCATTGAGGGGTGCGAACTCTTTTGAAGCCTGGCTCCAACAACGGGAGAACGGCCTTGCTATCGATGAAGCGCTGACACTCGCTAGACAAGCACTGGATCTAAGAGAACCAACTTCAACCCTGTCGCCTCCCACCTTCATCAAAGACGAACGCTCCGCGGAGTTCTGGGTGCGGCTGCTTTTCTCAGCCCTGGTGGACGCCGATTTCTTGGATACTGAGGCTCATTTTAGGCCTGAACATGCCGCTGCCCGTGGCTCAGACGTGAGCTTTGCTGCACTCTGGGAGGGGTTTGAAGCCTACCATCAGGCGGAAGCTCCAGATAATCCAGAGAGCTCGGTGAACCAGGTGCGCCGAGAAGTGTACGACGCCTGTCTTGCCGCCGCCAACCAACCATCCGGCTTATTCCGACTTACAGTTCCCACCGGAGGCGGCAAGACTCGTTCCGCTATGGCTTTTGCCCTCCAGCACGCCAAAGCGAATAACCTGCGTCAGATCATCGTTGCCGTGCCGTATATCAGCATCACACAGCAGACCGCGTCTACTTACCGTGCCATTTTTGCCCGACCCGGCGAAATGTCGCCCGTCCTAGAGCATCACAGCGGCAGCTCATGGGATGAATCCGATGAAGATGATCCTTCTAAACCAAACGAAGTCTGGAAACGTCTCGCTGCGGAGAACTGGGATGCTCCTATCGTGGTGACCACCACGGTACAGCTCTTCGAAAGTCTATTCAGCAATCGGGTTAGCGCCTGTCGAAAGCTGCATCGCCTAGCACAAAGTGTCGTCATCCTCGACGAAGCCCAGGCGCTGCCCTCGCAGTTGCTCAACCCTATCCTGGATGGCCTGCGTGAGTTGGTGGAAAATTACGGGACAACTATTGTCCTCTCCACAGCTACTCAACCGGCTTTCGAGAACCTGCAGGTGTTTAAGAACGTGGTGCAACGTGAGATTGTGCCCACCTATAGGGACCATTTCAGGCAGCTCAAGCGCGTCGACTATGACTGGCGCTTACAAGAGCAAGTAAGCTGGGAGCAGGTTGCGTCATGGATGAGAGAAAGTCCGCAAACCCTCACCATAGTCAATACAAAGCGCGACGCCCTTGCGCTGTTGGATGCGCTTGACGACCCTGATGCATTGCATCTCTCCACGCTCCTCTGCGGCGCGCACCGCACTAATGTGCTCCAGCAGATACGAGACCGATTGGCCGCAGGAGCGCCCTGCAGAGTGGTATCCACTCAGGTGGTTGAAGCTGGGGTAGACGTCGACTTCCCACTGGTGCTCCGGGCGCTCGGCCCATTGGTGAGCATCATTCAGGCGGCGGGCCGTTGCAATCGAGAAGGCAAGCTTGGCGTTCGTGGTGGCCGCGTGGTTATATTTCGTCCCGCGGATGGCGGGATACCGCCGGGCGCGTACGGTACTTCCGTGAACGAGACGGAAAGTCTGCTCAAGAGCGGAGCCATCGATCTGCATGATCCTGACGCGGTCGCCCGATACTATCGGAACTTGTTTGGTAACGGAGCAAGCAAAGGTAGCCTAGAGACCGACGCCCACGGGATCCAACAAAAACGAAAAGCCTTCGACTATCCCGAAGTACGCAAGAACTTCACCATGATCGAGGATGACACCCTGAGCGTGGTGGTGCTCCGCTATCCTGGCCCAGACCAGAATCGAGACGTGCTGCGGCTCCTCGATGAACTCCGTGAGGAGCCCGCCTCAGCCCGTCAAGTCCTTCGTAAGCTTCAGCCCTATACCGTCGCACTGCGCCGTCGCGAAGCCGACCGCCTGGGAAACGCAGGCCGCAT
>Ga0082335_1003993_pt1 | contig 23142 bp, 16 predicted proteins | sample Subgrocontami58m_FD_72375 | JGI IMG/M metagenome (GOLD analysis project Ga0082335, IMG submission 72375) | Subsurface groundwater microbial communities from S. Glens Falls, New York, USA - GMW37 contaminated, 5.8 m (SPADES assembly) (version 2) ...
TCTCCGCGATGCTCTTGGCATCGCGTCGTCGTCGCGCCTCGCCGGCGGCCAGAATCGCCTTCGGATACTGGGCACCCTTCTCCGGGGCGCGGTACTTAGCTCGCGCTGCCGCGGCCGACGAGGTCGAGGAGCTTGTACGGGCGGGGAGCTTGCGCAGGTGGGTGAGGAGGTGGGCGAGCAGGTAGTCGTCCGGCGTCTTCATGCGGGAGTCCCCTCGATCGATGCCACGGACCGGAGCATACGGGGAGATGCGAGTGGGGGTCAAGGGAGCGGGGTAAGCGGGGCAGTGGGTCCGGTGATCCGGTGACCCCGTCATTGCTTTTTCCGCGGGTCCACGCTAGTTTCGGGAACGGCGCCCGCGACGGATCCGTGGTCTCAGGATCGTCCCCTGCCATGATGTACAGCCTGTCGACCGTGCTCGAGCGAGCCGGAGAGTTTTTCATGGGCCAGTCCCCGATCCACAAGGCGGCTCGGAGGATCGCCCAGACCCTGAGCGAGATGAAGATCCCGTTCGCGGTGGCTGGGGCGCTCGCAACCAATGCGCACGGCCACGTGCGTACCACGGCCGACGTGGACCTGCTGATGACTCCGGCGGGGCTCGCCGCCTTCAAGGCGGAATGGCTGGGACGCGGCTGGGTGGAGAAGTTCCCGGGCTCGAAGGGGATGCGGGACACCGTGCATGACGTAAGAATCGACATCCTGCTGACGGGTGAATACCCCGGCGATGGCCTGGCCAAGCCGGTCCGATTCCCCGACCCCGCCGGCGCCGCGACGCTCGACCCGGACGGCACGCCCGTTCTGGCCTTGCCGGTCCTCCTCGAATTGAAGATCGCCAGCGGCATGACGGCATCGCACCGGCCCCGTGATCTGGACGACGTCATTCAGTTGATCCGGGTCAACCAGCTCCCGCTCGACTACGCCGATCGCCTCGACCCGTACGTCCACGCGAAATACCGCGAGTTGTGGCAGGCCGCGCAGGTGACCGAGGATTTCTGATCCGATCGGTCACGCGAGGGAATCACGACCGGGTATCGTCCGCTCCCGCAAGCGCGAGCATCTGCAATTGCCAGCGGTTCACCTGGGTGAATTCCTCCTCCGCCGCGAAGTCCGCTTCGGCGTCGGCGGCGGCGGGATCCTCCGCTGCCGCCACCAGGGCGCGAACCCCCGGAGTCACCACTGCGCGGGTCGACCGAGTCGCCAGCCGGGCGACCACGCGCAGGAAATCGTCCATGAAGTGGCCGGTGCGTTCGGCTCCGAGGATGCGGTCGTAGTAGAGGTCGCGTCCCCGCAAGCGTACGTGAAGGAACCCGCCGTCGGGCTCCATCGCGAAGAGGTCTGCCAGGGGCTGGAGGGTGGTCTCGGAGCGGGCTTTTCCCGTTCCCTTCGCCTCGCCCTTGCGCGTGAGCATCGAATGGAGCACCCCGCCGATGCCGGGCGCGGCGAACTCGGCGAGCATGCCGCCGAGGGAGAGCCCGCGTCGCTTCCGGCGGGGCGCGGCGGCCCGCGTCACGCGCACTTCCGGGATCCGTCCCGCGCTCAGCAACCGGATCCGTTCCCACGCCACCTCGGTCATCGCCCCGGTGTACCCGGCCTGCCAGGCGAGCGCCTTCTCGCCGAATGCGATCGTGCGCACCAGTTGGGGCTTACCGATCCGCAGGACGCGCTCCTGAGCGACCACGCGCGCGGGGGCGCCCGCGGTGACGAGGGCCGCCGCCAGCGCCTCGGCCGGGCCGCGCTCGACTCCCTCGGCCAGAATCCCGCGCGCCTCGCGCGCCTGCCGCAGCGCGTCGTAGGGAACCAGCCCGAGCGCGCGCTGGAGAAGCGGCGCGAGTTGGTCGGCGTCGGGTGGCTCGAACGCCTCCTGGATCACGGCGAATCGGGACATGTGCGCGATGGCTCTCCGGGCCGGAGACTGCGGGTGCCGCTCGACGGGTGTAGCTTGACCAAGATACCGGTGCATTTCAAGACCGCTCGCATGCACCGAGGCACTCGTCGCCCAACAGCGTGAGTCTTGCGTCACTCCGTCGAGGATGAGAACGAGCACGCCCGCGTCAGCCATCACGCCGCCCGCGTACCGCAAGCTGCGACCGCAGATGCAGGGAGGATTCCCTTCCGAAGCGAAATCCGCCGAGCCAGGCTCTGCCTGAGAACCACGCAGGAGCATCCGATGGGCCTCGCCGACGGGCAGCGCGCCGCCTACATCCCCTCGAGCAGCACCCCCGAGGGCGGCCCCGCTCACAGCCCCATCACGAACCACACCCAGTCGTGCTCGAGCTTCGCCGTGTCGGGGAAGTACTTCGTCAGCGGCTCGGAGCCGCCCGCCGCGATCGCCTTCCGATACTGCGCGTACGCCCCACGCCAGGCCGTGTCCGTCGTGTGCGACAGGAAGAAATTGAGCGACCAGCACTCGGCGTAGAAGAGCAACGCCTTGGTCGTGTCCTGGTTGATTAGGTCCAGCGCCTCGCCGCGGAGCAAGTCGGCGAGCCGAATCTGCTTTCCCGCCTTGATCGCGTCGCGGACGTAGGGCAGGCGGCCGTCCGCGAGGAAGTCGAACTGGAATGCCTTCCCGTCCCACGAGAACCCCTCGAAATACGTCGCCATCGCCTCGGCGTACCACGACGGGGGCCGCGCCTTCGGGGCGATGCGGAAATAGAACAGGTGCGCCGCCTCGTGGGCCATCGTCTGGAGGAACTGCCGGCGGTTGCCGGTCTTGTCCCAGCCCACCACCACGTTCGAATCCGACGCCGCGTACCCGGCGGCCGCGAGCTGCGCCTCGGCCTTGTGCTCGACGCAGTGCTTCCGGTAGTCCTCGTACGTGCGGAAGGCGTAGAGCGTCATCTTCTCTTTCCCCGGCAACTTCGGCTCCTGCCCGTCGTAGTACTTCACGTACTCCGGGTACGCGGTCTCGATCAGGAGCGCCAGGTCCTTGGCGAACGCGTCGTTGGTATTGGTCACGATCCTGTAGTGCGCGGTCTCCTCGACATACGCGTCGGCCCAGCCGCTGCGGATTCCGTCGTTCTCCTCCCGGTCCATCCATTTGCCCTTGTATTTCAGGTAGCCGCGCCGGGTCAGCTCGGCTTCCTGGTCCGGCACCCATTTGCCCGAGACCAGGATCAAGCCGCGCGAGCGCTTCTCCTTCACCTCCCCGGTGACCCATTCGCCTCGGTAGCGCACCAGGCCCTTCTCCAGGTGGGCCTTCTCGTCGCCCGATACATAGCAGCCGCGGAACAGCAGGAAGCCGCCCTCCGGAATCGCCGTTCCGCGGCGGCGGGCGACGAAGGCGTCGATGCTCGGGCGCAGGTCCGGACGCGGTTTCGCCGCCTCCTCGAACTGCCGGGTTGCGAGCGCGATCTGGCCGGAGTCCCAGGAAAGGCAGGCCAGGCCAAAGCGCTCTTCCGGGGCGAGCGCAGACTGGCCGGTGAATTCGGAGAAGACCGGGGCGCCCAGGGAGGCCCAGAGGAATTTCCCCTCTCCCTTGGTGATGGTGAAGTCGAACCGCAGGTCGTCGGCCTTGACCAAGGTGAGAACGAGCCCGGCGAGCTTCGTCTCGAGCTTCAGGCGGCCCTCGTTGATCGCGGCGACGAGCTTGTCGAGCGCGCCGGACATGCCCCGGATCTCGGGCAGACGCGCCTCGATCTCGGCCTTGCGCACCGGCGAGCCGAGCAGGGGAAGGAGCCTGCCGTACTCATCGAGGGCCCGCGAGAACCGGTAGCCGCGCACCAGGCCCTCGATCTCCGCAACCGTGAGCAGGTGGGTTGCCAGCTCGTGCTGGCGCTGCGCGCGGTCGTCCTGGCCGGCATCCTTCTCCGCCTTCACGCCCTCGATCACCCAGGCGAGGAACGGCTCCAGCCCTTCGACCCGGGGGGCGTGGCGGAGCAGGTAGGGGTTGCGCCGCCAGGCGTCGGCGAACGTGTCCCGGGCCTCGGCGAGCCGCTCCTGTTTCCACTGGGCGGCGCCCAGCCAGAACAGCGTGTCGAAGTTGACGCGGCGTCCCTTGGTCGCCAGCAGGTCGAGACATTCGCCGGAGCGTCCGGCGAGGAACAGCGTGCGGGCGAGGACGTTGATCTCGCTGGAGTCGGTGGTGCGGGCCACGACGCCCTTCGCGGCGCGGATCGCAGCCTCCGGGTCGTACGCCTTTCCGATCGCCGGGGTGCCCAACAGGTAGGCGCGACAGGCGCCCTGGACGTTGCTCGGAGGCAGCGCATCGACGGCGACCAGCAGCTTCTCCGCTTCGGCGAACTTGCCCTGCTCGACGAGACCTTTCATTTCGTAGAGGAAGATCGCCGAGACCGTGGTCCCCGTGCTCAACGCCGCCGCGGATTCCTCTTCCACGAGCGCCCAGTCCGCCATCCGGTCGTAGGCGCGCATGCGTAGACGGAATCCCACCGGCTTCCCGGCCGCCTCGAAGCCCCGGGCGTGCAGGGCAAGCCCTTCGTCGATCTCGCCGGCGGCCACGAGGGCCATGCCGAGCAGCACGTTCAGCTGCGGCGATTCGCCGAACTCCTTGATCACGCCCTGGAGATCGTCGATCGCCTCCTGGTACAGGTCGAGCGCCACATAGACCTGCGAACGGAGCTGGCGCCACATAGGGTTGCCCGGGTCCAGATCGACCACCTTCTGGTACAGGGGAAGCGCGGCCACTCCACCCCGACTCCGGTACGTGGAGAGCGCCATCCCGGCCCAGGCTCGGACCCATGTGGGATCGAGGTCCCGCGCCCGGATGTAGCAAGTCAGGGCGCCCTCGTAGTCGCCTTTCATCTGGGCCGCATCCCCCTGCGCGAGCTGCGCCTCCGCCTCGGGCGTGCTGTTGCGGTCGGCGGTCGCGGGGAGGGCGAGGACCGCGAGGAGAAGCCACACGATCCACATCCGACGGGCGATGACGGGCGTGCTCAGGGCAGGGACCCTCCTACTGGCCGGCCGGGCTCCGACCCGTCCGGGTCGGGTCGTCCATCCGCCCCTCGAGCGGGTCTCGGATCGTGTAGTCCTGGTACGCGGTCCGCTCGATCCCGATCATCATGTCGGTGGCCGTCTGGCCGAGCCCGACCCCGGCCGAGAGCGTGCCGAATATGAGGTACCACGCTCCGCCCTCGTTCGTCCCGCCCTGGTCGGTCCCCTCCCGGAGGGACCGGAACTCGACGGCCTGAGTGGACGTGCATCCCGGTCCCTCCTGGCACGAGTCGTCTCCCAGCCTATCCGCAGGGAGAGCGAAGGGTCAAGGCCGGCGCGGCGGAGCGGCGGCGCGCGACCACCCCGACCACCCCAGCCGCCGTTGTCTGCCCGCCCCCGCGGTGGTACGATCCGCGCCATGAGCGAACCGGAACCCGGAGGCGACAGCCCGACGCGGCTGAGAGCGCAGGACTCCCCCGCCGAGGGCGCGGCCATGGCAGGGGCCCCGGCCGGCTCGCGGGACGCGGCGACTGCGAGAATCGCGCCCGGCACGCAGCCAGGGGCGACGGCGGCTCCGCTCGCTTCGGTGGGCCGGCTGGGCAAATACGAGTTGCTCGACGAACTGGGCCGGGGCGGGATGGGCGTGGTCTTCCGCGCCCTCGACACGGAGTTGGGCCGCACCGTCGCGGTCAAGACCCTGCGGGTCGGCGGCGCCGACGGGGAGCTCGTGGAGCGCCTGCTGCGCGAAGCGCGCACCGCGGCGGCGCTCGACCACCCGGGGATCGTGCGCGTGCACGACGTCGGCGTGATCGACGGCGTCCCCTTCCTGGCGATGGCCTTCGTGCCCGGGCGCACGCTCGAGGCGATCGCGAGCGCGGGGACGCTCGAGTTCCCGACCCGCGCCCGCCTGGTTCGCGACATCGCGCGCGCGGTCGCGCACGCCCACGCGCGCGGGATCGTCCATCGCGACCTCAAGCCGGCGAACGTGATGGTGGACGAGGATGGCGGCGTGCACGTGCTCGACTTCGGGCTGGCGCGGTCGGTCGCGGAGGCGGCGCGGATCACCGCCACGGGGCAGGCGCTGGGCACGCCGCACTACATGGCGCCGGAGCAGATCGAAGGGGACCCGCGGCAGCTGGGACCGCGCACCGACGTGTACGCGCTCGGGGCGCTGCTCTACCGGCTGCTGGCGGACGCGCCGCCGTACGCGGGCGGGACCCCGGTCGAGGTTTTCGCCCGATCGCTCACCCAGCACCCAGAGCCGCCGCGGCGGATCGACCCGGCCGTCCCCGCGGACCTCGAGACGGTGTGTCTGAAGGCGCTGGCTCGCGAACCGGAGCGGCGCTACGCGGACGCCGCCGGGCTGGCGGACGAACTCGACCGCTGGCTGCGCGGCGAGGCGATCGCGGCCCGGCCGACGGCCTGGCCGGAGCGCCTCGCGCGGCGCCTGGCCCGGCGCAAGGCCGTGAGCGCGGTCCTCCTCCTCGCGGCGGCCGCCGGCGCTTGGGCGATCCTCGCCACGGTCCAGCAGGACCGGCTGCGCGCGCGCGTGCTCGACTCGCTGCGCGCGCGTGCCGGGGAAGTCCTCGACGCCGCCCTTTCGCTCCGCCGCGCCGGACTGCCGATGAAAAAAGCAGAAGCCGAGCATCTGCCGCGCCTGACCGCCGCAGTCGAGGAAGCCGACCGCTCCGGACTGGTCGCGCCGGACCCGGCCTACCATCTCGGGAGGCTCTACCGCGCCCTGCTGCGCTGGGACGACGCGAGCGCGGCGCAGGAGCGGGCGCTGGCGGTGGCGCCGGACTTCGCGCCGGCGCGGTACGAACGGGCGGTGCTGATCGCGCGCGCGCTCGACGAGCGGCTCGAGGACTTGCGGGCACAGTGGTCCCGGGGTGAAGGCCGGCGGCTTGCCGATCGCGGGTACCTCGCGAGCGCGGCCAGCGCGGACGCGAACCGCCGCGCGCGCCCCGACGACGAGTCGCTCGCGGCGGACGACCCGGGGGCCCGCGCGCTGACGGCGGCACTGGCGGCCGATCTGGCGGCCCTGGAAGGAGCGCCCGGGGACCTCGATCCGGCTCGGATCGACTGCCTCCGCGGGCTGCGGCGGCTCCAGTCCGCCCGCGATCCCGCCGACTACGCCGCCGCGAAAGAGCTGCTCGAGCGCGCGCTGGCGCGAAATCCGCTGCTCGAAGAGGCGCGCCAGGGGCTGGCGCGCGCGGCCTGGGCCGCGAACGACCTCGACGCGGCGGCGGCAGCATACGACGCCGGCATCGAGCTCGACCGCGGCTATGTCCCCTTCTGGACCGGCCGCGGCCGCGTCCTCACCGGGATCGCGGTCGCGCGCCAGCATCGGGGAGAGGATCCGGAAGCGGCGTATGCCGCGGCGATCCGGGACCTGGGCACGGCGGTCGAGCTGGACCCGGTCCGCGCCGGCGCGTGGCGCTCCCGCGCGTCGGCTCGCGGCGAGTGGGCGCGCTGGCGCCAGGATCGCGGGCTGGACCCCGGCGAACTCTACGCGGGATCGATCGGCGACTACGACGCCGCACTGAAACGGGATCCCGACTCGGCGGAGACGCTCGAGGGCCAGGCCGCGGCGCTGACCGACTGGGCGAGCTTGCGCGAGAAGCGGGGCGAGCCGGCCGACGAACTGTTCGCGCGCGCCGAAGCCGACGCCGGCCGGGCGATCGAGCTGCGGCCCGACTGGGCCGAAGCCCGGCTCCGCCGCGGGCAGGTGCGAGCCAACCGGGCGTACCGGGCGCGCACGCAAAGCTCCGACGGGATCGCGGAGTACGAGGCGGCGCTCGCGGATTTCGACGCCGCGCTCGAATGCAACCCCACGCTGCGCGTCGCCTGGTACGCCCGCGCCGTCACCCGGCTCAACCTCGCCTCCGCGCGCGCCGGCGCCGGGGCCGACCCCACCCCGGCGCTGGCCGCGGCCGAAGCGGACTTCCAGAAAGCCTTCGCCCTGGAGGCGCCCGACATCCGCGAATGCACGACCCTCGCGTCGCTGCACGCGGCGCGCGGCCAATGGGCGGACACCCACGGCGGTGACGCGGAGCCGTGCTACGCGGAGGCCGACACCATCCTCAGCCGGGGCATCGAGGCCGATCCGCGCGTCGCCGAGGGCTGGCGCCGGCGCGCCAACGCACGCGGCGAACGGGCCCTTTCCCGGATTCCCCGGCGCGAGGACCCCGAGCCCCTGTTCGCGCAGGCCGCAGCGGACTTCGCGAAGGCCTTGGAAATCGACCCCGAAGCGACGGAAACCCGGATCCAGCGCGCGAGCCTCCATTCCAACTGGGGGCTCTATCGGCACCTCCTCGGCGGCGATCCGGAAGCGCAGTACCGGGCGGCGCTCGCCGATGCCGACGAAGCCGTCCGGCGTCATCCCCGGTGGATCGACTCCTGGCACACCCGCGGCGCCTCCCGGATGAACTGGGCGCTCATGCTCGACCAGCAAGGAAAAGACCCGGAGCCGTGGTGGGCGCAGGCGATCGAGGACTTCGACCGGGGAATCGAGTTGGCGGCGAATGACGCGCGCCTGTGGACCGCCCGCGGACAGGCGAAGCTGCTCCGCGCCGAGCACCGGGCCACGCGCGGCGGGGGCTCACCGCGGGACTACGAAGAAGCGCGGGCCGACTTCGGCCGCGCGCTCGAGGCGAATCCCGCGAGCGCCGAAGCGCACTGGCGCCGCGGCGTGGCGAGCTGCCGGCTGGGCTCGTGGGCGGAGGCCCTGCGGGACTTCGAAGCCGCCGACCGGATCGACCCGAACTGCGTATCGCAGTACTCCGCCTTCTACCAGGAGGCCCGGAACCGCGCGGGCAAGACTCCGCCCGGGGAAGTGACGCCGCCCTGGCTCGTGCTGGTGCGCCGCGGCCACGCCGCGATCGGGGCCGGGGACTATGCCGGCGCGCGGGCACGGTACCGGGAGGGCCTGGAGTCCTTCCGCGAGGCGACCCGCCGCCTGTCGGCGCGGGACCAGGAGGCTCTGATCGCCTCCCTGCGCGAAGTGCGGGAGGAACTGGTCTCGACCCACTACAATGCCGGGTGCATCGAGGCCCAGTGGAGCGTCGGCCGGGACGGACCGGACCGGCCGGTACGACCGTTGCCCGCGGGAGCGGCCGCGGCCGCGCGCGATGCGGCATTCGCGCACCTGTATTGGGCGGTCGCCCTCGGTTGGGCCGACGCCGATCACCTGGCCCAGGACCCGGACCTCGTCCCGCTCCACACGGATCCGCGCTGGGCGCCTCTGGTGGCACGGACTCGCGGGGGGAAGTGAAGCACGCGCCAGACCCGGTGATCCGTCTCGGGCGGCTCTGCACGCGTCCATGCGGAAAAAGCGATCGTCTCCTGCGCCATTGTCGGTATCCTGCGGCGAGCCATCCCGGGCGCGCGTCCGTCGCCGAACTTGACCGGGGCGCGCGCCGGGGCCGGAACGCGTCGTGAGGAGCACATCTGCATGGGCTGGGAGACTTCCCCACTGAGGAACGTGGTCGCCTGGTGCGACGGTTGCCAGAAGGCATTCGACGTGCAGAGCGGAAGCCCGACCGAGGCCGCGGACGGCGGGCTCACCGCCGGGTTCCGGATCGGCCCGCGATGTCCGGCGTGCGGCGGTTCGCTCGCGCTGCGCCGGCGGGTGCGCGACGACCACGAACCGACCCGAGCCACCTTGCTGGACCCTGCGCCCATGGGCATTGCGGCCCCGCTCGCGCTCCAGGACGCGCGCATGACCCAGCTCGGCCCGCCGCGCGCGGGGTCGTCGTCCGCGCCCGCTCCCGCCGCGACCCCGGTCGATGGGATCGGAGCCGTCGAAGCGGCCCGGATCGGCCCCTACCGGATCGTCCGCGAACTCGGCCGCGGCGGCATGGGGATCGTCTACCTGGCCGAGGATCCCGCGCTCGGCCGGCAGATCGCCCTCAAGGTGCTCCCCTATACCCCCCTGACCGCCGGGGACCCGGAATACGCCGCGCGGTTCGAGCGCGAGGCGCGTGCCACGGCGCAGCTTTCCCACCCCAACCTGGTCGCGGTCCACGCGGTCGGCGAGACCCCGGGCTGCCGCTACATCGCCATGGAGTTCGTCGCCGGCTGCTCGCTCGAGGACCTCTTCCAGCGCGAAGGGATGTCTCCCGAGCGCGCCGTGCGCCTGGTGTGGCAGGCGGCCCTCGGCCTCGCCCATGCCCACCAGCAGGGCGTGGTCCACCGCGACATCAAGCCCGCCAACATCATGGTCGAATCCGTCCCCTACAGCGGCTCGGAGATGCGGCTTTCGCGCCGCGAGCGCGTGGCCCTGGAGCAGGCGGCGCGCCGGCAGCGCGCGGGTATCGCCCCTGCGGGTACCGGAAAGCCCGGTCGCGGGGGCGCAGGCGGCGCATCGCTGTTGGAGGACGTCGCGCGGGTCACCGACTTCGGGCTCGCCGTCTCCCAGCAGAGCCAACGCCTGACCGTCGAGGGGGCGATCCTGGGGACGCCCGTCTACATGAGCCCCGAGCAGACGCTCGGCCGCAGCGGCGAAGCCACGCCCCAGACGGACGTCTACGGCCTTGGCGCCACGCTCTACGAGCTGATCACGGGAGGACCGCCTTTCCAGTCGCCCGAGATCGCGGCCTTGTTCGTGATGATCCAGGACCTGGAGCCGACGCCGCCGCGGAGACTGAATCCCCGGATCGATCGGGACCTCCAGATCGTCGTCCTCAAGTGCCTCGACAAGGAACCGAGTCGGCGATACCCCGACGCCGGCGCCCTGGCCGACGACCTCCGGCGCTGGCTCGACGACGAGCCGGTGCTGGCGCGGCGACCATCGAGGATCGAGATCTGGAAGCGGCGGGTCCGGCGCAATCCGAGGCAATTCCTGTTCGGGGCGCTGGCGGGCTTCCTGCTGCTCGGGGTGGCCGGGTACGGGATCGGCCTGCAGGCGTACCGCATCTGGAGATTCGACGAGGCCCTGGCGCAGGCGGAGCAGGCGCTGGCTCGGGACGACCTGGACCATGCGTTGCAGCACCGGGACCATGCGGCGGGCTGGCTGCGCGACCGGGTCGAGATCCGCGAGCTGGGCCAGCGGATCGAACGCCGGCAGATCCTCGCGCGCACGGTCAACCTCGGCCGCCAGCGGCTGGAGGCCTGGACGGAGGCCCGCAAGGCGGCCCGGGCGCTCGCAGCCGAGCGCACGCGCCGCGCCGCCGAGCTCGCAGCGAATGCCTCGGTCCGCGCGCGCCAGCCGCTGTGGAAGCTCGAAGCGGATCTGGCCGAGGCGCTCACTCGCGAGCGCGCGGAGCGAGAGGCCGCCGCGTCCAACCTGACCGCCGCGCTCCAGCTCGACCCCGGAAACCCAGCCGCCCGCACCTTGCTCATCGACCTCTGCACGACGCTCCTCGAGGAAGCCGAAGCGGCCGGAGATGCGAGTGGCATAAAGCATTGGGAGGTTCGGCTGCGCGAGGTCGCGGGAAAAGCAGCCGAGGAGATCCTGGGCCGCAAAGGGACGATCCGCATCGCCGCGGACCCGGAGGGCGCGGCGGTGTCGGCGCTGCTCTATCGCGAGATCGGAATCCTGCTGGTGCCGTGCGCGGACGGCAGGGTCGGTCCGGCTCCCGCGGAGGTCGCGGCCCGGTTCGAGGCCGACCCGCAGGGGAAGTCGTTGCCGCCCCTGGCAGAGCGGGCGCAGCGGTCGGCGTTTCTCGACGCCCGCGGCGGGGCGAGGAGCGTGGGCCGAGCGCCGGTGGACGCGCTCGAGCCGCCGGGAACCTACCTGCTGCTGGTCGAACAGGAGGGGCGCGTCTCGGCGCGAGTGCCGGTGAAGCTGCCCCGCGGCGGCGTCTGCGAAGTGCACGTGAGGCTGCCGGAGACGGTCCCGGCGGGATTCGCGTTCGTTTCCGGCGGACCATACCCCGCGGGCGACCCGCTGCGCCCGGTCGAGGTGGCGGACTTCTGCATGGCGGTGTTCGAAACGACGAACGGGGAGTGGCGCGGATTTCTGAACGATCCGGAGACGCTCGCCGAGGTGGAGGGCGCGGACGGGATCCGACGGGTGCCGCGCACGAAGCCGCGGGAAGGGGCGCTCTGGTCGCGCGGAGAGGACGGGCGCTTCGCGCTGCCGGCGGGGGAACGCGAGGACGCACCGGTCACGGGAGTCGATCTCGACGACGCGCGCGCCTACGCGCGCTGGTACGACCGCCGACGCGCGGACGCCCGGTGGGCGTTCGACCTGCCGACGGAGTCCGAGTGGGAGAAAGCCGCGCGCGGCACCGACGGCCGGGTCTTCCCCTGGGGTAACCGGTTCGACCGGGCGCTGTGCTCGGTCAAGGGCTCGTCGCCGGGCAGGCCGGCTCCGGTGGGGGCTTTTCCCGCGGACGAGAGCCCGTACGGCGTGCGCGATCTCGCGGGCAATGCGGCCGAGTGGACGGTGACGGGAGACGACGCGACGGAATACGCGGTGAAGGGCGGTTCGTGGACCTCGGACGAGACCTATGCGCGCGCGTTCTCCCGCGACCTCGACCGGCCGGGGGAGATCGACGACGAGAACGGGGTGCGGCTGGTGGCACGGATGAGGAAGTGATGGAAATCCGACGATCAGGAAGTGTTACGCACCGAGATACGCGCGTTCAAGGAATCCGTAAGCACAGAGTGCAGGCAGCGGACGAGCCGTGGATCGCTTATGGGTGCAGAGTGAACGAGAGTTCGCAGGTCCGCGCGACCGTCGCGTCTGAGTTCTGCCAGAACTTCGTTCGACGAACCATGGTCACCCAATGCAGCTACTTTCTACGTCCTGCGGCACGAAGCAGCCCATGGGCCCAAGCCGCAGCGGTCGGCCGAAGCGGGGGCACGGGATCCGCCTGGTAGTCGATCACCTCGCCGTAGCGCCCCCGGTCATACGCCCGCGTGACGAGCGATTGAAGATCGGCAGGCACGTCCGCATCGCCGCCGGCCAGGGGAATCCCGATCACCAGAAGACGCTCGGACAGGCGGATCGGGTAGATCTCGAAGTCGGATCGATCCGTGGCTCGACTGACCGAAGCGACGTAGTCGAATTCTCCCGCCGCCGGAGCGAGACCCTCCGGCAAGGCGACCGTCCACTCCCCGGCGCGCAGCAGGTCGATTTCGACCAGGTTGGACGTGCTGGCCAGGACTTCCCTCTGCTTCTTGAGATACAGTTCCCTGCCCGACTCGCCTGTGGTCTTGTTCCCGAGGCTGAGGAATTCGATCGACGTCACGAGCCGCCCGCCCTTCCGCTCCCGGATCTCCACCCAGGCTTCTCGATGCCCCTCGGTGGGCACGCGGATGTGCACCGGTTCCGCGATGACGGCGGTACCGCCGGTCTTCGTTCCCCTCTCCGACGCGAGCTGGGATGGCTTCTGGACGAGGGCCACGTCCGGGTAGATTCCGCGCCGGCGTCCCTCCAGGCTCTCGACCACCACGCGTTCATTGCACCGGGCGAAGTACCCGCTCCCCAGCCGCTCATTCAAGTCATCGCGCAGGTAGGCAATGATAGAGCTGTGAATGTCGAGCCAGCCCGCGGGATCCTCGAGCCAGGGATCCATTCCCGGAAACGGGGAAGGCATGGTTCACCTCGCCGCAATGGTGCGTACAGCATAGCCGAACGCAGCGGACGCCGTCAACCTCCCGTCCCTGACTCCCTGACTCCCTGACTCCCTGACTCCCTGACTCCCTGACTCCCCTGACTCAGCGAGCCACCCGGTTGTCGACCCGACCTGCTCACCCGTCCTCACGCTGCTCCGAAAGCAGCGCGAGCCGGGAGGATGGCTCCCGGCCTGCGTCGAAGGTCGATCTCGGTCTACGATCGCTGGCGGTAGAGCTTCCACACCCCGAGGTCGTCCGGAGTGCAGGTGTTCCAGCTGCCCCACATGTGCTTGTAGGTCGCGGTGCCCTGGAAGTACAGGGTCACCTCCTCGCGGTCGGGCACGGTCGGGTGGTGGCCGGTGAAGGCGACCCGCTGCTCGTCCATCTGCGCGATCTGGCAGATCGAGGTGCGGGTATACTCGCGGCCGTCGGGCCCGCGCTCGGTCAGCTTGACCGTGGCGTGAAGCCCCTGATGGCGCTGATCGATGTCGACCCAGAGGTCGAATACCTGCCCGTCCTGGCTGCGGACGGCGATCCCCTTCCACTTGCCCAGGATGTTGACGTGAACCGAGGGGGGATAAGGCCCGCGTGCGCAGCCGAACAACATGGCCGCCGCCACCAGCACCGCCCCCGCCTTGACCAGAGTCCTCATGTCACCCTCCTCATCCCCCGCGATGCGGGGGCGCTACTTCGCCGACTCCATCCGCCAGGTGCCCAGGTCCTCGTTGTGGTTGGTCTGGTAGGTGCCCCAGAGGATACCGCCCTTTTCCACGATCCCCATGCACATCAGGTTGCGCGGCTCGAGGTCGCGGAAGTCGGGCACAGTGATCCGGAAATTGACTACGCGGCGGTCGTTGACCCAGCGGCGGTCCATCGAGCCGTCGTGCTGCACTTCCTCGGTCCAGGCCCAGGGCCCGACCTGGCGGTCGGCGACCTCGGCGTAACTCGACCTCTTGTAGACGCGGCCGTCCTCGCGATCGGTGACCTTGGCCAGGGCCAGGATCCCCTGGTGGGTGCGCGTGAACTCGACATCGAGGACGAAGCGCTTGTTGTCGATCTCGCGGGAGAGATTGCCCTGCCAGCGCCCGAGAATACGGGATTCGGGCGGAGCAGGAGCAGCCTTGCCGCCGCAGCCGAACAGGCCGGCCATGAGCGCGGCAAGGACGAAAAGCCCGGAAAGCCTCATCTGACACCCTCCAACTGACCCACTCGCGACTACCTTGTATTTCGGCCGTCGGCGGGCGGTTTCCGCAGCGCGAGCCGAAATTCATGCCAAGGCGAGGTTTGGGCAATCCGGGCGCATTCTACGCGCGGGAGTGGTCGAGTCAAGGGATTTTTCACAGCGAAACGTCGATCGCGGCGCCGTGTTCGCGTGCCGACCTGACGGCAGCTTCGGCCAACCGGACCGCGCGGGCACCCTCGGACGGCGGAATCGGAACGGGCCCGCCGGATCGGACACAATCCGCGAACTCCCCCAGGAGGACCGGGACCGTTGCGCGACGGGGCGGCAGCGGCAATTCGACCTTGCCGTCGGCGATCAAACGGTGCGCAAAGCGGATCCCGAGCCAGCGGACCGCCTCCCCCACCGAGACGAGGATGCTCTCGTCGCGCAGGGGCCGCTCGCGGAAGTCGACCCGCGCATCGAGCCCCGACGAGCGCAGCCGAATCGTGAATTCGCGCTCGCCGGGGGGAGGCGCGTCGGTCGTGCACTCGGCCCGCCACGCCGAAGCCGGACGCACCGCGCCGAGCCAATCCAGGATGTGCACGCCGAGCTCGAGCAGCCGGGAACCACGGAACGAGCGCAGGGCTTCCCCGTCGGGTTCCATCGCGAGGGAGTAGCGGACCGAAACCGGCCCCGGTCGCTGCGCGAGCAATTCCGCCAGAGCCACGTACAGCGGCTCACGGCGCAGCGTGTGGGCGACCATGCACGGGACGCCGACGCGCGCGGCAGCGGCGCCGATCTCGTCCGCGGCGGCGGCGGTGTCGGCGAGCGGCTTTTCGATCAGCAGGGGTTTGCCGGCCCCGAGCACGGCGAGGGCGAGGTCGCGATGGGTGGCGACGGGAGTGACCAGTGCGACGGCGTCCACGTCGGGCGCGCGCAGGAGCGACGCGAGGTCGGGATGGAAGGCTACGCCGTGCTCGCGCGCCCACTCCGCGCCTGCGCGGGCGTCCCGGCGGCAGACCGCCGCGAGAACCGCACCGGGGACTTCGCCGTCGAGCAGATGGCGGGCATAGCGCACGCCGTGGCGACCCAGGCCCACGAGGCCGATGCGCAAGGGACTCATTCGGCGACCCAGCCCTCGCGGGGCCGGCCCCGGGCGTGGAGCGATCGCGGCCGCCGGCCAAAGAGATCTCCGAGCCAGCCCATGGGCGGACATTCCCCCGACTCGCACCCCGCCTACTCGAACGCCTTATCCCGCTTGTTTTCCTTCCACCAGCTCTCCCAGTCGAGGGCGAAACGGGGAGCGTCGTCTCCGTCCTTCTGGGGCGCGATGCCGGTGTGGCCGGTGAGCTTGGGCAGGAGCTGGTTGACCACGAGCCAGGCGGAGCTGGACTCGACGGACACGTTGGCCTTTGCGAGCCGGCTCTGGGCGAGGATGAGCCCGTCCATGATCACGCGCAGCTTGAGTTGGCCGCAGTTGGCGGCGGCGGCCTCGATGATTTCGGCGTTGAGCATTTCGAGGCCGCGGGCGAAGTACGGAGCCGCCTCGCGGCTCTTGGTCGCGCCGAGCCCGTCGTAGACGGCGCGCAGGGCCTTCATGTCGCGCTGGTAGTCGGGGGTGCCGCGTTCTTTCTTGAGGTCGACCTTGGCGAAGCGCTTGAGCGCGGTGTCGGCTTCGGCTCCCAGCGCCTTGAGGGCGGTGGGGGTGTCCTGGGTCTTGCCGAGGAGGCGTGCGGCCAGGTTGCGGACTTCGGGTGCGGGGTCCTTGAGCGCGGCGGTCATCGCGGCGGCGGTGGCCTTCGAGCGCGCATTCGCGTGGGCGTCGTTGGCGGCGGCGAGGGCGTCGAGCGCGGAGACGCGCCGCTCCGAATCCTTGTCCTTCCACGCGGCCTTGAAAGCCTCGACGGCGGCCTTGTCGGCTTCGGCGTGGGGGCCGCAGACGGCCTTGACGGAGCACTGGGGACAGTCGTCGGCGCGCGCGGCGCTCCCGATCAGGACGAGGGCGAAGCCGGCGGCCAGGCGCAGGGCGAACGCGAGCGGACGCCCGCGCGGGGTGCGCAGGAAACGCAGGTGGGCGAAGCGGTGCATGTCGCGCCTTTCGTGTGCGTCGGTCCGGCGGGTCTTCGCGCCGGGCATTCTCTCAGCGCTTCATCACGAAGAGGGTGATGTCGTCGCTCTGCTCGGCTCCCGCGGCGTGTTTCTCGACCGAGGCGACGATGCGCTGGACCATGCGCTCGGCGTTGTCCTGGCGGATGGCCTGGGCGGCGATGACCAGAGGGTCGGTGCCGAACTCGACGCCCTCGACGCTCATCGCCTCGACCACGCCGTCGGTGTAGAAGGCCATCATGTCGCCCTTGCGCAGCTTGATCTCGGTATCCTTGAGCACGCTGCTGAAACGCGGGCCTTCGCTCATGCCGAGGGCCATGCCGTGGGACTCGACGAAATTGGCGACGCCGGCCCGTTCGTCCCAGTAGAGGGGCGGATTGTGGCCGGCGTTGGCGAAGCGGACGGTGTCGGCCTTGGGATCGAAGTAGGCGAGAACGGCGGTGACGAACGTGCCGCGCTTGAGGTCGCGATACAGCCCCTTGTTGACCTCGACCAGGGTCTGTGCGGGGCTGCCGCCGGCGACCGCGATGGCGCGGAAAATCGAGCGCACCATGACCATGACCATGGCGCCGGCAAGGCCTTTCCCCGCGACGTCGGCGACCACGATGGCGTACTTGCCGTCGTTGATCGAGAAGAAGTCGAAGTAGTCGCCGCCCACCGCCTTGGCCGGCTGGTAGTACTTGGCGAACTCGTAGGACGGGATATCCGGGAGGCTGGCCGGAATGAGCTTGAGCTGGACGTCTTTGGCGCGCATGACGTCCTCTTGATCGTGCTCGGCGAACTCCGCGGCCTCGGCTTCCTGGGCCTGGTCCGACCGGGACTTGGCGGCGCGGCGGGAGGTGCTCGCGTGCACGGCCTGGAGGGCCTCACTGACCTCGGAGGCGCTCTGGAGGCGCTGCTCCGGGTCCTTGCGCATGCACTGGCGGAGGAACTCCATGAGATTCGGCGGCACGTCGGGAGCAGCGCCGCGAAGGAACACCGGCTCCTCATTGCGGATGATGTTGATCAGGGTGGCGAGATTCTTGATCGGGAAGGGAGGCTCGCCGGTGAGGCAGTAGACGCCGAGGGCGCCGAGGGCGTAGATGTCGGAGCGTTTGTCGACGGCGCCGGGGTTGTAGACCATCTCAGGCGACATGAAGACCATGTCGTTGGGTCCGGTGGTGGACTGAGTGAGGGAGACCATGCCGGACTGCTCGAGCCAGCGCGCGCGGCCGAAGTCCTTGATCTTCACGGTGCCGTTCTTGTCGACCATGATGTTGGCCGGCTTGAGGTCGCGGTGAATCATCTGGCGCGACTCGGTGTGTTCGAGGGCGCCGGAGATCTGGCGGAGGATGGCGACGGTCTCGACCGCGGAGAGTTTCTTGCGATCGCTGACGTGCTGGTGCAGGGGCCCGCCGTCGATGAATTCCATCGCGATGAAGTAGGTCTGGCGGAACTCCCCGGCGTCGAGCAACTGGACGACGTTGGGGTGGCAGAGGAGGCCGCCGGCGCGGGCTTCGCGGAGGAATTTCAGGACGACCTGCTCGTCGCTGGACAGCGAGGGGTCGAGGACCTTGAGGGCGACGACCTTGTTGAGGCGCGCATGGCGGGCGCGGTAGACGGTGGACATCTGGCCCTTGCCGATGACCGCGACGAGCCGGTAATTGCCGAGCTCCTGGATCATACCCGGCTGGAGGCAACTGGAGCAGATCCAGCCCTGGGGGTCCTGGCGCGCGACGTTTTCCTGGACTTCCCAGGGGGCGATCGGGCGTTGGCAGCGGTGGCAGCGGTCGCCGCCCGCGGGCCCGACGGAGGGGTGGTGGCCGGAGCCGGAGGGGGGCTGGGGAGCGGGGACGTTGACGGTCGAGCGCACGGGCCGGGCCGGGCCCGCCGGGTTGAGCGCGGTCAGCTTCGCCGGGGAGATCCCGGGCATGTCGGGGTCGAGGGTGCGCTTGCGCAGGTCCGCCTCGACGGGGGCGGGCTTGGCGCTGCGCAGGTCGTCGATCGGCGCGAGCAGCTCGAACGGCATCTCGTTGGCGGGCTCGCGGGAGACCTGGGCCTGGTCGACGTCGACGGTACAGGTGAGGATGGTCTGGCCGAGGCGGAACTCGTCGCCGCTGGCGAGGGGGCGGGTGCCGGCGATCTTCTGGCCATTGACGTAGGTGCCGTTGCGGCTGCCGAGGTCCTCGAGGCAGAGGCGACCGTCCTTGTTGGCCACGGTGCAGTGGGCGCGGGAGATGACGGCGTCGAGGACGACGAGGTCGCACTGGGAGCCGCGGCCCAGGGTAATACGTTGCCCTTCGTCGAGGTAGACGACCTTGCCGGCGAGGTTGCCGGTCTTGACGAAGATCTGGGACTTCATGAACGACTCGGACTCACACTGGCGCGGAGGGACCCGACACCGCCTCCCGGAGCGGGCAGTATATCCCGGCCTACGCGCTGGCTGCAAGGGTTCGCGGCGGGGTGTCCGGAAAAGGCTTGGGACGACCCCGGGCGGCGATATACTATGGTCGACGCCGGTGGAGGAGATCGCGGATGGCGCTGGTGGAGATGGAGCTGATCCGGGTCGTGATTCACGAGACCGGAGACGAGCAGGTGATCGTACTCAAGGAGAAGGACGGGGAACGCAGCTTCCCGATCGTGATCGGGCTGAACGAGGCGGCGGCGATCGACCGGGGGATCAAGCGCATCAAGACGCCGCGGCCGATGACGCACGATCTGCTGGAGAACGTGCTGAGCGGACTGGACGCGATCCTCGAGCGCGTCGTGGTCACCGATTTGAAGGACAGCACGTTCTTCGCGCGGCTGATCGTGAGGCTGAACGGCAAGACCGCGGAGATCGACTCGCGGCCGAGCGACGCGATCGCGCTGGCGACGCGAATGCAGGCGCCGATCTTCGTGGCGGACGAGGTGCTGGAGGCGGTCGTGCAGGAGTGAGGGCGGACCGTTCCCGCCGAGCAATTCGCGCTCGATCCCGTGTCGTGATCGAGCGCGCCGAGCGATGCGAGGTCGAGCACGATCCCGAGAACGGGAACGGGCACGACGGCGCGACCCGGAGGGTTGGCAGAGCGGTCTAATGCGGCGGTCTTGAAAGCCGTTGACGTCGCAAGGCGTCCGAGGGTTCGAATCCCTCACCCTCCGCTCCTCGCCGGGCGGGCCCCATCGCGCGGCCGGGAATGGCGCGCGCCGCCGCGGTGGGCGTTTGCGGGAGACGAACTGCGCACCGGCTGAAGCGGTGGTTTCGCCGGGGCCCGGGCCGAAGCCTACTCCCCCAGGTCCGCCCACATCGCCTCGAGCCCTTCGTCGATCTGCTGCCGAGAGTTCTCCGTGCCGCCGAGCGCGAAGTCCGCGGGCAGATCGTAGAGCTGCTCGCCGTAGCCGTCGATCAGCGCGTGCAGGGCGAGCACCACGTTCATCCCCGCGGAATAGGCCTGCGGGTGCTGCACCGTGGTCCGCGCGCTGCGCCAGCGCGTGAGCGCTTCGTCGACCTCGAGCAGGCGCGCATGCCATTCCGCCACTGCGGCCTCCCAAGTCTCCCGGGTCACGGCCTCGGCTTTGTCCGAATCGGCGTGGCGGGCGCGCTCCTCGCGAATCTCCTTCGCCAGCGCCGTCAGCGTCTCGTGCGCCTGGCCGAGCAGCCCGCGGGAGAACTCCTCTTCGCGAGCCGCCGCGCCCCACGTCCCGACCTGCACGAGGCAGGCGCCGAACACTTCCTTGGTCTCGCAGAGCTTGCGCGCCTCGACGATCTCGGGCTTGCAGCGGTCGGTGCCGAACTCGAGCCCTTCCTCCGATTTCAGGATCGCGCGCCTCACGGCCGACGACTGCTCGCTCCAGCGAAACCAGGCCTCGATCACGTAACTTCCACTCGCCAGCGGCTTGCGCCACGGACCCATCTCGGCGATGAAGCCCTGGGCCTTCACCCGGGCGTCGTACCAGCAGAGATACTGCTTCGCGCCCTCGAGCCGGAGCCCCACCTGCATCCGCGTCCCGTCGGGGTAATGCGCGTGCCCGTCGACGAAAACCATCGCCTTGCGCACGTCGCCGCGACGGATCTCCTGGTATTTTGCTTCGAGCACCACGGGGTAGCCTTCGTGCGCCAACAGGTCGCCGCAGGCCAGAATCAACCACGCGAGCCCGAGCAGAGCGCTGAACTTGGACATGGCACCATCCCTCTCATCTTCGTGCTCCGTCTCACCCTTCGCAAAGGGCGGCCACGCGCCGCGCATGGCGTCGATGGAGCATTCTGGCCGTGGATCTGAGGTCTTCCACCGATGCCCGGTCTAGCGCAATCGACGTGCCCAAACCCCGATAGAGTCAAGCCCAAGCGGATTCGAAGGTTGGGGAATCTGGCGGTGTGCGGAGGAGCGTTACGAAATGTGCCGGTGTTACGATTCCGCACCCGGCGGGCCGCGAGCCTGCGCGGACCGCCGAGAGGAGAGGCGCGGTGGGCGGGTCCCGGCCGTCGGCTCACTCCCTGGCCGCGCGCTTCTTCACCGTGGCGATGCGTCGGCGGGTCGCCCCTTCCAGGCGCTCGATCTGGCGGAAGGTCTGCCGGACCTGGCGCGATTCCTTGAGGTGGGGGAGCGAGCGGAACAGGCACTCGCGCGCCTCGTTGCGCGTCACCAGGTTGCCCTCCGGCTCCTTGAAGTAGAGCGCGGCGAGGTTATTCAGCGCGTGCGGCTCGTTGGCGTTGAGCTCGAGCGTCTTGCGATAGGCTTTGGCCGCCTCGCGGTAGAGGCCGAGCTTTTCGAGGGTGCAGCCCAGGTCGTTGTGGGCCGCGGCGTATCCGGGCTCCAGCTCGATGCTGCGCTGGGTGTGCACGAGCGCGTCGCGGAATTTCCCCACGCGGTAGAGGGCGAGGCCGAGGTTGTAGTGCGCCGAGGCGTTCCGGGGGGCGAGCTGCACCGAGCGCCGCTGCACGCCGGCCCGGCGTCGCGGGCGCTGCGGAGGCATCTACGTCGGATTGCGCCGAGTCGATCGCGCGTTTGACGACCGTCGCACCTGCGGACCCCGTGTGGGTCTCCCGGCGCGGGGCGGCCGGAACGGTCTTGTTCGATTGCTCGGTTCCCGCTCCGGCGGGAGCGTCACGCCGTTCCTCCTGGCGCTGGAGCACCTCGGTCAGCGTGTCGCTCGTCATGGCGCCCTGCGCGACGAGTTGCTCGCCCAAGGCCACCCAGGTTCGCCCGCATCCTCGCGCCGGGCCTGCTCCCGGAGCGCGCAGTTGACTTCTTCGGTTCGTCCACCTGCTCGTGGGTGAGGAAGCGATGCTCGACGAGCACCACGCCGATCGGAGGAACGGGACGCTCCGCCTCCTGGACGCGCAAGGCGGCGTCGAGCTGCGCCCGCGTCAAGAGACCGCGCTCCACGGCCAGGCGGCCGAGCAGGGCATCGACGGGTCGGGCCATGTTCAGTCGCTCGACTGGCGCTTGGTTCGCTGCGAGCGATTACGGTGCGAGCGAGACCTGTCCACGACCCGTTCGGGATGGGCCTTCTCCCGCTCTTGCAGATATCGAACCAGGGCTTCCATGGTTCCACCGACTCTCTTGAGCAACCGCTCGCTGTTCCTGCGAATCTCGGCAACAATGGGATCAGGTTTCATGGCGTGTAGGGCTCCATGGGTTCCATCAGTTCCTCCGGCGTGAGGATCACCGGCGTGGTTCTCTTCCGTTTGCGATTCAAGAGCTGCAGCCGCAGGATCACGTGCCCGTTCGCGATGTGGGCGCAATTCCAGGTCAGCAGGTAATCCAACTCGTGAACGACGGCGAGTGCAATGTGGAGCGCGTCCCGGGCGGCCCGCGGGGGAAGCGGAAGGCGTGTGCGGTAGGTGTCCGCCAGGTCGATCGCCGAAGCGGTCATCTCCACGACGGGGATGCCGGCCGTGAACTTCAACCGCGCGCGCGCCGACCGAGGATCTCCGGCGGCGATTTCCTCGATGACCAAGGTCGATACGCGCAGATCGAATTGCTTCGCGCGAGTCGTCCACCAGGCGCGCGTGAGACGCTGATGGCCGGCGACGATCAGGTTGCGCGTCGGTCTCGAGGCGAGGTAGCCGAAGATCGTCGTCTCGAGGTATACGCTCGGCACCCCGACCTCCTGGTACCCTGATCCTCGCTCGCGAGTGCGATGCTACTCCTCTCTTCGGTCAACGTCAACGCGCAGGAAAAAGGATGACCCGGTGCGCTGGCGAAGTCCTCTTGCCCGTCGAGAGGTGGTCCAGCGACTTCTTCCGTTCGGCGCGGGCCTGGGCCTAAATGTGCCGGTGTTACGATTCCGCACCCGGCGGGCCGCGAGCCTGCGCGGACCGCCGAGAGGAGAGGCGCGGTGGGCGGATCCCGGCCGTCGGCTCACTCCCTGGCCGCGCGCTTCTTCACCGTAGCGATGCGTCGGCGGGGGGCCCCCCCCCGGCGCGCGGTCTGTGGGGAGGGCTGCCGCGGCCGGGGCGG
>Ga0082335_1003994_pt1 | contig 23136 bp, 22 predicted proteins | sample Subgrocontami58m_FD_72375 | JGI IMG/M metagenome (GOLD analysis project Ga0082335, IMG submission 72375) | Subsurface groundwater microbial communities from S. Glens Falls, New York, USA - GMW37 contaminated, 5.8 m (SPADES assembly) (version 2) ...
CCCTGCAGGCGAGCGGGGGGGTGATGTTCTCGGTCCGCGAGTCAGCCGAGCGCAGGCGCGTCCTCGAACCGCGCTGGAGGTACGCGACCTTCATAGCCGGCCTGTGCGTCGAGGCGTGCCAGCCGCTCGGCGAGAGCGGAATCCCTGCCACGATCGCGAAGATCCTGCCCGCCGACTGTGCGCAGTACCTGCGCGAGGGCGGTGACCTCGTGGTCCCGGTGATGCTGGACGCGATCGCCGGCGCCCCGGGGCAGGGGGAGGAATCCGCTCTACGCAGGATCGTGGAAGACGTCCGCCGCCGCGTCTCCGGGCAGGACAAGAATGCAGCGCTCGCGCCCTGCCTCGTCGAGGCCATGCGCAGGCTGTTCCGCAACGGCACGTGGAAGGTGGGCGAGAGGAAGGCGCGCCTTTGGCACGGGGAGGATGGCCTGTACCTCGTGTGGAAGACCGCAGCGAATGAGATCGGGGACCTGCTCGACCGCGAGCGGATCCAGGGGCCGCCGCGGGACGCGAACGCGCTGCGCGACATCCTGGCACGCGCGGGGGTGATCGAGTCGAACCGGCGAGGCGGCTTTCTGTGGACCATCCGGCCCCCCAACGCGGCGAACTCGCTCGTCGCCGTCAAGATCAAGGACCCGGAACTGTTCTTTGCCAACGCAGTGCCGCAGCCCCTGCCTCACGCGATCGGCCAGGCGTGGGAACCCGAACCCCGCGCGGAGGATCGATGAGAACCTACGAAATGCCCTGGCGGCCGGCCTACGAGGTCGTCGCTGCGGGCGCCTGGACGGCGGCGATGGTCCTGATGGCCCTGACCGCCGTATCCACCGCATTGCCTTCAGCCCCGTTCTGGACCATGGGCGGGCTGGCACTTGCCTTCGCGGCCCTTCGCTGGTGGCAAACCCTTTCGCTGTGGCGCTTCAAGATCTCCCTCGCGGGTCGGGCATCGGACTCCATCGAACCCTCGCGCCTGCTCCAGTTGATGCGGCGCGAACCGGGGGCGGTTTGGCTCGGCTACGGTTTCGAATGGACACCCGTTCACGCGCAGCGTGCAATCGAAATGCGCAAGCGCGTGGTCACCGAATTCCTGCCCCCCCGCTGGTTCCTGAAGTTGCTGGGCATCCGGCTCGAGAGCCGGGGCGCAGTCGGAGCGCAGTGGATCCACGGCCTCGAGCCTCGGGAATCCAGTATTTACCTGCCCTTGCCGAGCCTGGAGGGCAACACCGCCGTGTTCGGGACCACGGGCTCGGGCAAGACGCGCCTGTTCGAGCCGCTCATCTACCAGGCGGTGCAGCGCGGTTCGGTCGTCATCGTTATCGACCCGAAGGGGGACACCGAACTGCGCGACCTCACCCGGCGCGCCTGCGACCGGGCCAACCGCAAGGATGCGTTCCTGTATTTTCATCCGGCCTTCGCCTCGCACTCGGTGCGCATCGACCCGCTGAAGAACTGGAACCGCGAGACGGAGGTCGCGAGCCGCATCGCCGCCCTGATGCCCTCGTCCTCCGGGGACGACGCGTTCGTGCAATTCGCCTGGCGCGCGCTCCATCTTGTGACCGGGGGCCTGATCTACATCGGTGAACGCCCGACGCTGATGAAACTGCGCCGTTTCATCGAGGCTGGTCCGGACGAACTGATGGAGCGGGTACTGGTCGCCTTCTTCGGGAGGCACGTTCCGGAGTGGGACACCCTGACCGCGCCGCTCGTGCAGCGCGCCCGCGACGAGCGCTCCCCGAGAAGACCGTTCTCCGCAGCGAGCCCGGAAATGCTGGCGTACGCGCAGTACTACCAGACCGAGGTCCCCGCCGCGCTGCGCGATCCGGCCGTCGACGGTCTGCTCGCGATGACCCTGCACAACCGCGAGCACCTTTCGAAGACCATCGCCTCGCTGCAGCCGCTTCTGGTGATGCTCACCTCGGGCGACCTCGGCCCGTTGCTGTCACCGGATGCGGCGGACATCGGCGACGAGCGCCCGATCTTCGACCTGGCGAGCATCATCGACGGCGGGAAGGTGTTCTACGCCGGGCTCGATTCGTTGTCCGATGCGACCATAGGCTCAGCGATCGGATCGATGCTGGTCGCCGATCTCGCGTCGGTCGCCGGCGCCATCTACAACTTCGGCCGGCGCGACGCAAGGATCGAGGTGTTCCTCGACGAGGCCGCAAGCTGCCTGAACAAACCGCTGGTCGAGGTGCTGAACAAGGGCCGGGGCGCGGGTTTCGTCGTGACGCTCGCCGCGCAGACGCTGCCGGACTACATTGCGGCGCTCGGAAGCGAGCATCGGGCGCGCATGATGCTCGGCAACTGCAACAACCTCATCGCGCTGCGAACGAAGGACCTCGTCACGCAGAAATTCATCGTCGAGACCTTCGGCGAAACCCACGTGCAGCAGGTCGTGAGATCGCAGAGCACGGGCAACCGTTCCGACGACGGCGGCATGCACGTCATGGCCAACATTTCGGAGTCGTTGTCGGAGCAACGCACCGCGATATTCCCGCCGGAATTGCTGGGGATGCTCCCGAACCTGCAGTACATCGCCTCCGTCTCCGGCGGCAGGCTGATCAAGGGCAGGTTGCCCAAGCTCGAGGAGTCGTAGCACGTGGGACTGATCTACCTTGTCCGGACCGAGCGGGAGTCATCGAGCGGGGAGCCGCCGGCCCCGAGACTGCATTGCCTGAATCTGAGCCAGAAGACCCTCAACGCGGAATGGGTGCTGTCCTCCGCGCTTGGAGCGCTCGCGCGGCGGCGCTACGCCAGGGCGCTCTTCTTTTCCTGGCCGAACCTGCAAGCGGCCTGCCTGAGGCTTGCCGGGTTCCTCACGAACCACTATCCGGGCGAGCGGCGGACGCTTCTCGAGGAATGCCTCGCGACAGCGATCGAGCGCTACGAATCTACGGCCGACGATTCGCAGTTCGAGCTCGCGCCGGCACGGGCCTTCCTGATCGGCCTGATCGAGCACGCGCCCCGGGTGCTCGATTACCGGGTGTACGGCATCTGCAAGGGAAACAAGACCGTCTGCTGGGACCTGTTCAGCCGGCCCGTATCGACGTGGGCGCGCAACGCGAGGGTGAAGCGGTTGGTGTTCGAGCCTACGTCGATCGGGTCGGAGCTGAAGAACACGCGCTTCGTGCACTTCGTGCTGGCCAGCCACGTGCTCGAAATGCGCGACCTGGTGGTGATGCGGGGCGAGATCGAGGCAATGTCCGGGTTCACCGGGATCTCGCCGGGCGAATAGCCGATGGCCAGGCACATCGGCTTGTGGCTGATCCTGCTTGCGGTCGCGGCGCTGCTTGCGCCCGCCATGCTTCCCGCGCAAGGGGTCGTCGGACGAATGAACGACGAGCTCGGCATGGTCGTTTCCGCCCTCGGGGCGGGCCAGGCGAAGCGGATCGTCGATGGAGCCAACCGCCAGTTCGAAACGCTCTTCGCGGGAAGCGGCTGGTTGCGATCGGTGTCCGCCGCCTACGTCGAAGAACCGGCCGTCCCGCACGCCGACCGCTTCATGCCCTGGGTGGGCAGGCTCACGAGCGCCACCAACGGGTACCTGCTCTCGCTCGCCGGAACCAGCTACGCGATGCTGGTGCGGCTGAACATTCTCGCGGCCTGGACGCCGTATGTTGTTCCGTTCCTGCTGGCCGCGATGATCGACGGCGCGGTACGCAGGCGCATCAAGCTCATGTCCTTCGGATTCTTCAGTCCGGTTGCACTGAGCGTGGCCCTGCATTCGTTCGTCGCGCTCGCGTTCCTGCCCCTGCTCTACCTGATCCTGCCCCTGCCCGTTTCGCCTCTCGTGGTCCCGTTCTGGGCGCTCGCCACGGCGCTGCCCCTGATGCTGCTCGCCGCCAATATCCAGCGCATCAGGGGGTAGGGGAAATAGCGAGACTTGAAGCTGTTTTTCAGGGGCGCCTTCTTCGCGCCGCGCCGATACAGTTCCACGTCATGGACCGCTCGACCCAGCGCAATTCGCTTGAGCTGCTCGCGAACACGCTCAAGCCCATCTCCACGCTGATGCTGGACGCCGGCGTGCAGGAAATCATGATCAACGGCCCGGACAACATCTGGGTCGAACGCAGCGGATGCATCGAGCGCTACGACGCGAAAATCTCCGAGATCCAGATCCGCAGCGCCATCTCGGTCCTCGCCCGGCTGGAGCGCAAGGAAGCGAAGGAAGGCACCAAGGACGGCATCATCGATTCGCGCATGGACGGAATGCGCGTCGCCGGCGTGCTCTCGCCCACTGCGGTGAACGGCCACGCCATCGCCATTCGCAAGCATTCGCCGGTGCACTTGTCCCTCGAGGACTACGCCGAGGCCGGCGCGTTCCGCCCGGCGAAGGCGAACGGCCTGGACCGCAGCGCGGCCGGCGGCGCAGAGCGGCCCGCCGACGCGTCGGTGGCCGCGGGCGGCGAAGCCCTGAAGGCGTTCCTTCGCTGGATGGTGAAGGCGCGGAAGAACGCCATCGTCGCGGGCGGTACTTCGTCGGGCAAGACCACGTTCCTGAACGCCCTGATCGCCGAGTTCGACGCGGGCGAGCGCGTGATCACGATCGAAGACACCCCCGAGTTGAAGGTCAAGGTTCCGAACCGGGTGTCCCTGGAATCCAACGATCAGGCCGGCGTCACGACGCGCGACCTCGTGCGCCTTGCGCTGCGGTTCCGCCCCGACCGCCTGATCGTCGGCGAGGTGCGGGGAGGCGAGGCCTACGACCTCATGCAGGCGGCCAATACCGGCCACGAAGGCTGCCTTGCCACCGTCCACGCCAACAGCGCGGTCGCGGCGCTCTCGAGGCTCGAGACGCTGGTGCTCAGCTCGGGAACGGATTGGCCGCACTCGGCCATACAGGCGGAGATCGCGCGCACCTTTCAGTTCGTCGTGTTCATGTCGCGGCGCGAGAAGCTGCGGGTTCTCGAAGAGGTCGTGGAGATCGCCGGGTTCGACCGGCAGACCTCGGAATACAGGGTGAAGCATATCTATAGGAGAAGCGCATGAAGGCCAAACTGATGTTGTTTCCATCGCGGCTGTCCCAGTTCCTGGCATCGCCCAAGGGGTCGTTGATGCTGATGGTGCTGTCGGCGGCCGCCTTCCTCGCAGCCGATGCGTGGAGCGCGGCGCCCTTGCCGTGGGAGGGACCCATCACGCAGATCGCTTGCTCGATGGCCAACCCCATCGCCAAGGCCGTCGCCGTGATCGCCATCGTGGTCGCGGGACTGATGTTCGCGCTGGGCGAAGGCGGCGGCATCTTCAAGACGATCCTGAGCGTGGTGATGGGCGTGTCCATCGCGCTGCTCGCCACGACCTGGGTGTCCAGCCTCGGTTCCACCGGCGGCGGCAGCGGCGGCAGTGCGATCACCTGTCCCAGCGCGTGAGCGATGTATCAGCCGCGCTCGACGCCCGTCCACCGCTCGCTCATGGAAATCAAGACTATCGCGGGTGTGGAGCGGCGCATCGCGATCGTCAACGTGACCATCGCCGCCGCGCTGACCATGGCCATGCACGTCTGGGGGTACGTCGTTGCGGCGGTCCTGCTGCACGTCGTGCTCGCGTACCTCACCAAGCGCGATCCGTTCCTGCGGCTGATCTACATCCGCTACAACACGCAGGCCGACACCTACGATCCCTGGCCGCACGCCTTCCAGCGCACCGGGCATCGCCCCTTCGGATTCGGCAGGGGCGCGCTGTGCTGAACCTGGCCAGGCTCGCCCGGAACTACGAATCGTCGGCGCGGACGTTCTCGGAACTGGTGCCCTGGATGTCGCTCGTGCGTCCGGACACGGTGCTCGGCAAGGACGGGAGTCTGCTCGCGTGCTACCGCTACGACGGGGTGGATCAGGAGGGCCTGGAGCGCAGCGACGTCGACCGCTACGCGCAACTGGTCGAGCACGGGCTGCGGAATTTCGATGAGCGTGTCACCGTGTGGTGGACCGTCGATCGCCGCCGCACGACGGAGTATCCGGAGGCGCAGTTCAGCGACCCAATCAGCCGCCTGGTGGACCAGGAGTGGCGCGCCGGATTCTCCAACGGCCACCAGTACGTCAATCGCTATCACCTCGCCTTCCTGTATACGCCGGCCGGCGGCGCCGAAGGCCTGATGGACAAGTTCAACTACTTCTCCCGCGACGCCGGGCTGCCGACGGCGAACGCGTTCCTCGAGGCGGCCAAGGCGCAGTTCAGCCGGCGCAGCGCTTTCGCCTTCTCGGCGGCGCAGATCGAGCAGAGCGTGAGGGTCTTCCTCGACCAGATGGGCGCGTTCGAGGACATGGTGGCGGAGATCCGGCTTGCGCGCCTGGGCGGCGAAGAACTCCTCGCATTCCTGCACGACCGCTGTTCGCCGGCCAGCTACGGGCAGCCGGTGAAGAATCCCGACATGCCGTTGTATCTCGACGCCTACCTGCCGGACAACACGCTCACCGTCGGCTGGGACCACCTGCGCTTCGACGGAACGAGCTATGCCGCCGCGGTGAGCGTGAAGGACTGGCCCGATGCCTCCGAGCCCGGGTTGTTCGACGCGCTGCTCGCCGTGCCGGGGGAGCTCACCGTCTCCCAGTGCTTCCGGTTCGTCGAGCGCGGCGCGGCGAAGGATTACATCGCGGCCGTGGAGCGGCACAACCGCACCCTGACCAAGAACGCGCTCGGCTACGTCATGGAGGCCTTCGGGCAGGAATCGCGCAACATCGACTACGGCCGCATGGCGCTCGCCGAGGAGGCCTCGGAGGCGCTCACCGGGCTCACGACCCTCAACCGCGTCTACGGCTACTACAACCTCACGGTGGTGGCCCATGGGCAGAGCAGGAACGAGTGCGAGGACACCCTCAAGGCGGCGACCAAGGTCCTGCGCCGCGCAGGATTCATATCGGTGCGCGAGACGCTGCACGCGCTCTCGGCGTGGGCCGGGACGATGCCGGGCCAGTGGGCCGAGCTCGTGCGCTGGTTCTTCGTCAACACGGCGAACCTCGCCGATCTCAGCCCGGTGCGCACGCTGATGGCGGGGGAGAACCGCAACCGTCATCTCAGCGAGCAGGCCGGACGGCCCATGCCCGCGCTCACCGTGTTCGCGACGGAATACGCAACGCCCTTCTATTTCAACTTCCACATGACCGACCTCGCCCATACCATCGTCGTCGGTCCATCCGGGATGGGGAAATCGACGATCAACAACTTCCTCATCTCGCAGTTCCGCAAGTACGCACCCTCCGCGGTGGTGATCTTCGACAAGGACTACAGCTGCCGGATTCCGACGCTGCTGCAGGGCGGCGCGCATGTGGATCTGGCCGGCGAGCGGGGCGCAAAGGTGAGCCTCAACCCGGTGCTCGCCCTTGCCGAGCGGGACGACTGGTCCTGGCTCGCCAAGTGGCTCGAGATCCCGCTCACTTCGCGCGGCTACTCGATGACTGCGGACGACGACCGCATCCTGTGGCAGGCGATCGAGAGCGTCGCCGCGCAGCCGAGGGCGAACTGGAAGCTGCAATCGTTCTACCCCTTCCTGTCGAAGACGCTGGGCGAGCAGCTCATGGCCTGGATCGGCGACGGCCAGCTCGCTCGCTACTTCGACAACCGCGAGGATTCCTTCGACCTCGCGGAGTTCACCTGCATCGAGATGGGCGGGCTGTTCCAGAACCCGCGCGTGGCGACGGGCTTCCTCGAATACGCCTTTCACCGCATCGGGAAGCGTCTGGACGGCCGGCCCACGCTGATCTATATCGAGGAAGCCTGGTTCATGCTCGAGGACGAGCGCTTCGCCGCGCGCGTCAACGACTGGCTGCGCACCCTGCGCAAGAAGAACGCCCTCGTCCTCTTGGCCACGCAGTCACTGGACGAGATCGCGCGCAGCTCCATCTTCGCGACCATGGTGGACAACATCCCCAACCGGATCTTTCTCGCCAATCCGAACGCGCTCGCTCACAAGGAGCTCTACACGCGCAAGTTCGGCCTGAACGAGGCGCAGGTGAACCGCATCCGGGGCGCCATTCCGAAATTGCACTACTACATCACCACACCCGTCCTGTCGCGCCTGGTCGAGGCGCGGTTCTCCCGGAAGATCCTGGCGGTGCTGCGGTCCGACCCGCGCGCCCAGCAGGCCTTCGACCGGGCGCTTGGACGGGGCGGGGACTGGAAGTCAACCTATCTGGAGGAGATGAGCAATGCGTAGATTTTTGCTTGCGATCGTTTCGGTGGCCGCGCTTTTCCTGCCGCCGTCCGCCTCGGGCATCATCGTCTTCGACCCGAGCAATTTCACGCAGAACACGATCTCGGCCATACAGGCGGTCTCGGCCGAGCTCCAGCGGGCGCAGCAGTTTCTCTTGCAGACCCAACAGTACATCACGCAGCTGCGGAATCTCGCGAAGATGGCCGATCCGGAGGCGATCCTCCGGGATTACGCCCCGGAAGTCGACGCCGCGATGAAATACGTCGGCACGCTGCGCACGCTTTACGGCGATTTGAAACACCTCCGCGACACGGTCGATCAGCAGTTCAAGGAACAGGCGATGTCCGGACTGTCATGGGACAAATACGTCGAGCGCGAGATCGTTTTCGCGCAGCGCAAACTCCAGACGGCGCAGGCCGCCTTCGGCGCCGTCAGAGGCGCCATGGAAAGGATCGACAGCGACTACAAGCAGATGCGCGAGGCCCAAGCGAAGATTCACACCACCGAAGGCGCGCAGGGCCAGATGGAGCTCACGAACCAGCAGCTCAATCAGTTGGTGTCGATCAACAGGGAAATGCTCACCAGCATCTCGGCGCTGGTACAGGCCACGGCGGAGAAGCTCAAGTCCGAGGCAGCCGACCGCGAAGCCGCGAACACGGTTGAACCGGCTGCCAGGCAGGCCGCTGAGGCCGAGTGGAAGCGGCAGCAGGACGCCGCGAACCGGGTGCAGAACAGATCAGGCCCGCTCTACAGATAGTCCGCAACCGACTCTCCACGCCATGCCTGGACCCGCAACCCCGCCGACGATAGAGAACGTTTCCCAGCTGGTCGAGCAGCTGCCCTTCGCCGTGCGCGCGATGGCCTTGACGGTGGCCGACGCTTTTACCACGAATGGTGTCTACATTCTCACGGCCTTGACGGTCATCGTGGTCGTCCTGGGGACATTGAAGACGATGCTCGCGCAAGGCGGGTTCGTGGACACGCTCTCGGATCTGATCCGTGCCGTCCTCATCTGGGGATTGGCGGCGTGGTTCCTGCGCGACTATCCGGTGATCATGACGCCTCTGTGGGAGACGTTCGACGCGATCTCGAACCGTATCGCGGCGGTGGGCGCAGGCGGCGGCACAGGAGGACTTCCGACCGGCGTCGCCGGCGCGGCGGGCTTGTTTCAGGCAGTAAACAGAATCTTCTCCGTTCTCGGGACGGCCTGGACGGGCGGGTACAGCTCCGGGTGGGACAGGGCTGTCTATGTCCTGAGCGGGCTGCCTCAAATCATGGAGACGACCCTGCTGGCTTTGGTCGCAGCCGGGCTGCTGGTGATGGCGACGGCCGTCTACATGCTGGTGTTTGCCACGGGCAAGTGCCTGCTTGCCGTCGGCCTGGCGCTTGGGCCGCTCCTGATTCCGTGGATTGCATTCGAGTCGACGCGGGGATTTTTCGAGAGCTGGATTCGCTTCTGCGTCTCCGCCGGCTTGTACCAGGTCGTGGCCACGGTCTTGATGAAGATCGTGGCGCCGATGATCCGGTACGTCGACGATTGGAGCGGTGCCATGGTGGCTTCCGGAACCGACTTCAACGCCGACATATTGGTTGCCGGAATGGCCATCACGGCGCTGATGTCGATCCTGATCACCGTGCTTCTCCTGCAAGCGCCCTACATCGCTGCAGCGCTCGCAGGGGGCGGGGTGAGAGTGATTTCGGGCATGTCGCTGCCCAAGGGGCCCGACGCGGCGCAGGTGCGAAGCGGGATTGCCTGGCTGCGTGGCGGCGGCTCCGCCAAGGCCGACGCCGGCAGGGCGCCGATCTCGGGACGCGGCGGATGAATTCGGCATCGTGGCTGAACGTGCCGCCGGACGAGGAACAATCCATTCGAGAGGCATTGGCAAGGCGGCAACGTTTGGCGGGCGATGAGCGCCGTGCGTTCCAGCCTCCGGAGATCGCGCAGACCTCGCGCAGGGCCGCGCTCCTCTGGGTACTGGGCGTTCTGGGCCAGGACAACCCCGTGCTGCTCTGGGCGGGACTTGTCGCCGCCGCGTCGAATCTGCTCTACCTCTTTGCTTCGGGCATCGCGGCGCTGGTGCGCTAGGGAAGACTGTCCAGGAAGCCAATGGGGACGGGCATCTTCGCGTGATCGTCAGGGAAAAGCCGTTGCCAGAGTCGAGAACCGAGCCGAGCGAACATCACACGGAATCCCCGAATTGCGCACCATATGCACTTGCCACCATATGGCTCAAGAGCCATGATACGTTCCGTGAACCGGGCAGCGCTTTTCCGCGGCGAATTCGACGCGGAGTAGTGGGGCCTCGCCGACGCCCGCTTCGACATTCGTTTGGCCTCCCTCGCGGCCTCCGGGACTGGAAAGGACGAACACGATGGCAAGAAATCTTGATCGCGTGCTCGCCGCGCTGCCCGTCAGGCGGCGGGCAAAGGTGGCCGCGCGCGCTGCGGAGCTCGCCACCCTCAAGGACCTGCGTCAGGCCGTGGAGCGCACGCAGAGGGAGCTTGCCGCGGTTCTCGGGGTGGGACAGGACACTATCTCCCGTCTCGAGCAGCGGAGCGACATGCTGCTCTCGACGCTGAAGCGCTACGTTGAAGCGATGGGCGGGAAGCTCAACCTGGTCGCCGAGTTTCCGAACCGCCCTCCCGTGGTCATCGAGCAAATTGCGGGAGGAAAGAGCCAAAAGCAGGCCGCCAAGGCGGGCCGCACTGCACGAAGTCGCAGGGCCGGCATCGCCTGAAATCTGAGATCGTCATGCTCGATAGGAGAAAGGACTTTCCTTGCTTTAAGGAACTTCCTTACCACTCAGGCAAGACTGAACGATCATGATCACCAGCAGGCTGACGAGCAAGGCGCAGACCACGATTCCGCAGCCCGTACGGGCCGCCTTGGACCTCAAACCAGGCGACTTACTGGTGTACGAAATCGACGATCAGCGTGTGATCCTTACCAAGGCAAAGCGCGGCGGCCGGACCGATGACCCGTTCCGCACATTCGACGAGTGGGGTTCCGAAGCGGACGAGAAGGCCTACGCCAACCTTTAAGCAGGGCGACTTCATCAAGGAGCCGCGCTATGCCCGGTCACATGCCGATGAGCAATCTGGCAGCCGCCGGACTTCCGGTACCTATAGCAGTTCGGCTGCAACCGTCACCCCGTGGAAGTGGGAATGAACTCTAGGATACGAATCGTCATTGTCGCAATCGCTGTCTCGGGTTTTTTCTTCCCAAGGCCGATTTACGCAGCGTCCTTTGATCAAGCCGAGTACCAGAAGCTGCTCAGCGTGGCGACTCTAAGAGGTGTCGTTCGCGTTTCTATCTCTCTGGATGTGAAAGTGAGACTCGGCCAGTCGCGATCACCTGCCTTGAAATCCGAGATAGACAGCAAGGCCGGCGTGCTCTTCGCCGAACTTGGCGATGACGCGCTGCAAGTGGGGAGGTCGATCAACGGCTTCGGGCAGATCGGCGCTTACGTTACACCCCAGGGGATGCAGAAACTCGCGGCCACGCGGAATGCGCGGTCGTTTGGTCGTGACCTCAGCGAGGGAGTGCGCACTGCCGTGTATCACGGTGACGGCCGAATCGAAGCCATCGAGGCGGAAATCGACACGGCTGGATTCGCGGACGTGGAAGTCACCTTGAACCTGGAAAACCTGGAATTCGACATCCTTCCCGACGGCCGCACGCGACACAGGCCCTCGAGTGATCAGGCCAAGGAGCTGAGCGCCAGGGCGCCGCAATTCGTTGCCTCGCTTTCACCACGCATGGTACTTGATCTCGCCGACGTCAAGTCTAGGATCAAAGTCCTGGCAATTCAAAAACCGACATTGCAGCTGCGTGTCAATCGGGAGGGCCTGTATGCGCTCAAGGAATCTCCACAAGTGCGGGCGGTTCAGCTACTAAGGGAAAGTCCTGTGCAGCCCCCTTTCCTCGACCCGGAAGCTCTGACAGAAGCCGCGAGGCATGGCTCTGTGCAGGTACTCATCGAGCTGCGGATACCCGCGCCGTACAGTCCGCTTCGCGGCAACATGCCCGCCAAGGCCTGGCAAGCGCAAACCGACGCGATTGGTCGCGCCTTCGCGGAGATCACGTCAGGTATACAAGACGAAAAAATGAACTTCAAGAAGCACAAGGGGCTAAGGGCGCTTGCGTTACAGCTATCGGAATCAAGGCTCAAAGCGCTTTACGCAAATCCTGACCCGCGTATTTCCGCAATTAGACTGAACAGACCGGTAGCTTCCCCAGCGCTAAACAACGGCAATAGACAAGGATCATGGCTTCCTGAAAATGCCCTCGAGGAAACCGAGAGTCTTTTTCCAAAGCCTGTCCCGGGACGAACGGCCCATATCAGCCCGCCCGTGAAATAAGTCACAGAGGCTCCCTCCGCCGCCGCCGATAATACTGGCGTCTGAAAAGGGCAAACCCGACCGAAAGGCGGGGGCGCAAAGTCACCGGTCTAAGGGCGATGAGCCTACGACAGCGGGGCTGCCAGGCAGCTTGTGCCGGACTCCGCGCTGGGTGGAGTCGGCCTCCTGCGGCACCCCCTGCCATAGCCATCGCGCCCCGCGGCCGCCTGCGCCGCCCCTGGATTCATTGATTCGAAACGAAGGAGCGCAGCGTGGCGCTGTCACCCATTGTCTCGACGAGCTTGGGCTATATCGATGTCTTCTCGACGGTGAGCCGACTGATGACGGATCGCAACGTCCAGGCACCCGCGTTGAACGCGCTGTCGTCGAGCTATACGACGCGCATTTCCACGTATGGGAAAGTGCAGAGCGCGCTCGCCAGCTTCCAGAGCGCCGCGGAGTCGCTGACGGAAGATGCATTCCACGCGTACTCGGCGAGCGCGTCGACCGCGGGCATCGCCTCGGCCACGACCTCCTCCAGCTCGGCGGCCGGCAGCTATTCGGTGCAGGTCGATCAACTGGCCCGGGCGCAGACCCTCGCCTCGGCAGGCCAGGCGAGCGCGACCGCGGCGATCGGCTCGGGGGACTCCACGACCCTCACGTTCGAGCTCGGGACCACCGAGGGCGCGACGTTCACGCCCAATGTCGGGCAGACGCCGGAAACGGTCACGATCGACGGCAGCCACAACTCCCTGTATGGCATCGCCTCGGCGATCAATGACGCGGAAGTGGGGGTGAGCGCCGCAGTCAGCTTCGACGGGGCGAACTACCACCTGACCCTGAGCGGCGCCACCGGCGCCGCGAACAGCATGAGGATCAGCGTCTCGGGCGACGCCGCGCTGGCGGGCTTCCTGAGCTACGACCCCGGCGGCACGCAGACCATGACGCAGAGCGCGGCGGCGCAGAACGCCCAGGCCGTCGTCGAAGGCATGACCCTCTCGAACCCGACCAACACCTTGGTCGGGGTGATCGACGGGACCACGCTCGACCTCACCGGGGTGGGGACGACGAGCGTGACGGTGGCACTCGATACCGAGCAGATCACGAGCAAGGCGGAAGACTTCGTCAAGGCCTACAACACCCTCGCCTCGGCGCTCGATTCGCTCGCGCAGGACGATCCGGGCGCCATGGTGTCGATACTGAGCCTGCGCAGTCAAATGTCGAAGACGCTGAACGCCACGCAAAGCGCGCTGGCCGGGGCCGCCTACACTTCGCCCGCCGAGGTGGGGTTCGACACCCAGGCCGACGGGACGCTTGCGCTCGACGCGACGGACTTCCAGGACGCCCTGGATGCGAATCTCGCCAATGTCGCCAAGATCTTCACCAACGACGGGGAGGGAATCGCCGACAAGTTCGCCGCCCTCGCCGAAGCTCAGCTCGCCGGCGGCAGCTGGATTTCCGAGGCGGTGTCGGGGCTGAGCACGAGCGACGCGATCGTCGAGGACCGCAAGCTCGCGCTTGCCTTCTCGCTGACGGGCCAGACCCAGTCACTGGTCAGCCAGTACACCGCCGCCAATCTCGCGCTCGTGCGCTGGCAGCAGGCGGGAGCGCTGCTGTCGTCCCAGTTCCCGGAATCGGGGGGTCTGGTCGACCTGTTCGGGTGAGGCGTGGCCCGATCGCCTGGATTGCGTACGGCGGGCCATCGTTCTGCAGGAAATGGATCCTAGCGGAGGCTCTCCTCGACAAACTTGGCGTGTTCCTCGATGACGACGAGCACTTTGCCCAGGAATCCGCGTTCGTCATCGCTGAACGAATTCTGTGCGGCCAGATTGCGCGCCGCTTCAGGCAGGGATTTCGCGAGCTCCAGCCTGGTTCGCCGCAGGAACGCCCGTCGGATCCCGAGGGAATCGGCAAGGGCATCCCAGGCGGCTCCAGTGACCCAGCCGTAGCGATTCTCCTGGCCGATCGTCATCGCCATCGAGTCGTCGCCATAGACGCTTACGCACATCAGGTCGTAGAAGGGCGCGAGCGACAAGCCCTCGGGCCGAACGAGAAACGAGATGTTCTTCGCATGCGCATCCGAGTTGCCGACGAGGTAGTTGAACACGAGCCACCGCAGCAGCCTTGCGTGGGATACGGCCGGCTGGCGAGTGGATTCGAGCGCCTGATACGCCTCGCGAAAAGTCGCGCCGCCTTGTCCTTCGTATTTGTAGCCCGGCCACTTGCCGAGCATTTGGCAAAGATCGATTTGATGAAGACGCCTCACCTGCTCACCTTCGATCGCGCGGTCATAGCGCGCGACGAGGTAGACGGGTTCGGGAAGGTGGAGCAGTTCGGTATTCGGCGCCTGCAGGCCCGCCGCGCGCGCAAGGGACATGCAGAAATGTTCGTTGGCCGGACAGAACGGATAGTGCTCCGGCCGGGCGTTGTCCGGCTTCAGAATGTGTGACGAGGCTGCCCCCCTGGGGAGCCAAAACGATTCGCCGTCCCATCGAACGCCGAGCTTGTGCTGGGCGCCGGCAAGGCTCATCTTTGCCCTGCCATCGGCCGCGATGAGAGGTATCTCCGGCTGGCCTCGCAGGAGTCTGCGGAGCTCTTCGGCGGAGAGGCGCTCGTAGCGGCGCTCGGCAGAATACGGCTCTCCGGCCGGAAGCAAGGTCAGGGCGCCGGCGCTCTCCTCACCGAACCGCGCAAGGAGGCCGAAGGTGTCCCGCTCCGAGAGCCCGGCGTAGCGCGCGAGCGCCTGACGGACCCCGCCTTCCGGCAGGAGGTTGTCGAAGAACCACTGGACCGGCCGTTCCTCCGAGCGGTCGACGAATGCTTCCGGGCGAAGCGGAAACTGGGGCGAGATCGCAAAGTGTCTCGTGTTTTCGAGCCACGTCGGAGCGTACTGGAACTGCCAGATATCCCGGTCGGCGGAGACTTCGCCGATGAGCGTCCCTTCGGTCCAGACCGACAGCGCGCTCATCGCCGCGTAGCGCTCCTTCTGCCGCGCTTGAGCGACATGGGCGCGTTCTCGGGCAGCGGCTCGGGCGGCACAAGATGGATTGCGATGCCGAGCCCTCGGCAGACCTTGAGCACTCCATCGAGGCGAGCCGTCGCCTTTCCCAGTTCGAGCCTGTTCAGGAAGGGCACGCTGACCCCGCACAAGTCGGCAGCGTCCTGTTGGGGAAGCCCGGACGCCACACGGACAGCACGGACGCATAGGCCCAAGTTCTGGGGAGACGTGACTAGCCTGGGATTGCTCATCTCATTACCTGGATCAGAATAACTTAATGATCGTTTAATATTATATCCTCTTGCTGCAAATTTCAAATAGACTTTAACGAACGTGAAATTAAGTTGGCTCAGTTGTCATAGCTGCATATTAATTTCACAATCGTTTAATCTAAGTTCACTTCCCGGAATCGGGAGGACTTGCCGACCTGTTCGGCTGAGGGACAGCGGCCCCGCGCGCCGCGGGATATATTCAAGAGGAAGGCGTGATCGTTATCAAAGGGGAGGGCAATCATGGTTGGCACTGACGAGAAGGCTTCGCTGGTCGTTCCTGCGCTCGGGCGGATCTACGAGAGCATCCGGCCCTACACGCACACGATTCTGCGCGTGACGATGGGGCTGTTCTTCGTGCCGCACGGCGCGCAGAAACTGTTCGGCTGGTTCGGCGGCCGGGCGATCGAGGAATACGCCAAGGGCTTCGGGCGCATGGGCGAATTCTGGGCCCAGCCGGGCTGGGTCTATTACATCGGCTGCCTGGAATTCTTCGGCGGCCTGCTGCTCGCGATCGGCCTGCTCACCCGCGTCGTCGCGATCCAGCTCGTCTGCTTCATGGCGATGGCGGCATTCGTTGCCAACGCACCGCGCGGCTGGTTCTGGACGCAGGGCGGCATCGAGGCGCCGTTGACCTGGGGCATCGTCTGCTTCGTCATCCTGATCCACGGCGGCGGCGCCCACTCGGTGGATCGCGCCATCGGCAGGGAATTCTGATCCGCGGACGCGTTCCGGGATATCGCCAGGGGACTTGCCCGGATGCGCATCGCAGCAGTCGATCTCGTAAGCAATACCTGCTTTCCGGCGCTGGCTGCCGACGAGCTTGGCCTTTTCAAGGAAGAAGGGCTTGATGTGCAGATCGAGCTCGTACCGATGCTGGGTGCCACAAAGGCGCTGCGCAACGGGACGGCCGATGCCATGATCGCCGGCTCGGTGCACGATCTCCTCACCGAATTTGCAGGTTGGAGAGGCGCCAAGCTATGCGTGGCGCTGTCCCAGGGAACGCCGTGGCTGCTGACCGTTCGCGCCGACCTTGCGGCTGGGCGCGGCGACATCGATGCGCTGCGAGGCTTGCGATTGACGGCCGCGGCAGGGCCGGATCTTGCATTCAAGCAGATGTTGCGCAGCGCCGGCTTGGATCCCGAACGCGATCTCGAGATCGTGGAGCTGCCGGGTGCGCGGGAACGACATGTTTCGTTTGGTGTGTTTGCGGCGCAGGCGCTTCAGGAAGGGAGAATCGACGGGTTCTGGGCCAATGCGATGGGCGCCGAGACTGCCGTCTCCCGCGGGATCGGCAAGATCCACGTTGACGTACGGCGCGGCGACGACCCCGACGAGGTACGCTTCTTCACCTTTGCCGGTCTGGCGACGACGGACGATTTCATCGCGCGCGAGCCGGGTGCGATCGACGCGGCCGTCCGAGCCATCGTCAAGGCACAGAAGGCCCTGCGTGTCGCTCCCGCGATTGCGCGCGAGGTTGGTACAAGAAAATTTCCGCCGGAATCGGCTGCCCTGATCGCGACCATCGTCGAGCGCGATGCCCTGTTCTACGATCCTGTCATTTCCGAGGCAGCGGTCCGGCATCTCAACGCCTTCGCGCGATCTGTCGGTCATCTGAGCGAGCCGGTACCCTACGAGCAGGTGGTCGCGACGCGTTGTAGCCGTCTCTGGATGGGCGGTTGAGAAGCTCGAGTGGCAGGCTACCTCGGTCGCCCGGCGTTGGAACGCAGGCGGTGCGCCCGATCCCGAATCCCATTAGGGTCGCCTGCCGTCACTTAGCCTCTCTGGATTGCGGCCGCTTATATGCGCCTCACTTCTAACCAGGGAAGAACAAGCGGAGAATGGCCCTCTTGGCGCTTACTCGGCCGGTCTCAACAATCACTGTCAGGCCAATTTGCACCTGATCGCGCGGCGCAAACTCACGAGTCCATGAGACATGAGCAGCGTCAAGGCGGGTCCGCTTCCGTGACCGCGGGCAAACTTACGGGGCAATTTCAGCCGCGCATACGACGCATTGAATTGAAGGATCAAAGACATGTCTCTTAAGAGACCGGGTTTCGCAGAGCGTCTGCAGACGGCGGCCAAGGCGAAGCAAACCCAGCTGGAAAAGATACGCGCAACGGCGCTGGCTAACGAGGCACAGTCCGCCGAGAAGCAGGCTGCACGGGTGGAAACGGCAAAAGCGCGCCAAATCCGCACGACCGAACGCAAGTCCGCGAATCGGATCACCGGCGAACGGAGAGACGCGGAACGCGCGGCTGAGAAAGCCAGGCAAGCACGCGCCGTCACGGAAGAAAAGGCGCGCAAGGACGCCGAACGCGTTGCCCAAGCGGAGGCCGATGCAGCGCTCAAGAGGGATCAGAAGGCGGCTCGCGACTCCAAATACGCCGCGCGCAAAGCGCGCCAGAAATAGGCGGCATCGAACTGTTCGAGATTGAATTTCTACGAGGGCCAATCGCTGAAGGGAAACGGCTTCTCCTCGGTGACGAAGGCGAGGAAGTTCGCGTTCTGCTGGACGTAGAGGGCGAGGCTGCGGCCGAAGGAAACGAGCCTCGGATTGGGTGCGTCGCCGAAGAGCGCGAAGACGAGCTGGACGATCGCGATCGCGAACAGCAGGTAGCCGCAGAGGTGGTACGCGATGCCAATGAGGATCATGTACAGCGCGCGAAGGCCGATGTTGCGCTCGTCTGGGGTTGGGTTCTGGTCCATGGAGGTTCCTTGTTGCGTTGTTCAAAAGCAGATCCCTCGCTGCGCTCGGGATGACATTGTGAGGAGGCTGCACTCGGGATGACATTGTGGGGAGGATGCGCCCGGGATGACATGGGGGGAAGCTGCGCTCGGGATGACGGTTGCGGAGGCCGTCAGCGGCGAAATGACCCCGGCAAAAAAACAGCCCGGCGCACCGGGCTGAAGATCTCGTTCCAACATCGTCCCGGCGAGCGGGACAGAAAGCGCGAAGTACAGCTTACCCGCAGGTCCCCACCGCTCCGCACGCGGTGCAGAAATCGCAGCCGTCCTTGCGGATCACGGTGTAGTTCCCGCATTCGTTGCAAAGTCCCCCCTGCATGAGCTTGGGTGCTTCCTTGTCGCGCGGGGCTTCGAGGATGCCCATCTCGCGCGTCGGATAGCCGTGCTCGTCGAGCACGCCGAGCATGGCGTAGCGGTGGATCATGAGCCGCGCCATGTAGGCGACCGTCGAGGGCCAGTTCTGCTGCCGGCGCTCGCCGGGGACGAAGGCCATGAAGTCGCCCAGCGGCTCGGAGTAGTTCAGCAGCTTCCTGAGTTTCATGCCGATCCAGGCCGGGTCCATGACGCGCATGTCCAGCGCGAGGATGCGCGACAGGCCGTCCAGCGCGCGCGGATAGTGGCCCGAGAGCCACATCGAGTACGGGCGCGTGACCCCGTCGGGCAGCGTGATCTCCTTCAGTCCGAGCACGAAGTCCTCGCCCGTTGCCGGGTTGGCGATGTCGGCGGTCCAGGAGAGCGTGCCGTCGGTGCCGGTGCGCGGCTCCTGGCGCGAGAACATGCAATCGAGCACCGGCGTCGGGCCGTTGTCCTCGAGCGCGCCGAGCTGCTCGCAGCGGTAGCGGACCACCTGCGCGAACGCGGACACCACGCCCGGCACGGTCTTCTTCTCGCCGTGCGGCGGGAAGGCCATGTCGAAGGATTCCTCGCCGATGGTGCGCGAGAGCACGTCGAGCTTGAGCTTCAGCCACGCGCGGTCGTTGGCGCGCATGTCCATCGAGAGCGTCTTCGCCACCGCGCCGAGGCCCCTGGGCTGCTCGGCCCCGTTCACCCACACTTCGAACGGGAAGGTCTTGCCGTTCTCTATGTGGCCGATGAAAAGCGCGAACTCGCCGTGCGGGGTCTCGAGCATGTAGGTCCAGGCGAGGTTGCCCTCGGGCAGCGTCGGGCGACCGGGCCAGCGCAGGCTCGCGAGAACGGGCGCCGGAAGCGACTTGATCGACAGGCGCCGGTTGGCCTCGCTGATCCGCACGTCCTGCGGCTGCTTCTTCTCCGTGGATTCGACGGAGAGCACCGCGCCCAGCACCTTGTTCGGCCGGTAGGTCGCCAGGCCCTTGAGGCCCGACTTCCACGCCGTGAGGTACAGGTCCTCGAAATCCGAGTACGGATAGTCCTCGGGGACGTTCACGGTCTTCGAGATGCTGGTGTCGATGTAGGGCGCGACCGCGGCGACGATGTCCTTGTGCGCCTGCGCCGAGATGTCCAGGGCCGTGACGAAGTACTCCGGCAGGCTCTCGACGTCCCCGCCCACGTGCCGGTACAGCCGCCAGGCGTAGTCCTCGACCGAGTATTCCTTGAAGGTGCCGTCGGCCATGCGCTTCTTGCGCGAATAGGTCCACGAGAACGGCGGCTCGATGCCGTTCGAGGCGTTGTCGGCGAAGGCGAGGCTGATGGTGCCGGTGGGCGCGATCGAGAGCAGGTGCGAATTGCGGATGCCGTGCTGGCGGATCTTCTGCTTGATCTCCGCCGGCAGGCGCGAGGCGAAGTTGCCCCCCGACAGATACAGGTCGGCGTTGAACAGCGGGAATGCGCCGCGCTCGCGCGCCAGCTCCACCGAAGCGGTGTAGGCGCGGTCGCGCATGTACTCCGAGATCTTCGCCGAAGCGGCGCAGGCTTCCTTGGTGTCGTAGCGCACGCCCAGCATGATGAGCGCGTCGCCAAGGCCCGTGTACCCCAGGCCGACGCGGCGCTTCGCGCGCGCTTCCTCGTGCTGCATCTTGAGCGGCCAGTTGGTGACGTCGAGCACGTTGTCGAGCATGCGCACCGACGTGTCCACGACCTTGCCGAAGGTTGCGAAGTCGAACTCCGCCTGCTCGCTGAAGGGCTGCCTGACGAACTTGGTCAGGTTGATCGAGCCCAGGCAGCAGCAGCCGTAGGAGGGAAGCGGCTGCTCGGCGCAGGGGTTGGTCGCCTCGATCGTTTCGCAGTAGTACAGGTTGTTGTCGCGGTTGATGCGGTCGAGGAACAGGATTCCCGGCTCGGCGTGGTCGTAGGTCGAGCGCATGATCTGGTCCCACAGCTCGCGCGCGCGGATCTTGCGATAGACCCACATGCCGTCCTCGCGCTGGAAGGCGCCGGCCTGCTTCGCATCCATCGCGGGCTCGGCCTTGTGCACGAGCTCCACCTCGCCGTCGGTCTCGACCGAGCGCATGAAATCATCGGTCACGCCGATCGAGATGTTGAAATTGGTGAGCTCGCCCTTGTCCTTGGCGTGGATGAAATCCTCGACGTCCGGATGGTCGCAGCGCAGCACGCCCATCTGCGCGCCGCGCCGGCTGCCCGCGGACTCGACGGTCTCGCAGGAGCGGTCGAACACGCGCATGTAGGACACCGGGCCCGATGCGCGCGACTGCGTGCCGCGAACCAGCGCGCCCACGGGGCGGATCGAGGAGAAGTCGTAGCCCACGCCGCCGCCGCGGCGCATCGTTTCCGCGGCCTCGGCGAGCGCGGTGTAGATGCCCGGGCGGCCGTCGACGATCTCGGTGATCGAATCGCCCACCGGCTGCACGAAGCAGTTGATGAGCGTCGCGGCGAGCGTCGTGCCCGCGGCGGAATTGATGCGCCCCGCGGGAACGAATCCCTGCTCCTGCGCTTCGAGGAAGCGCTTCTCCCACTGCGCGCGCTTGTCCTCCGCCTCGCACGTGGCGAGCGCGTGCGCCACGCGTTCGCGCACTTCGTGCACCGTGCGCTCGCTGCCCTTGGCGTACTTCTCCTGCAGCACTTCGCCCGAGATTTCCTGCTCCGGAAGATTCGCCGCGGTGTGGACAGCCTTGTGTTTTGAATCCGTCTTGTGCATGTCGCCCTTCTTCTTCGTAAGAGTGGAAGGATACGCCGGACCCGACCCCCTCGAAATTCGACCCGGGTGCGGGTCCTGCAGTTCTTGAATTTGGTCCCGAACTACTTAATCCAGTTTAGCAAGAAAATGCCGCTAGATATTGTTTAACAGCAGACTTTTTTGTAACGGTTTCGGCCCTCAGATTATTCAAGGACTTACCGCATTGCGGCTTTTCCTGCCCCCCTCCGCGGGCTTGCGGAAGCGGAAGTTTGAACTCTCCGCCGAGCCCGGAAACAGCGCCGATGTCACACCCGCGGCATTCATTTCCGGCTGCCGCGATCGCGCACCGTGAGCGAATAATTATGCCAAATATTGGGGCTGTAAAGTGGCCAACCACAATATTTTGTGGTCGGGGCCGGGAGCGGCGTCAAGCAAGACTCGTGCGCGGCAGGCTTAAGCGTTTGGCGAAAAAAGAAAATCCCGGCGACCCGTGCTAAGGTAGCGAAGTGAGGAGACGCCAGGCATGAACGCTGAACGGGTCGATCCGCCCTCCGGGGCCCAGGAAACCGCGACGCTCGCGGGGGGCTGCTTCTGGTGCCTCGAGGCCGTCTACGACGAGCTGCGCGGGGTCGCGTCGGTGGAATCCGGATACATGGGCGGGCGCACCGAACGCCCGTCGTACGAGGCCGTGTGCTCGGGGGACACCGGGCACGCCGAGGTGGTGCAGATCCGCTTCGATCCGGCGCAGGTCGGCTATCGCGACCTGCTCGAGGTCTTCTTCGTGATCCACGATCCGACCACGCGCGACCGGCAGGGCCACGACGTCGGAACGCAGTACCGCTCGGCGATCTTCTACCATTCGCCGGAGCAGAAGGCGATCGCCGAGGACGTGATCAAGCGGATAGCCGATGCGAAGCTCTGGCGCGGCGACATCGTCACCGAGCTCGCGCCGGCGGCGAGGTTCTGGGCGGCCGAGGACTATCACCAGGAGTACTTCGCGCGCAACCCGCATCAGCCCTATTGCATGGCGGTGGTCGATCCCAAGGTGGCGAAGTTCCGCAAGCACTTCCGGGAGAGGCTGAAGAGATAACCGCCGTGGAAAAGCAGACGCAGATCAGCATCTGGTACTTCGTCCTCGCGCTGCTCGCGGTGCTGTGGCTGCGCGAGATCTGGGTCGAGTCGCGCCAGGTCGAGCCGCTGCCCTACAGCGAGTTCCAGCGGCTGCTCAAGGAAGGCCAGATCAAGGACATCACGATCAGCGACAAGCTGATCCAGGGCACCCTCGCCAAGCCCGTGCAGGGCCGCTCGCGATTCGTCACCATCCGCGTCGACCCGGAGCTCGCGCGCGACCTCGACCAGTACCCGGTGAAGTTCACCGGCGTGGTCGAATCGACGTTCTTTCGCGACGTGCTCTCCTGGGTCGTGCCGGCGCTGGTGTTCTTCGGCATCTGGTATTTCCTGGTGCGCCGCTTCGCCGAGAAGCAGGGCTTCGGCGGAGGCTTCCTGTCGGTGGGCAAGAGCAAGGCCAAGGTCTACGTCGAGACCGACACCAAGGTGACCTTCGAGGACGTCGCCGGCGTCGACGAGG
>Ga0082335_1003996_pt1 | contig 23130 bp, 21 predicted proteins | sample Subgrocontami58m_FD_72375 | JGI IMG/M metagenome (GOLD analysis project Ga0082335, IMG submission 72375) | Subsurface groundwater microbial communities from S. Glens Falls, New York, USA - GMW37 contaminated, 5.8 m (SPADES assembly) (version 2) ...
TCTTCTTTTTTTAACAGATTCTTTGCCTGTGCTGAACTAATTTTTTCGTATTTCTTATATAACTCTTTTTTAACAAAATCTAAACCATTTGTTCTATCGTAATTTGCAAAGAAATATTGGCAGTTTTCAGATATCTTATCCCAAGGAGTATTGTTTATAATTAATTCCAAGAGATATCGCTCGCGCCTTTTTTCAAATGAGCGAAATGCAGGGGCAATTGCATCTTTCCAGAGATTATTAAGCATATCTGGTTTTATAGAAATGTTAAGCTCTTGAATAAGTTGCTGGCAGAATTCCTTATCAAAAATTATCGTTGCTCTCTCTTTTGCATTTAACTCGCGCGCAAGATTATTCATCTCCGCCAAGGAATTCAGAATTTCTTTATAGTCTCCGAACCTGATGTACTCGTAAGTTAGTTTATCATATAATGATTCGATAAGCTTAGAGTTTTTAGTAAGAATTCCAATAATTTCTTCTTCTTGAACATCTCCTTTCCAATAGCGAGTAAACAGCTCTTTTGCAATATCCTTAAATTCATCCTCGAAAAAATATGCTACTGCATAGTCTTTTGAAAGAACACATAAAGCAGGCAAATCTTGTGCAGAATTAAAAAAAGTCTTTAGCGGAGCAGTTCCTGCAGGACCAAAAGCCAAAGCAGAAACATTATGGACTGGAGGATAAAGCACATGTTTTTTTGCTAAAGCAAAGAACTTCTCTGTGGGAGTCATATCTTATGATAATTCTTCCCCTATAAAAAATTATCTAAACAAAGGTTTTTCATCCAAGCTTATTCTTTGATAAGAATAGCGTTTATCTGGCCTTCTTGGCTTGGGCGGTTAGTTATTCTGGCTTTGCCGAGAGAAGTTTCGATTATTGCCCCTTTAGTTAATCTATTTTGACGGGCCATGAACTTGTTTTGAGGGGTTTCAAGAACGTTAATGATGCCTGCTTTTTTAATTTCTTTTCCTGTTGAGACATTGGCGCTGTTAGCATTCAGTAAAATTATCTTCTGGTTGCCTCCTCGCACGCGCAGGGTTTTTTTCTTGGTCTCTCCCAGTATGACAATATGTTCCTGTACGTGTCTTTCATGAAGACGCGTCTTTCTCAGACGATGATATTTGCCGCCTGTTATTTTTCTTCCTTGATTCATAATTCCAATGGAAAAAGTTGGTTTATATAACTTTTGGATGATTAAAGAAGATGTTTCTAGGTTTTTCCAGCCATAATGTTTAAACTTTGCAGGGATTTTATATTCGCAAGCATAAAGCTTGTTCCCGATTACAATAACCTTTATATACTGCCAGAATTGAAAGAGCATATGGCTATGGCTAATGGAATTGAAAGACCGCTTGATTTGCTTAACTCCTCGAGAGGAAAGGAAGTCATCGTGCAGCTGAAGAATGATAAGCAATTCGTCGGGACGCTGCGAGCGTTTGATATTCATATTAATGTAGTCCTTGATAATACGAAAGAAATGCAGAATGGCTCTGTTGTTAGAAATTTAGGTTTGGTGTTTTTGCGAGGAGATACTATAATCTATATCTCGCCTTCTGGTGCGAATAGTTAATTAGATGATCGCAGGCACTAAGACTACCCTTGTTGAGGATTTGCGTCGATTATGTTCGAGACACGATCTTTATTATGACGTTCATTCTAGTAAAGGTAAATTAGATGAAGATCCAGATGTTTACTTTGAGCAGAGCCATAGAAATATCCGTTTAATAGTTGCTATGACTTATTTTGCTATAACTGGCGATGATGAAGGAACAGTTAATATTTCTTATAAAGCGCATATGACTGGTAGAGCTTCCTCTCATTTTCCTAATATTTTCCAAACTCCTCTCGGAAGTATTGCATTCAGACTGCAATGGAATGGTATACTGGATCCTAAAAGAATTCACCATCATTATGGTTATACTAGGGGAATTGCGATTCCCGATGAAGCATTGTTAACTATTACTAATGTACCTTTTCAAATTAGAGATTCTAAAAAAGAGAAGCCTAGATTTTTAGTCGATTTACTGCGTTTATCTTCAATGCAGAATCTTTAGACTGAGATTTTATCAAAATCTTTTGCTATCGTTGTGTGTTTGAAAACCTTTTTGGCTTCGGATTCTATGCGTTTTAGGTCGTGCTCGTAGCGTTGGGCAATATGCGTTAGGACTAGACGGGAGACTTTTGCTTTCTTTGCGATAGTTGCAGCCTGTGCAGAGGTGAGATGCTTGTAGTTTTCTGCGTACTCTGCCTCTGATGCCGCGTAAGTTGCTTCGCAGATTAGGAGATTGGAATTTTTTGCGATTTCTATTGCATTATTATTTAATTTTGTGTCCATAATGATAGCGATTTTCTTTCCTGCTTGGAGATATGTAAGTTGTGAGGCTTTGATTTTCTTTTTATTTATTATTACGTCTTTTCCCTGTGCTAACTGGCCGAGAAGAGGATGATTGTGTATTTTTAGTTTTCGCAACTTGATTTTGTTTATTCTTCTCTTTTCCTTGATTATGAATGCGTAGGCATATGTTGGGATGCCGTGAACCATAGGGAGGGCTTCGATTTTGAATTCTTTTGTTTCTATGATGTGAGGGAGTTCATGGACTTCGGAGTTTAGTCTGAATTTTCCATATAGATGTTCAAGACTTTCTAGATGATGCTTAAGACCTTTTGGACCGTAGATTTGAAGCTTTTTTGCATATTCTGACATGGCAAGGGTTTCTAGGAGACCTGGAAGGCCTAGGACATGGTCGCCGTGGAGGTGTGTGAGGAGAATGCGGGTGAGTTTACATGGGTTCAGACCTGCGATTTTAAATTGTCTCTGGGTGCCTTCGCCGCAGTCTATTAGGATTTTTTCCGCCTCCCACTCAAGAAAGATTGATGGATGGCTTCTTTTTGAAGTTGGAAAGGCGTTGCTTGTGCCGAGAAATGTGAGATTGATGTCCATATGCAAGTTAAGCGATTGTGGTTTAAATAGGTTTAGACTTTTATTTAATTTATGTATATTTATTTATAAAGAAGTATAAAGATTTACTACTATGTGCAGTGAACAAATATTTATAAGGAGACTTTACCGTTGACTAGGGATGTCAAAAAAGAAGGTGACTCTTAGTATTGAGTCTAAGGTGTATGATGATTTTCAAAAATATTGCGATGAACGTGCTATTATGCTGTCTAAAAGAATAGAATTGTTTATGGAGTCGTTTGTACATCCTTCAAGGAAGCATAAGCTTTCATTTTTCACACTTGGTATTATAATGATATTATTTTTGGTTCAGGGTGCGAGTGCCGCAAGCATTTTTACAGAGGGATTTGAATCTGGTCTGGCGGGATGGAACGCCACTTTTGTTCCTGGAGCAAATAACTGGACAGCTTCCGTGACTAATCCTTTCCAGGGGATTTTACATGCGCAGTCGCAACCGCAGTCAACTATTGAGCCTGCCAGCGTTCTAGAACGCGGGATAAGCACTGTCGGATATCAAACTATTAATTTCAGCTACTCTCGCAGGCTTATTGGTCTTGATGCAGCAGATGAGTTTAAGGCGAAATGGTATAATGGGACTACTTGGATTATTGTAGAGGAGACGTTGGGAAACTCTGTTGACGATGTAGGATATATTGCGAAGGGTTTTATTTTGAACGTGAGCGGTGAAAACAATGCTAATGTGCGTGTAAGGTTTGAATGCACGGCTGGGGCAGTGAGCGAGTTCTGCCGCGTGGATAATGTTAACTTAACAGGCGACGCCATTATTGATAGTACTCCTCCTCTAATTTCAATTGTTTCCCCGACTAACGGCACTTTTTCTACTTTGATGCAGAGACTTAATGTTAGTGTGATCGAGACTTCTGTTGATAGCGTGTGGATTTCGATTGATGGACGGAATTTTACTTACGGGCATCGCAATGGAACGATTGATTTTGGTTTTCTTGATCCTATATTCATTGATGATTTCGGCACGTATCTTGAGGGATCGAACGCCAGCCCAGTATGGACCAATCCCTTGACGTTTGGAAGTGCGGTTGTTGATAATAAAACTTACAAATTATACAATGAGACTGCGCTTGATGATGCGCTTGCTTATATTACCCTCTTTAATCAATCTAATTATTGGGCTTCTACTAGAGCTATGGTTCCTGCAGGGTATTTTGGAGGAGCTTATTTAACGCCCCGCTTTGGAGATGTTAATAATAAATATGAAATTGCTCTGGATTATGATTTTAGTTCTATCAATATTAATAAAGTTGTCAGCGGAACCTGGTCTTCTCTTGGAGCGTTGTGGACAGGAGACTTGCCGAGTCCGATTTTTGTGAGCAAGGGAGAATGGCATACTGTTGGGTTGAGCGTTAGAGGGAACAATATTTCCGCTTTTGTTGATGGGCAGTTTGCTTTAAACGTAAGTGATGGAAGTTTGAGCTCTACTGGGTTTTCTCTTATTGCTTTTGATGATACAGATACACACTTGGCTTATTTTGACGATGTTGAAATTCACCGTGAGCTTTCACACGGTGCGCATCAACTGATAGTTTATGCGAACGACACCTTCGGAAACAGCAACAGTACTTCTATTTCCTTTTTTGTTGACAGCGGAGTGCCTTCCACTATGTTTGTTAGTCCGACTGAAAGCAATGGGTCTGTAATTGCGCGTTCTAACATCATGGTTAATGTGAGTGCTTCCGATGCTAACTTGGCAAACATCACTATTAGTTTGTTTAACACAACTGGTTTAGTCAATGCATCCGTCTTTTTCACAAGTTCTGTGTTTGTGAATTTCACAGGATTGAGCGATGGAGTGTACTACTTTAATGCAACTTCCATTGATGAATTTGGGGCATTGAATAATACTGAAACTAGAGTGGTGACGATTGATGCTACTCCTCCTTCTCTATCGATTATAAGCCCCCAGAATGGGACTTATATTAATGGAAGTATTTTAGTCAATATCACGAGCAATGGCACCTACGTGTGGTTCTTTAATGGGACTGCTAACGAAAGCTACACGAGCTCGGTTTTCAGGACTTTTGCGGTTGGAAGTCATAGTCTTATTGCTTATGCAAATGACAGTTTAGGAAATTTGAATACGAGCTTTGTTGGATTTACTGTTATTGTTAATAGTCTTCCAAATGTTAGTTTGAATGCTCCGGCAAATGGCTCTATTTTTAACATACCTTCTGTTATTTTGAATGCTAGCGTTTTTGATGATGAGCAGAATATGAGTGTTTGGTTTTATGGAGATGGAGTATTGCTTACTAATTTTTCATCTCAGCCTAATGCGACCACGCTTTCTTATAATTGGAGCGGGCTGTCTAATGGCCTGCGCAATTGGACTGTTATTGCTTCCGATGGTTTTGATAATTCTACTCTTGAGTATAGGTACTTTAGTGTTAATGGCACTGGCAGTGCGCCATTGGTTTCTCTTTCTTCTCCAGGGTTATGCTCAACTTTTGGGTATAATCAGACTATTGCTCTTAACCTTTCAGTTATCTCTAGTGCATTGGGCTCGTGCTGGTACACGCTTGACAATGGGGCGACAAACTTTTCTCTTCAGTCATGCTTAAACGCAACTTTCAATGTTTCAGGCAATGGAAATTATGAATTAGTTGTTTATGCGAACGAGACCATTGAAGGACTTATTGGAACAACAAGAGGAAGTTTTGGTGTTACGGCTGGACCGACTATTATTGTGGATGTTCCGCGAAACAATACAGCGGTTAATTATAGTTTTGTCAACTTTACTTATTTCACAGAGGGAAATGCAACGAATCCTGCAAATTCATGCTCGTTATATGGAAACTTTAATGGGACTTTTGCTCTTAACCAAAGTGCGGGCATTGTTAACGGGGCTCGCAATTCTTTCTTTGTGAATTTGACTCAGGGAAAATATTTGTGGAATGTTGTGTGCAATAATACTGTTGGAGTTTCACAGCTTGTCTGCAATTATACTCTTACTTCTGATGTTGTGCCTCCAAATGTGAGTTTAGCAGAGCCTAACGGAACTTACGCTTCTTCTAATGTTCCTATTATCATTAATGTTACTGATGACTTAAGCGGGGTTAATACAAACTCCTGCTTGTATAATCTGACTTTTAGTGTGAATGGGACGACATTTCAGGTGGGGATTATTTCTGGATGCGAGAACACACAGCTTATAATAGGGACTGATGGTTCGTATACTTTGAACGTTAGCGCAGGGGATAACGCAGGCAACAGGGAATCATCTTCAAATAATTTTGTTGTCTCAAGCAATCCAGGAGGAACTACTGGGGGGACGAGTGGAGGAGCTAGTGGAGGAAGCTCTGGTGGAGGAGATGTTCCAGGGCTTTCTGGATTCTCTAATGTAAGTTTTGATTTTATTGACTCTGCATCTCTCATACAAGGAGAGGAAACTGTGCGAGTTCTCCGTATTCGTAATACTGGATTGAGATTTCTTAATAAGTGCAGTCTTTCTTTTGGAGGAACACTTGGAAGATTTGTTTCGAATGACCAAACTGCTTCCTTGAGTTCTGGGGAGGCCTTCGATTATCTTTTGAATTTCGCACTTTATGATGTCTCTTCAGGTCCGCAATTCCTTGAAGTGATAGTACAATGTGACGAGCTGCGTAGGACGGGACTTATACCTGTAGTCATTACGCAGAGTGATTTTGGTTTTGTATTCAATGATTATGAAAGAAATGTGGATTCTCTTATTGTTTCTTATTCCTTGCAGGAAAATCTGGGGCTTGCCCAGGATATTCATGTTGATTACTCTCTCATTAATGCATTCAATGCCTCGGTAGCTAGGGGAGAGGATGATGTTTCTCTTCCATCAAATTCACAAATAACACGCTCGTTTACTTTACGGCTTCCCAAAGATACTTTTGGAGAGTTTATTCTGGCTTTCGATATAGATAATGGGGATGAGAAAAGGCATATAGAAGAGCCTGTTTTCCTTTCTTCACGGGGGCTGACTGGATTGGCAATTTCGGAAGGGAACAGACGTGCACTCTCTATTTTTGCAATTGTAATCCTTGGTGTGCTTTTGGCATTTGGTGTGTGGCGCTTTTTACGCCGCCAGCATAGACTTCATGAGCATTATCATGCACCGCAAAGAAAAATTATTAGACTGAGGATAAAACCATGAAAACCTCGCACAATGTCCTTATTTTCTTTTCTTTGTTTTTGGCTTTTTCTTTGATTATAGCACTAACACATGCTTTTCTTGTTACCACAAAAAACTCTCCTCAATTTGCAGGTTACGCTGTAAGTGGAGATACGGAGAGTTATTCTTTTGTTTTCATTTTGGTGATTGGGGTTGTTATCTTATTGATTTTTTTTATTTTGAAGCCTGGGCGCGGGGAACGTGTAAGATACATTCCGCTCGTGAATTTGCGTGCTCCTCCTATAAGATTCGATTATGGGCACGTTTAAATACTGCTTTTTAGTTTTTTAGGCATGCTCCCGTAGCTCAGCCTGGATAGAGCGCTTGCCTTCTAAGCAAGGGGTCGCAGGTTCAAATCCTGTCGGGAGCGTTCACAATGAACATACTTTTTGTATGCAGACATAACCGCTTTAGAAGCAAAGTAGCTGAGGCTTTGTTTAGCAAATACAATAAGAATAAAAATAATAAGGTTAAGAGCTGCGGGGTTAAACATGATTTGCTTTATGTTGATGATAATGTGAAAAATGTGCTTTTGGAATATGGGATTAAGAAAGTGGATAACACTCCTCGATTTATTGATAATGGATTGAGAGAATGGGCTGATAGGATTGTGGTTGTTGCAGATAATGTAACACTTGATTCTTCGGAAAAAGTCGAGATTTGGCCAGTTACAGATTGTGAACAGAGTGATAAAGAGGGCATTAAGATAAGAGTCGAGGAGATTAGCAAAAGGATTAAGGAACTTATTCTAAGACTTAAATAAACATTTAAATAAGCTCTTCTTTTTGCTTAGAGATGCGCGGGTGGCACAGCGGTTACTGCATTCGCCTGCAGAGCGAGTTTTCGTGGGTTCGAGTCCCACCCCGCGCTTTAGTTATTTTTATAAAGGAAACTAGACGTAATATACCTATGAAATTGAACTATATGCGATGCTTTTTTCTTATTTTCTTTGCACTAGTTGGCTTTTCTCTTGTTGCCGGGTTTGTTCGTGCTGATGATTCTCCTAATGTTACTATACTCTCCCCCAACCAGAGTTTTTACGGATATAATCAAAATATTCCTCTTAATATTGATGTTGTTGATGATATTGGTGTTTCTTCCTGCTGGTATACACTTGATAATGGAGGGACTAATGTTTCTCTTCCTTCTTGTTTGAATACGACACTAGATGTTTCAGAGGGGAGCACTAGCTTGATTGTTTACGCGAATGATACAATCAATAATTTTGGTTCGGATTCGGTTGATTTTACCACAAGTCTTTCACCGCCCGTTATTTCAATTAGTAACTCTAATCCTTATTATTCTAACACTACTGGAGTTTCTTTTACATACACTCCAACTGATCAAGATTTGCAAGCATGCAACTTGTGGGGGAATTTCAGCGGACCTTTTGCGCTCCAGCAGACTAATTCCAGCTTAGTTTCTGGAATTGCAAGCGTATTCCAATCTACTTTGAATGAAGGGGTTTATCTTTGGGCAGTATATTGCAATGATTCGAATGGGCATGAGACTTTTTCTAGTAATAGAAGTGTTATTGTTGATACAACCGCGCCATCATTAACAATAAGCAAGCCAAGCGGGACTTATAATAGTTCGAGCATTCCTCTTGCCTATTCAGTTTCTGATAATTTTGGACCTATTGAATGTTCTTATTATGTTAATAAGTCGACAGGGGCAAGTGCGGTGAGTCCGACTAGTTTTTCATCATGCTCGAACACTACTTTCAGTATAAGCACGAATGGAGATTATGTTCTTTATCTTACTGCGAGAGATGGGGCGGGGAATACTGACTTTGACTCAAAAAGCTTTATTGTGAGCATCTCTAGTAATCCTAACAATCCGAACAATCCCACAAATCCAGATAATCCAAGTGACCCTAATCCCAATACTGAAACTGCTCACTTGTCGATGGATATAGAAGTTGTTTCTGAGATTTCTTTGAGGAGAGGGGAAAGTGAAATAGTTTCTGTTAAGGTGACTAATACTGGAGATGGAAGTCTTGATGAGTGTAGTATTGTTGGCGAAGGGTTGATTTCTTCATGGTTTTCTTCTCCTTTTCAATCAATTGATGAGGGCGCTGAGGCTGAATTCCCAGCCAATATAACTGTACCTTTAGACGCGAGTGAAGCGCAATATGTTTCTCACTTAATTGTAAACTGCGAAGGGTATAGTGATTTGAATAATTTTACTGTAAACCTTGAAAGAAGCTTTAACTTGAGGATTCTGGAGCAGTCCTCTTCAGGGAGGAAAATACTTGTTAATTATTCAGTAGAGAAATTCAAGGAGGAGACGTTGACTCTTAGATATTCTGTTCTTGATGCACAAAAGAATGTTGTTAAAGAAGGAGAGGAAGATGTTGAGGCAGGCAATGGGACTACTTACTCTATTTTGGAGATAAGCGCGCCTCCTATTGAGGGAGGGCCATTCGAGCTTGTTCTTCAACTTGAGAGCGAGAGTGACTTGATGAGAATAAATCTTCCTCTTTCCATTGAGAGCTCTGAAGCGGGGATTACTGGACTTGCATTGTTTGGAGATTTAAAACTTAACAAGCGCAATTTGGGAATAGGGGTTTTGGTTATTGCTCCCTTCATTGTTCTTTTCTTTGTTTCACGATGGATAAAGAGATATCGCATCAGTATTGCTCTTCAGGATAATGAAAGGAAAAGATAGTATAACTCTAAAGACCTGACGAATGTTTAAATATCCGGTTTTTCTTTCTTAGATATGCCTGATAAAAAAGAAATAACAATTGAGGAACTAGCCATGTTCTGCAAGCGAAAGGGCTTTGTTTATCCCTCTGCTGAAATCTATGGAGGACTTGCGGGATTTTGGGATTTTGGATTTTTAGGAGTGGAACTTGTGAACAACATAAAGAAGGCTTGGTGGCATGTGCATGTAAAAGAAAGGGAAGATGTTGTTGGAATTGATGGGAGCATAATTACTAATCCTCGTGTTTGGGAGGCTAGCGGCCATGTAAAGAATTTTGTTGATTATATTGTAAAGGATAAAAAAACGGGGGAAGAGTTCAAGGTTGATGCTCATGAAGTCGAGAGTTACAAGAAAAATGATAAGTATATTGTTGAAGGAGTTTTCAATCCTATGTTCACAACTAACGTTGGTCCACATGCTGGAAAAGGAAATCTTGTTTATTTAAGGCCTGAAACTGCGCAGTCAATTTTTGCTAATTTTAAACTTGTTTTTGAGCAAGCACGGCTTAAACTGCCTTGTGGAATTGCACAGATAGGGAAAGCATTCAGGAATGAAGTCGCACCTAGAGAGTTTCTTTTTAGGGCACGCGAGTTTGAGCAGATGGAGCTTGAATATTTCATCGCTCCTGACACAAAGTGTCCCAGTGAATACATGGACGAGATAAAAAGTGTTGAAGTTGCTTTACTTACAGAAGATATGCAAAAGAAGAAGCAAGGAGCCAAAGTGATGAAGATTTATGATGCTTGGAAAAAAGGAATAATTAACTCGGATTGGCATGCTTATTGGTTGGCTAAAGAACTTGGCTGGTTTTTGAGCCTTGGGGCAAGAGGAGAAAAATTTAGGGCAAGACAACATGGAAAAGATGAGAAAAGCCATTATGCTGTTGATACATGGGATTTGGAATATGAATTCCCAATGGGTTGGCGTGAATTAGAGGGAATTGCCAATAGGGGAAATTATGACTTAAAGCAGCATCAAGAAGTAAGCAAGCAGGGCTTTGAGGTACTTGTGGATGATAAAGGAACCAAGGTACTGCCTGAGGTAATATGCGAGCCTTCTCTTGGCCTAGGACGCGCTTTTATTGTATTTATGCTTGAAGCTTATGAGCACGACGCGAAAAGGGATAATATCATTTTACATCTTAATCCAAAATTAGCGCCTTACACGGCTGGTGTTTTTCCTATTGTTAAAGGGGATAAGTATGAAAAACTCGCCGGCAATATTGTGAAGGACTTGAGGAAAGAGTTTTCGATTTTATATGATAAATCTGGGAGTATTGGACGTAGGTACGCAAGGAATGATGAGATGGGGACGCCCTTTACAATAACTATTGATGAAGATAGCTTGAGGAAAAAAACAGCAACTATTCGGGATAGGGATACAACTAAGCAAGTTAGAGTGAAAATAGATGAGCTTAAGGATGTTTTAAGGAAGCTGGTTGCTGGGGAAATTAAGTTTGAAAAGGCAGGCAAGGCAGTTGAGACGAGGGTGAAATAAGATGGCTTCTGGCGCTTTTCTGTATGCCTTATTGAGCGTACTTGTGGTGAGTTTGATTTCCCTAGTGGGATTGGCTACATTTTCCATTAAGGTTGAAAAATTAAGGAAGATTTTGCTTTATCTTGTTAGTTTTGCGGCTGGCGCGCTTTTTGGAGATGTGTTTATACATCTATTGCCTGAATTGACTGAAGGAATTGGATTTAGTATACAAAGCTCTTTCATTATTTTGGGAGGCATTTCCTTTTCATTTGTGATTGAGAAATTTGTGCATTGGAGACACTGTCACTTGCCTACAACGAGCACACATCCTCATCCTGTTGCCACAATGAATTTAGTTGGGGATGGAGTGCATAATTTTATTGATGGTCTTATAATTGGAGCAAGTTACCTTGTAAGTTTGCCTGTTGGAATTGCAACTACTGTCGCTGTTGCATTGCATGAGATACCTCAAGAAATTGGAGACTTTGGAATACTGCTGCACGGAGGATATTCTAGAGGAAGAGCCTTGTTTATGAATTTTATGCTAGCATTGACTTCTGTGCTTGGGGTACTTTTGGTGTTTCTTTTAGGCTCCTTATCTGGGAGTCTGACTGCTTTTTTGATTCCATTCGCGGCAGGAACATTTTTGTACATTGCTGGAAGTGACTTGATACCTGAATTGCACAAAGAAACAGGACTTGGGAAGGCATTTGGCCAGCTTTTATTCTTCCTGCTGGGAATAGCAGTCATGGCTTTGCTGTTGTTTTTTGGTTAGGGAAAGACTTATAATCTATTTTTCTTATTTTGATTGGTATGGGAAGTGTAATCGGAATTATCTCGTTAAAGGGGGGTGTGGGAAAGACTACAATTAGTGCTGCCTTGGGGGCCGATTTGGCCAACAGATACGGGAAAAAAGTTCTGCTTATCGATGCTAATTATTCTGCGCCTAATCTTGGTATTCATTTGGATATATTATCTCCTCACGGAACGATTCATGAGGTTTTGAATGGGGCTAAATTATCTTCTGCGATTCATACCAAGCACGGAGTGGATGTTGTGCCTGGAAATTTCTTTTATTTGAAGGGATTTAATCCTTTAAAGTTAAGGGCAAAACTGGCGCATATAAAGAAACAGTATGATTTTGTTATTCTTGATGCTCCTCCAAATTTGAATGATGAGTTATTTTCCACTTTGTATGCTGCAGATGAATTTTTTGTGGTTACCACTCCGGATTATTCTTCATTAAGCGGAGTAATGAAGCTTTCAAAACTTGCAAAACAAAGGGATTTGAGGTTTGCAGGACTTATTGTAAATCGTTTGAGTGAACCTTCAATTCAGCTTTCGCTGAACGAGATTCAGGAATCAACAGGCATTCCTGTTGTATCTATTGTACATGAAGACTCGAATGTGATGCGCTCTTTGTTTGCCAGAGTTCCCATGAGCGTTTATTCTAAAAGTTCTATATTCAGCAGAGATATTAGGAAGTTGAGCAGCGCTCTAATAGGTCTTCCTGAAAAAAAATCTTTCTGGCAAAAGTTATTCAAAATTGCTGACAATAAGGAATCTCAAAACAGGGAATTTTTAAGAAAGCATTTTTACACGAGCATCTTCAAGGAATATGGGGAATGAATGTATTTTCTGCAGGATTGCAAGGAAAGAGTTGAAGACAGAAATTTTGATGGAGAGTAATAGTTTTATTGCGATTTATGATGCTAAACCTAAGGCTAAGGGGCACACACTGGTTATTCCTAAAAAGCACGGGGTTACTTTGCTTGATATTCCAGATAGCCTAGGAGAGGAAATGCTTTCTTTCACAAAGAAAATTTGTTCTTTTTTACTCGAGAAGAAATATGGTGACGGATTTAACTTGATTATGAACAACCTTGAAGTTGCAGGGCAGGAAGTGATGCATGCTCACTTGCATGTTATTCCCCGCAAAGAGGGAGATGGGCTGAGGTTTTATACAAAGGTTTAGATTGTCCCTCTAAAGTTTTTACACAAGTTTAATAAATTTTTATTGTATAATTTAGTGTGCAAAATTTGAATCTTGCAGAATTAAATGAAACTGAGAGGCTAGCACTTTTATTTGGAATATTATTGGGAGATGGCTGTTTATCACACCATGTTAGTAAAATAGGAAAACATTACTATAATATTATTATAACCTGTAATTATTATGATGATAAGCCGTTTTTTAATGAAGTTGTTCAGCCTCTTATCTTCTCTTTAACAGGCAGAAGAGTAAGAATTAAAGAGCGTCCCCTTTATGGAGCAATAGATATTTATTTATTTTCAAAATATCTTTTTTATGTTCTTTCTGATTTAGGATTTACAGTTGGAAAGAAAAAGGACATTATTATTCCATCTATTTTTCATGGAGATTGCTTAAAATATGTCGTTGCGGGCTTATTTGCAACCGATGGTTGTTTGACTTTGGTAAATAATAGTGGAACAATTTATCCTAGAATATTTTTTACTGCTTCTCTTCCGAGCGCTTTTTTTAGTATAAGTAAATACTTGACTTCTCTCAATATCAAAAATGGTTTTTATACTGCTAAAAGAAAATTTATGGGTGATAGCTTTGTTTATAAAAAGCAACAATATGTTATCTCTTCTAATGGACCAATAAATGCGCAGAAATTTAGAGATCTTATTGGTTTTATTAATCCCAAGCATGAATTGCGTTATAGTTCTTACATTGAACGAGTGGCTGTACCGAGGATTGAACTCGGGACCCCGGCCTTATGAGAGCCGTGCTCTACCACTGAGCTATACAGCCGATAACACGAGAAAAAGATGATTTTTAAGTCTGCTGGATATGCTATTCATGAAGAATATTTAGACAGCTTGCATATCGTATTCAGGGGTTTGATTTATAACTTGGATTTGAGCTTCTTTCCTTTTTTCGCGGGCGAGGTTGTCTTTTTTCATGCGTGCTAATCTGGCCATGTAACCCGCTATCTTGTTTCTGATTTTTTTGCTTGGCATAGTCGGGCCTAGAAGCCTTTTGTCATGTTCGAAGCTATCATTAAAGTTTGAGTCTTTAAGCATGATTAGTTTTGCGGTTCTTTTCACTAGCGTGGATTTAATGCGTCCCATAATTCATTGTTTGAAATAGGTTATTTAAAGCTTTAGCTTTTCGAACTTGATTAAGTTTTTCCAGTTTTCCAAATATATTTTAGCATCTTTATCTAAATCTCCCTTTGCGATTATTAAGGAGGGCATTTTTTCTGTTTGAGATTTATGAAGGGCTATGGCGAGATCGTCTTCTGTGACTTTCTTTTTATCTTTGGCTATTAGGAGATATTCCTGCTTGCCGAACGGGGTGTCTGTTCGGATGCGGGCATGATATTCTTTGCTTTTTATGGCTATCTCTTGCAGAAGTTCGATATCTTTGGCTTTGAGGTATTCTTTGACTACTAGGGCAAAGGCACTTTCTTTTTTTTCTTTTGTTTTTTTGATTTTTGGATGCGGCTTTTCTATCTCCTCTTTTTCTTGGACTGACGGAGTTGAAACTACTTTTTCTATTAGTTCTTGCGCTAGTTGTGCCGGCTCTGGGGCTTTTTGCTGGGGCGTTTTGAGTTTCATCATGGATGTGACTTCTTTGTGAGCTTCTTCATCTTTTAATGGGAAAAACTTCCAGAAGAGTTTTTCTTCTTCGCCAATGCGGGCAGTGATGGGCACGGCAAAGTCTTTTACTTTTCTTAGGGCGACACGCAATGCTGGATCGAGTTTTTCATCATCTAGGATGCGGGACTCTTTCAGGAGACTGACGGCTTCTTTTTCTTTTGCATTAAGATACTGAGTGAAATTTTCTAGAAGAGCTTCTTGACCCTTGATTAAATAAAGAGGCGATGAACCTACTTTCATTGAACTCATTATGAGCTTGCGCTCTGAGACTAGCTCGGCTAGGAGGGCTGAAACAAAGAGGGGGCTGATTCCCGTTTCTCTGGAGACACGTGTAGGAAAACTTGGACCTGCAGTCTGAATCATGGTAAGAATGCGGTCTTTTGTGGCGTTGACTTTCTGGACGTCAATCATGAGGCTTGATGATATGAAGGAGATATAAAGATTTTGGTGTTTTAAGGCCTAAACCACTCGACTTGGTAATACGTAACGTCAGACTCGTCGTCTACTATTCCCAGGAGGAGTTTCTTTTTTGTTGAGGTGGCTACACGGTTTTTGGCTGCAAAATCATACCATGTTAGGACTTCATTTTCTTTGACTGGAAATAGCAACCACGCGGCATGGTCTTGTCCTGGCTTGATGCCTTTGTCATATACGCGGAATTCTGCTCCAAATTTTAGGGCGGTTTTTACTATGTAGCCGCGCTTTCTTAGGTCTTGAAATACGGGAAGCTTTATTGATATTCTTTTATCTAATTTGCGGGCTTTTTTTAGCAAATTTGTTTCTGTGAGGGGCTTGGAGTTTGAAAGGATTTGCATTTTATTATCCTGCACCAAGGATAGGGCTTCAATTAAGGAGTATTCAACTAGACCTCTTTTTTTCTCACCCCATCGCGATTTTTCATATAATGCCAGGGCTTCCTGCGTGTTTGAGATGATAGTGTTATGGGTGAAATGGGCGGTTATCATTTTTTGATATAGTGAGATGGTTATTTAAGCTTCACGTTAGCTTCCCAGAAGTTCAGAGAGCCTTTGCATGGGCTTGGGGGAATTCTTTGTGCGTCTTTTAGTATGAAACCATAGCTTCCCCACGCAGACGATGCTAAGTGTTTGTCGGCATCTGCTTTATGTTCTTCTTGTGTTTTATAGTGTTTCACATTAACTAAGGTGGCTTTGCCGACTATGCAACCTAGAGGGAGATTTTTTAGGTTAAAACGAGACATTGCTTCTTTATCAGGGGTTTTTGAGGCGTGAATTAGGAATTGGCCTCTGAATTTGGTGTTCCATTTTCGCAACTCGATGGTCTTTTTTCCTTGGAGGATAAGTTCTGCATATGGCTGCTTTAGGGATAGGGCTTTCATGTCTTTAGTTATTTATTGACGTAATTAAAGTTTCTGATAGGAAACTTTAAATTAGCATTTATTATTGTGGTATTATGGTACGGGAGAAGAAAGTCAAGGCTGTGAACTTTGGGAAGATTGAGAAGAAATGGCAGCGAGAATGGGCAGAGGCGAAGATATTTCAGGCTAACGAAAAGGGCGATAAGAAAAAGAAGTATTATGTGTGCGAGTTCTTTCCATATCCTAGCGCCGACTATTTGCATGTAGGGCATATGCGCAATTATGCAATTGGAGATTTGATTGCTCGGTATAAACGTATGCGCGGGCTTGATGTTCTTTATCCAATGGGATTTGACGCATTTGGTCTGCCCGCGGAGAATGCGGCCATTAAGAACAAGACGCATCCGAAGAAATATGCTGAAAATGCGATTAAGATGATAAAGAAGATGATGAATTCTATGGGTTTGAGTTACGATTGGACTAGGGAGATTGTGACTTGCAGCCCAGAATATTATAAATGGAATCAGTGGATTTTTTTGAGAATGTTAGAGAAGGGAATTGCTTACAGGAAGAAGGCTCCTGTGAATTGGTGTCCTAAAGATGAGACGGTACTTGCGAATGAGGAAGTTATAGATGGGAAATGCTGGAGATGTGACACTCAAGTAAACACGAGGCATATTGAGCAGTGGTTCTTGAAGATAACGGATTATGCTGACCAGTTACTCGATGGGCTTGATAAACTGGATTGGCCTGAACGCGTTAAGGAATTGCAGAGAAACTGGATTGGTCGAAGTGAAGGTACTAGAGTGATATTTCCTATTGATGGGTTAGATAGAGTGATTGAGGTTTTTACAACGAGGGCTGATACGATTTATGGGGTGACTTTTTTGGCTTGCGCTGCACAACACGAAGTTGTTTACGAGCTTGTGAAGGGAACTAAGTATGAGAAAACGTATAATCAATTTTTGGAGAAAATAACTGTTTCTGAAAAGCTTGAGGTAGGAAAGGAGAAAGAAGGATTTTTTACTGGCCGCTATGGGATACATCCTTTGACTGGAGAGAAATTGCCCATATACGCAGGGAATTTCGTTGTAGCTGATTATGGAACTGGTGCGGTTATGGGGGTGCCTGCCCATGACTTGAGAGATTGGGAGTTTGCTAAGAAGCATAAACTAGAGATTAAGGAAGTTGTTAGGCCTCTTTTTGGAGAAGCTCGTAAAGATGCAGAGTTTAGAAAAACTATTTCTGCAGTTATAAGTAGAAAGAGTGATGGTAAATTCTTATTTGTAAAATGGAAGAAGTTTGGATGGGCTGCTCCTGTTATTGGAGGTGTGGAAGAAGGAGAAAATATTGGAAAGGCAGCGGAACGGGAAGTATTAGAGGAAACTGGTTACAAGGTAAAATTTATCAGGGAACTTGGAGGAGAGATTGAATCTTATTTTTTCGCTGACAATAAAAATGTCTGGAGGCATAGACTTGACCAGCCTGTGCTTCTTGAACTAGTTGAGGATAAACAAAGAAAGATAGATAAAGAAGAGGAGGAAAAACATGAAACTATTTGGCTGGACGCTGATGAGGCTTTGAAGAATATAACTCACGCCTATAATGCTATTGGATTGAAGAGATATGTGACGAATAATGAAGCTTTTATTGAAGATGGTGTTTTAATTAACTCTGATGCATTTTCTGGGCTGGACTCGGGGACGGCTAGGGAGAGGATTAGTGAGCTTCTGGCTAAAAAGGGATCTGGGGGAAAAACTAGAGAATACAAGCTGAGAGATTGGCTGATATCACGGCAGAGATATTGGGGGACGCCGATACCTGTTGTTTATTGCTCAAGCTGCGGGATTGTGCCTGTGAATGATAAAGACTTGCCTGTGAGACTGCCTGAAAAAGTTAAATTTGGGTCTGGGAATCCTCTCGCTGCAAACAAGGATTTCTTGAATACTAAATGTCCTTGCTGCGGCGAGCAAGCTAGGAGGGAGACTGACACGATGGGTACTTTCTTTGACTCGAGCTGGTATTACTATAGATATTGTTCTCCGCACTCGAGCGATGTTTTTGACAGAAAGAGTGTGGGGTATTGGATGCCTATCGACCAGTATGTTGGAGGGATTGAGCATGCTGTGCTGCATTTACTTTACGCGAGATTCTTTACTAAATTTTTGAGGGATTTGGGATGGTTAGTTATTGACGAGCCGTTCACTAGATTGTTCAATCAGGGAATTGTGCATAAAGATGGAGTTAGAATGAGCAAGAGCCATGGAAACACGATATCGACTGAAGAGGCTTCCAAGGCTTACGGAATTGACACAACTAGATTATTTTTGATGTTTGTAGCTTCGCCAGAGAAGGATATGGAATGGAGCCAGCAGGGAATTGAGGGGATGGCTCGCGTTGTTAGGAGATTTATTGAAATTTGCAATAGAGTTGGGGGGGCAACTGATGAGGCGATGGAGCATAAACTGAATAAGACTTTGAAGATTGTTGAAGCAAGTTATGAAAGATTTGAATTCAATAAGGGGATGGTTAGTTTTATTGAGCTTGTTAATTTTCTTTCTGAAAAGGAACGTGTGCCGAGACATGTTTTGGAAACGTGCTTATTGATGATTTCTCCAATCATGCCGCATCTTGCTGAAGAGCTTTGGCATAAAATAGGGAGGGCTAGCCTGATAGTTGGGGAAAGCTGGCCGAAAGTTGATGAGAGCAAGATTAATGATAAGCTTGATGAGCAGGAAAAAGAAATGGATAAAGCAGTTTCAGATATAATGAATATAATTAATTTAGTAAAAGATAAATCTGGGACTGAACCTGAAAAGGTATTTCTTTATGTGCTGGCACAGGAGCTTGATAGGTATTCTTCTTCAGTCCTTGAGAAAAGAATTGGCAAGCCAATTAAGATATTTGCGGTAAACGATAAGTCTAAATATGATCCCCAGGGTAAATCTAGCAAGGTAAAACCTGGGAGGCCGGGAATTTATGTCGAATAGTGAACTAATGAATGAAGTGCGGGAGAAATTTGATTTAATGAAGAAAGAACTGGGCTTTAAGACTAGTTTTGAGGATCTTGATGGTATTTTTTTCATCAGCGATAGCGTACTAAATAATGGATTTGCCAGCAATGCATTTTCGCGGCAGGTTTGCTCTAGGATTGTTGAGACTTATATGGGCTGGAATAATTATTTGCATAATCTTGTTATGCCTGCGCCTGGCTACATGATTCAGATGCAGGAGCATAAAATGCTTGGGGACGATGAAAAGAGGGAAATTTGGAAGCTCATTGGGGAAGCTATGGCTCTTGTGAGTCGGAATACGCTTATTGGGTTGAACAAGGACAAGAAGGCCGAAGCTGGTTTTATCGATGATGCTGCGGCCTTTTGGAAAACTTCTTTCAGGCCGCGCCTTGAGCGTCTTGTTGGGAAAGTTGTTGATGGATGGGGCAAGTAATTTTTCCTTTTGCTATGCTGAAGGAATGATTAGTTAGTGTCTTTTTTGAGTGAGCTGGTTTATAAAAAGAGTGTTTGTTATTTATGAGTGACTTAGTATAAAAGCATTCATGTCATGTGATTGTTATGTTAACGTGCAGTATTAGTATTTTAATGGATATGTGTTAATTTAGGCATGGCAGAAATGATGCGATTGATGCCTGCGCGTTGCAGCCGTTGTGGGGCGGTCTTTGACCTCCACTATGACCTTGAGGGGCTTGACCAAGAAAGGCTGATGGAAGTGCTGCTGGCTGTAAGGATGCGCGGACAGAGAATGCTCTGCTGGTCATGCAGGGACTAGATTTTTTCTTTCTTTTTTTGGTTTAGGTCAGAATGAACTATATTTTTCTTTATTTTAAGAGTTTTCTAAAATAGTTACGCTTTCCAAATCGCGGAAATCGTTGTCCATAGTGATCAAAATTGCTTTTTGAGAAAGAGCTGTCGCGTAGATTATAGAATCAACTGCAGGTATTCTTTTTCCATGAGATATTTCTGCGGCACTATCTGCAATTTTTTCATCAATCACAATCGTAATGCTTCTTTTTTTTATTAGACTTAAGGACTCTTTGATTTTTTCAGCTGATTGTTCGTCTTTTAGCATTTTTCTTTTTATCTCAAATAAAGAGAGTGGGGAGACTAGAAGCATTTCGTTTGAGTCAATCACCTCTTTGTAGGTTTTATTATGAAAGTATTCTAGCCATACGGAAGAGTCAAGCACTTTTGATACCTTAGAATCTGTCATTTTTATCTTTCAATCCTTTGAGTATTTCTTTTGTTGTTTTTTTCCCTAAAAAACCTGCTAAAGATTTTGGTTTTGTTCTTTCTACAACTATTCTTTCCATTGCTTCTTCGTACGAGGATGCCTGCATTTGCTCCTTGAGCTTTTTTAGCATCATAAGCATTTTTTCTGATACTTGGATTGTTGTTACCATAACTATAGTCTATAGTCTATAGTTTATAAATTCTTGCTTTACGATAGGGAACTTTATTAATATCTTATTTTTGAGTTGTTCATGAATACGTTTTTTGCCCAGCTGATTTTGGCGGTGGTGCAGGGACTGGCTGAGTGGTTTCCGATATCCAGCTCGAGCCACCTTGCTATTGTTTCACGCTTGCTCGACTATTCGCTTGATTTACAATTTACTGTAGCGCTGCATTTTGGGACACTACTGGCTGTGTGCGTATATTTTAGGAAGGAGATTTTGGATATGATTCGGGATGTGCTGCGTTTGAGGTTTAATACTACTCATGGGAAGCTTGGTCTTTACTTGGTGATAGCCACGATTCCTGCTGTTCTTGTCGGGCTTTTGCTGAAGAATTTTTTGGAGAGTACTTTTGGGAATTTCTCCCTTATGGCTTTTGGATTGGGAATTACGGGAATTATTTTGATTATTGGAAGTCTGTCTTCTGGAAAAAGAAAACTTGAAGGGATGACTTGGGGTGATGCTATTCTCATAGGGCTTGCTCAGGTTGCATCACTTTTCAGAGGGGTATCAAGGAGTGGTTCGACAATGGCAGTGGGACTTATGAGAGGACTTGATGAGAGGACTGCCGTAACATTCTCTTTTTTGATGTCTATTCCTATTGTATTGGGAGCAAATGTTCTTGAACTTGGAAATGCAACACTTCCTACTTCTTACATCCTGCCCATGATTGTGTCATTTGTTGTGGGGCTTTGTTCAATTCATGTGCTTATACGGTTTGTGCTGACATCTAGGAGAAACTTGTTGTGGTTTGGATTGTATGTGCTGGCGCTAGCACTAGGTTTGGGCGTGTGGCTTTTGCTTGCTTAGTTTCTGCGTCTGCCATTGCTAAGTGGCACTCTGGACTTTCGAAGATATCTATTGAGTGTAGTAATCTATTTTAATAGGGTTTTGCATCGAAAAACATGGGGAAGAGAGGAGACATTCATCTTAATTTAGACTTTAAACTCCTTCCAAGCCCTTCTCAAGCCGCACGAGGAGCTGAACGAAATCTTTTTAGTTCGGAAGAGGATTTTTATAGAGATGTTGCTAGAGCGCGAAGTGATGCTGTAAGAAAAGGTATTGGAGAGATTTATAGGCATATTTATTCGGCAGTTTTTGGAGGCAAGGTGCCTGATTATTCTCGTCAGAATGGAAATAATGGAGATTCCTATCGGCCTGATGTCATTCAGGAAGATTCTCGTAAGAGAGCTAGAACCGATGTTGAAGTGAAAGCTTTTTGTAATTCTCATCAAAGCGCTGCTTTATGCGCTGTTCCTCAAGTTGAGAATTATTTTGCTAAACTTATAGAGAGATTAATTGGGAGAAAATATGCGGTTAATGAGGTTAGTTTTGATTATGGATTTTTTCGTTATGGTTTCCCAGTAGAAACTTCACGTGTTAGAGGTAAGTATCGAAATGGGAGGCCTCGCTATAAAAGATTGGCTCACGGGGCTAATTTAGGAAATTTTACGCGTTCAGAGATAGTTGAATTTGTTGGTGAAGCAACGCGGGATCTTTTGATAGTTCCTCCTAATTTGGCTGTACTGATGTTTCATGGACTTAAGCCTTCTGATCTTCCAACACCTTCTTCAAATGGTAATGGAGTTTATCACAAGGATTATTGGCGTTTGGGAAGTGGAGATATTAATTACCTACGTCAGGGAGAAAGTGGACTTGATAATTTAGTAGATAGGCGTTTAGAAGTGAATAAACGGCTTGGATTGAAAGAAGATAAAATAGGAGTGTTTGATCCTGAGGAATTATTGCTCGATAAACTTGATATTGTTCAAAGTGAGAGTCCTAGAATTGTTGTCAACGGAAAATATGAAGTCAAGCCTTTTAAGTACACTAGATATGTTTTCAATTCTCCAAGTGCTCTTGCCGCATGGAATAGATTGTTGAAGAAGCGTCACAAAGAGGTTATGGTTTCTACATTACATGCAAGAGATCTTTATCAAGAAGGAAGAGAAGTTCCTTTTTAATCGTTCACCACTTATTTTATATATAAATGGTTTTGAGAGATACTATGATAGATTCAATCTCTGATAAGGAAATAGAGCTGGCGCGAATTGTGCTGGGCGATCATACAGTTAAGCCGCTTAGTCATGAGAGTACTCTAGAATCTCTTTTATGGTGCATTGCAAGCCAAGCATTGGGATGGGAGGCTGCAAGCAGTTTTATTTATTGTTTGCGTGACGCTTCGCATTCTGGAGATGAACAAGCACGTTTTAAAGTGAGCCAACGGAAAACTTTGTCTGATAAAGATGTTGTTTTTAGAGCTTCTCAAAAAGCGCGGTTGCGATTTGCTAAAGGGAGGCGTTTTGATTCTGCAATTGATTATTTTATATCACAGGAAGGGGCATGGTGGGAGAGAGTTATTTCCAGCGGCCAAGCAGAACGTG
>Ga0082335_1003997_pt1 | contig 23119 bp, 13 predicted proteins | sample Subgrocontami58m_FD_72375 | JGI IMG/M metagenome (GOLD analysis project Ga0082335, IMG submission 72375) | Subsurface groundwater microbial communities from S. Glens Falls, New York, USA - GMW37 contaminated, 5.8 m (SPADES assembly) (version 2) ...
AAAGCACATCACTTAGGATTTTGACGAGCGTGGATTTGCCGGAACCATTCCGTCCGGTGATAAGAAGGGTTTGCTGATGTTGAACGGAGAACGAGATGTTTTGAAAGATCACCCGGCGGTTGAAGACTTTCTTTATGTTTGATGCGGAGAGTTCCAATTGCACGATTACTTCCTTAGGAGTGCAAATTTCCCAGTGAGGGTTTGGGTCGGCAACTCAAGGACGTAAAAATAAATTCCGGATGCAGCCAACTGTTGGTCGTTGTTTCTTCCGTTCCACTCAAATACCTGTTGACCGATGGATGTGGTGTACACGGACGAGGCGGAGGCGGAGAATACCAAATCCATGCTTGCTGAAAAAACTGAAAGCGTTCCTTGGGTCTTTCCAAAGTTACCTATCGGAATTTTGATAGTGGTCATACCTTGTGCAACAAATGGATTCGGAAATACAGTCTCCCTTGGCGGCGGCAACAGAACATTCACGTCTGAGGTGTCAATAACATTCACCCAATTGAGTCGATCGGGAACATCGAACTTTACGTATATGCGAGAAGCAGTTGGAACGTAGCTTTCATCAACACGACTTGTGTTGAGCAAGTAGGAAAATGGAAATGATAAACTGTTGTTTGAGAGTGCCGCCGCGATATTTATGTTGGAAGTAATCAGCTTCAACGGAACCTGACCACCGGCTATATCATAGTAGCGAGAAGATAGACTACGGAGGGAATCTATAAAGCTGCGCGACGGAGGTGAAAATCCCTTTGCGCTTTCTATCATCAAAGGGTAAAAGGAGCCTTCGGGATAAAATTTTGCCGGATTGGCTCGCTCGCCAGTGTAGTAGTTCCAAACGCTCCACTCACCAAACGCTTGGCGGAAACCCGAACCAACATCTCGCAGAGCATTATCAATTGCCTCAATTGGCCGATAATCTCTCACGTATTCCCACGAACGAAGCATCGTTTGGCTGCCGAAACGTTTTGCCACAAAATTTCCCCAAATGCCACGGCTATACATGATGAGGCCGTTCGATGTAAATGCAACATCAGGTCGGCGAAAATGTCCCTGCGATGATCTAAGATATTGATAATAGTCATTCACTCCCGTGAAGACTGCGTCCTCCATCCACACTGAAGTGATTTCGTAAAAGTATACGTCATTCGACCAGTACGCATAGTTTCCAATCTGGACCGCATGATGTAATTCATGCGCAAGCGTTACACGCAATCCAGGCAGTCCTTTGTTGCTATCCGGTGTAACAAAGTTGAAATCGTTATCAATGGTTATATACGTAGTAAACGTCCCACCATCAGGTCTATTGATGATCGGAGTTTCAGGATTCGTGAAGCCATAGTACGAGCCGCCAAGCTCTTGAATGTAGATATCGAATTCTGTGCCGCCACCTGAACCATTATCCGGGGGCGGAGGCAGAAAGCCGAGCGAGTCCCGTTCGAATCGCAGCGCGTAATTCACAATTGCTCCGACCGAGTCGGCATACCGATTTGCTGTCCCGGGAATTCGATTGTGCTGAGCATCCAGAATTGCCGGCTCATGCTCGCCGGTCGTGTCGTAATGAATGCGAAAATTGCCAACGAGAATACTCTTCTGCGTTGTTGGTCTCATCAGAACTTGCGTAAGTGCTGATTGAAGTGAAGCGTCCAATTCATTTCGATGCCGTAATGCATAGTTGATTGCAGGCAACCCACACTTGTTTGGAACATCCGGCGTCTCGTTGCCAAGCCAGTAGTTCACAATAGCATGATGTTCCCCCGCAAAGGCGTTCTGTTGAGCACTAGATTGTTCAAACATAAAAGGCAAGACAAACAGAATCATTGCAGACCTTCCCACCCTTCATCCCCCTACCGATTAAATGGATTCATAATGATTGAAACCGTACCGCGTTCAGGGTTTGACATTACCAAATCATAGACACCGCTTTCCCGCAACACAGCAATCCGAATTGAATGCACACCTTCTGCAGGGACAATAACTGTCGGTTGCTTAAATCCTCTTCGTTCCGTCCCGTACATGACAACAACAGCGCGGCGCAACGCATCAAGCAAGGTAATGTCCGATACATTATCACCGTTTACATCCTTTACGATAATTGCATCATCACTCGTTGGCTGCACGTTGCGGATCCATTGGATTGAATCGCGTGTTACCGTCGGCGCTTTTCCATACCATATACCAAGCTCGTTGCGAGGAGCGCCTAAGGAAACGACTACATCCTTAAACGGGTCGTTGTTCACAAAACGGCCGATAATGAACTTCGTGCTCGCAGTTGAATCAGCAAAGGAGAACAAGGGCTTTGTTGTCTTAAACTCCAGTCCCGATTCAGATACTCCAAGCGACACTGTCGTGTGCTTCGTGGTCATGTCGTTTGTTGCAAAGAGAAGCTCGTATGTTCCGGCACTTACTCCTTCATCCACAGTAAGAGCGATGATTTTTGTCGGAAGTGTAGCACGCAAGCTTCGCTCCACGAACTGCCGCTGGTTGATTTGTTCGAATGATGACAGACGGAATGATTTGTCCTTGGTACTGCGATAACGAACGAGGAATTGTAGAGTCGTTGTATCCTGTTTCGCTGACACCACAAATGGGTCGGCACCGGTCGGTACAGAAAATATCCTTGAACGTAGAATGTCTTCCCCGAAGCTCACAACCGTGACTTTGTCTTCCTCCGAATGTGAAGTAATCAACGTCTTTTCTTTTCTTGGTGCAGATGACACGAGTCTTACATAGGTTGGCGTTTCGGGAAGTTGGAGCGACAATTGTCCGGAAAATTTTGCTCTCCCCCTGTTAAGAAGGATCGATAAGTTTGAGGACGCCGCATTCACAACACCGATGTCTTCCCTTCCGTTGCCGTTGAAGTCGCCAATGACCAATCCTTGCGGAGACGCACCGACACAATATTCGATGGTTTCGACTTTTCCCGTGTGGTCTGCATTCGCGAGCGTTATCAGACGCTTTGTGTTTTGATCAGCAAGGACGCAATCGTTTCTTCCGTCGCCGTCAACATCAGCCACTGACCAAGAAGCGATCGAGTGCGCAGCGCCAAATACCACGGGCTGCGTAAATGTCGTCGGAGAAGCCCCGAGCACAACAACGATTCCCTGGTTTGTGCTGGACACAAGATCGAGAAGTTCATCGCCATTTACGTGAGCAAATTGAACTCCGGCAGGTTTTCTGTCAAATGCAATCGTGTTCATCAATCTATAATCACCCAACGAATTGCCGGAATATACCTGCACCTGGCTCGCCTCCGGCAGTGTTACGGCTACACGAAAGCCCCGTAAGTTCGTGACATTCGTTATCGCAATCTCCGCCGGCTGCGAAGGAAGCTGCACCGCTACTTGTTCCGTGTACACAAACCGGCTGATGCCATAGAAGACTGTAAGTTGATTTGACAGCCAGTTCAGTGCTAAGATGTCGGTAATTCCATCCGCATTGATATCCGTAGTACATAAGTCGCTCACAGAGATATCAGAAAACAATGTCGTGCCCAATTTAAATGTACCGTTCGGTTGGCCCAGCAGCGTCTCAACTCCTGCAGTGTTTTTACCAAAGAGCAGAATATCCTTACGTTTATCATTATTCAAGTCTGCAACCACGCACTTCTGCACGGAAGCCGGAAGCGAGACTTCATATTCTTCAAAACGATTGTTCGATGACCTCTTGAGGATAGAAACGGAATTGCCGCCCGAAGAAAGCGCTACATATTCTGAAATGCCGTCGCCGTCCAGGTCGCTGGCAACAATGTAGCGAAATGTCTTTTGTGTCTTGAGGCTAGCAGTTTGAGAAATGCGTCCGCTGGAACTTACCTCATAGAGATTGACCGACGGCTGTTCGGGTGCAAGCAGCGCAATTTCTACACGTGAAGGTTCAGCCGACCCGACAGCTAAACCGGAGGGGCGGTAGCCGAGGTTGAAATCGGAAAGAGTACCGAAGGAAGTGAACGAACGTTGCGAAAAAGTTGCCGGAGCGCAGAGAAGTTGGCAGTAAAACAAGCTCAGCGCAAACCGGCGCCGCGTAACGTGAAGAACTTGATATGGAAAATCTACTTTGAAAATGTTTAGCAAGAGTTTCCTAATAGTTACCCGTTATGCCTGCGAGCTAAACGAAGCTGCCTGCGTTCAAGCGCCTCATCAAAACGCCGCATTTCATCGGCAGTTTGCGCCACGATGGGCGGAACAGTTACAGGCTTACCCTTCTCATCAATGGCAACGAACGTCAGATACGCGTTGTTCGCTCGACGCGGAGAGCCTTCGCGCAGGTTCTCCGCCGTTACCAACACACCAACTTCCATCGATGTGTTGAATGCCCTGTTAACCGACGCCTGCAGGATGACAATCTCGCCAAGCCTGATCGGATCATGAAAGTTTAGCTCGTCAAGCGAGGCAGTCACACACACTCTTCCTGAATGTCGTGCAGCCGCAATCGCTGCCGTAATATCAATCCAATGCATCAGACGACCACCTAGTAAATTGCCCAACTGGTTCGTATCGTTGGGCAATACAAGCTCGGTAGTATAGACTTGAGAGTCTTTAACGTAACGTTGTTCCATCAATGTGGACGAAGAAGATTTGCCTCCGACGAAGCATTGTTTGTATTGCCCGACTCTTTACCACTCGCAGCCGGAGCGCTCTTCAATTCGGAGTCAATCTGCTCGTTCAGCTTATCCGCACGCGAGCGCAACACACTGTTCGGAAACCTTTCAAGAAATTTTGTGATGACAGTTTTAGCGTCGCGGAATTTCTTGCGAGCAATTAACAGCTCAGTCTTCCCCAGGTACGCGAGAGGCGCATATTCCGTGTCGTGATATTTCTCGATGACGTTGTCGTAATAGAAGATTGCGGCTTTATTATACTCCATCGTCGCATAAAGCTGTGCAGTGTCGTACTCTTTCTTTGCAAGACGCGACGTGAGCTCCTGAATCTTTTCAGTTGCGTCGGGGACGAACTCACTCTTTGGATAGTACTCGACAAATGCCTGCAACTCGTCAATCGCTCGTTTTGTGTATTGCTGGTCGAGTCGGGATTTTGGAGACAACATATAAAAGCAAAGTCCGAGCTTGTACTGCGCATCAGGCACTCGTGGACTCGCCGCCATGTTCCGCTTTAGGGTCTGATATTCGTATGATGCAAGCAAGAACTCACCGCGTTTGAAACGGCATTCTGCAAGATAGAATTGTGCATCACCCGCAACAGCGCTTCCTTGATACTGAAGTGTAATTACCGTGAACTCGTTAATCGCTTCAAGATAATCACCGTTATCGAACAACGCCTTGGCGTGCTGGAAACGTTCTTCCGGCGTCATATTTTGAACAACGTCTTTTGAGCTGCAACCAATGATGAGCACGGTTGCGAGAAGAGATACAGCGAAGAGATATTTGATAATATGTTCCTTTCTCAGAGATTCCAGCTTCACAATTAACTCCGCACATTGAACAACAAAATTACAGCTACCGCAATAGACCCGATGAGAATCAATGGCTCTGCGAGATTGGAGAAAAAGCCTTCGCCGGGCAGCGTTCCTTTCGTGATTGCGATTGCCGGATTTTCAACTGTCGACACTTCCGATAACTCAATCGTGTCAGTTATTGATTCTTCTAAGTCTGATGAGAAAGCAAGAATTCCTGTTTGCCGATTTACCACTTTACTCGTCAATCGAAGATTGACTTTTCTGTCAACAAGTTTGGCGCCGAAGAATCCGTCCTTTCTAATATTAGAATACTGAACACGAGCATCGCTCAAACCAAACTCAATGAGAAATGGTGCTGTGCCATCGTCACTGAGCGACAGATTCGCAGTCCTCATTGCATCAATGATCCCACTTTCGATGTACCACGCAGATTCTTTTGGCAGAACCGTGATTTGAATCTTTGGTGTATCTTTGACACCAGCCTCTTTGAGTGTTCGATCCGCAATCATGCGCGCCAGCGAACGCATGACATCAAGATTCGTTGCCGGCGTTTTCAGTTCTCCTGATTCTTGCGAAAGCCCATAAGCAACGAGCACAATTGACACTAACACAATCAACACAAGTTGGCGCAGGAACGTTCTCCCATTTGAGTTATGCGTAAATACCTCGAACCTTTAGCGTGTTCGCGACTTTATCAATCGCAAGCACGTACGCGCCGATGCGCATTGTGACATTATGCTTCCGGGCAGTTTCATACACCGCGTCGAATGCAGATTTCATCATGCGATCGAGACGGCGATTGACGCGCGCTAAGTCCCAGAAATATCCCATCCGATCTTGCACCCATTCGAAATACGAAACCGTCACGCCGCCGGAGTTAGCAAGAATATCAGGAATGACGAGAATGCCTTTCTCCTGAAGAATCGGGTCGGCAGCGGCAGTCGTGGGACCGTTCGCACCCTCGACAATAATCTTCGCTCGGACTTTCTTCGCCACAGAAGCAGTGATTTGATCTTCTTTGGCTGCGGGAACTAAAACATCACATTCAAGTGTGAGTAATTCTACTTGCGTGATCTTTTCTCCCCCCTTCCAGCCCGATAGTGATTTGTGTTTCTGTGCGTAGGCAATCGCATCGTGTACATCGATTCCCTTTTTGTTGTAATACGCACCCGAAATATCACTAATGGCGACAACTTTGCAACCCTGCTCTTCAAGCAGTTGTGCAGAGATCGAGCCAACGTTGCCAAAGCCCTGCACTACAACAGTCGCATTCTGTGGGCTCATCTTACGCGTCTCGAGAGCACACAGTGTATTCACCATAACTCCGCGTCCGGTTGCCTCGCGCCGCCCAAGCGAGCCGCCGAGAATCAACGGCTTTCCTGTGACAACTGCATTTTCAGTTTGGCGATGGTGCATGCTGTACGTATCCATAATCCACGCCATCGTCTGTTCGTTTGTGTTCATGTCCGGCGCTGGAACATCTTTATTAGGACCGAACACATCCATCAAGTTTGCTGTATAACGGCGAGTGATCTTTTCGATCTCAACACGCGTAAGCTTTGAAGGATCACAGCGAACACCCCCCTTCGCTCCGCCAAAGGGAATACCAACAACTGCGCACTTCCAAGTCATCCATGCGGCAAGAGCCTTTACTTCATCGAGTGTCACGTCTGGCGCGTAGCGGATACCACCTTTTGATGGTCCCATCACATCGTTATGAATCACCCGGAAGCCTTCAAACAATTGAACCTTCCCATCGTCCATCTGAATCGGGATGGACACGATATGTTGACGAACAGGCGTTTTCAAATACTGATATACCCCCGGCTCCAGCGACAAAATTTCCGCCGCAACATCGAATCGTTTCATCATTGATTCGAGCGGGTTTTCCCTGTCAACAATTGGTGCAGGCTCGACATACGGAGCTTGAGGCTCGCTCGACATTTTGATTTACCTTTAGATGGAAGGGATTATGAGAAAGAACCCACAAGAGTTGTATGAAATTTAGAATTAAGGTAAGGAAATTCGCTCGGAGTTTCAAGGAGAGGATGAAGAGGAATGCAATGAGAGAACTACTGTGTAGGGACGTTCAAATGAACGTCCCTACAAATAGGATTACTTCACCAACAGCAATTTTTTCGAGGCAGTAAAACTGCCGGATGTCATTCTGTACAGGTAAACGCCAGTTGCAAGCGAGCTTCCATCGAATGTCACCTGATGATAACCGGCAGTCAACGATTCATCCACCAACGACTGCACTTCCCTGCCAAGCAAATCATAAAGCTTCAAGCTTACGTGTGAATCTTTGGGAAGAGCAAAGCTGATTGTTGTTGATGGGTTGAACGGATTGGGATAATTCTGCGCTAACTCAAACTGTTTGGGGAGCTGGATTGCCGATGAGGAGGATGATATACTTGCCACTTTTCCAGAGCCGCCATTCATCCTATTCGGCGCAGACGGACTGCGAAAACTCTTCATCTGCAACTCCGCCATCTCTGCTTCAGAGCTTTGCGGAAAACTTGTTTTCAATTGATTGAGCAATGACCGTGCCTGTGTTGTATCATGCCGGTTGTACAGTTGATATGAGAACTTCCCGTACAACCCCGATCGAGCTAAATTGCTGTTTGGATATTGCAAGATGTTTGCATCATACGCCGCCATTGCTTGTGTAAATAAACCTTCATATGCGAAACTCATGGGCAACAAAGCCCTTGCCTCACGGGCAAGAGGTGGTTGCGTTGTAAGCGAATTGAAGAACGCTGCGAGATTATTGCCCCTCAGTCTTTGTCCCACCGCAAGCGCTTGACCCAACGCCCAGAGTTTTACATCGTCCGGAACAGTATTGTTGACGATTGCCGCTCGAATCAGACCATCGGCTTGAACAAAGTTGCCCCGTTTTCGCTCGCGCAGAATCTGTCGGACAATCGGTGAGACAGGAGTCATAGATTCGCCGCCTTCACCCTTTTCACCTTTGCCGCCTTCGACAAGTATTCCCTTCAAGCCTCCGCAGTTGAGGATTGGCTCAAGCCACGGGTCGTATATAAGCTCGCTTGCGCCATCAATCTCGAATATGCCCGGCGGGTTTTCATTCGAACTCCAGTGGTCGTTTATCGCATAGACTTTTTTTGATGACCTCAGACTCACGTCGACGTAACTATTCAAGCACAGCGTATTCTCTCCTACTTCATTTCCGAGGATGGGGTTTGCCTGCTCGCAAAGAACGCCGGTGATATTGTTTGAGATAATGTTGTGACCCTCCTCCAATAGCGGCGAGCTGCCGTTCACGCACGCCAAGCCGTATTTCCAGAACTCAATACTGTTGCTCAACATCTGCGGGGAGGAGGCGCTGAGATAAATCCCGGTCCCTTTCACGATTGGTCCCGATAACGCATTGTTGGTAATCAAAATATTCGAGTGACCGCTGATGGAAATGCCCGTGCTGTAGAGCGGAAAACTACTGAACGTGTTGTTGGTAATTTGCATTGTGGGATTTGGCGCCCATGGTGCTGAAAAAATATTGATGCCGATGTCTGAAAAACTAAAGTTGCAATGACTAACCGTGAGCGTTGTCCAACTGCCGACGTTGATTGCTGTACTTGCGTTGGAGATGTTGCAGTAGTTGAGCGTGATGGTCGATGGAACTAAGCCGTTGGTGATACTGCCCCACTGACCTGAAATTCCAGTGAACAGGACAGGGTTCGAAGACGTACCGTTTGCAAGCAGCGTACCATCAACAAAAATGTTTGCTGAGTTCGAAAATGAGAGAGTTGTGTTTGAATTGATTGTTAATGTTCTGTTGATTGGAACGTTGACCACATTGTGGAAGTTGAAAGTCTTTCCTTCAACCACAGCATCGTTATCGAGGATCAAATTCCCAATGATGTTGAAGTTTTGATTACCGACGATCTTTAGGTTTGCCCACCCTTGAGAAACGTTGTCAACGCCGAGCGTTAGTAGTGCATTACCCGGTATGGTAAAGTCTGCTCCGCTCAGCTTTGCATTCCGTCGAATAACAATTGATTGAAAATTATTGTCATCAAGACCTGCAAGCTCAAAGTATCTATTGTCGTCAGGACCTATAATAGAGATATCTTTATTGCAATTACTAAAAGTGCACTGCCGAATAGTTGGTGAGGAAGATATTACCTCAAAGCCCCAAATAATATCAACACCTATTCCTGCATTGTTGAAAATACAATACCACATTTGAGGGACAGAACTGAATTGTTGCTCAATCAACTGCAGCGAATGCCATTTCGCTCGATATGAACCGAAGCCGATACCTCGAAATGTTATCGGCTCGTTTGTTGTACCAATAGCGTTGAATGAAGTATATGGCTGAATCAAACTATTCGGTGCAATATCTACGACAGTTTTTGCCGCAACATTATGAACCAAATTGATTGATGATCTTTGAACATACACATTGTCATGCCAGTCATTCACTTCAGCAACACCGTCATGCAGAAAGATATTGTAGTAGGGAACGCCGCCGAACTGATATCCAGCAACGAAGGTTACCCAGCCACCAGTAAGTTGTGGTTCAAAGTCAAGCGAGATTCCGGTGGGTAGGGCTAGAATTGAATTCGAATTTGGATTGCTCGTCATGTTCAGTGGCTCACCATGATAGGGGTAAAAATGCGTTGGGTCGCCTGGTGGTTCGCCGTAGTACCCGCCATAATTCTGAATCTTCAAACCCAAACGCAATTCTACTTGGCCTGAAATAGGAAATGTCCCTAGGCTCGAGTAATGCCAAATGAGCGCACCACCGGAAAAATCTAATGGGACAGTCTCACCACCAGTGAACCGATTGAACCCGAGGCGTTGCCTGTTCTCAACGATAAGGTACTCGCTGTGCTTCTCCCATTCACCGTTCCTGCCGGGCTCTCCATACAGTGTAACTACCGCGACAGTTTGGTTATTGTGAATTGGCGGTAAAGAAATCGGAGACGTTGAGGTCGATGAAACGTGAATGATATTGGATGGGTGTATCCAACGGTTTTTAATTTTTTCCCAGGGGTTAACGTGGGGAGGACAATTGTACGAGATTCCGTTTAGGCCTCCCCAATGCATTAATTCATATCCGACACCTTGATAGTGACCGAATCCAATCGTGTGACCAAGCTCGTGTGCAAGTGCATGAATCGACGCGAAGGTGCTTCCCTGATCATAGTTGCCCCACATCTTCTCACACATTGCAAACCACTTGTCGTCGACCGCATATCCTCCGAAAGCACTTCCTGCACCAATGATCGCGAGTTTCCCAGAGGAGGTTTCATAATCCGTAATGCTAAAAGAGATGTAATCCTCATGGTTTTCTGGCAGGCTATGTAACTCAATCAATTTATTTCTCACTGCCGGGTACAACGTGTTTTCATTCCCATAATTGACCTTATCTAGGGGCAAATGAATCCACCGAATATAGTTTTTGCCGTTCGCGGCATCTATGCGATTCACAATTCCAGTGGAGTACTTGTATCCTCCCGATCTGCCAGGGATTGGCGCGGGTAGGATTTGCATATTGCCGTAGCTTACTTCTGACCAATAATCGCGCACACTGCCATAGAGCGTGAGCCTGTACACGCTTGATGCTAAATTAGGGGGAAGGTTCGGATTAGTGTATCCATTGTGACTGGTGTAATCAGGATGGCGAGTCCCGGTCCAACCAGGATCTGTCGGTGATGGAACAGAGAAGAATTGGTCCCAGTAGTCTTCATATGTGTACTTCCGAACTACTTTGTAGAAAGGAGAAAACGGGTTTTCTCTATTCCACCCGAAGCTACCTACGGCGTTCAGATTGAGACCAGACAGTTGCGTTGTATCTGTCGGTGGATTTATGCCGCCCACTCTTCCGTCATGAAAATCAACATACACAACAGCAAGATTTTGCAATACGTTTATCAATTGAACGTCTTGAGAGACCGCATTTGAGTCCGCACACTGCCAAGAAGTCAACTGGGCAGTTAGGGGATATGTTGTAAGAAAAAGAGAAACCGCAACAACAAGAAGACGCGTGTTCATATAGCCTCCACGTTTTGGTTGTTATAGGTGAGAGTTGGTGTATCCTTTCACATTGGAGTTTATCCGAGCAAAGAATGCTCAACGAATCAAAACCATTTTTTTTGTCAACAAGCTTTTGCCCTCCACCCTTAGTCCGTAGAAATATATTCCGCTGCTAAGATCACTCGCATCGAGAGCAACTCTATATTTACCCGGCTCATGAATCTGATCGACAATAGTTCTCACGTGTCGCCCCAACACATCAAACACTTCTATCGTAACAAGTCGACTCCTTGCAACGGCGTACTGTATGTTGGTTGAGGAATTGAAAGGATTGGGATAGTTTTGGCTGAGCGAAAAACTCTCTGGGATTGGGTAAGAAGCTTCTAGCACAGGCGTTACACCTGGTACGCCGTACCTCCCAGTATGTTGACCAGACAATCCACGACTTGTAGTCCAAAAAGTTGTTATCACACCTCCATTATTGTCACCCCAAAAATCATCGAAGTACGAATTCTCGGGGTCGGATTGAAAGATAATTGGTCTAGTACCCCATCGCGGAACACCTAGTGAGTCATAACGCTGAGCCTTGCCAGTCCAATGTGCCAATACGATCCCATCAGCTCCATCTGGAAATGCATATCCACCAAGACTATCCATACCAATGAACACCAAGCGTTCAACATATCCACTGGTGCCTCGAAAGCGAAGAACGGTGTCACGACAGCCTGAAAGCAGAAACATTCCTCCTCTCCTGTCGGTGATGAGAGCAGCATTGATGAATGGTGAAGGGGCTTGGCAATTGCTTGGGAGCAAGAAAACAGTTGACCAAAGAGTATCTCCGGAAGAACTCAATTTTGTTAGAATCCGCTGTCGAGTTGTATTATACGGAAGATCGAACAGGACACTGTCACGCCAAGATAATACAAAATGATACCCCGCCCAACTAATAGATGACACTATGCCTGAAGTGTCAACGATGCGAGTAAAATATTCTCCTAGTGTATTCACGCGATAGTCCAAGAAGCGTATGTAAACATATCGTCCTGCACGAACAACACCAGAAAATAGAATCTTGTTCGGGAGTAAAGATGTGTCCGTTGTGGTTTCCCAGAGCTTCTGTCCATTCCTATTAATTCGAACAGCAACCAAGCGCTCGCGATTGGGCGCACCCGGGTAGTCAAATCCTTTTTCGCTTGTCGCATAGATCGCTCCTCCAGCGCCATCCGTAACAATCATGCCCCCCTTACTTCCTGATATCGCTGGAATTGCGACAACCCCTCCATTTCTCCATCTTACCACACCTGTGCTATCTACCTTTTGCATATAGAAGGCATTATTATAAAACTGCCCGTTGTTCGGGTTTATCAGCGCGCCGCGATAATCAGCCCAGCCAACGATTGCTCCTTTTGCCCCATCACTTATTATCAAAGCACCACCAGAGAATCTCGACGAATCGTTGCGGTGTGCCACCACGTACTGTGGCCAGACTCTAAACCCGCGTGAGTCGAGCTTCGTAAGATACACTGAATTAGAAACCCCGTGGGAAAAAATTGAACTCCCGTCCTCAAAGGTCAAAACTTCAGCTTGGAAGCCAAAGTTTATGACCAAAGCACTGTCTGTTCTCGTCGAGGTGGGCCATTGGGCATACTGAACCGACGGAAGGCAGAAAAACAACAGAAGGATTGTAGCAAACCGCCGCATAAAACTTTCCTCATACAGTGGGAGAAGAGGAATGCCACGTTCAATATGTCGCAGATTTATTGGAAAGTCAAATCAAATTTTGTGTATCTCTCTTGAGGCATTGCGAGACTCGTATTTTGAGCCGAAGCAATCCCTTTCAAAAGAGATTGCTTCGTAGCTGCGCTCCTCGCAATGACCGGTTACTTGAGTTCTTTAACGGGATTTTGTTTGAATCCTGCTCAACTCGTTGATGATAAGATCAATCTCACCATCAAGAAAGTGGCGGGAGAAACGTCGTGCGCGGCGAACTTCACCCTCATTAACAGTCGAAATGATCAGGTCTTCATCGAAGAGTTTGCCTTGAGCATCCACTTCGCCATCCGGACCTACAACTGCGGAACCGCCCCAAAAGTTAACGCCGTCTTCGTAACCGGTGCGATTGCAAAAAGCAACATATGTCGTGAGAAGGCGCGCATAGGTTTTGTGGTTTTCAGAATTCACACGCGCCGTCTGCAATTCTTTTTCATTACCGCCAAGCCGGGTCGGGCTTGCAACAAGAGCAATGATAATATTGGCTCCATCCTTCGCAAGGATGTAAGGAAGAGAAATATGCCAGAGATCTTCGCAGATGAGAACACCGAGCCGACCAACCTTCGAGTCAACTGCTTTCACCGAACGACCAGAATTGAAGTATCGCATTTCTTCAAACATACCGTATGTCGGCGGGTAAGTCTTGCGATGAACAGAGCGCACGCTTCCATCTTCAAACAGAAACGCTGAATTGTAAATCGCAAAGGAAGAACTTTCCTCAACACCGCCGGCAAGTATTGAAATCGTTTTGCTCATCTCCAGAAGCGGCTTCAAGGACGAGACATCTCGATCAAGATTAATTGCCAGCTCCCAGTTCATGTCCTTGATTGAGTATCCAGTAAGACTTAGCTCAGGAAACACGACCAACTTTGCTCCTGCTTTCTTTGCGCGCTTACAAAAGTCCACATGCTTCTCGACATTCTTCTGAAAATTGCCAAGCGCCGGATCAATTTGAGCAAGAGCGATTTTGAATTTCATTGGGTTCGGGAGGGAAAGGTTATGCAGAGTGATGAAATGCTAATGGGCTTTCAGTTGTCCGATAAATCAAACATGCGAATATCTTTGATGTATTGAACCGTTTTGTCAGTCTTCAGAACTTTTAGCTGAACAATCTTCTTTTCGATGCGAAGCAGATTGTCCCGGATGATGGTGAGATAGGTTTTCAAATTGTCTGCCTGATGGTTATCGAGAAGCTGCTCAACCAAATCGCGCATCCCATCGAGCGGCAGACGAAGCTCGCCTGTGATTTGTATGACCAGCTCTTGAATTGCCTCAAGTCGCTTTTGTGAGATCTCCAGCGTTGTCAGTTGGTCTTTCAGTTTCTGCCGTTCGATTACATTCAGGATCGTTTTGGGAAGAACAGGAGTTGAGATTTCTTCTTTCACTAAGTAATCTTCGATGCCCAACTTCATCACTTCGACTGCGAGATCGAAATCTTTGTTGACGGTAAGGAACACAACCGGAATGCGAATCAACATATCCTGCAACGCCCGTGTAATTTCAAGACCATTCTGTCCGGGCAAGAAATAATCCATCAGAATAACGTCGTAAGAAGAATTCCGACTCAACTCCAACAAAGCGTCAGCCCCGTTTTCCTTCCAGGTAACCAGAAATTGCTCCGGCTCATGCTTCTTCAAGAAAAGCTCAACAAGCTTCGCAAAGTCCGGATTGTCTTCAACCAGGAGAACTCGTATCGGATGTTGATCTTCCATGTGTTACACAGGCTTTTTTATGGTGAAATAGAACGTTGAGCCTTTGCCGGGGGCAGACTCGACCCAGATTCTCCCCCCCTCCCTTTCGACAATCTTCTTTACGATTGTTAATCCTGCGCCTGTTCCGCGGTATTCCTCACTTCGCTTGAGTCGCTGGAAGATCGTAAAGATACGGTCGAAATACTGAGGCTCAATACCGATCCCGTTATCGACAACAAAGAAAACATATTCATCTTCCTCATCACGTACGCCTATGCCGATTGTTGGATTCGGTTTGTCATTGAACTTCATCGCATTCGAAATAAGATTGCGGAATACCATACTCAAACGCGTACTGCTGTAACGTACCTTTGGCAATTGCTCCGCAACGTGGACAACGACATTTTTTTCGCGAAGAGTGAACTGAAAGTCGTGAAGGATCTCGTTAATGATTCTACCAACAGACACGCTTTCGTACGCCTCATCCATCCGTCCTAAACGAGAAAGCATGAGCAAATCGTCAATCAAGTGCTTCATGCGCGTCGTGGATTGAACGACGGCGCTTAAATACTGCTTCCCTTCCTCATCAAGCCTGTCTTTGTAATCCTTCATCACGATCTTGCTGTAGCCTTCAATGCTGATGAGCGGCTCTTTCAAATCGTGCGACACGACGTACGTGAAATCGTCTAACTCCTTATTTCGGTTTTCAATTTCGGAGGATTTCTTCAGAGTGTCTTCGTACAACGTTGCTTTGCCAATCGCAACACCCGTCAAATTAGCTATACTTTCTAAGAGACGCAAGTGAACATCCTTGTAGAGATTCGGCGCGGACGAGACAATCGAAATAATACCAATGACCCTTTCCTCCGATTTGATCGGCACTGCAATCATCGAATCAAGGGTGTCACCGCTGGTGCCACCCATATACGACGTGCCGTTTGCAACAACCTCTTGATAAATTGTATTGGGCCAATCTTGCAAACTTCGCACCTTTACACCGGCCGGGTAAAACTCGGCAACGCCATTCACCGTCCTGCTCAACAGCGACAACGTGTTCTGTTCAGGCAGATATGCTTGATAGTAGAATCGTTCCAGCGGCAATGCTTTGCTCACTTCTCGATAGACAACTTGCAGCATCGTCTTCAAATCAAGAACACCCGTCAATCCTTTGCCCAATTCATATAACGTCGTCAGCGTTTTGACTTGGCGCTGAACCTCTGCATAGAGTTGAGCATTTTCAAGAGCGGCACTAATTTGGTTGCCAATTAAGAGAAGCAGTTGCTGTTCCTTCTCGGTAAACGCGTGGGGCTTCGAGTAGTTAATCATGAAAGCCCCCTGCACTTTGTCCTTCGACTGTAATGGGACTACACCCGAACTTTGCAGCCCTAGGGCTACATTCATTCGCCTTCCCATTTCCGTCAAACGATCTGCGCTCGAAACATCGTCGGTGATGAACATTGGCTTCCGTGTTGCAATCACCTGGCCTGTAAGAGATTTTTCAATATCGAGTATGCTGATAGTTGCAGCAAGTTCTTCGGGAATGCCCAAATGATGAGAAAGAACCAACTTCTGCCTTTCTTCATCAACCAAATAGAATGCGACACCCGTTGCATCAAACGCTTCCTTCAATTGCTCTGCAGCAACACGTAGGACGGATTCCAGCTCTAACGATTTGTTGATTGATGTTGCAATCGCATTCAAGGCGATAAGTTCCTTGTTGCGGCGTTTGATTTCCGCCTCGGTGCGATTGATTTCCGTAATGTCCGTATGCGTGAAGACGAGCGCAGTGACTTTGTTGTTGATGACCATCGGGTTGATGACGAGATGGTACGCAGTCTCGTTTGTTTCATGCGGAATTTCAAAGTCGCGAGAATAGTACTCAATCCGGCGGGAGAATAAATCGTCCATCACACGCTTGTAATGGTTCCACAGCTCAGTGTCCGGGATAATGACTTGCAGCGATTGCCCGATAATCTTCTCTTCATTCGCCCAATTCTCCATCCCCTGCCGTATCATGAACTCACGCCACGCTTTGTTTACTTCAGTGATGCGATAGCTTGAATCCACCGTATAGACAACGTTGTTGATGGAGTTCAACAAATTGTGGATGTACTTGCTGTCGTCGCTCACCTGCTGGAACAAGCGGACTCGTTGAATGATCGCCCCGATCTGATCAGCAACAGGCTGGAGGAAGCTCAGCTCATCGCCACTGAATGCCTTAGGCCGCGAATGAATAAGGCTGAACGCGCCAAGCGCTTTTTCATTGACGTAGAGCGGAATAGTGATTTGGGATTTTCCCTCTGAGACTTCCGATGAATCTCCGCTCGTGATGACGGCTTTTCCGGAGCTTACAGCGTCGTAGATAACCCTTGCGTCGACCGCCAGATGATCGACTCGCTGGCTTTCGCCGGAATCCGTGGGAACGGCAAGATACCACGGCGAGAGCTGTTGAGCATCGTCGAGGAACACGATACTCATCCCTTCATAAGGCACAAGCGAGTGAACTTCCGTTGCAATGGTCTCGAAGATTTGATCGAGGTCCGTTGTTGTATTCGCATGGCTGATAATCTTGTTCAGCAGCTCGAACTGCTTGTTCTTCCACTCCAGCTCAAGTGAAAGCTTCCTGCGCTCCGATATGTCGCGTGCAATGTTCAAGATCGCCATCGGGTCGCCCAGAGCGTTTTTCAGAATTGTCGTATTTAAGCTCACCGCGAATTGATGGCCATCTTTGTGCTGCCACGTCATGTCGAGGTCGTGCAGGTGCTGCTTCTCATCCAGCTCGGCAATCCAACGAATGAACCTCGCCATCTCCTCATCCATCAACCACGGATAGGGGAAATTTGTGAGGTGAACTTCCCCTCGACTGTAACCAGTCAGCCGTGTGAACTCGCGGTTCACCTCCCACACTTGCCCCTGCAAATCGGAAATCATCAACGCGTCGCCCATTGCATCAACGACCTTGCGCAGCGTTTCTTCAGACTCGCTCACTTCTCGTTCGAGCTTACGCAAGCCGGTAACATTGGTCATAAGCGCAATAATACCGACTCGCTCGCCGCTGTCCGCCTGCGGTCGAAGACTCGACTCGGCGAGCGGACGCCACGGTAAAACTCGAACATGCAGCTCACCCATCTGGTCTGTATGTGGAATCGCGAACTCTGTAATTTCTACGACTTCACTTTCGTTTTCGAGTGAACGCTCGATCATATCCCGCAACTCTTCACGCAACAGAGGAAGGTCATTGATATTCTTGCCCATAACATCCGCGTGCGCAACGCCGGTAATCTTCTCAAGCGCAGTGTTCCACTCGACGCAGTTCAGCTCATTGTCAAAAAGAGCAATACCGTCGGGCAAACTATGCACAACGTCCGTCTTTGACCCTGCAGATTTTGTCTCAAGTGTCCCGTCAATATTCATCTCCGCGAGTTTCTTGCGATCGGTTATATCGCGGATGATCCCGTTGATAACAACAACAACGCCGTTCGTATCGCGCTTGTAGCGGACAGCATCTTGCAGCCAAATGTAGGTCGCCCTACCCTTCGGCTGGATTCGATACTCAAGCTGAAACTCGTTTATGCTTCGCGCCTGGTTTGAAATGCGCATTGATAAGTTCGCCCTGTCATCCGGATGAATCAACGCTCGCCACAAGCCGGCATTTGTTATGAAGTCGGATGGCTTGTAGCCGACCAGCTTCTCGACATTCGGACTCACGTATTCAAATGTTCCGTTCGGCTGAAGTCTGTAGAGTACATCTGAAATGTTTTGAACTGTAGTGTGAAAACGCTCTTCTGCATCTCGAGCTTGCTCTACAAGCGTAGCTTTCTCAACAGCAATGCTCAACTGTCTTGCGAGCGAGGCAAGTAGTGTGCGGTCGTTGTCGTCCAACGACCTCTCTTTTGTCGTTGCGAGCATCAGCACCCCATAAAGCATTCCCTTTACAACAAGCGGCAGGAACGCAACCGTTTTGTACTGCTCAGCTTCAAAAAGAGATTTGTAGTGAAGGTATGGTGGATAGTCAGCTATCGAGGCAACGATAGGTTCGTGCGTCTTATCGAAGAAGCGTGCGAAGCCGTCATCCAGACTTTGCGTGCCGAGCTTGGCGAGAATATTCTCGCTCAATGAGCGGTGTTGACGAATGTTCATCGTCGAATGAATTCTGTCAACGGCAAAGACGGCACCGACCTCGAACTGCGTGCCCCGTATTGCAGTGTTCATACCATGATGGTAGATATCTTCGAGCGAAGTAGCCCCGGATACTTCATCAGAGATACGATTGAGAACCTCAAGCCCTTTCGTCTTACGCGCAACGTTCTCCTCAGCGTTTTTCTGCATTGTCACATCACGATGATATGCAAGAATCGCCCATTTCCCGTCAAGCTTAATTCGAGTTGATTGTACAACGACCGTGATCTTCGAGCCATCTTTCTTTACACCGGTATATTCGTAACGAGAAGGGGCTTCTTTCCCCTCAACACGTTTCTTTTCGCCTTCAAGAATTTCCGCACGAGCATTTCGTCCTGAAATTACAGTTGTAATCTCTTTTCCAAGCAGTTCCATCGCAGAACTGTAGCCGAACATCTCAACAAAACTGCTGTTCAGCAGGATAAACTTTTCATCTTGAGAAATGGAAATTGCATCCAGCGACTTTTCAAGCAATGTTTTGAACTTCTCTTCAGTCTGTTCTGCTTTGTCTAAGGTCTGTCTCCGTTCAGAGACGTCGACGAACGTGCAATAGAGAGATTGCTTCCCTTCGTACTGAATTCGTGAGATGGACACTTCTGTCGCAACCGTTTGCCGCTCTAGTGCGGGAACAAGTACTTCGCGATTCTGTATGACGATATGTGAAGTCGGCTCATCCAACATCATCGAGATTTCTTTCAGAAGCTCAGGATTGCGTCTTCCAAAGAAATCAGACACGGATGGACCGGTCTCTTTGATCCACGGGAAGAGCGAATCAAACGCTGTGTTCTTTAACGCAAGTTTTCTGTTAACGAAGATTGCATACGGATAGGGAAGCGATGAGACAAACGATTGATATTCGTTCTCAAGGCTGCGAGCGTCGCGTTCAGCTTTCACTCTGCAAGAAATATCGGTACAGATAGCGACGTACGTGTTCTTGCCAAGCGATGATGCACTGACTTCGACATCAATTGTCCGTCCACTCTTTCTCTTTACTTCAGTCGCAAAGGTAAACTTTCCCTTCTTCTTCAATAGATGAAGCGATCGAATTGTCCTGAACAGCTTTTCGGGAACTACAAGGTCGGACAGTTTCAGAGTCGTAAGCTCACTTTCATCGTAGCCGAGAGCATCTTTTGCTCGCTCGTTGAACTCCTTGTAATCTCCTCTACGAGGTCGTAGACCCCACAGCTCAAACAGCATCATGCCTTCGGCAGCGTGATCAAAAGCTTGCTTGTACTCTTTCTCCAAGAAGTTAACGGCAGGTTCACCGAGTTGCGATTCTGCTTGAGAGGATGCTGAGGAAGTGACGAAGGAAGGAATTGGTGGTCGCGATAAGGAAATGGAGTTTGCCGACACAGAAAGAGTTTTCGGCAAAAACATTTCCGGACTGTAAACTCCTTTCGCAGTTAAGAACTGCGCGACGTTGAGTGCGCCAACACGCCGGACATCAAGAAAGAAGTCGGCACTATCTTTTAGAGAAATAAGCAGCTCAGAACAAATAGCATCACGACGGATAAACCAGGCGACGGTGAAGCTTTTCTCTGCAAAGAATTTTTCCAGACTCTTTAGAAGCTCGTGCTGTTTTTTCTCATCAACGAGCGCATCGGGCATCTGCCCCGCAAGCTCAACGAACACCAATGATGCTTTGGAAACCTTGTGGAGTGAGCGTTTACACGCTTGAACAGCCTTTGTGATAGATGTGGCAGTCGAAAGGTCGACGTGCAAGTGCAGATGTTTTGCAAAGGCTTCGCCTGGTTGAGATGAGAATGAGATAAGCGCTGCTTTTTTCTTTGCTGACGCAGCAATGCAATGCTGAAGAATTTGCGAAGTGAGATCATGGAAGGGAGTGCAGACTACAAAACGCTGTCCCCCTCTACGAGGTCGTAGACCCTGCAACACCAAAAGGACATCTTCAACTGACTCGATGTCCATGAAAGAAGTTTCTACTGCCATCGAATAGTCATCAGTTAGTTCTACCAACTGCCACTTGCGCCGCCGCCGCCGAACGATCCGCCGCCGCCACTGAATCCACCAAATCCGCTGCTGCCACTTCCGCTCTCCGAGTCGAGTCTGCGACCGCCACTACTCCCCCAACTACTGCCTGAGCGAGGAAAACCACCGCCATAGTACATTGGAATCCTTCCACCGCGCATCATCCCCATACTCCGCCTCGCACGATGCATCATCATGTAGAAGATGAATGCAAAAAAGAGCAGACCAAATATCCAACTGAGGTCAGTCGTTTTTCTTTTCGGTTCAGCCTTATACTCATTCCGCGTTGCGAGCATGATTGCATCGCTGCCGGCTTTGATGCCGGAATAATAATCGCCGCTGCGGAAGTACGGCGTAATCTCTCGTCGAATAATTTGTCCAGCAAGTCCATCGGGCAACACGCCTTCAAGCCCGTACCCGACTTCGATGCGCATCTTCCGATCGTCTTTTACGATTAACAGAAGAACGCCGTTGTCCCTCTTCTTTTGACCGACGCCGTTCAGCTCGGCAGTGCGCAAAGCAAAATCCTCGATGCTTTGGTCACCAAGCGTCGGAATCATGACGACGACAAGTTGTGTTGACGTCGAGTCTTCAAAGCGAGCAAGGTCTTGCTCCACCGCGTCCAGCTCGCTCGCCGAAAGCGTGTTCGTGAAGTCGGTTACCCGCCTGAGAAGCTTTGGGATTTTGACATCTTGACTGAATCCTGCCTCCTCAGGAACGATAACAATCAGAATAGTCCATATCACCAAATGGATCAAGTCACGCGCTACGAGCCGATTACTTGCGAAAGATGGATTCTTCACTCCGCTTCGCTCCGTTCAGAATGGCAAGACTGTTAGAACTTCACTGGAGGCGGAGTTTCAGTCCCTTCTTGGGCTTTGAAGTATGCCTTCTCGCGGAAGCCGGTGACATTCGCAATCAGTACACCGGGGAAACGTCCACGTCTGGTGTTATAGCCTTGCACCACTTCGTTGTAACGTTTGCGCTCAACACTAATGCGGTTTTCTGTACCTGCGAGCTCATTCTGCAAAGACAGAAAGTTCTCGTTGGAACGCAGGGTCGGATAATTCTCGGAGACTGCCATCAAACGTGAAATCGCTGAGGAGAATTGGTCCTGTGCAGATTGAAACTTTGCAAATGCACCCGGGTCTTCGAGCACTTCCTTTGTCACTTGAATTGATGTGGCTTTTGCTCTCGCTTCAACTACATCGGTAAGCACACTCTTTTCTTGTGCAGCAAAACCCTTTACAGTGTTGACGAGATTTGGAATCAAGTCCGCCCGGCGTTGATATTGATTTTCGACTTGTGCCCAGGACGCGCCGACACCCTGGTTCATCCCGAAGAGATTGTTGTACACTCTAATGCTGTATAGAACCGCTAGCACAGCGATTCCCAGAATGCCAAGCAGGACGATGATACTTTTTTTCATGATGTCTCCAATTTAGTTGAAAATAGATTTGGGAAAGATTGATGATAGCTTACGCATTTGGTTCAACAAGCTATCGCCCGCACTTCCCGTCAGCACACTTGCTTTCCAGTGGGTGATGCGCACCGGAATGAACTGATACGCAACTCCCCTGTCAGATAAACGAATTTCAAACACACCAGTGTCATAACTGTGCCTGCCATTTCCCCAAAATACCAAATTGCCAAGCGAATACACAATTACTTTATTTCTGTACAACTCAATTCCTTGAAGCACATGCGGGTGATGTCCGATGATTGCATCGCCTCCTACCTCAATAACATCATGCGCAAAGGCTCGTTGTTCTGCATCTGGCTTCTTGGCTTTCTCTGTTCCCCCAGTGAAAGTTGATGACAACGTAGTCAACTTTGTCTTTTTCTTTCAATGAACGAATGTCTCGTTCAATCAAATTCAGCTCTCTCGCAGCAACACCACAAGACTTGCCAGTCGCAGCAGGTGCTTCACCACCGGCGTAGTAGCCGAGAATTCCGATTTTCTTTCCGTTGATGGATTTGATGAATGGACGATGCGCTTCATCGTGATTTCTTCCTGCACCAACGTGAGCAAGCTTTGCCGAGTCGAGCAATGCAATCGTATCGTACAG